>Ga0315276_10000112_pt1 | contig 64320 bp, 55 predicted proteins | sample YL17G05_0_MG_FD_204542 | JGI IMG/M metagenome (GOLD analysis project Ga0315276, IMG submission 204542) | Sediment microbial communities from Yellowstone Lake, YNP, Wyoming, USA - YL17G05_0 | ecosystem: Environmental > Aquatic > Freshwater > Lake > Sediment | place: USA: Wyoming | collected...
GTCTCCACATCGACATCGGTCATCTGCGCCATCACGCGGGTACCGTCGGTCATCTCCGCGATCGCCAGCGCATACGGCGACAGATCCTTGAACTGCGCACCGGGCGTCCGAATCACCGTGTACGTGATCACCTTGCCGGTCTCCGGCAGTGTCACCATCTCCCGTTCGGTGTCCCCCGTTTCCGGGTCCACCTGTCGCGGCGGGAAATAGGTTTTGCCGCTCTTTTTGAATCGGACCGCTTCATATCGATACCGCTGCGGGTATTCACGCCAGTTGCGGGAACTGAACATAGTCATCACGCCACCTCCAGGATATGCACTACCGATGATGCCCCTGAGCCGCCCATATTCTGCGCCATGCCGATTTTGGGTGACTTGGGAATCTGGCGGCCATTTTCCGCCCTGCCGACAAGCTGCTTGTACAGCTCGATAATCTGCGCCACACCGGTCGCGCCGACCGGATGCCCCTTGGATTTGAGGCCGCCGGACGGGTTCATCGGGAACCTGCCGTCGAGCGCGGTCTCGCCGGCCAGAATCGCCGCCCCTGCTTTGCCGGGCAGATACTTGCCGATTGACTCAGCCACGATGATTTCAGCTATCGTGAAACAGTCATGAACCTCGGCGAACTGAATCTCATCGAGCTTCTTGTTCGCCATCTTGAGGGCTTTTTGAACAGCCAGAGTCGCCGATTTGATAACCGTAATATCCGCCCGCTGGGCAAGCGCGATTGTATCCGTCGCAACAGCCGAGCCGATCACTTTCACATACGGTACGCCGAGTTTCTTCGCGATTTCCGGCGTAGTGACAATCACCGCCGCCGCGCCATCGGTGACCGGCGAGCAGTCGAGAATCCGAAGCGGATCAGCCACCATCACGGAGTTTGCGACCTGTGAGGACGTAATCTCGAACGGATACTGCGCCACCGGATTTTTCGCGCCGTTCTTGTGATTCTTCACCGCGACTGCCGAGAGCATCTCGCGGGTGGTGCCGTAGCGCGCCATGTGCGCAGTCGCCATCATCGCGTACAGCCCCGGGAATGTCGCGCCGTTGAATACTTCGTACTCCTGATCGGCGGCAGTCGCCAATGCATCGGTAGCCCCATCGCCGGAGACATCGGTCATCTTCTCGACCCCCGACGCCATGACTATATCAGACGCTCCCGAAGCAACTTCCAGAAACGCCGCCCGAACTGCCATTCCGCCCGAGGCGCAGGCCGATTCCACCCGCATCGCCGGAATTCCCGCCATGCCGAGATAATCCGCCATAAGAGCACCAAGGTGCTCCTGCCCGACAAACAATCCGCCGGACATACACCCCACATACAGCGAATCGAGGTGATCGACTTTCGCATTCTTGATCGCCGCAGTCGCCGCGTCCACAAACAGGTCGCGAATCGACTTACGCCAGACCTCGCCCCACTCACTGAAGCCGACACCGGCTACACATACATCTCTCATATTCGCATCACCTCCTAATTCGCTTTCCTGATTTTGTGACGGAACTTGGCATAGCTGCCATAGTCCAGATAGGTAAGATTCTCCTCCAGCAGTTTGCGCGTGCGCACTGCCTTGTCGCGAACCTCGTTGATGCGATCGGTTACTTTCCAGATGAAAGCGTCGGAGCCGGCCCCGGAACCGTAAGAGCACATGAAAACCAATTCCCCCGGCTTGCAGACATCGAGCGTGGCGGTCAGCCCAATCGGCGAAGCGCCGGAATAGGTGTTGCCGAGTGTCGGCGCCAGCCAGCCCGGATTGATCTGCTCCTGCGTGAAGCCGAGTTCGAGTGCCACTCGCTGCGGGAATTTGCCGTTCGGCTGATGGAAAACAGCGAAGGCGAAATCGGTCGGCTTCATACCGGACTTCTTCAGAATGGCGTTGGAAGCGCCCTTCGTGTGCGCGAAATACGCTTCCTCGCCGGTGAACCGTCCACCATGCTGCGGATAGAACTGGTGCTCGCGGCGCCAGAAATCCGGCATGTCGGTCATATAGGAATGCGTAAACAGGCACTCGGCGACCAGATGATCCATCCCCATGATGAACGCCCCCGCCCCGGCTGCCGCTGAAAACTCAAGCGCATCCGATGGCGCCCCCTGCGATGTATCCGCTGCGATTGCCAACGCATATTTCATGAAGCCGGATTGGACGTGACTGAGCGCCACAAACATCGCTTCCGAGCCTGCTTTGCAGGCGAACTCGAAATCAGCACAGTGAATATCCGGTGTCGCGCCGATAGCCTCGGCCACCGTCGTCCCCGACGGTTTCACGGCGTATGGATGTGACTCCGAGCCGATATAGATCGCGCCTATATCGACCGGCTTCACCACCACCGCCCTTTTCAGCGCGCGGCGAGCCGCTTCGACCGAGAGCGTGATTGTGTCCATGTCCGGCGGCGGGACCGATTTTTCGCGCAACATCAGCCCCTTCTTGTAACTCTGAGCATCCATCCCCCAGACCTTGGCGATCTCCTCGACTTTGATTCGATGACGCGGTAGGTGCGCGCCGTATCCTACGATTCCTGCCATTGGTTACCTCAAATATCAGTTATAGTACAGTTTATGATTGCGATGCTATATATCTCCAACAATTCGGTATTTCCTATTTGTATTCGTGCCCCACAGCCATCGCCCTGAGCGGAGTCGAAGGGTTGCTGTGGGCAATCTCATTCTGGATTCCCGCCTGCGCGGGAATGACAATTCCTATTTTCGTAGGTCAGGAGTCTTGCGATCCTGACAGGGAGACATTCGTCCCCGATACAATGACCGAAAAGATAGATTTTCTCGGCTAAAAGGGCAAGCGAATTGGGGGGCATCGACCGGGTTCAAGTTCCTATCACCGGAATCCGATAATTATAAAATGAGACAATTTCTGATTGCTATTTTGCTTGCCGGCTCTGCACTAGGGGCCACCAAAGACGTCGTGCTGGACAGCAATACCGCCTTCTACGACGGCGAGAATTTCCGGTATGTGATTCCCGCGCCGCGGCAGTACAAGCTGGTAGTCGAGGAGGCGTATGCCGACGGCTACTCAATGGCGTTTGTACCGAAGTTGGAATCCTACGATTCCGCCAGCGTCATGATCGGCGTGAATATCTACAAACTGCGCGGAGCGAGCCTTGACACTCTCATCGCCAACGATACGACTTCGCTCAGGCAGCACTACGGCCGAACTGTCGAAATACGGGAAGTCCAGCCGCTTCCTACTCTGACCGGCGAGGCGGCGCGGACATTCTACTTGAGAATGGAGAAGGGGTTCGTGCCGAATGCCGCGCTGGCGTATTTCGACGGTGGCGGCGAGGTCGTGATTTTCGAATTGGTTCTCTCCGAATCGATTATGCGCTCCAAGGCGGAACAGCTCTTCTCGGATTTCGTCCGCAATTTCAAACCGAGCAAAAAGGGAACGCTGGGGCAGCGGTAGAGGTCGGACTCCCCGTCGACAGTGTCCAGTCGGATGTCTGTCGCGAGGTCAGTCAATCAACTCTATTTCAACAGATCCGATTCGCGCATCATACAGGTTTCGAGCTTTCCCTCCGATTGTACCACAACCGCGATTAGGTGAACAGCTTCCAGCGGTATCACGTTTAAGGCGAGCTTCCCGGACAAATCTGCAGGTAACACATACTTGGGGAGACACTCCGTTACGCGTGATTCTCCTGCTGAATCTAATGCCGATACAATGTTAATGCGACCGACTCCAAGCGTATCCCCTGCAAAGAGAAGCCAATCACCATAGATTGCGATTGAGTTCCACACTCGCCTCTTCTTAAGCTCTGACGGCGAAGAGACTCGGCCATGCCCCCCTGCCTTTGGGTTATCCAAGTTCGCTAACAGCTCGAGAGAGTGCGCATCGTAGATAGACGCAAACTGAAATCCTGACCACTGCAGGACAGTTGACGAAAACGTGATGAGCCAGTCCTCTGTCGCAACGGTCTTCCTAATAGGCGCTCCCAGCCCAAGCGTCGGCATCTGTAGCACCTTGCGGAGCTTGGGCATTCGTGGATCGCTGATATCATACTCAATGAACCACTTGGGTAGGACAACGTCATCTACTGCAATTAGCCTATTGCCAAAGGTGTGCAGGCCATCAATCGCTTTGCCGTGTCCGAAGACTGAATCCGGCACAAAGAGCGGTTGCCAAATTGGCGTGGCACCTTCCACATCATAGTATCCCAGAGGTTCCTTACCACCACTTCTTCCTGCAAAGAGGACGTTGTCCCTGAATGCAAGTGCGTGAATTCGGAGACCGGTCGGAACGACGAGATCAGTGTACTCTGTAATTGAGTTGTACTTCCCAACCCGCGCCAGACCGATGCCTCTTCCTATCTCAACTGCCGATGCTATCCACCCTATGTCAGAGATGACGATTCTATCATATTCTCTGGCCAGACCCTGACAGAACTGTGTGATCGTATCCGTCCAGATAGTGTCTCCTAGTCTAAAGATGTAACGAGGGAAATCCAGCGTTCCCAGCGGCACTAATGAGTCACCCTGCACCAAATTGACTGAGCAAATTGGCGGTTGAGGAATGATCACAAACTGCTGTTTAGGTCGACGATTACATGCTTCAGCAATGAACAACAGAAGCAGAAGGCTGACATTCAGCCACCAACATGAACGCATATTACCCCCTTAAAAACTCGAATGTGCCCTACCTCACAAACCTCGTCGGATCGGTAATCGCCGCATGTAACGCCGAGGCGGCCGCCGTGGCCGGAGAGCAGAGGTAAACTTCCGCCTGAACCTTGGCCAATCGTTCGCGACACCGCGAACCGGTAGTAGCAAGGCAGGTCTCCCCCGGGGAAACAAGTTCGTGCAGTGATGTCATCATCCCACCGCCGGAACCGGCGAGTATTGCCCCAGCCTCGACCAACACGCGAATCAATCCCTTGTTGAGTGCTTCGAGGTAGACTGACCGCGACGCCGGAATCACGATCAACCGGCAGTCCGGGTGCACTTTCTTGTTCTTGAGAATTTCCGCCGCGACCCGGATATCATCGTATCGCCCGCTGGTCAACGTGCCGAGAATGATTTGCTGCACCGGCGTCCCTTCCAGCTCCGCCACCGGCTTTACGTTGTCCACACTGGAAGGCAGCGAGATCTGCGGCAACATCTGATCGATACTGATCTGGTAAATCTCCGAGTATTCCGCATTCTTGTCCGGTATCACCGGCCGATAGCTGACGCCGTTGCGACCGGTCAAATATCTGCGAGTAGTAGCGTCGTACGGACAAATTGCCGCCGTGGCCCCCATCTCGATAGCGAGACTGGAGAGCAGAAACCGTTCGCTCATGGTCATCTGCGACATAACCGCCCCGCCGTATTCGATCACCCGTCCGGCGGCGCCATCGGCAGTGAGCTTCTTGATGATCGAGAGCATAATATCTTTGGCGTACACCGCGCGTCCTTTGCGGCCGCTGATGCCCAAACGGATTGTCTCCGGTACAGTCACTTCAAACTGACCCGACGCCCACACTCCGGCCATTTGTTGTGTCGAGATCGGTTGAAAATACATCCCCACACAACCGTACGAGATCCCCATCTGATTGGTCCCAAGCGCCATCTGCCCCGGGAGAAGATGCCCTTTCTCAAGAATCACCTGATGGCACAGACCATCTCGGCTGTCATAAACACTCTTGATCCGCTGCCGGCGAATGAACTCGCGCATGGCACGGGGATCAACGCGCGTGTCGACACAGTCATAGCTGACGACAACCTTATTCGGATTCCAGATGTATTCTACGCCGGCCTTGCGAAATTCACTGACGATTTCGGCTGTATCGAAATGAGAAATGACCAGGTCCGGTTCGACAATGACGGTCTCCCCTATCTCAACCCTCTCCACCTCCTGAGTCAGGCAGCGGGCGATGATCTTCTGGGCAACACTCTGCTTGCCGTACAACGCATTGACTGTCGGTCCGAGCTTGGCGCCGGGGAAATTGAACTCCAGTTGTTCTAACTTGAGAAAAGCCGGCTTCTCTTTGATGCCGTAGCGCCTCCGCCAGTTGTAGAAGGCCGCCTTGGAGAGACCGAGTTCGAGACCCGATTTCTCATCATCCCCATACCGCTCCCACAGATTCCGAACTTCGGCTTCCGAGAACTTGGGAAGTGAATGTTTGGGTATGTTCTTCTTCCGCCGCCAGTACGCCACCAGATAAGCCGGGACGCCGCCAAGCCGCTCGCCGATCTTCTCATCGGTCTTGTATAGCTTCTGAAGTTGCAGAAGCTCAGTCTTGGTCGGCGCGGTACGACGGTGGGTCATATCTTGCTAAACGCCTCCCGAAGCCTCTCGTACACCGGCTCCAGCGGTACCGAAACGACATTCGTGTTCCCCAGCACCGGCATAAAATTGGTGTCGCCAATCCATCGCGGCACGATATGCATATGCAAATGCCCCGGCACACCCGCACCGGAACCGCGCCCGAGATTCATGCCGAGATTCAGTGACTGCGGTCGGAGCTCCTTCTTGATGATCGCCACGGCAACGCGAGTCAAGTCGAAGAATTCGATGGCCTCTTGCGGCGTCAGTTTCTCAACGTGAGCCACGTGTCGATACGGCACCACCAGCGTATGCCCCGTGTTGTACGGAAACTTATTCAGGATGACAAAAACAGTGTGACCGCGATACAGCACGAGGTTCTTGATCGTGTCTTTCATCTTGTGCCGCTTGCAGAAGATACACCCCTTCTCTTTCTTGGAGAGGACGAACGCAGATCGCCACGGCGCCCAGATAATCTTGTCATGCATACGACGTGAATATATTCACAGAGGTTAGCCGGAGAAAGCGAAATTGTTATCCACAATGTCTATCTGCATAGGAGGTAATCAGTTGAGCGGTGAGGACGGAAGTTCTTATGTCGCAACAGATAAGGACAAGCCTGCCGGCTGACCGCAATTACTTGAACGATATGAGCTTACGGCGTTACGTGAGACGTCTTGGCAATTTGTTACGGGGCTGGCGTCAACCCCAGTATCTGCCACAACAGCGCCGGCGGCACACTACCTTCGGACAGAATACGGTCATAAAACGCCCGCTCGGAGAAATTAGCGCCGTCACGACGCATCGTCGCTTCCTTGAGCATCTCGATTTCCCGCTTTCCCATCAAATAGCACATCTGGATAGTTGGCGTGTACGTGTACCGGCGAACCTCAGTCCGGATGTATTGCTCGTCAGCCTCCGTCTCGGACTCCAGCGCTTTGGTCATCCAGTCAACGCATTCGTCATACGTGAACTGCCCCGTGTGCAGTTTGACATCGGCCACAATTCGAGCGGCGCGAAACCGAATACCACCGAGAATACCAAGCCACTGTTGCGGGTTATCAGGGCCGTACAGCCCGTCCGCATACATCATCTCTTCACAATAGAGCGCCCACCCCTCGGCCATCATCAGGTTCCGCTGCCATTTCCTGACTGGGTCGGGATTCCGCGATGCCATCTGCATCTGCAGATGATGCCCCGGATATGCTTCATGCACCACTGATCCCTTGAACCCGCGACGATGGACAAAGCGGTACCGCGCCTCAAGCTGCGATCGATCCATGCTGTCAGGCAGGGGGCGAACATAGAACAGCGCCTGCTGCAGGCTGTCAAACGGTCCCGCCGGTTCATAGGCGATGCCGCCGTGCAGAGGCCGCAGAAAAATGGGCGTTTCGATAACCGTGACATCGGCGATATCATCCGGGATAGTGATGATTTCGTTCATTTCAAGAAACAGCCTGACTTGTTCAACCTCCCACTGGTAGTAGTCGAGAATATCCTGACGCGTGAACGATGCCGGCACGAAGACCGAATCCTGACCCGTTTGGTGCTGTGAATCGATCACCTTCTCGTAGTCTGCGTATACCTGTTGCGACCACTCCAGCAAGCTTTCGCCGATCTTGAGCAGTGAATCAGAGTCGTAGCCGAGGAAATACTGGTTGCGAAGCAGGTAGTCGAACGCATCCTTGCCGATGGCGAAACCCTTGTCTTCACCGGTCTCAATGCTCGACAACCATGTTTGGAAGTCATTCATGGCGTCACGCGCCGATGTAACAGCGCGGGCAATTTCTGTCGCACGGTTCGGGAACTCGCCGGTCAAATCCTCACTAAGCACTCGAAAGAACTCCTGTGTGGCATCAAGGGTTTGCCGGGCCGACTGAACCCAGACCGCCGGCGGTTTGCGAATATTCTGTCGCCCAGTGGTCAGCAGCGCCGGTATGGCTTTGATGCGAGCGAGAATCGGCGGGAGTTTGCCTTCCATGGGAGCGTGCTGAGAAATTGTCAGGTAGTAGATGCCGTTGAGCGCTTCATCAACGTATAGTTGCGGCGACTTCTTGTACCAGCCGATCTTGTCAAGATGAAGAAGCGCGACATCAACATTCGACTTAACCAGCTGAAAGTCGATCGAGTCCTGAGCGGACGTAAGCGTTTTTTGAGCGGCGGCCAGTCGGCTCCCGTACTGCTTCAGGGTTCGTATCATTTGACGTACAGCGGCAGGGGAATAGTCGGCCAGACGGTTATCATAGGCGTGAATTCCCATCTCAGTCGCGGTCACCGGATAATAGGATTGCAGACTGCCCAAGATCTCATGGCACAGGTCGGGGAACGACTGAGGCTTCCTGTTCCGGTTGGCAGCTTCGCTCGAACTTGAGCCAATGACCGCCACTGCAAATGCCAATGTCAACCATAGCCGCATATCCGTCTCTCCTCTCTTCTACCGCTGTAACAGCCCGACCAATTCAATATGCATGGTGTGTGGGAACATATCAACGGGAATCACCCTTTGCAGATGATAGCCTGAGACAACCATCTCCCGGACATCCCGCGCAAAGGTCGCCGGGTTACAGGAGATGTACAGCAGTTTGCTTGGACCGTATTCGATGATTTTCTTGAGGGCTTTCGGGTGAAGTCCGGCCCGGGGCGGGTCAATCACGATCACCGGGAAGATGCGGCTTCCCCCCAGACCGTTGAGGAACGCCGTTACGTCTCCCTCAACAAACCGGCAGTTCACCAACCCGTTGAGCGACGCGTTCTCTTTTGCTGCCGCCACCGACGCCGCCACCAGCTCGACCCCCGTCACTGACCTACTCTTCCCGGCCAGAAGGATTGAGATAGCTCCGGTGCCGCAGTACAGATCGAGTACTTCCTCGTCGCCGGATGGCTTCAGTTCGTCGAAAGCGGTCTGGTACAGTCTTTCGGCTTGAACTGAGTTGGTCTGGAAGAATGTGTTTGCCCCGATGCGGAAATTGCGTCCAAGGACCACTTCTTCGATAAATCCCGGACCATATAGCACAGTCTCGATTTCGCCCGTAGCGATATTGCTCTTCTGGCCGTTCTGGTTGTGAATGATCGTCGTTATTTCCGGCACGGCGGCTGTAAACTCACGAACGAACGCTTCTGCGCCCGGAAACTCGCCATAATTGGTGACGATATTGACCATCAGCTGATTGGTCCGTTTGGTCTGACGTATCACGACAAACCGCATATAGCCCCGATGGAATTTGACATCGTATACCGGAATCTGTTCCCGTTTCACGTATTCGCGAATCCAGTTCACGATGCGGTTTGACGTTTCGGACTGCAGATAACATTGATGCAGATCGAAAATGCGGTCGAATCGCCCGCGCTCGTGCAGGCCGAGCGTGAAATCGGCGCCCGGGTCGATATGAAATGAGAACTCCATCTTGTTCCGGTACCAGAACGGATCATCGCACCCGACTGCGGCCGTGACCTCGACATCTTTCATCCCGCCGAGCCGCTCCAGGCAGTCAACTACCTGCTTACGTTTGAATATCAACTGCTGGTCATACGCGAGGTCCTGCCAAGTGCACCCGCCGCAGGTATCGAAGTGCGCGCAGGGCGCCGGCACGCGAAGTTCCGAGCGTTTTACTATCTCCCGGACTATCCCTTGATCGTAGCGAGCTTTTGACCGCGTGATCTCAGCCAGCACAATCTCCCCCGGCAGACCCCCCTTCAGAAAGACGACTTTACCGTCGCGGTAGGCAACCGCCTTGCCGTCGAACGCCAGATCGACCACTTCCAATTCGATAAGTTGCGGATTGTCTGCTTCAGTCATTCGTGGTGATTGTACCGACAGAGGAGATCGGTGCGGTCGCAGTCCTCGGTCTCGATTTGAACGGTGGCATGGCCAATCTCAAATTTCGCGTGAAGTTGAGCGTTGATCTGGGCGATTATCTCCGGGCCTTGCGGGTAGTCACTGGGATCAACGCACACATGGCACGACAACGCCGCCTCGCGCGATGACAGCGACCAGATGTGAAGGTCGTGCACGTTTCGCACCCGCGGTACCTGAAGCAATGTCTGATGGACCCGGTCGAAATCTATCCCCGATGGTACCGCCTCCAGAAGAATCAGCACCGCTTGTTTGATGACGAGATATGAAGACCACAGAATCATCAGCCCGATGACTGCCGATAGAATCGGATCGATCTGCGTCCATCCGGTGGATAGTATCACCAGCGCGCCCGCTATGACACCCACTGATGAAACAGCATCATACGCCATATGCAGAAACGCTGTTTTCATGTTCAGCGATTTGTCCTTCTCCGACGCCAGAAACCAGACCGACAACAGATTGCCGATCAACCCGATTACAGCGACCGAAAGAAACAGCGCCGGATGAGACAGCGGCTGAGGATTCACAAACCTATGATACGCTTCTCGAAAAATGAACACCGCAATCACGACCAGCGCAGATGCGGATATGAGCGCCGTCATCACTTCAAGGCGTTTCATCCCGTAAGTTGATTTCTTAGTAGCCGGGCGCTGCGAGCCTTTGATGCCAAACCAGGCCAGAATGAGAGCGGCGACATCGGAGAGGTTGTGGACGGCGTCAGCCGTGAGCGCCAGGTATCCTGAGACCAGTCCACCTACGAACTCGGCAATCGCAATGCCAAGGTTGAGGAGAATAGTCCAGGCCAGCTTTTCACCCGGACGAAAGGTATGCCGATGATCCGACCGCATGGCCGAATATAACGCTTCTGGTGACGAAGCGGAACAGCCTTTGTGGCCCATGTAGGTCGGCGTTGCGAGCGGATTGAAGAAACTATGCCGCGCACAGGGGCAAGAGTGCTAGGGGTTGGACAGTCGCGCGCTCAAGGGAGTAGTAGCGAGAAACCCGACAACGTAATGACGGACTTGCCTGTTCCGTCAGGCGTTGATCCGCCATAGGCGGATTGCCACCGGTCGGCAAACCACTCAACCCCCGCTGTGCCGAGCGCTGTCGAGGCGCGATTATGACGCCGTCAAAACAAGGCTGTCCTTCTTCAACTCAATCCTGACCGTCTGCCCGGCCTTCACCCGACCCGCCAGAATCATCTTGGCGATCTGCTGGTTCAATTCCCGGCCGATATATCGTTTGATCGGCCGAGCGCCAAAAGTCACATCGTAGGCAATTTCAGCAATGTGCGATACCGCCTGGTCGGTGATGCTGATAGAAATCTCTCGTTCGGAGAGTAGTTTTTCAAGTCGAGCCAGTTGGAGGCGAACAATCTGTTTGATTTCCTCTTTCGACAGAGCCGAAAATACGATTGTCTCGTCGATGCGATTCAGGAACTCGGGTCTCAGCGTGTGGCGAAGGGTTTCCAGCACTTTCTGTTTGATCTCCTCATACACGATCTCCCGGTTGAATTCCCCGATCGACGCCGACTCCTTCTGGATATACTCGGCCGCAATATTGGAGGTCATGATCAGAATCGTGTTCTTGAAAGAGACTGTCCTCCCCTTGTTGTCGGTGAGACGGCCGTCATCCAGGACTTGCAGCAGTATGTTGAACACGTCGGCATGCGCCTTTTCGATTTCATCGAGCAGAACGACCGCATAGGGACGGCGGCGGATAGCCTCGGTCAGTTGCCCTCCCTCATCATAGCCAACATACCCGGGGGGTGCGCCGATCAGCCGCGATACGGCGTGCTTCTCCATATACTCCGACATGTCAATTCGGATGATAGCGTCCTCGGTGCCGTACAAGAATTCCGCCAGCGCCCGTGCCAGTTCGGTTTTGCCGACACCGGTCGGGCCGAGAAATATGAACGATCCAATCGGCTTGTTCGGATCCGACAATCCGGCCCGCGATTGCCGCACGGCGTTGGCCACCACCGCGACAGCGTCGTTCTGGCCGACCACTCGCTTATGCAGTTCATCTTCCAGCCGCAGCAGCCGCTCGGTCTCTGACTCGGTCAACCGCGTGACCGGAATGTGCGTCCACTTGGAAACGACCTCGGCGATCTCTTCGGCATCGACCTCTTCCTTGAGCAACTGCCTCTTCTTCTGAATCGCCGCCAGCGAATGGGTGAGAAAAGCCAATTTCTTATCCGCCTCAGCCAGGTCACCATACTTGAGTCGCGCGGCGGATTCGTAATCGGCCCGTCGCTCCGCGTCGGCCGCTTTCAGTTTCAGTGTTTCAATTTCCGACTTGATCGCACGAATGGCATCAACCGTTTCCTTCTCCTTCTGCCATTGCGTGCGGAGATCATCCCGCTGGGCATACAACTCCTTTAGCTCTTCCTCGATCGGTTTCAGCCGTTCGGCCGCATCCCTTTCCCGCTTGATTCCTTCTTTCTCAATCTCAAGCTGGCGAATACGCTTCTCAACAGCGTCGAGTTCTTCGGGCAACGAATCTATCGAAATGCGAAGCTCCGCCGCGGCTTCATCGATCAGGTCAATCGCCTTGTCCGGCAGAAATCGGTCGGCGATATACCGGTCCGAGAGCTTCGCCGCCGCCACGATCGCGGCATCCGAAATCTTTATCCCGTGAAACACTTCATACCGCTCCCGGAGACCGCGCAAGATTGACACGGTTTCTTCAACCGTCGGCGGATCAATAACAATTGGTGCAAGCCGGCGTTCGAACGCGGCATCTTTTTCGATATGTTTGCGGTACTCGTCGAGAGTCGTGGCGCCGATAAAGCGGATTTCGCCGCGCGCCAGCGCCGGCTTGAGCATGTTGGAGGCATCCATCGCTCCCTCAGCAGCGCCCGCGCCGACCAGAGTGTGCATTTCGTCAACGAATAGAATTGTCTTGCCCGATGATTCCTCTACTTCCTTCAGAATCGCCTTAAGGCGCTCCTCGAATTCGCCGCGAAATTTGGATCCGGCAATCAGAGCACCGAGATCGAGTGCGACTACCTGACGATCTTTGAGCGTCTCCGGTACCTCGCCGATCGCGATCTTCTGCGCCAGCCCTTCGACCACCGCCGTCTTGCCGGTCCCCGGCTCTCCGATCAGCACCGGATTGTTCTTGGTGCGACGAGACAGAATCTTGATAATCCGGCGAATCTCATCATCGCGGCCAATTACCGGATCGAGTTTACCCTCGCGCGCCATCTTGGTCAGATCGCGGGAGTATTTCTCCAACACGGCATATTTTGATTCCGGATGGTCATCGGTAACGCGCGATTTGCCGCGGATCGCGCTCAGAACCTTAAGTATGTCATTCCGTTTGACGCCGTTGGCGCGCAATATCTCCTGCGCCTTCGATTTCACTTCTAACATTGCCAGCAGCAGATGCTCAACCGAAACATATTCGTCGCCAAAACCTTTCAACTCACTCTCCGCCTTGTAGACTACTTGCGTGAAATCGTTTGAAGGATGCACCTGCCCGCCGGCCTGATGCGGCAGGGATGCCAATCCCTTTTCCACCTCAGCACTGATAGCATCGTCATCGACTCCAAGCCGTTTCAACACCTGCAGAACAAGTCCCTCTTCCTGCTTCAGGAGAGCATCCAGCAAGTGTAACGACGTTACCTCCGGGTGCGATTCCGCCATCGCTTGCTGTTGGGCAGCATTGATGGCATCGATAGATCGTTGTGTCAGCTTATTCAGATTCATGACCTACACCAATTCCCTCTTCTTCGGACTTGGTACCCCACAGCTTGCTGTGGGTTCGCCCAATTCGAAACCAATTATGTCTCGCCGCTCGTCATTGCGAGGACCCCGTTAAAAAACGGGGGACGAAGCAATCTCAGTTCATAATGTCGAAACCCAAAGGGGTTTCGACCTACAACCTCACTTTTTCGGACGCCTGTAGCAATCCACCGTGTGGTCATTCACCAGACCAACCGCCTGCATATAGGCGTAAATAATCGTACTACCGACAAACCGGAAACTACGCTTCTTCAGGTCCTTGGATAAGGCATCACTTTCTGCCGATGTCGCCGGGACTTGTTTCATGGATTTCGGACGATTGACCATCGGCTTCCCGCCGACAAACGACCAGACATATTTGTCGAATGACCCGAACTCCTTCTGAACTTTCAAGAACGCCTGCGCATTCGTGACTGCCGATTCTATTTTCAGCCGATTCCGCACAATGCCCGCGTCCGCCATCAGTGCTCGTTTCTTCTTTGCATCGAACTTCGCGACCTTGCGGGGATCAAAACCGGCGAACGCCTTGCAGTAATTCTCTCGTTTCCGAAGTATCGTGCTCCAGCTCAGCCCGGCCTGTGCCCCTTCGAGAATCAGAAACTCGAAATGCAACCGGTCGTCATGAACCGGCACGCCCCATTCGTCATCATGATAACGGACGTATTCCGGGTCGGTTCCGGCCCACGCACAGCGGGGTTTTGATTTCACCTCTGCCATCCCTATCTCAACTCCTCGATTGTCGTCCGTTCTTTTGTAGGTCAAGCGCGCCCCGCGCTTGACGTAACAGATTATGGCGACAAATACCTTTGCAACTCCGGATGGCGTTTTACCATATCATCAATCGCCTGCCGGCTCAACCCCTTTTCCATTCCCTTGCGAAGCGCTTCGGCGGCCTCCTGGTACTTCGCTTCCAAAATATATGTATTGCACAATTCAATGTTGATCTCCGGCGCGGCGTCGTTTTTGGTCGCGGCTGTCTCCAGATACTGGACGTACTGCGCCGTATCTCCCATCGTCAGCCGCAGCCGCGCCAGATAGAACCAGGCCAACGATCGCTCCGGAGCTATTTCTGTGGCCCGTATATACGATCGCTCTGCTTCCGCCAGATTGCCTTCCTGCTGAAGGAAATACCCTTTGCCGACCAATGCATCGGGATTCCCCGGACGGAGTCCCAGAGCGGTATCGAGCAGAGCGCGCGCCTCGCCAACTCGACCGAGGCGAAGATAGATGACACTCATCCGGCTGTACGGTAGCGAATTCATCGGATTGTATTGCCTGGCACGCGTCAGGTTGATGAGTGCCTCCGACAGGCGATTCCGAGCCATAAGACTATCAGCCCGTGCGACGAGCTGCTCTTCCGGATAGGATAGGTACCGCTGGCCCCACCGGTCGAATTCTTCCCGATTACGAACTTCTCCGTAATATATCTGCACCAAGTTTGCGGCCTGCTTTCCCTTGACCTTGTCCAAATCGACGTAATCCTCGACTTGGCGAAGCGCCATCGATGGTACGAATTGAGTGGTCACCCTCGCCGTTGCGGATAATCCGGCAAGGACGACAGCCAAGATTAGAACCGTGCGGCTCAGCACCGGGCTACTGCGCCTGTCGAGCAAAGCGTATGCAAGAAGTGCCGACAGCGGAATGGCCGCGAAAGAGAATAGATCCCAATCACGGGGCATGGCAAGTTTCGGATCGAATATGAACGCGGGAGTTAGCGCAGTGACCGCAAGGATGGAGAGAAACCGAACATCGGTCCCGGCGGACAATATCTTCACCGGTGATTTCCACAACATGACCAGAAGCAGAGGAAGTCCGGGAATCAGGAGAAGCAGAAGATTGCCATAGTCGCCCAGATGAGCAACTGAGAACAGCGTATATCCTTCCACAGTGAAGCGCGTAGCAGTGAAAGACAACAGGGAGATGCGAAGAAAAAGGCTGTAGTCCATAGCAAGCCACAGCGCAGCTGCAACAATGACGACGGACGCCAGCACCATTACCAACTTTACCGGCCAGGACGCGTCCACTATCCGTTTCTCTATTCTGCCTCCGGCCAACAGCAGATACGCGGCGGGCAAAATGAAAATCACACCAAAGATGTGACACATGATGGCGATAGCCAGCGGGATAAGGATGGTCCAGCGGGCTACTTTCCCCAATGCCGCCAGCAATCCTACACAGGTAAAGCAACCGACCGCGAGAACGAAGATTGAGTAGTTTTCCACGTAGCCGAAAAACAGCAGCACCTGGCCCGAAAGCACGACTGCGAAGCCAAACAGAACCGCATCGCGCGTTCGCTGAAACAACCTCAATGCCGTCCATGAGATCAACAGCAAGAACAGTACGCCGGCCGAGACGGAAAGTAACTGGTAGCTCAGCAACACATTCTCTTTGGTATTGCCGCCGAGAAGAGAGGCAAGCCATAAATGCAGCTGCATTTCGCCGAAATCTCGATTGACAACAAATGGCATGCGGCCGGAGAGCAGACCAATGTTCACATACCCATCCCCAAGAAAATGGGTCTGACCGCGAAATAACCAGAAGCAGAGTCCTGCTACCAGCGCGGCACTCAGAACGATTAGAATGACAGCGCTCTTGCGTGGAGTCGATACGGACGATCCCTCTCGTCCGAGCTTCATCGCGATCGGGATCAGCGCGAGGCCAATCCCCAGGAACAGCAGCCGTCCCCATAGCGGAAGATACCCCCAGGTGCTGAAGCCCCAAAGTCGGAGTTCAGTGAAGAAGGAAGCTGCGAAGAACCCTAGCAGCAATACGACATAGAGAGAAACAAAGACTGTCTGCGATGGATTGCTCTTCCCGGTCATAATGATACTTCAACTCGCCTCATGCGCGCTGATCAAGTTCGGGAGCAATATAAGCAAATCGAACGATGTATCAACAATCGCCGTTACATCAGTGAATACCCACCGTCAACAATCACCGTCTGGCCGGTGATCCAGCTCGCTTTCGGACCGGCCAGGAACACCACGACATCGGCAACTTCCTCCGGTGTGCCGATCCGCTTGAACGGCGTGCGCTTGGAGACCTCGACCTTCATCTGCTCATAGTTCGGAAACACTTTCAGAGCACTGGTATCGACAAACCCGCCTGACACGCAATTCACCGTGATATGCCGGTGTGCCAGCTCCACCGCCATGTACTTGACAATGTTTTCTATGGCTGCCTTCGAGATTCCGATCGCCGCATAACCGGGGATATATCGAATCGAGCCTAGTGACGAGAGGGTCACGATGCGGCTGTGATCCGGCATGATCGGCGAGCCGAGTTGCACGCAATGCAGAAATGCCCTTGCGTTCGTGTGCATAGAGAGGTCCCAGGCTTTGTCGTCGATATCCATCATGGCCGTAAACAATCCCAGCGCCGCGTTTGAAATCAGGATATCGAGTTTGCCGAACCGTTCCTTGATCCCCTCAAATATCGCCGGTATCTGGTCATGGTTCCCCATGTTAGCGCGGTGGGCGTAGCACTCCACGCCATAGCTTTTGATTTTCTCAACCGCTTCATTGGCCGATTGGCGGCTTCGGAAGTAATTGATAACTATGTCCGCCCCTTGCTGGGCCAGCTTTTCCGCAACCGAAAGCCCGATACCGCGCGTACCGCCGGATACGAATGCTACTTTTCCCTTGAGTTCCATCTCATCCTTTCTTGATACCTCGCTGCTGTGGACAGCGTCAAACCCCGTATCCGCCGGCCTGGCTTTCCAGCGCTTCGGCCAGACTGTCCATATCAACCGGCGCAAACTCTGTTGCGAAAACCGCCGAATAATGTTCTATCAGACGATGACCGAATTCCTTCATGTCAATCGCCCGGCCGGTCAGCTTCTGCAATGACGTCATCACCTTGGCTTCAAGTCCGCACGGATTGATCGCGTTGAAACCGGCCAACTCCGTATTCAAATTGATCGCCGCACCGTGAAACGTGATCCATTGTTTCACCGCCACGCCGATTGACGCAATCTTCCGGTCACCGACCCATACGCCGGTGTATTCCTTGCCCCGTGTCGCTTCTACCTTGTGTCCGGCCAGCGTGCGAATGATCCCTTCCTGTATGCCGTCCACGAATCGGTGAAGGTCCCGCCCACGCCGCGTAAGATTGAATACGAAATAGACGACCAGTTGCCCGGGACCATGATACGTGACATCGCCCCCCCGTTCAATGAATTGCGGCTCGATATCTACCTTCTCGAAATTTTCTTTGTGACCATTCTTGCCGACCGTAATCACTGCCGGGTGTTCCACCAGTATGATCGTGTCGCGGGCCAACCCCTGCTGGCGCATCGACACCAATCCATGCTGCCAGGCGAGCGCGCGGCTGTACTCCTGTCGGCCGATATCCAGAACCCAGCCGAAATGCCCAGTGTCCGCCGCGGTCATTATCTCAGATTCAACAGCAGTTTGGTCGGGTCCGCCAGGAACAGGTGCACTTTGTGCAGGAACTGCACGGCCGTGTGACCGTCGATAAGCCGATGATCGAACGACATAGCAAACGACGAAATGTCCCGAATTACTATCTGATCGTTGACCACCCAAGGCCGCTTGGCAATCTGGTGAATGCCGAGAATAGCGACCTGCGGCTGGCTGATGATCGGCGTTGACGCCGTCGCGCCAAACATGCCGGCGTTGGTTAGAGAGAATGTGCCATCGGAAACATCATCCGGCCTGAGACGATTGGTGCGGGCTTTCTCGCCCAGCGACTGAATTTCCACCGCCAGTTCGATAATACTTTTCTTGTCGGCGTCTTTGACCACCGGCACGATCAGCCCTTCATCACGCGCCACGGCTACGCCGATATTGAAATAGTTCTTGACGATGATTTCCTTCTCGGTAAGCGAGGCGTTGATTGTCGGATGATCCTTGAGCGCGACACAGCAGGCCTTCATAATGAACGGCATGTAGGTCAGATTCGCCCCGTATGTCTCGATGAACTCCTTCTTGATCTCGTTGCGGAACCGGACCAGCTCGGTCATGTCGATATCTTCGAAGGTCGTGACATGCGGCGACGTCTGCACCGACTTGAGCATATGCTCGGCGATCATTTTCCGCGCACCGATCAGCGGCGTACGTGTGGTCCTTTGAGCCTCCGGCAGCGGAGCGAACACCGGAATCGTTACTTGAATTCTCGGAACTTTCGCGACTGGCGCAACCGGGGCAGCAGCCGACGCCACCGCATGCGAAACAGGTATCGAAGGTGCAGCAGGTGATGGAATAGGTCCCGCCGCCAATCCTGCCCCTGCCGAGCGTTCTTCCACCGACCGTTTGACATCCTCTACGGTTACTAGTCCGTCCTTGCCGGTGGGAATGATTGTCGTCGTATCCACCCCGTATTCACGGATAAGCATCTTCACTTTGGGGGACATCTTGCCGCGACCGACTTCGGCAGTTCCCTTAACGTCGCGAACAGGCGCTTTAGCCACGACGGGCACGGGTGCCGCTGCTTGTGCCGGAAGCTGAGCCGACGCCGGTACCGCAGCGACAGCCCCTTTGCCGTCCTCTATAACGGCAATGCGGGTGCCAACAGGCACCACATCCCCTTCCTTCGCGAATTGGGCAGTGATGGTCCCGGCCGCTTCCGCAGGTATCTCGACATTTACTTTGTCCGTCATCAGCTCGACCAGCGGCTGATTGACCTCGACTCTATCGCCGACTTTCACCTTCCACTCCAGGATCGTCCCTTCCAGAACCGATTCGCCCATCTGGGGGACAAGAACATCAGTAGCCATACGCACAATCCTCTATGACAAGACAAGTATCATTCTCTATAAGAGACTAAATATATACACCTTCAAACGTCGCGGTCAAGCAATCACGCAATCTCAAGCATTTTGTCCAGAGCCAGTTTCGCCTCGCTGCGGGTCGGCTCGTTGACGCGAATTGGTTTGATATCGGAAAACCGCTCCAGCGTGTAGGCCAGATCGTTCAATGTCGTTCGGTACATATTGGCACAGACCGGACACGTCGTGCCGGACAACTCAAATATCTTCTTGTTCGGATACACATGCGCCATGCGGTTTATCAGGTTTATCTCTGTCCCGATCGCAATCACTGACCCGGCCGGCGCTTTGGCGCAATAGTCCACGATAAAGCTCGTCGAACCGTTGGCGTCCGCCAACTGCACGACTTCGGGCGGACATTCCGGATGTACAACGATCTTTGCCCCCGGATAGTTCGCGCGCACTTCGCGTACCTGCTCGGCGGTGAAATTAGTGTGCACGTGGCAGTGCCCTTTCCAAAGGATCACCTTGGCGCGCTCAATCTGCTCGGTGCTCAGGCCGCCATCGTCACGCGAAAAATCCCAAATGGCCATTTCATCCGGGCGCAGTCCATACTTGATTCCGGTGTTGTAGCCGAGATGCTGGTCCGGGAAGAAAAACACTTTGTCGCGGCGCGAGAGTGCCCACTTGAGCGCGGCATCGGCGTTGGACGAGGTGCAAATGAGCCCGCCGTTCCGGCCGGTAAACGCTTTGAGGCCGGCCGCCGTATTCATGTAGGATATCGGCATGATCCGTTCCACGCCGCCGAACGGTTTCAGATACTCCCATGCCGCGAGAACATCCGCCATCTCCGCCATGTCGGCCATCGGGCATCCGGCCAGCGGATTCGGGAGATACACGTCTTGGTTGTCGCCGGTGAGTATGTCGGCCGATTCGGCCATGAAATGGACGCCGCAAAAGACGATGATATCCGCATCCTTCTTACCCGCGGCAATCTTGGAAAGTCCATAGCTGTCGCCGATGTGGTCGGCGAATTCGACTACCTCCAGCCGCTGATAGTGATGGACCAGAATACACAGACGTCGGCCCAGGACTCGCTTGGCTTCAAGAACGCGCTCGCGCAGATTCTCTGTCGAGGATTCCCGATACTCTTTGGGTAGGGCAAAATACATCAGTTGTCTTTCTTGTGACGAAGTCGATCCCACTTCTTTTGCACTATCTCGTGGCGGTCGGTCGAATGACCGGGGCTGATCTTAGCTTTGGGGTCAACGTAGTTCTTAGCGTTGTTAACCGCTATTGCTACCTCGCCGAAACCGGTGGAGATCAACTTCAGCTTGCCGTCGTATGTCACAATATCCCCAGCGGCATAAACTCCCTCGATATTAGTCCGCATGCGACTATCGACCTTGATGGCATTGTGTTCGAGTTCCAGCCCCCACTGCTCGATCGGGCCAAGATTGGTCAGAAATCCGATATTACAGATAACATCATCAATCGGCAGCGTTTCCTCTTCTCCGGTCTGCGATTGCACAATCGTGACCTCACGGATTTGCTCATCGCCGGTGATCCGCTTCACTTCCCAGAACGGGTACTTCATTCTGACCCGGGAGTCCTTCACCTTGCGCACCGAATCTTCGTGAGCGGAAAAGAAGTCGTTTCGATGGATGTGCGTAATCGATTTCGCGACCGGTTCCAGCATCATAGCGTAGTCGAATGCCGAATCCCCGCCGCCGACGATGAGTACATTCTTGTCCCGGAAATCGGCGATCCGGCGAATGAAGTAATGAACGCCCGCCCCTTCCAGTCGTTCGATATCGGGGACGTCCAGTTTTCGTGGTATGTACGCGCCGAGTCCGGCACAGACGATGATCGTTTTGGAAAAGTGTTCCGCCTTATCGGTCTGCAGATGGACCAGCCCGTCCTCCTCCCGCCTGACCGCGGTCACTCTTTCACCAAGACAGAGTGTGTGGGGATATTGGAACGCCTGTTCTTTCAGCAGCCTCGTCAACTCTTTGGCCATGATCTTGGGAAACCCGGCCACATCATAGATATATTTCTCCGGGTAGAGCGCCATCAGTCCGCCACCGACTTCACCAAGCATATCAATTGTCTTGAAGCGCGTCATGCGGAGCCCGGCATAGTACATCCCGTACAAGGCGACGGGGCCGGCCCCTATGAATATGATGTCGTACAGACCGCTGTTAAGTGTCATGTGCTATCTACCCTGAGTGTAAGAATGAAAACAACGGATTCTTCCCAGTGTGCCCAAAAGCATCTGGTTTCTGTTCCGGGCATAATATAGGGGATGTTGGACCAATTTGCCAGCCTGTCGGCGACGGCATACCTATGCGACTGAATCAGACGCTTAATTGAGCGAGTTCTTCAAACAAGCGGTCGGTGCTGGGAATCCGGGCCAGATCGACGTTGTCGATATACCTGATCACGCCATCCTTATCGATCAGGAAGACAACCCGCTCGGCATACCCGCGGTCGCTCAACACCCCGTACCGGCGAGCGACCTCGCCGTGCGGGAAGTAATCGGCCATTAGAGGAAAGGAGATTCCTCCCAAAGATTTGGCCCAGGCAACGTGGCAGGGGACAGAGTCAACCGAGATTCCCAGTACCTGCGTGTCATACTCGCTGAACTTGTCGATGAGACTCTGATATTCCGGAATCTGCGCGGTGCACACGGGTGTCCAATCGCCGGGATAGAATGCCAGAACGACATTCTTCCTGCCGCGATACCAGTGGAGGTCCAGCCGTCCCTCGTTGTGAGTAGGAAGCGTAAAATCAGGCGCCACGTCGCCAACTTTGAGCGTCCGCGTGGAGTTGCTGGATTTGTCAGTCAAAGTCATGGGTTGAATCAATACCGATCGCTCTCTTCGTCGATTTCATCGTCGTCATCAACCAACTCATCGTCGCTGATGTCATCATCCTCCGTCCATTCGGAGAACTTGCTCTTTGGGGCTCCACATACCGGACAATTGTCCGGCGGCTCTTCCTCATCATGCACGTATCCGCAAATGTCGCACACCCATTGCATGAATATCTTCTCCTCAATCACTCGTTTCGTTGTCAGTTGTCGTTACCAGTTGTCGAGCTCGGACCGGTTCAATCTTCCATCTCCGCGCTGGCGCCGATAGAGAACCAGTGGTAATTGCCGGAAATGGCGTCCTTTTCGGCTTGCAGAATTTCAAAATGGCCGTGTTCCTCATCGGCGAGGCGATCAAACAGCTTCCGGAATTTTGCGTCCTCCACCAGCTCGCGCTCCTCGCGATAGTACTTCGTTGCCGCAAGCTCTGCCTCGATCGCGAGGTTCAGGAACTCCATTTCACTCGTTCGCTGCATGAGGTGCCCTTTCTTGAATACCTGAGCGAGCGCAATGATTCCCTTGGCCGGGAGTTTGCCGACTGGTCCGCCGACATAAGTATCGTAAATCTTGTACAGCGTCTCCTTGTGGCGGAGTTCATCGTCCCGCAGGCCTACCAGTTTGCGCCGAGCCGCTGGATTCGTTGCGCGTTGCGCAAGCAGGTTGTAGAAAAAGTAGCCGTCCTCTTCTCCCTTGATGGCTTTCTTGAGAATAGTCGCAATCTGTTGTTTTGTCTTCGGCATACGGCTCCAATTCGTTCTCGTGGTCGCTGGCCCTAAGGATGTTGGCCGCTCTTGATATAGTCAACAGCTTTTTTTAGTCGTTCTACCACAATCGGTTGCGACAACACCGCCAGCATGTCGTACAGCCCGGGACCGACCGGCATGCCGGAGACTGCCAATCGGGTCGGATGAATCAGCTTCCCCTTCTTCACCCCTCGCTCCTCGGCTACGGCCGTCAGAGCGGTTTCAATACTACCGTGCGTGAATTCACTCAGGGCGGCGAACCTCTCGGCAAGCTGCTCCATCAACTCGGCTGACTCCGGTGTGAAGTGTTGCTTCGCTGCCTCGGCGTCATATGGTCCGTCAAATCGAAAGAAATAGGCGCCGAGCGTCACAAAATCGGTAACGCGCCTCGCGCGCTCTTTCAGCAATTCAATGACCTGTCTCAGATATTGCCAGCGCGTCTCCAGCCAGTACTTAGTCGTGCAGCCGGATTCAACCAGCAGAGGCGCGACCATAACTGCCAGGTCATGGTCTGATTTCATCATGATGTGTGCTTTGTTGAAGGCTACCAGCTTCTCCTCATCGAATACGGCATTCGACGGATTGAAATAGTCCGAGTTGAACAGGTCAGTCAGTTCCTGAACGGAATAGATTTCTCTTTCTGTCTTTGGATTCCAGCCGAGCATGCACAGGTAGTTGAACATTGCCTCGGGCAGAATTCCCTCGTGCTGATACGCCGCAACGTCCTTGTCACCGAGCCGCTTGGATACCTTCTGGCGATCGGGCCGAAGGATGAGCGGTATGTGACCGAATTCCGGGACACTCCAATCCAGCGCCCGATAAATGAGAATCTGCTTGAATGTGTTTGAGATGTGATCGTTTCCTCTGATCACGTGGCTGATCTCCATGTCGTGGTCATCGACAACGACCGCAAAATTATACGTAGCGCTGCCGTCTGAACGGGCTACCACCAGGTCCTCGATGTCATCGTTCTTACGAGTAATCGTTCCCGAAACCATATCGGCATAGTGCGTCTCCCCATCCGGCACTTTCAGCCGCAAGCCATACGGGTCCCCATGAGCGAGACGTTCGCGTATATCGCTTTCCGAAAGAGCAAGGCACTTCCGATTATACTTTGGCGCGCGTTTTTCGGCTGTCGCTTTGGTCCGTTCCCCTTCCAGATCCTCCCGAGTGCAAAAACAGCGATAGGCATGGCCCGATTTCAGCAGCAGTTCGGCGCATTCGCGGTACCGCTCAGTTCGCCGCGATTGGTAGATCACCGGCTCATCCGATGCGATCCCCAGCCAGAGCAGCGCATCCAAAATCGGCTGAACCAGCGAAGCATCATTCCGTTCGACATCCGTGTCTTCTATGCGGACCAGGAATTTCCCCCCCGCGTGATGTGCGAACAGGTAATTGTGAATTGCCGTGCGGGCCGTGCCGACATGCAGATAGCCGGTGGGAGATGGTGCAATCCGAACGCGGACCGGTCGCTTATTCATACCGTGTGTTGGTAATCCTTGTCAGATGTTGTCCCCGCCCGGCGTGTCCGGCCGTGGCGGCGGCGGTGGAGGAGGGGGCGGCGGAGCCGGTTGTGGTGGAGCCGGAGGGCTGGGATATGCTGCCGTGCCGTAGACAACTCTCTCGGCCGGGTGGTGATCCCGAATCTCACCGATCGATCCCAGATCGAATTCCAGTCCTCCCCACCGGGCAACAGCATTGTAGAGACCGACCGCAATCAACGCTCCGATAGCGTTGAACACGGCCATGAACAGGGCGTACAGAATCGGCAAGAAGAGCATCATCGCCCCCACTGAAAACCGGGCCGTCTCAAGACCTGAGTCCGGCATCCCGAACGACGACATCATCGCCATCATCGGACCGATAAGGAGCGCGATAAACAGCCCCAATAGGAAGCCTATCACGAGGCTGATCAGAAACGTAACCTTGACCATCGGCCATATCGCTACCGATTTTAGTTCATACCGCATACAAACTCCCTCTGTTAAAGGAAACAGCCGGCCGCTGTCAGTCGGCTATGGATATCATTGGGGGTGTCAAAAGTCAACAAGTCAATTGGGGCGCTTTGACCGCCTGATGATAAACCGGGCGTCGACCGCCTTGCACTGGCTCTTTTGCGGACCGGCCATAAACGGATTGATGTCGATTTCCTGAATACAGTCAAAGTCCTTCACCAATTGGGAGACCCTCAAAAGCGTTTCTTCGACTACTTCCAGATTCACCGGCTCGGCTCCCCGGAACCCGGTCAAAAGCGGATATGACTTCAGCGATCGAATCATCTGCTTGGCTCCCTCGTCCGTCAGAGGGTTGATCCGGAATGCGACGTCTTTCATCACTTCGACATAGATGCCGCCCAGACCGAACATGATAAGCGGTCCAAACGATGGCACAATCGTCATACCGATCACCGTCTCCACTCCGCCGGTGACCATTTTTTGCATCGCCACCGTAAACTTCTCCCCTTTGTTCAGTTTGCCGACTCGCTTCTGCATCTCGGTGAAGGCGCTTTTCACTTCCTTGTCGGAGCGAAGGTCCACCACCACCCCCTTCATCTCTGTCTTGTGCAGAATTTCCGGCGTGCTGATCTTCATCACCACCGGATAGCCGATAACGCCTGCAACCTCGGCTGCCTCGCGCGCCGACCCCGCAAACCGATACGGCGCTGCCTGAATACCGTACGCTTCCAGTATGCCGATCGCCTGCTCTCCGACAATCGCGCCATCAGCGCCGTTGAGCGCTTTGTCAAGAATATCATTGACCCGCGCCGTATTTACTTTGAAACTCTTGAACTTGCCCACCGGAGCGCTTAACCACTGGCGGTAGCCCCAAATCGTCGCCAGCGTCTTGGCAATCGCTTCCGGGAATATGTAGACCGGAATTCCCTGATCTTTCAGAAATTCCGCCCCCGGCGATTCTTCTCCCGCTCCCATAAAGCATGCCAGCACCGTTTTCTTCGTCTTGGCGAGAGCCGCATGGATATTCGTCGCCACATCCATTTGATCGATTGTTTTGGGTGGCACGAATATCGGAATTATCGTGTCGTACGAATCGTCCTTGCAGACCGCGTCCAGCGTGAGTTTGTATTCACGTCCCCGCGCCCCGGCCACCATGTCGAGCGGATTGTTGATGGTCGCTTTCTCCGACGTAAACTTCTTGAGTTCCTTGATTGTCGCCGGCAGGAACTGCGGCATATTCAGCCCGCTGCTGATCACCGCATCGGTCGCCAGCACTCCCGGCCCTCCCGCATTCGTGACCACCACTACCCGGTTCCCTTTCGGCACGGGCTGGCTTGACAGTGCCGCCGCCACATCGAACAATTCTTCGACCGTATCCACCCGCATGATACCGGTCTGCTCGAACAGCGCATCGACCCCGACATCAAGATCCGCCAGTGCGCCGGTATGCGACGATGCCGCCTTGGCGCCCAGTTTGGTTCGCCCCGATTTGACCGCCACGATCGGCTTGATGCGGGATATTTCGCGGGCAATCTGCGTGAAGTGGCGCGGGTTGCCGAAGTTTTCAACGTAGAGAAGGATCACGTCAGTGCGCGGATCATCCTTCATGTACAGGAGTATGTCATTGACCGAGATATCGGCCCGGTTGCCGATAGAGGCGATCACCGAGAAGCCGATCCCCAGCGCCTTCGCCTGATTCATCACCGCTTCCCCCATCGCTCCCGACTGCGTAATATGGCCGATATTCCCGATCTTGGGATAGGTCTTGCCGAACGTCGCATTCAAGTTGATTTCGGGATCGGTGTTAACCACGCCGAAACAGTTCGGGCCGATCATCCGCATCCCATACTCGTGGCACACCGCCACCACTTCTTCCTCCGCTGCTTTCCCCTCGGCACCTGTTTCCGAGAAACCGGCGGAGATGACAATTATGCCACGAACCCCTTTTTGGCCGCACTGCCGCACTACATCCTTCACTACCGGCTTCGGCACAATGACTATTGCAAGATCAACAGCGTCCGGGACATCAAGGATGGTCGAATACGCCTTCATGGAGTGAATGACCGGCGCTTTGGGGTTGACCGGAAACACCTTGCCATTGAATTCGGCGTCAAGGATATTGTGAAGAGTTTCACGACCGACCGTTCCTTTGCGGGTCGATGCCCCGATTACCGCCACTGATGTCGGCCTGAAGATGTAGTCTAACTCTTTTCTCATAACATATTGTCCGTCAAATACTTGTCAACCATTCATTATTCGTGCTGTTCCGGTTTATCAACCGTGATCGGCCGATTCTCAATATATGATATTGTCGGCTACTTTACCAAGAATTAAGCCTATTCCGTAGAAAGTCAAGATAAATCGGGTAAGCGCTCTGTAGGTCGAAACCCCTTAGGGTTTCGACACTACACTCGCGCAAAGGGGCACCCCGTCATTGCGAGTCGCGAAGCGACGAGGCTCTCTCTGTGGCCGTCGAAACCCTTGGGTAGTTGACACACGTCCTCACGGGCAACTCGGCAACACGTACCCACCACCGGTCAGGTAACTCACCAGCGCGCTCAGGTCGCTAAGATCAACTATGCCGACTGCATTTACGTTGGCTTCCTCAACACATGTGAACACATAGCCGCCACCAGTCAAGTAGCTCACCAAAGCGCTAAGGTCTGACAAGTCAACTATGCCTGCCATATTCACGTTCCCGGTGGTGCCAACGCAGCTGTCATCTCTCTTGGTCCATCGCGCCAGATAGGCAGATACCTTGTTCCCGGCTGTGGTGAATTCGCCACCCGCTATCAGACTCCCGCCGTACACGCCTACAGCGTACACGTCGGGAAACTGTCCGCCTAACCCTGACCCCAGCAGCGACCAGTTGCTCCCATTCCAAGATGCAAGGTAGAACCTGGTCAAGTTGCCGGCAACTCTAAACCATCCCCCCGCTCTCAGCTGTCCGTCATACACGGTGAGGGACAAGGCATAGCCATTGTCCAACTCTGGCCACAACGGCGACCAGTTTTCACCCTCCCACGACGCCAAGTAGTTTCCCTCCACTCCGCCAGCCGACGTAAAATATCCACCTGCTATCAGCTTCCCATCGTACACGGTCAGAGCATTCACGATGTCATTCGCTCCCAATCCCAACGGCGTCCAACTGTTCCCATCCCAACAAGCGATGTAATTTGCATTCGCATTGCCGGCGGTAGTAAACCAGCCCCCCGCGATAAGTTTCCCGCCATACACGGTCAAGGCGTTGACCGCGCCGTTCAGACCTGATCCCAGTGCTGACCAGTCACTACCGTCCCATGACGCTATGTAGTTCGCCTCAACCCCGCCAGCCGACGAAAAATACCCACCTACTATCAGTCTTCCGCTGTAAATGGTCATGGCATAGACTTGTGGATCGTACCCTCCCAACCCCGGCCCCAAGGTCGACCAAGTGTTCCCATCCCAAGAGGCGATACCACGCGCCTCCACCCCACCGGCTGTAGTGAAAAGGCCCCCTGCGAACAGTTTCCCGTTGTACGCGGCTATGGCGCCGACACTTCCATCCACTCCTGTTCCCAACGGGAACCAACTGCTGCCGTCCCAGGATGCTATGTTGTTGGCTACGACGCTGCCGACCTGTATGAAGTCGCCACCCGCTACCAACCTCCCATTGTAAGTAGTCAGTGCGAATACTCGGTCATTTGTCCCCGATTCGAACGACTGCCAATAGCTGCCATCCCAGGATGCCAGGTTATCCGCCCCTAGACCGCCTGCTGTTGTGAACCGCCCTGTCGCTACCAACTGTCCACCGTACTCAGTCAGGGCATAGACTGTGCCGTTTGTCCCGGACCCAAGCGGACTCCAGCCACTCTCATTCCAAGTCGCGATGTTGTTCGCCAACTCCACCCCCGCCATCGTGAAATGGCCGCTCGCAACGAGTACCCCCTCAACGACGCACAGGGCGTTGACTTGTGCACCGGTTCCTTCAATCCCCCACTCATCCAGTGATGACCAGCTGCTGCCGTCCCAGACCGCTATCCTATTAGCTTCTATCTCTCCGGCACTTGTGAAATACCCGCCGACAACTAAGCTCCCGTTAAATGTGGTCAGACACCGGACAGTGGCGTTCAATCCCAGGCCCAATGGTAACCAACTGCTCCCATCCCATGACGCTATCCTATTGGCCTCTATGGCCCCGGCATATGTGAAAGAGCCCCCGACTATCAAACTTGTGTTATAGGAAGCCAGAGAACGTACCGAGCCGTTCAATCCCGATCCCAGCGGCAACCAACTGCTCCCATTCCAAGATGCGATGTTGCTTGCCACTGCGCCGCCAGCCGTATCGAACGAGCCACCGGCCACAAGATTCCCGTTGTACGTGGTCAGGGCATTGACACTGGGAAATTGCCCACCCATCCCTGAACCCAGCGGAGACCAACTGCTCCCATTCCAAGACGCTATGTAGTTCGTCGCTACTCCACCTGCCGTGTCAAACCAGCCTCCGGCCACAAGATTCCCGTCGTATACGGTTAGAGCCTGAACCCAGGAATTCATCCCAGACCCCAACGGCGACCAACTGCTTCCATCCCACGACGCCACACAGTTCGCCATCACACTTCCAACCGCCCGGAAATCCCCACCCAGAACGAGTTTCGCATTGTAAATAGTTGCCGCAGAGACAGTGCCTCCTGCGCCCGCTATTGACGGCGAAATGCTGTTGTCCCAAAAGATATCATCCGGGTGATCGGACACAGACTGCTGTGACTTGGCGCGCGCAAGTGGCGCGCCGGTTTCGGGGTCGATACCAACGTCGACCTCCCTTAGATCAAGCGGCCCCTGATACCCGCTTGCCTTGATCGCATCAAGATCCAACCGTCCATCAGGTCTTACGTATTCCCTGATGTCTTTCCCCGAAGATTGTACTCTCTGTAGTGAAGCGCTACTTAACTCGGCCGTCTGCACGCCGATTGCCATCAGCACGTCTGCGATGAGACTGCTGACAATTACCCAACGTCTCATGTCTACTCCTCCAAATCGAAATATCCCAAGCGCAATCGTCTAGTGACCTGATTCATCGAATGGCATGAATGCGAAGGATTCGCGCCTGTGTGCTCGCCAGCCTTCGCACTATCAAGCTGACCCGTCTTCGACCGCAAGTCCTCAGTGGCTGACCACGGGTGCCGATTGATCTAACTCAAGTATATATAATTCGGGTTAATTTGTCCATATGGGAGTGTGGTCCATTATTTGTGCTGGGTCTTCTTCACGACAATTTCACCATCTTTTTGAATCAAATCCGCTCCCCGCTCCTTATCTAGACAAGATATTGTATACATGAATCGCAGATCGACAGGAAGGAAAAGAGATGGGACCCCTATTTTTGACAAAACGAACCCAAGAAGTCGTTGCGGGACAACAAAGTTGCCTGAAAAACGAACCCAACCGAACCCAAATTGCCGAAAGGATGACACTACAGTAAAACAAAATCGCGCAAGACGAAGCCAGACTTGTTGAACGGCAAGCGATTATGGCGATAGACAGGTCCATAACGAACTAGTTACGAGCCATTGTGGGGCGGGTCTGCCTCGCAAACCCGCCATTGATTGACCGCTAGAAGGTGCTGCCAGGCTAGGATGCAAATCGTCTATTGAAACTTCAGCACGCCGAACGTCCTCGGATTGTAATCGACCGGCGTCTGCCACTCCGCACCGCTGTTGAGTCGTTTCTGTTTGCGGCGGAAATTCAAGCCCCAGCTATCGCCGCTTTTCGCGGAGATGCCGAACTGTGCAAGCGGAATGCGCGCCTCCACATTCCAGCCATCTTTGCTGCGGGTTGTCTTGACGTCGTACGACCCATTCCAACTGCGATCCCCATCATAATATCCGGTCGTCGTTTGCGAAATCTTCTGATCGAAAACTGTGCCGAGCGGACTGAAATAGATCTGATATACGGTGTCCTTGTGATAGTCCGGTTGGAAGAAGAACCCAATGCAATCCTCGCCATAGATTGCGCCGTCCCGTTCGGTGATTGCGGCGACCAGCGAATCCATTCGGGGCTCTCTGCAATGAACCGCCACATAAAGGTTGGATTTGTCGTACGCAAAATAGAAATACGCCGAATCGATTTGGCTGCTATCGGAGTTGTACAACCGGCTGATCGGCCGCTGCCAGATATCATCGGTCAGCTGACCGTCAATAACCGGCGGTCTGGAGACACGCCTGCAGTCCGCCTGTCGCGCGATTGCCAGATCTTTAGTGACCGTTACGGTGCGCCCCGAGTGGAATGGGAGTTTCACCGACAGCTTCGGCACCGGAAACAGATCACCGGTTCGAACCGCCAGGAATTCGACGGCTCTTTTGCCGCCGGGCGGAATCGCTAACTCGGCTGAGAATGGGTGGATATTCCAGCCGTTCGAGACCTCCCAGCGAATCGAGTCACTAATCGTTGCATCCGAAGCGAAATTCGACACACTCACATGAACCGTGAGGGTCTCGATAGGCTTGGTTTCGTTCACCCCGACGGCTTCGACAAAACTGACCGCCGTCTGCTCGATACTGTCGATGCCATGCAGCTCGGAGATTGTCACTTCGTTCCACGGCATCACGGAGCCGACCTTGATCGGCGCAATCTCAATGGCCGTGTCGACCGTCACCCACATGAAATGATGCCCCATGCCGGTGGGATCGCCGTCGATCTCAGCGCCGGAGGTACCGACCCCGGTGTACTTGATTCCGTTGTAAGTGCCGCTGAAATACCGATGGAAGTGCCCGGCGAACACGGCGTCGACGCCGTACCTCACAAACAGCGCGTGCAGCGTATCCGGCTTGCCGTAGGCCAGAGAATTATACCAGAACGGTTTATGAAAAAAGACGAACGTGAACTTGGCCTTCGCGGCAGCGGCGAGATCCGACGTCAGCCATTTGAGCTGGTCATCGGGAAGTTGCGCGCTGGACTCCCATCGGCTGTTGTCGAGAATGACAAAATGCAGATTGCCGATATCGAACGAGTGATACGGCTCGCCGACAAACCGCCGAAACATCGGCAACATGCCGTCGGTAGTAATGTCGTGGTTGCCGGGAGTCAGATATACCGGCGCACTCAGCGGATTGATGATGGAGAAATACTCCTGCCATTGGTTGACAAGAGTGGCGGTGTCTTCGGTGTACCCTTCGATCTGATCACCGACCGTCAAAACGAAATCCGGCTGCAGCCGTGCGACCTCCGCTACCGCCTCTTCATAAAGGCCGGCAACATGCCCTCCGGTTCGATCACCCAGAATCGCGAACCGGGCTCGTGGCGCCGCCGGCGCCGGAGCATTGCGCACCATGAAAATCGGATTCCGATTGGCTTCTGATTGTGCCGGTGTTTTCGATGCCGGGATGACGACAAGAGCGACGAGAGCCGCCGTGAATGTTGATTTGATTGCAGACATGATACCCGGTCCTCCATGGATTTGGCTAAGAAAGCGAAGGCGGAGCCGATTGGCTCCGCCTGAAAAGCGCCTACTTCGTCTCCGACACCTTTTTCTTGGCGCCGGATTCGCTGGAGCGGATGGCCGCCTGAGCCGCCGCCAACCGTGCAATCGGCACGCGATATGGTGAGCATGACACGTAATCAAGCTGCACCATGTGGCAGAACTCGATTGAGTTGGGATCCCCGCCGTGCTCGCCGCAGATGCCGACTTTCAGATCCGGGCGGACCGCGCGCCCGCGCTCTTTGCCCATCTGTATGAGTTGCCCTACCCCCTCGCGATCAATGGTCACAAACGGGTCAATCGGGAGTATGCCGTGCTGCTGGTAATAGCCGAGGAATTTGCCGGCATCGTCACGCGAGAAGCCCATCGTCATCTGCGTAAGATCGTTGGTGCCGAAACTGAAGAACTCCGCCTCGGCTGCGATCTCGCCGGCGGTGAGCGCTGCGCGCGGTATCTCGATCATCGTGCCGACCATGAAGGTCAGCCCCTTGACTTTGTACTTGGTCATCACTTCGTTCGCGACCCGCATGACGAGTTCTTTCTGATTCTTGAACTCATTGATATGGCCTACCAGCGGAATCATGATCTCCGGGCGGACATCAACCTTATGCCGATGCAGTTCACACGCCGCCTCCATGATGGCCCGTACCTGCATCTCAGTGATTTCGGGATAGGTGATCCCCAGCCGGCAGCCGCGGTGCCCGAGCATCGGATTCAATTCCGTCAGTTCGTCGATCCGCTTCAGCGTCTTCTGGAGTTCGGCGAGCCGCTCTTCGTAATCATCCGATTTTGGATCGAGTGCTTTGAGCCGCGCTTGCACTTCTTCTTTCTTGGGAAGGAACTCGTGCAGCGGCGGGTCGAGCGTGCGGATTGTCACCGGCAACCCCTTCATCGCGTCGAACAGCCCCTTGAAGTCCTTTTTCTGGAACGGCAGCAGCTTGTCAAGTGCGGCATGGCGATCCTCAGGCGAATCAGCCAGAATCATCTCCTGCACGATTGGAACCCGCTCCTCGGCAAAGAACATATGTTCGGTGCGGCAGAGACCGATTCCCTCCGCCCCATACTTGATAGCCTGCAAGGCGTCGCGCGGGATGTCCGCATTGGCGCGTACTTTCAACGTCCGATACTCATCGGCCCAGGTCATCAACTCAGAAAATTCCCCGGACAGCTCTGGCTCGATCGTGGGAACCTCTCCCAGAATCACTTCGCCGGTGGACCCGTTGAGCGTGATCACCTCCCCTTCCTTGATCGTCAGCTTGCCGACCGAGAACTGCTTCTTGGCCAAGTTGACGCGCACGGTCTCGGCGCCGGAGACACAACACTTCCCCATCCCGCGCGCAACCACGGCTGCATGGGAAGTCATGCCGCCTCGCGCCGTCAGGATACCGACAGCAACATTCATCCCTTCGATATCATCAGGATTCGTCTCCTCGCGCACGAGAATCACTGCGTTCTTGGCCCCGTGCTTCACCGCATCTTCAGCGGTGAAATAGACATTTCCCGATGCCGCTCCCGGCGAGGCCGCCAGCCCCTTTGCCACGACGTCAAACTTGGCGGCAGGATCGATGCGTGGGTGCAACAGTTGATCGAGTTGCAGCGGATCAATGCGCAGCAGCGCCTCTTCCTTCGTGATCAGTTTTTCTTTGACCATGTCCACGGCAATCTTGATTCCCGCCTGCACCGTGCGTTTGCCGTTGCGCGTCTGAAGCATATACAGGTGGCCATCCTGAATCGTGAATTCAAAATCCTGAATGTCCCGATAGTGTTTCTCCAGACGTGTCGTAATCTCTTTTAGCTGTTTATAGATCTCCGGCATGTCCTGTCCAAGCTCGGCAATCGGTTGCGGCGTGCGGATACCGGCGACGACATCCTCGCCCTGCGCGTTGACTAGAAATTCACCGTAGAATTCCTTGGCGCCGGTGGCAGGATTCCGTGTGAAACCGACCCCGGTACCGGACGTGTTTCCCATATTGCCGAACACCATGGCCTGCACATTTACGGCGGTACCGATATCGGAAGGAATGCTGTTCATGCGCCGATAACTAATTGCGCGCGGGTTATTCCACGAACGAAACACGGCATCGCGCGCCAACCGCAATTGCGACCAGGGGTCATCGGGAAAAGCTTCGCCGGTCTTTTTCCGAATGATCTGCTTGTACTTCTTGACGATGTCCTTGAGATCGCCGACTTGCAGCGAGCTGTCTTGCTTCACCCGGCGTTCGATTTTCTTCTCGTGAATGACGTGCTCGAACTGCTCTTTGTCTATGCCGAGCACCACATTGCCGAACATCGAAATAAACCGGCGGTAGTTGTCCATCGCGAACCGAGGATTGTTGGTCTTCTTCCCCAGCCCCTCGAGCGTCTCTTCGTTGAGTCCAAGATTCAAAATCGTGTCCATCATGCCGGGCATTGAGAATTTGGCCCCGGAGCGCACTGAGACCAGGAGCGGATTGGCGGGATCGCCGAATTTCTTGCCGGTCGCGTGCTCTATGAGTGCTACATGTTTTTCCAAGTCTTTGTCAATCGGCTTGGGCACCTCCATACCGCTTTCATAGTACAGCTTGCAGACCGTCGTCGTCATTGTGAAACCGGGCGGAACCGGTATACCTGCTCCGGCCATCTCCGCCAGATTGGCCCCCTTGCCACCGAGCAGATCTTTCATCCCTGCATCGCCATCCGCCTTGCCGCCGCCAAAGAAGTAGTAAAATTTCTCATCCGGAACTATGACTTTGGGCGCCGAACCCCGTGATTTCGGCGCAACAGTCTTGGCGGGTTTCTTTGCCGCCGGTGTCTTCTTCACCGCCATAAATACTCCTTAACTTCAAATATCTAAACTAATTGGCGCGAATTTATCAAAAGGTATCGGAACCCGCAACAAAAAAGGCGACCGGATCGTTGAGGTCAATCCGGTCGCCTCCGAAGCTGGTCGACTGAAGGCACTACATCGTGAACAGTCGCTTCCCCTTGATAATCTGATCCAGCATCTTGAGTGTCTTTTCGACCGGCGAATGCATGATATCGGCAGTATTAAAGGTCGAACGCACCACTTCTCGCGAGACCGATAGACTGGCTTTGCCTCGCCCGGCCCGGAGTTTCTTCTTGTGCGTCAAGTTGTACTGTCGCTGGTACTCTTTGGCCTTTTCCTTGTGCAACTGGTAATAGCGGCGTTGATAATCCCGCCGTGCCTCCGCAGTTGACAGCCTCGATCTCGTGTCCCTGCCCTCTGTAACGCCGGACGACTCAGTGCTGGTGCTGGCTTGAACTTGCCGTTCTGTTCGAGCCATTCCCCACCTCACTTTCCCTGTGTTAGACGTTGCTACCCATTTGCTTAGTACTGCGCAACTACCCTAGTTCCTACCACAGGAAATTGTAAGGAAAATATTGCCTGTATGTCAAGCGAAATCTCGCGTTCGCCCAAAAAAAGTTTCTGTAACCTCCGATCCTCTACATGGTTAAGGAAACAGATAAACCTACCCGAACCAACCTATTGTACTATCGGTACTTATAAATATAGGTCCTCGTTCGCGTAACTCGTTGTCTCATATATGCGAGCAGAAAACATCATGCCGCGGAGTCCGATAACTTCTCAAAATGCCGGCAACAACAGCTTCCATGCTTGCCATGCAAGTTATACAAATAACAAGGCCCGATAAACTATTGTTCATCGGACCTCCAACAATCAACAAAAACTTGACTTAGGCTGACGCGGTCTTTCTGAATTTGAGGATTATTTCACGCAAGATGTATATCAGAAAGATCAAGACAACGAGGGCAAATGCCAGCATATAGGACGAGTCTGCCTGTGGATTGACGCCGCCTATGTTAAAGGCGTTCTTGGACCAGTTCACCCAGAGAAACTGAATGCGGTTCGCGAAAAGCGAGACGCGGTTCATAACGGTGAAACCGAACGTGGCGCCGAAGCCAAGCATCAGAATCCAAATGCCAAACTTGGCAATCCCACCGATGGCACCCCGATGTGGCGTCGAGAAGAAGAAATAGACGAGCGCCGAAACCGCTCCGATAAAAATGAGGACCTGAGAGTAACCGGATGCAATATCAAGATAGCCATGGCCGGTAAAGTTGCCCCAAGCGATCGGCGTCATGGTTGCGACCATCTGTCGGAGTACACGATTGGTCATCTCCAGCGGAATCGCCACACCGGCGGCGATACCTATGTAGATAGCCATCGGATAGCGCGAAACCCACGCCCAGTTCTTCGAGAAGCGGGAGAACATGAGGATGCCGAGTAACCCCGGAATGATATACCAGGGGCGAAGAGAGTTCAGCCAAAAGTAATACCAGTCACCATCGGAGAGCCGTTGCAGCAGATTAGGGCTGAGACCGTTGTGAAACAGAATCACCACGAAATAGCCCGCCGAAACGCCGACGAACAGGTGTTCCGCGAATTTGTACAGCGGATTGTCCTTGTACAAGAATGAGAAGATTGCCAGCGTCAGAAACGCCGCGAAACTGGTCCAGAGAAAGGTTGAAAAATCCATTACTTGCTTCTCCTCACTTTCCCTGCTGTTTGAGTTTACGGCGGCTTACAAAGAACCCGATATTGCCGACCACGATAAACAGGATAATCAGCCAATGGGCCAGCAACTGAATCCGCATTCCGTCTTTGGCCATCCCTTTGTTGTCTGCCAGCTTCTCGTATTGCGCCGCGCCATATTGCCCCGCCATGATACCAAAAATCTGCTTTGAACTCAGGTACGGGTAGTAGTCAGCCCCCATGACGCCGGTCAAACCGAATGCCAATTTGAAGTTGTACCGCCCCTGTCCGTCGGCTATCCAGAAGTCGGCGATATTCCCAGCCGCCAGACTGATTACGCAGGCCACTTGATCATAATTGATTACCCCTTTCATCAGCGGTATCGAATCGATAGGGGTACCATAATAGTCAGTCGGGAAGGGAATCCGGAAATTCTGTCCCATACCGAGGATGATAAGCGACGGATACGGCTTGTAGCCGAGGAAGACATAGTCCTCACCGCCTACAATGGTTCGTCCCTGGTACTGGACTCCGTTGTAAGTTCGGTCCAACTTGACCGAATCGCTGATGTCGCGGATTGCCTGATCCGCCATGCCGGGGCCGTTCTGAGACAGTGCAGTAATTATGACCTTGAGCTTCTTCCTGAAACACTGCTCCATAATTGCGTAAAGCATGGGCTGCAGTTCCGCCTGGTTGGACGGATCATAGTCGACCGCGATGAAGACTATCTGCCCCTGCTTCAGCGTGTCCACGAAGGTATAAATCGACTGTACCTCGTCGTTAATCAGAATCGGGACTTCAAAAGTCAAACCGTAGGCGACTACGCACACGATCGCCAGCGCGAGAAAAACCCACCGACGATCCAGAGCCATCATTTTTGCAAACATATCCATAATAGTATGACTCCTCTCACCCTTTCCCCATGTAGCCGCGCTCGATGCCGAGCACAACCTTCAAGGCAGTAGCGACCATCCCGAGACCAATCCCGATCACGATGGCTCGCTTGGCGGCCAAATTAGGAACATTGAGCAGCCAGGTTGCGGTTTGTGACAGGTACTCTCCAATTCCGGGAATCGGCGAGAAGCGAAGCATCATGACGAGCGCCGCCGAGAGCAACAGTGTTGCCAGCAGATTGCGGGCTCGGAAGGCCCGGTACGACGCCGATGCGATGTAGAAAGCGAGCAGCGAAAACACCGTGGCCTGTCCCGGAATTACGATATAGTCGAAGAGATGCCGGAACATATAACTCTGGAGGCCCTCGGAACTAAGGAATCGGAATTCCCAATGCGCGCCGATTTTCACGAAGAACCCAAAGAAGATGATGGTAAACAGCCCGGCTAGCAGCACAATCGAATACTGCCAGTCCTGCCGGCGATGTTTGATCTTATCCCATGAGACCCGCACCAGCGACCAGATACCGAGCGCGAGCGCGAAAATCCCGATAATCGGAACCCAGTCGAGTGCGAAGAACTCGTATACGAACTCGGTGCTTTCGTGCGGCATGAAGTACTGCACGGCCATGAAAGCGCCGAAGATGAACACCAAGACAAATGGTAATTGTCGCTTATACATAGCCGCCTCCTACCTCACCACTCTGAATACTTCGCGGAACCCGGTAAAGCCGAAATTCACGGCTATAGCGCCGAGTACCGACAAAATGATCACTGCCGCCTTGGCATAATCCTGCGCCTTCAGCGAACCCAACAAAATAGGCTCGCGTCCCAAGTAGGCGGAAGCAGCATATAGCTCTTCGCCGATGAGCGTATAGTCGCACGCTACCACGAAGAACGGGATCTGCGCAATTTCGTCAGTCCCGGAAATCTGAATCGATCCGGCCAGGGCGCCGGTTTCCGCAAGGATCAACGATTCAGCGAAGAACTTCCCCATATAAATATTGGTGGCGGGTAGTTGCCTCAACATGATACCATTTACCGCGCTGACATACGCAAATTGGTTCTGTGTCACGAAGAATACACAGTCCTCTTTGTAGGCGTCAGGTCGTCCGGCGTCTGCGTAGGCCGATTTGATCGTCTCCTGCGCCACCGACATGACGATGGGGTCATAAGTCGGGACAATCAATTCGGTCTGATACTCGGCAACCCGCTTGGCCACTCGAGCCAAGACCGTAAACGACGCGATTGTGGCGATATCAGCCGCCGTGCCGAGACCAAGGACATACAGGATCGGCTTTCCCATTTCGGTAGCCCGGCCAATTGCTTCGTCTACTGCTTCGATCCCTGCTAACGGTCTGACGTATAGCTCGCGGCCTTTGCGCGCCAGGGTAACAAACATGATCACAAGCAACACGAATATGCCGGTCGCAAACAGCGAGGGCGTCCTTCCGATATTGTACCATTGGCCGTAAGCCTGAACCGGGCCGGCAATTGCGGAGGATGATTTGACCAGAGGGTCAGCCGTCACAGCGTCGACCCGAAAATAGTAGTTGCAGCCGTTGGGCAGGTGGTCTGAAGCAGTAACGTCCTTCTGACCGCTGTTGGTATAAGTCCCCAATCCGGCAAACGCTTCGCCCACGACACGCCATTCGCCATTGCTCGGATACTGGGCGTGCGCCTGCGGGGCGCGCTCCCAATCGTCGTCAATCCCTTTCTGGAGGTTCTTGATTTCCCGGCGCAACGTGTCGGTCCGGCGTTGGATATACCCTACGGTATCCTCAAGCCGCTTGACTGTCTCAGCATTGCCCGACTTCCGAAAGTAGTCGCCGCTGTCGCGGGCAATCGGAAGGTACCTTCGCCAGAGCGCCTGAAGGCCTGAAAGCGAATCGACCGCTTTCTGCCGAGCGTGCATGGAATCCATGTAGAACGGCACCCAGCGATACACTTCGTAGAGCCGCACACTGTGCGCGCCCCCCTGATCATCCGGAGACAGTGTCCAGCTTAAGGAAATGGAATGCCCGTGATCATCCGGGCTGTCCTTAGCCGTCAGGCCGGTCACCGGTTGTGGCGGGGAGATAACGGTCGCAGGCGGCGCTCCGACCGATTCCTGTGGAGTTGCGTCCGTCTGCCCCAGCGCGATGGATGAGAGCACCAGCAGCAGAAGAATGCAATAAGAGACGTTACGTATCATAATTCCTCCGCATATATCAGAGGTCCTTTATTGAATTATACTCAACCAATCTCTAAACAAAAATGTTATTCGCCCTACCAGCAACGAAATACGTCCCATGACGGTATAGCCGAAAGCTGCGCCGAATGTCAGCATGAGAACCCAGATGCCGAACCGAGACGCTTTGCCGAACAGCCCCGTGTGTTCCTTTGAAAAGAAGAAGTATATCAGACCCGAGACGACCCCGAAAAACACTACCCAGTTGCCAACCATCTCCATGAACTGACCCGAAGCCGACAGCGAGAGATTCGTGAAGAAGTGTCCGAACCCCTGCCAATCCACCAGCATCGGGATGAACGTGGATGAAATCTGTTCGATGAAATCCGACCGCAGGTACCGCACGAGATTGAATCCGGCCGTGGTTCCGACAATGAACGCCAGCGACCAGCGGGATATCCAACCGAACTTGTGCGAGAGCCGCATGAGCAGCAACAGGCCGAAAATGACCGGGAGCCAGTACAAGAAGTTGTAACCTGATTCGTTGTACGGCACCTTGAAGTAAGCTGAAAGATCCCGGGACAGGCGGGGAATCAGATTGCCGACAATCGTCGACCAGAATCCCATACTCATCCAGTAAGCGGCCGACATGCCGACATAAAAATGCTCTGCGAATTTGTAGATCGGGTTATCCTGATACAGGAACGACATAATTGCCAGAGTGAAGAACGCTGAACACGTGAGCAGAAAGCCGCGAAGGATATTATGCTCCTGCGCCCCGGACATCTGACCCGCCTTGAAAATCCAACTCACCACGAACACCAGCACTATCGCCGCCGTCAGAATGACCGTCGTCCGTTTCATTTCTGACCCGCCTTCCGGCCTTTGAAATAGGCAATATTGGCGAGCACAATAAACACCATGACGACAACATGGGCCATCGTCTGCGGCCCCATCATCCTCAGCGCCGGCTTGTCGGCCTTTTCGAATTGCGGATAGCGTTTCGCAAGCTCGTACTCATATTCGGCGGCCCCCTTTACCCCGCCAAGAATGCCAAGGAGTTGCTTTGGATAATACGGATATAACTGCGGTGCAGAGACCGCCGCGGCGGCCGCTGCCACCGGCACATTTCCCGGATCCCCGACAAATAACACCCACTCCTTCGGACCCGGATAACCGCCACCCATGGAAATCAGCAGTTTCATGTCGCGACAAGAAGTAATGCCTCTGAGTGCGGGAATGCTGTCGAGGGGGGTCGAGTTAACATCGGTCGGATACATCTTCCGAAGATTGGTGACGATGACATTCATCATCCCTTCATTGCCTGCCTTGTATCCAAGGTTGACATAGTCAATGCCTTCCTTTTTGTCGGGGAACTCCGGCCGCACGATATTGTCCAGTGTCTGTGTGAGCAGCGCCTGTCCGGTGGCCCAGGCACAGATGAACACGACTTTGTGTCCTTTGACAAGGCAGTGACGCGTAAAGGCGTTGGCCATCGGCTGAACTTCGGGCGCCATAGCCGGATCAAAGTCAAACGACAGCATCACGTGCGAACCGGCCGGCAGTGATTCAACCTTGTCAAATACCCGCTTTACGATTGCGGTCGGCATTTCCTTAAACGTGAACGGGAACAGAATTGGCAGGGCGGTCGCGACAAAGATGAACAGAAAGATAACGCGTCTGTCAACTTCCTTGGATGCCAAAGTACGTACAAAGAGGTAGACCAATCCGCCGCCGATGATAATTGCAGAAAACGCGGTACCCACAAGCGCTGAGGACAAGAGGAGCACTTGATTCATGCCTACCCCTTATCTCCGCCCAGATAAGTCCGCTCTATGCCCAAAATCAGGCGAAGAGACATGGAGACGACCCCGAGGCTGACGCCGATCATAATAGCGCGCTGGCCGGCCAGGTTCGGGAAGCTCATGATCCACACCGACAAATCCGGAATGCGAAGAATTGACCACGAGTCCGGGATCCATGCCGTCAAGAAGTATCCGATTGGCGTTCGTCCCAGGAGCACGATGAACGCCGCCACCAGGAGAATAGTGGCCTCCCGATTGCGCGCTCTAAACGCCCGATACGAGGCGGACGCAATGAAGAAAGCCAGTAGCGCATACATGGTCGAATTCAATGGGGACATCAGTGTCTCGAATATGGTCTGGAACCACGAACCGGAGGTGGTCAGCGACGCCCCGATTCCCCCCGGATTTCCGATCTTGAACAGACCGGCCGCCAACATGAGCGTGAACGCTCCGAGCGTGACAATGGAATACCACCAGTCCTTCTTGCGCCGCTGGAGATTCTTGGCATGAATCCTGATCAGATTGCCGCCGCCGAGGAAAAAGGCAAACACAGCGATGATATCAAAGTATACGGAGAAGTTCTCGCCGAAATCGGTCAGTGGTGGACTGAATATATATGCGATCAGGAAGATACCGACACAGAAAGTAATCATGAGAGGTACTTGGCGTCGCATATTAATCTCAGTTCGTCTTGAATGCCGAATTAAGCCAGTGTGCCAGATTGTTCATGAACTCGACATTCCAGGCCTGCCCGACCGTCACCGCAATCGTTCCGATTATCATCACTGCCAACGCAATCACTTTGCCGACATCCTGCCCTTTGAGAGAGCCTAGCTGTTTCGGCTCGTTAGAGAGATACGCCGAAGCCGCGAACAGTTCTTCTCCGATAAGCGTGAAATCGCACGCCACAACAAAGAACGGAAGCTGAGTCGGCATGGCGGTTCCGGCGATCTGGATCGCGCCGATCGAATAACCGGTCTCAGCCATTATGAGCGATTCTGCGAAAAACGCCCCAAGGTAGAAGCAGGTAGCCGGTCTCTCTCGAACCATGATCCCGTTGACCGCGGCGACAAAACCAAACTGCTCATCAGTAACGTAATTTACCATGTCATCGCTGTAGGCATCCGGGCGACCGGCGGCAAGATACGATGTCTTGATGGTTTCGCGCGCCGCCGTCATCACCAATGACCGAGAGACCGGCATACGGATTTTGGTGTCATAGTCCGCAATCGTTCGGGCAACATGCCCCAGAATCGTGATACCGGCAATAGTCTGGACGTTATCCATGTCCTGAGTGCCTGAGATGAACAGAATCGGTCGGCCCATTTCGGTGGCCCGGCCGATGGCGTCATCAACCGCCTCAAGTCCGGCGATTCTCCGAATGAAGAGCTTCTTTCCGCGGCGGGCCGTTTCAATGAAGTAGACGACCGACCCGGCTATGATGAAGCCGATCAGAAAGAGATATTTCCGATTATAGTTGATCCATTCCCGCTCGGCTGCCAGCGACGCCGTACGAATCGACTCCGCTCTCCCCCCGGCCGTCAACGCGACAACATAGTAGACATAACTGCGGCCATACGAGACGCTCTCATCGCTGAACTGACTGTCGCCTGGTAAGGCATCTCCGATCTTTGTAAATTCTCCGCCGTTGTCCGAGCGAAATATCTGATAGGCTGTAACTTTGCCATGCAACAATTGGTCATCAATAGAAGGTACCCAGGTGAGATCGATGGCGTCGCCGTTGTCGTATTTTCGGTCGCTTGCGAGCAAAGAGGTTACCGGCGCGGGAGGCACGGTATCATGAAGAGGTAGAACAGAAGCGGTGTTGGTTTGGCTACAGGTAATCGATGGTGTACTAAGCGAGACGCTCACGCCCATGGCTGCTACTCCCAGCATCCATATCCATGACTCGCGTCCTTTGGCCGGCCCGGTCACTTGATCACTCCGAGCCAGTCTCCCATCAGAAAGTCAATTCGGCCAAGTAATAGGGAAATACGGCTCATCACTGTATAGCCAAACGAAGCGCCGAATGTGACCATGAGCACGAATATACCTACTTTGGCGGCGCCGCCAAAGGCCCCTTTGTGTTCTTTAGAGAAAAAGAAGTATATTAGTGCCGCAAAGGTCCCAACCGCCACCACAATATTACCAACAACATCGTAGGTTGACGCTGAATAATTGGCGCCAAAAAGCGGACGAATCGTATCCTCCACTTGCACCATAACATTCGACGCGAAGTAGATGATGAGGTTCAGTCCTGCAGTGGCCCCGACAATGAAAGCCAGAGGCCACCTAGACAACCAGCCGATCTTAGGTACCAACCGCAGCAGCATCATTACACCAAGAGCGCCGCCTATCAGCAGAATATAGTCCGGTTGCTGCGCGGGGTCGCGGGGGAACACGCCGAGCCACAATTTACCATAGAGATTATCCCAGAAATAGGAGACAAACCAATAGCCGGCTGAGATGCCTACAAATACCGATTCGCAGATCTTGTACCAGGTATTATCGCGGTATAGGAAGGAGATAATCCCAAGCGTGAGAAACGCGGCCACCCAGAGCGCTACGTGATGCATAAAACCGCTATCCATGCCGCTACGCCTTCTTCTTCTTTCGCTCGTGCAGGAAGTACGCCACGTTACCAATAATGATGAAGACGATCATGACCACATGTCCGAATGACTGGGCCACCATGAACTTGGCTCCCTTGCCCAACCGCTCGGTCAGCTCCTCTATCTCTGCTGCGCCGGACATTCCCCCGAGAATTCCTTTGAGTTGGCCCGACCGGACGTAGGGGTACATGCCGGTGGTCTGCACCGCCGTATTACCGGCGCCCATCACCAACCCAAAGCGGTCAACTCCGATAAGCACCCATTCGCGCGTACCGGGATAACCGGCGGAGAGATTGAAGGAATAGTCAATTCCGGAGAAGTTGCTCACATTGCTGACCAGCGGCAGGCTGTCATACGGCGTGCCGCGATAGTCGGCCGGAAACATCGACTTGAAATCCGATCCCATGCGTTGAATGACAAACTCGTTTCCGGACTGAAATCCGAGATTGACGTAATCAACGCCGTAAACAAGGTTCTTGACATTGATCGCCGGCTCATCCAGCAACTTTGCCAATGCGAGATTCGCCTGCTGTGGTCCCTGCGGCCAAAGCCCGATTATGATTACTTTGATATCACGTTCGAAGCAATAGCGCAAAAACGCCTCGGCCATGGGCTGCAGCTCCGGCGCCGACGGAGGATCATAATCGAAGGAAACCAGGACTTTTGATCCGGGCTGGATTTTCTTCATTCCGTCGAATAGAAGTTGTCCTTCGGTTGAGATCGGAACATGTACCGAGATTGTCATTAGTAGCGGTAGCGAAACGGCTATCCCTACATATAGGAAGACGACACGGCGCTCCGCCGGCTTTCCCTTGATAGTCCGGAGCAGAATCCAGACCATCGATGCGGCGATCAGGACACATACCAGTATCGAGAGCCACGCAGGAAACATCATATCTTCAAACCACGCTACTCTCTTGCCGACATACAGCAGCACGCACGCGGCCACTGCCACCGCCACTGCCAAGTACTTGTAGAGCCTGATGTTCATGCTAATCCCCCCCCAAGTGCGATCGCTCGATGCCCAGAATAATCCTCAGCGATGATGACACAATGCCTAGAGCGATGCCGATAAGGATGGCCCGCTGCCCTGCCGTGTTGGGAAAATTCATTACCCACGTTGATAGATCCGACAATCGGTAGTGCTCCGGAAGAAACCCAACCAGCATGTCGCCTATCGGCACGCGCCCGAGCATCACAAAGAATGCCGCCAGCAACAGCAGCGTGGCCTCAAGATTTCTCGCCCGGAACGCCCGGTACGAAGCGGACGCCACAAAGAACGCCAGGATGGCGAACATTGTTGAGGACAGGGGCGTATACACATAATTGTATATCCAATCAGACGCCGTACCTGGATCGCGAAAATCGCGCCCTTCGGCAAATCCGATTATGGCCGTGAGCAGGAAGCACACGATAATGATAACCGCATATCCCCACCCTGGCTTCTGTCGTCTCACATTGTCAATCGAGAGCTTGAAGAGATTCAGTGCTCCCAGCCAGATCGCAAACGCCGCAACAATCGAGAACCAGTCCGCCGACCAATCAGCCATCCGGTTAAACGGGAAATGCGGGATGAAGTAGGCCACAACGAGGATTATCCCGACGATTCCGGTGATGAGCAGAGGGATTTCTCGCCGCATCAGTTCCCTATCACCTTGAAGAGTTGGGCGAAATGATAGACGCCGAAGGTCTCAAGGAGTATCCCGATAATGATGGCTGCAAGGACCACCCCTTTACCAATATCCTGACCCTTAAGTGAGCCGAGTTGGCGCGGTTCTCGGGACAAGTAGGCCGAGGCGGCAAACAACTCTTCTCCTATCAGGGTGTAATCGCAGGCTGCTACGAAGAAAGGCAATTGCGATGGTTCGGCAGTACCGGCAATCTGAATAGCGCCGACAAAGTTGCCGGTTTCAGCAAGAATGAGGGCTTCAGCATAGAACAGCCCCATCATGAAGATGGTGGCAGGTCGCTCTCGCACCATCATACCGTCGATAGCGGCGGCATACCCAAACTGGTCATCGGTTATGTAATGTACCTGTTTCTCATTGAACGAGTCGGGACGACCAGCCCGCACGTAGGCCTCCTTGACAACTTCGCGGCAGGTGACCATGACCAGCGACCGCGACACGGGCACTTCGAGCCAGGTGTCATACACCGCCGCCATTTCGGCGACGCGTCCCAAGATGGTGATGCCGGCCAGTGTCTGTACCTGGTCCATATCCTGCGATCCGGGAATATAAAATATCTTCCGCCCCATTTCGGTCGCCCGGCCGACAGCTTCATCGACCGCCTCCAATCCGGCGATCTTTCGGATGAAGATAGGCTTGCCCGCCTTGGCCCGCTCTATGTAGTACACGATAAATCCACACAGCAGGAGAAGTCCGACAAGAACATTGATTCGCTGAAAGTTGAACCACTGCGCTGACGATCTCGCTGGTCCCACCACGTCCGACTCATTCTGTACCTGCCAGATGATCTGGCCGTTCACCGCTGAGTCGTTAACAGCCGCCACTTTGTAAAAATAGGCTGCGCTGTCGGTCGAGTGTAATACTTGCTCCCAGAATCCCGTTCGCACCGGTATCTTGCCGTCAAAATACTGTGATATCCCGGCCGTAACTTCCCCGAGCGGTTCGAACACACCGGGGCCGCCACCGAGATTCGGCGCCCGGTATATGCGATAGTACTTTACTTTTCCGAGGAATTCGTCGACCGAGGCTTTCCACGCGATCGTCAGCGAACCACCGGCATCGTCGGGCGTATCGCCGACGGCCACGTTCGCCGGAGAGGCGGGCGCAGCATCGGCAGGAACCGGATACACTTGAGCTTCGATTTGTGCCGATGCGACAGTTGAATCGGTAACAGGAGGAGTTTGAGCGAATACGCCGGTAGAGGAAGAAGCCAACGCCTGAGTAACAGCAACCAAGAAAGAAACAGTTCCAATTCGGTTACGACAGCGTTGTTTCAAATCAGCGGTCCTCACTATGCCCGGACATAAATCACCGCCTTCCGGCATGACGCCAAAAAAGACGGCCGAAACTCATATATCGTCGAAACTACTTTTCCGGGAAATGCACTAACGAAAACCGCATCCCATGCCTGTCCCGAAATCCCCTCCTCTGCTGCACAAAGCTACCTTGGCGGTACAACCAAGTCAAGACAAAAAGGCCGGAGGCCTTGATGCTTGCAGTTTATCTGTCAACGTGTTATGACGTTGGCGATAGTCATCCTGGCGATGCAATGGACTGGGGGTTGTCCGCAATTTCTGCGTCATATATTCTCTCTCCAGCGCATATCGTTGGCAGATCGAGATCTGAACGTCTGAACGGATGTTCGAGGGTCAACTTGCCTTCGCGGCGACTGGAATTGCGCGCCATGCGATCGCGGGCAATAAGTGCTCCGTGTCGTATCAGGACAAATTGCTCCTTTACAAGACAGCAGGGTAGAATTATACTAATAGACTTTGGAACAAGGGCGGCCTCGAACGAAGACTAAGACAACGAATCGACCGCCAGGAATAACGAGAACACAGGTTTGAGATGGCGAAATTCAGCAATCCCGATGATATCAAGGTCATAGTCGCTACCGACTGCGGGTCAACGACCACCAAGGCTATTCTAATCGAATATCATAACGGCGAATACCGCCTGATGACTCGCGGTGAGGCGCCAACGACAGTGGAGGCGCCGTTCGAGGACGTCACGATGGGCGTGCTCAACGCCGTCGCTGAGCTTGAGGAGCTTTCCGGTCGGAAGCTGCTGGATGACAAGGGGCGGTTTATCTCGCCTGCCAACGGCAATACCGGCACTGATGTGTTTATTTCAACGTCGTCTGCCGGTGGCGGTCTCCAAATGATGGTGGCTGGCGTTGTCCGCTCGATGACCGCCGAATCGGCCGAGCGAGCGGCTCTTGGCGCCGGCGCAATTGTGATGGATGTAATCTCCAGCAATGATAAACGACTTCCCCACCAACAGATCGAGCGAATCCGCGCCCTTCGCCCCGACATGATTCTCTTGTCGGGAGGTATCGATGGCGGCACGACGACTCACGTTGTAGAAATCGCCGAGCTGGTGGCCGCGGCCGATCCGCGTCCGCGCCTGGGGTCGGGCTACAAGCTTCCGATTATTTACGCCGGCAATAAGGACGCGACTGAAGCTGTGAAGGAGGCGCTGTCCGACAAGGTTGATCTCAAGACGGTAGACAATCTTCGCCCCATTCTCGAACGCGAGAACCTCGGCCCGGCGCGTGAAGAAATCCACGAACTCTTCATGGAACATGTCATGGCTCAAGCTCCCGGTTACCGGAAACTGATGTCTTGGACCGATGCCCCCATCATGCCGACACCCGGCGCTGTGGGGTTGATCATTCAGACGATCGCTAATCAATACAACATTGAAGCGGTCGGTGTGGACATTGGCGGAGCGACGACCGACGTCTTCTCGGTGTTTCGTCCGGACGGCAAAACGCCGGTGTTCAACAGGACTGTATCCGCCAATCTCGGCATGTCGTACTCGATTTCCAATGTCTTTGCCGAAGCGACTCTGCCAATGGTCATGCGGTGGGTACCCTTCTTGATGGACGAGAGAGACCTGCGAAACCGGGTAAAGAACAAAATGATTCGCCCGACGACAATTCCCCAGTCGCTCGAGGAACTGGTTTTTGAACAGGCGATAGCTCGCGAGGCGCTGCGTCTTGCCTTCATCCAGCACCGCAGTTTTGCGACCGTGCTCAAAGGAATTCAGCAGCAGCGAACAATCGCAGATGCTTTTGAACAATCAGCTTCGGGCGCCACCATTGTGAATATGATGACGCTGAATATGTTGATCGGCTCCGGAGGGGTTCTTTCCCACGCTCCCCGTCGCCAGCAGTCGGCGTTTATGATGATCGACTCCTTCCTGCCCGAAGGAATCACGCGTCTGGCGGTAGACTCTATCTTCATGATGCCGCAGCTCGGAGTGCTTACCGAAGTTCAGCCTAAAGCTGCCACCGAAGTGTTCGAGAAGGACTGCCTCATTCATCTCGGTACCTGCATCGCGCCGTCAGGAACAACGAAGAAACCGGGACCGGTGATGAAATATACCATTGAGCTGCCCGACGGCACAGTCTCCGGTACGCTCAATCACCTCGAGATGAAGATGTTCAAGCTCGGGCTTCAGGAGAACGGCCTTCCCATGATGGCTAAGGCGATTCTGGAACCGGAACGTAACTACGATGTCGGCGCCGGCAAGGGCATGAAAGTTGAAAGGGAAATTCACGGCGGCGTAGTCGGCATCATTCTCGATGGCCGAGGCCGTCCCTTTGATCTGTCATCCCTGAGCGAGCAGGAACGCGTCACCTACCTCAGGACCTGGAACGCCGAACTAAACATCTACCCGGATGGGGCGCCAAAGTAGCACAGGAGTGAAATCATGAACGTCTGCCTTCGGAAATTGATTGTTGGGGTCGTGCTGGCAGGGGGCCTTGTCGGAGTTGCCAAAGCCGGCAACTATGTCAGTCTTAATGGTAGATTTCACGTGACCTACCCGGAGGATTGGTATCAGGTAGATTATCGAACGGTCGATTACTACTTGTCACAAGGAGGCTCCAAGCGCGTGATATATAATTATGAGGTTGCGCTCGCGCCCAAAGCTTCACTCCAGTGGAACGCCGGTGCCTACATGATGCTGACAATTGATTCAATCCCCAACATGACACTGAAACAGGTCGACTCCATTCTGCAGAATCTGGCGGCATCGATAGACCGTCCCATCAACAAGAACCATCCCGGCATGACGTTCGATGCCGGTTGGCGTCCGCTGGAAGTTGCGTACTGGCCCGATCAGAAGGTCGGTGCGGTCGCCATTGAGCCGGATGTCAAATCAGGGGATCGCACGCGAACGCTGGTTGTCCTCAAGTTCTGCCCGGTCGGAACGGCCAATTTCTATTTCTACGCGCCTGATACGCTGTGGGAGGAAAGCAAAGCTGTGTTTGCCGGAATAATGGCTTCATTTTCGACCGAGGGCGTCGAGAAGGCGCTTGCGAAAGAAACGCTCAAAGTCGCCGATCCCAACCGCCTCAAAGAGGAGCCGGTAAGAAAGGGTCTGCCGACTGCCTTTATTCCTATTTTCAGCGGACTGTTTGTTGTGTTTATCGCAATCATAGCCGCACGCCGCCGCCGCGCCAAAAAAGAAAATACAACCCATTCTGAATAGACGAAGGAATCCCGCATGGGTCACGCATATACGCCCGGTCTCAAAGTCACTGACAAGCTGCTGGTAAAGAAACACCGCATCCTGCCGCTCAAAGGAGATGTTATCGTGAAGGTGGGCGATAAGGTCTCGCCGGATGACGTGGTCGCCCGCACCCTGCTCCCCGGCAATGTGGTGCCGCTTAACGTTGCCAACAAGATCGGTATCCCGCCTGAGGATATCGATACGGTCATGCATAAGAAGGTCGGTGATTCGATCAAGGCCGGTGAACTGGTCGCTCACTCCAGGCCATTGTTCGGTCTTAAGTTCCTTGGCGGCAGCAAATGTGAAGCAACCATCAACGGAACCATCGAATCGATCTCCCACATCACCGGTCAGGTGTTGCAGCGCGGCGAGCCAAGCCCGGTCGAGGTGAAGGCGTACCTCAAAGGAGAGGTTATCGAAGTGATCCCCAGAGAGGGAGTGGTGGTCGCTTGCATGGCGGCATTTGTGCAGGGGATTTTCGGCATCTGCGGCGAAACGTCAGGGGCGATCAAGGTCGTGACACCTGACAATACCACGGTGCTCGACGAGAACTTCATCAACGCCTCGCTCGCCGGCATGGTCGTTGTTGGCGGTTCACTGGTCACCGCTGCGGCTCTAAGGAAAGCCATTGACGCCGGGGTACGTGGTATCGTTGTCGGCGGCTTTGATGACAAGGACCTCAGGGATTTCCTGGGGAAGGACATTGGCGTAGCGATTACCGGTTCCGAGGACATCGGCACGACGCTGGTTGTCACCGAGGGGTTCGGCCAGATCAATATGGCGCTGAGAACGTTTGAACTGTTCAAGCGGCATGAAGGGGAAATGGCCTGTATCAACGGAGCTACGCAGATCCGCGCCGGTGTTATTCGGCCGGAAGTAGTAATCCCGCTGGCCACCAGCACGGTGATTTCGGCTTCCAATGGCGAGGAAGAAATCGAGGGATTGAAGATCGGTTCGCCGGTCCGGGTAATTCGTCATCCGTATTTCGGCCGGCTGGGTAATGTCTCGGGCCTCCCTTCTCCCCTCCAGGTGCTGGAGTCGGAATCCAAGGCTCGTGTGCTTGAGGTTGAATTCGACGGCGGCCAAAGAGCGATTATCCCGCGGGCCAATGTCGAAATGATCGAGGGGTAAGCGCCGGAACTCCGTAATCCCCATCATCCGGAAGACGCTATTGCGGACCCGGCTGATCACTTTCTTTCTGCTTCGGGGCCGGATCAAGTCGGGTGGAGTCCTTGAGTTCATCCGGGTCTCCAGCCGGCGCATCACTCTGCTTCTGTTTGGGCTTATCGCAACTGGATAACCCTATGAGCGCGCATAGGGCGACGAAGATCAGCAGTTTCCGCATCATTTCTCTCCATCACCTCCGTTTCTATGCTGGGAAGATTTGCCCACCAAATCAACTACAACTATTGCGGCCAAGTACGGGACCGGCAGGTTCTGTTGAGGCCGGTTTTTGTTGACCACCCCATACCTACGGGGTACGTTGCATTGTTTGCTCACAAAGGGTGGCCAAGTGGGTTAATAGTTCAAACGCCAACTTTGACCCCCCAGCAGTGTAGAAAAGAGTATGCAGATGCTTTATCCTCAAATAGTTGCGGTCGGTTCGATTTGGAAGATCGTAGGCGAAACCTCGACCTTCGGACAGGTCATTCTCGCCATTTTGTGCGGGATGTCGGTCGTCTCATGGGTCGTCATTCTTCATAAGTGGCGTCAGTTCCGAGGGGTAGACTCACACACCAACCAGTTCATGCAGCACTTCAAACGGGCACGGAAGCTAGGCGAGGTGCATGGCGAAGCACGATCGCACACCGAATCGCCGTTGGCCAATATCTACAGACTCGGTGTCGAGGAACTCATGCACCTTCGGGAGCTGAAAGGCGGCGACGCCTCGGCTCAAAGTCCAAAGAACGGCCTCACGGATCATGAGTTCGACGTACTCGAAATGACCATGGAAAAGACGATGACGGAAGAAATGGTCAAGCTTGAACGGCAAGTCGTCTACCTAGCCACGACGACCAGCGCTGCCCCCTTTCTCGGACTGCTTGGCACGGTTGTCGGCATAATGGATTCGTTCTGGTCAATCGGCGAGCGAGGATCAGCTTCTCTCGCGGTGGTTGCTCCCGGCATTGCCGAGGCGCTCCTCGCCACGATAGTCGGATTGGGAGCCGCTATTCCTGCCGTAATCGCCTACAACTGGGCCAATGCTCGCACCAAGAACTTACATGACCGCTCCTCCGGTTTCATTCTGGATTTCCTCGCCCGCGCCAAGAAGGAAGAAATCTGATGCGCCGCCCCCGACGCCGAACATATCACCAGTTGGCCGAGATCAATATCACGAATCTGGTGGATGTCGTGCTGGTTCTGCTTATTATCTTCATGATTTCCGCCCCGCTCTTGCAGTCAGGTATTGAGGTGGACTTGCCCAAGACCACGGCCGCTCCGATTGACCAGGAAGTTGAAGGGGTTGTGGTCACCATAGACAAAAAGGGAGGAATATACATTAACGATGTCTGGTCGCGGCTCGACGATTTCGAGACGAAACTGGACAAGGAAATGAAGCTCAAGCACACTAAGTCGGTATTTCTGCGCAGTGATTCGACGGTCGCTTATGGCATTGCTATCGACGTGATTGGGCGGATGAAGACGATGGGAATAGAGCAGATCGGATTGGTGACCGCGCAAGCGGAGCGCGCCCGACGGAATGCTCAGGGAAAATGACTTCCTTGCGACTGGAAATAGGCCTCTCACTGGGGCTGCACGCCGTTGTCATTACTGCCTTGCTGTTGGCAGGCACGATGGCAAGCAGCCGTCGCTTCAAGCCGGGAGAAATCATCAGAGTGTCGTTGACCTCCGGTTTCCCGGGAAAACCGGCTCCGGTTATGACTCCGGCCAAACCTGTTGCACCGACAGTTGAGAAACCGACCCCGTTGCCCACAAAAGGGGCCAAGGCGATTGCGGATGGAAAGAAAAAACCGCCCCCGAAAAAGCAGAGCGGCGTACGGCGCGGCGAAGAAGCCCGGTTCGAGGCGGAACGAGCCAGCAGTGAGATTATTTCCGAGGCCACCGGCTCCGGTTCACCATTTGCCGGCGCTACGGTTGACAACTTGTCTTTCGACTATCCATATTGGTTCGAACAAGCCTTCACCAAGATTCAGTCAAACTGGATCAACACCGTCGAAGCTGACGGTGAGATTGTCTGCGTGATCTACTTCCAGGTGATCAAATCCGGCCGCCTGCTGGAAGCCCGCGTGGAAACCGAGTCGGGGATAGAAGCGTTTGATCAAGGGTGTTTGGGCGCAATTTACAAGTCGGCCCCGTTTCCTCCTCTTCCGAGCGAATTCGCGGACGAGGTTATCGGTATCACCCTGCCGTTCAAATATGCACCGAGGTAATAATGACTCGTAATTTCAGTACACGTCTCTTCCTGCCTGTCATAATTGCACTTACCCTCGCATCATCAGCATCCGCTCAGGGGGATCGGGTGCGGAATATCTATTTCGATACGATCCGCAGTTCCGATGCCCGCCCCATGCGAGTAGCGGTTGAGAATATGAAATATGTTGGAACAGAATATATCACCGCCGGGGATTCACTGATTCTGGGTAATATCACCACGGTCGTGCGCAATGACCTCGATTTCTCATCCTATCTTGACCTGGTCCAGGAAGACTCGGTCTTCATGAGAATGTATGAGATCAAGGTCCTGAACTTGCTGGCGTGGGAGCGGCTGGGGGCCGATCGGGTTATTCGACTCGAAGCGGAATTCCTTGGACCCAACATCCGCGCCCAGTGGCGGATTTTCGAGACCTCGCGGCAGACCGAGACCGACAAAGGGATGCTCATTCAAGGGCGCTATGCCTGGCGCGAACTGGCTCATGATATTTCCAATGAAATCGTCCATGCGCTGACCGGCGATCGCGGTGTATTCCGAACCCAGATCGCATACATGAGAAAAACCACCGCCGGTAAAGAACTATATATCTCAGATTATGACGGCGCCAACGAGCGGCAAATCACCAAGACCGGTACCATCAATGTCTCGCCCTGTTTCACTCCGGACGGCAAGGAAATCTACTTCACCAGTTTTCTCGACGGCGACCCGCACCTATACAAAGCCGATGTACTGTCCGGCAAGGTGAGCAAAGTAGCCGCATATCCGGGAATGGTCATCGCGCCGGCGATTGCGCCTGACGGCAAACGGATCGCTGTCGTGCTGACAAAAGACGGCAATTCCGAGATTTATGTTCTCGATATGCAGGGCAAGATCATTAAGCGGGTAACGAGCCACAAGTCGATCGATACTTCCCCCACCTGGTCGCCGGACGGCAGGCACATCGCTTTTGCTTCCGATCGGACCGGGGCGCCGCAGGTGTATATTACCGACGATGACGGGATCAGCGTGCGACGACTGACCTATGAGGGGGATTACAACGATTCCCCAATCTGGTCTCAGCGCGGCGATCGCATCACCTTCGTAAGCCGAACCAAGACCGGGCGGTTCGACCTGGCCTCGATCGATACTTCAGGCGCAGACTACCGGGTCCTAACCGAAATAGGCATGAACGAGAACCCACACTTTTCGCCCGACGGCAAACAGCTTATCTTCTCGTCCAGCCGACTGGGCCTTGGCGACCTTTTCACAGCCGACATTACGGGTCGCAACCAGCGTCGCCTGACACGGACAGGCGGCTGTTCAAACCCGGTATGGGGACCGTTGAAATAGCGGGGCGGCAGTTCCGCCACTGAGAACCGCCGGAAACCCGAGGGCTATTGGCAACTATCCGCTTAACGTGCGCAAGCGTGATATCGCACAGTGGGTTGGCCGAACCGGACTGTTTTTTTATTTTGACCGGCATGAAGTTAATACGTACCTTTGATATTGAAGGTGGAAAAGATACTAGATAGAAGTGATTCATAAAGGAGATCTATTGAGTATGAAGAGAGTTGTCTTATTAGTCGTGTTGGCTTTGTCCCTGGCCCTGGTGCTGGGTGGCTGCCCCAAGAAACCTCAGGCACCGGTCGAACAGCCTGTCGTGCAGAAGCCGCCGGAAGTGAAACCGGAGCCGCCCAAACAGGAGGAAGTGAAGAAGGAAGAGCCTAAACCGACGCTGCAGGAATCACAGTTCCAGACCATTTACTTCGATTTCGACAAGTACAACCTGCGCAGCGATGCCAAGGCCGGTCTCGACGCCAATTTTGCGCTGCTCCAGGAATTCTCGAGTGTGGTCGTCAAGATCGAGGGGCACTGCGATGAGCGCGGTACAGTCGAATACAACCTTTCACTCGGCGAGAAGCGCGCCCGTTCCGCGATGGATTACCTGGTCGGGCTCGGCATTGCTCCCAACCGCATCTCCATTATCAGCTATGGTAAGGAGCGCCCGGCGGTGTTGGGTAGCGACGAGTCGGCGTGGTCAAAGAACCGTCGCTGCGAATTCCGCGTCATTTCCCAGTAGTCCTGCGGAAGTTGATCGGTTATGCGAAACTACAGACTATTTGCAGCCGCCATGCTCGTCATGGCGGTTTTGTTTGCCGGGCTTATGTCCTCAGGATGCGTGACGAAGCGGGATATTGAGGGAGTTAACGAGCGCCTTGACAATATTGATCGGCAGAATGCCGAGACGCAGCGGCTGGTCGCGAGGATGGATTCAGTCATTGCCAGTGGCGCCGATGCCGATCGTAAGCTGCGAGCGGACCTGGCTTCCTCGGTCGATGATCTGCAGCAGCAGATTGCCAAGTTGCTGGAAAACTATGCTGATCTCGTTCAGCGCATTGATGCACTTCGCCGTAATCAGGTAGTCAAACTTCCGCCGGGCAGTTCGCCGGGTGCGGAAGCGGCCCCTGAAACTAACACGGCGGCGGCTCTTAATGCCGCTTGCGATCGCTCCTATGATTCCGCCTTCATTCTCGTACGCAAGGGGCAGTATGATAAGGCGATTGTCGGGTTCAGGAATTTCTTGGATTCCTGCCCGCAACATCAGGCCGTCGCCAATGCGTACTATTGGATGGGAGAATGCTATTATTCCCTTGAGAAGTATCAGGATGCCGTTTCTCAGTTTGACTATCTGCTGAAGAACTACAAGAACTCCGTCAACGGCAGCCGCGCTCTCTACAAGATGGCGCGCTCCAAGCAGGAGCTGAAGCAAAAGAACGAGGCCAAGCTGCTTTTTGAGCGATTGATTAAGGACTACCCTCGTACACTCGAGGCGGAGCAGGCACAGGATCGTCTTAAAGAACTGAAATGACATGCGATCGGATCCGCTCGCGGTTCGAATCATAACCCCGGTTGTGGACTCTGGTCCAGGCCGGGGTTTCTATCAGCTTGATGAAAGCGCGCTGTACGTTCCAATCGGAGCCGCCGACAAGTCCCGACACTATTTCTCCTCTCTCGAATCACAACGCATGAGGCTCGATATCGACCGCGATGGTCGTCTGATGTTCATCGAGGTCACGGCCGCTCGCAATACGTGGTTAGTGATTGATGACATCCAGCAGCCGGTATGGGCAGAGCCGGCCGACGTTCGTTTTCTCGGTTTCCGTACGACCATTCCGGATCCGCAGATGCTAACAGACAAGACAAGGCAAAGCCTGCTCCTTCGCTTCTCCCCTGCACGTGCTGTTCGGTACATCTCAATCTCCGACGGTGTGATTCTGTCGGTCGACGAGCACGGGTCGGTGGTGTCAATTCTGATCTGCGAGATCATCAATGACCTGGCGGGTCGCGAAATAGCGCTATTTCGAACTCGACAGCACGCCGATAACGAAACCGTCGCCGTCACATTACGATCTTAGACACCCTTGGCGACCGTCCGCTTGCTGATAGCGTGCAAGTTCGACGTATCAAATCACGTGATTGACATCTGCATTAGCAGTCTCGTACATTCCGGCCATGTCGGCAACCCCATCGGACATCGCCAGAGAGCACGAAAAGCTCAAGGAGCAGATCGAACATCATAGCCATCTCTATTACGTCCTGGACAAGCCGGAAATCTCCGACGCCGAATTCGACCGGCTCTTTGACCGATTGCTTGAGCTGGAAAAGACTTACCCTGAACTGGTCACTCCCGATTCTCCCAGCCAGCGGATCGGTTCCGCGCCGTCGAAGAAATTCCAGCCGGTGCAGCACCGGGTGCCGATGCTCTCGCTCCAGAAAGTGACAACACCTGAGGAGTTCGCCGAATTTGACCGCCGGGCAAAAGAAGGGTTGGGGCGAAATGACGAGATCGACTACGTGGTCGAGCCAAAGCTTGATGGTCTTGCGGTCGAGCTGGTGTATGAGAACGGTCTGCTCGTGGTCGGTTCTACACGAGGCGACGGTACGGCAGGCGAAGGCATCACTGCCAACCTGAAGACAGTGCGGAATATTCCGCTGCGGTTGTCTGAGCAAACGGCCCGCAAGTATCCCCTGTTGGAAGTCCGCGGCGAAGTGATTATCAAGCGGTCCGCATTTGCGAAATTGAATGAGCGTCTTGCATCCGAAAACACCCCGACGCTCGCCAACCCGCGCAATGGGGCCGCCGGATCACTCCGCCAACTTGACTCCCGCATCAGTGCTTCTCGACCGCTTCTGTTCTTTGCCTATGGCATCTCCGCGACTGACTTGCCGGACCTCAGATCCCAAAGCGCCGCCATTGACCTGCTCCGAATGGAGAACTTCACTGTCAATGTGGAGTTACGTACCGTGAAGGGCGCGGCGGAGGTCGGCCGGGAGTTTGAGCGTCTGGCAGAACAACGACCTAAGCTCGATTATGATATCGATGGGATGGTGGTAAAGGTCAATAGGTTCGACGAACAAACAGCGCTGGGGCAGATCTCCCGCGCCCCGCGCTGGGCGGTAGCGTGGAAGTTTGCTGCCGAATTGGCGGAGACCGTTCTTGAGGGCGTTGAATTCTCAATTGGCCGAACCGGCGTCCTCACGCCGGTTGCTAAACTCCGGCCGGTCTCTGTATCCGGAGTCACGGTATCCAATGCATCGCTGCACAATGAAGACGAACTGGAGCGGCTCGATGCCCGCATCGGTGACACCGTCATCATTCGGCGTGCCGGCGACGTGATACCGGAGGTCATGGAAGTTGTTTATGACAAGCGCCCGAATAATGCCAGAAAGGTGAAGTTCCCCGCTGAGTGCCCGTCCTGCGGCAGCGACATCGTCAGACCGGAGGGCGAAGCCGCGCATCGGTGCATCAACATCTCCTGCCCGGCGCAGATTGAAGGGCGGCTGGTGCATTTTGCGTCGAAAGGCGGGTTTGACATTGTCGGCCTTGGCGACAAATTCGTCCGCCAGCTTGTCGAGCGAAAACTCGTCCACAGCCCGGCTGATATCTTCTTCCTGACTAAAGATGACTTGCTCCAACTCGACCTGATGGCCGACAAAAAGGCGCAGAACCTTCTCGACGCCATTGAGCGTTCCCGTCGGGCACTGCTGCCAAAAATCATTTATGCGCTTGGCATAATCGGTGTCGGAGAAGCGGCTGCGAAGGTTCTCGCCGATTATTTTGGGACTATCGACTCCCTGCAACAAGCCTCGCAAGATCAATTACAGGGGATCGACGGCATCGGCCCAGTGATAGCGGCGAATATCGAGGATTTCTTTCGCACTGCCGGTAACCGAGAGTTGATCGGAAGAATGCGCCAGGGCGGAGTCGAATTCCCGCAGTTGAATCCGGTCTCGAAAGGGACCGCGTTAACCGGCCTATCGTTCGTCATTACCGGCACGCTGACCAAGCCGCGCGAGCATTTCAAGAGTTTGATAGAGCAAAATGGCGGCAAAGTCTCCAGTTCAATCTCTAAGAAGACAGACTACCTGCTCTGTGGCACCGACGCCGGGTCAAAACTGGACGACGCCGGGAAACTGGGCGTTAAGGTAATCGCTGAGGGTGAATTCCTGGCGATGCTCTGAACAAGCGCTAACGCCACCTACCGCAAGAGCTTAGCGATTCCCTGCCGTCTTGACTTTCATCAAGGACTCTTCGTGTCCCTTTTCCGATCATGCTGACAAAGACATTACCTACTAAAGGAGAAATGACCTATGAACGCGTATATGAAGCGGTTTATTTATGCTTCGCTGTTCTATCTGGCCGCCGCCACCGTTGTCGGTGCCCTGAACGGCGCGCTTTCTCTCGGCTACTGGGCGCAGTTCGCGCACACCCATTTCAACTTGCTTGGCTTTATGTCGATGATGGTGTTCGGCATCGGCTATTTCATTTTGCCGCGCTTTAACGGCGCTGACCTTCGCTGGCCCGAGTGGGTCGCGCTGCATTTCTGGCTGGGAAACATTAGCTTGATCGGCATGGTTGTGTTCCGAGGTTTGGCCGTGCAAACCGGCAATGATACGTATCAAGGGCTCTTTATTGCCTCAGCCGTGACCCAGGCCGTTTCAATCTTCATGTTCATTAGCAACATGTGGGTGACATTGGCGGTCAAGAAGACACAGCCTGCGCTTGCGACCGCGTCGGTTCCCTTGACGCCTGTCTCGACCCGTACGGCGCCGGCGCCTCAACCAACAAAGAACATCGTGATTACTCCCGATTCACGGGTAAGCGACTTGATCGACGCTCTCCCGGCAGCCCAACGGTTGCTGGCGACAGCAGGTCTCTCGGCGCTCTCACTCCCCGGTCATTTGGAACATGTGCGGGCTCGCGGCGTCACGCTTGGTATTGCGTGCCGCAACCACGGACTGGAACTCGACAACGTGATTCTCCAACTGGAAGACCTGTTTCGCGAGAACGGATTTGTCATCCGCAATGCGCTTCACCTTGCCCCCGGCGCCAATACTAATGGACACGTGAATGGTGATCGCCTGATCGGCGACATAATCAAGAGTCATCCTGCGGCAAAGCCGGTGTTTCAAAAGTACTTCGGTGCCGGTTGCTTCGACTGCCCGGGTCAGGCGTTTGAATCGATTGAGATGGCCTGCCGAATGCATGGTGTGGAAAGCAGTGAATTCCTGCAGGAATTGAATGCAGCAGTCGGGTAAACCAACCCAACAATAACGCCGAAGAGTGTTCTCACGTCATTGCGAGTCCCGTCCTTGACGGGACGTCGCAATCTGCCGGCTTGAGCGTGGCATACAAATCGCGACGTCGTTCTGCTTCAAGCGGAATTCCTCGCGATGGCTAATATCGTGTCTTGATGGGCGCTAATGCTTGTATGTTGACATGATCACCAGATTGATGATCTCGAGGAGCCGTTCGCAGGAGAACGGCTTCTTAATAAACATGTCCCCGCCTACTTTGAACGAGCGACCCATATCATCGGTACGGTCTTTGCCGGTGAGGAAGATAATCGGCACGTTGGCTAGCTCCGGGTCCTGTTTGATCGCCTGACACGTCTGGTAGCCGTCCATCTCCGGCATCATTATGTCGAGCAGCACGACATCCGGCTTGAACTGTCGCGCTTTGGCGGCAGCGTTCCGTGAGGCGTTCTCGACCGTGACGACATATCCGGCCTCAGTAAGGAAAGTTTCGACTATATCCGTAATCTCCGGTTCGTCGTCGATTACCAGTACTTTGGCCGTCTGAATCTTGATCTTCTGGGTCATTCTTGCATCCTTGCGTCAGTCCGCTGCTGTACGCTCCCGGATCTCATACTTATATATCGGCACGCTATCCGGAGAATTGAGTTCTGTTTCTGCGCACCGACATTTGGACTTGCCTGCAATCAACGCTCCTGAGCAAGCACCCTTTTTGGTTGCGCAGCAACCGGTTGCCGCCTATCGTTTAGGCATGGAGCAGTCTGAAAAGGAGCTGGTGTACATAGCTCGGAACCGGAAGGCCCGGCACGAGTACTCGATTGAAGATACTGTAGAGGCCGGGATAGAACTTCAAGGTTGCGAGGTTAAGTCCATACGGGAAGGGAAGATAAGCCTATCCGACGCATATGCCTATATTGAAAATGGCCAAGTAATTCTGAAGAACATGCACATCAATCCATATAAGTTGGCCACTCAGGGGCACCCTGACCCCCTTCGCTCACGGCGGCTGCTCTTGCACAAGCGTGAGATCCGAAAATTGAGCATAAAGACCGAGCAACGAGGTATGGCGCTAATCCCTCTGGCGGTCTATTTCAAGGGAAAACGATGCAAAATAGAACTGGGACTGGCTATCGGGCGTAAGAAATATGACAAGCGTCAGGCGATTGCCGAAGCCGAAGCGAAACGGCGGATTGATCGGGCCACCAAAAAGGACTTTAAGAAACCGTGACAATGAAAATGCGTACTTTGTTATTTATCGCAGCGCTTCTTCCTGCACTGATCATGTTGCCGGCTTTCGATGCAGGCGGCAGTATCCGGGTAGAGATGGAATCCGGTGCGGAGGAAATAGCCTCGTTCAACGATGGCGGCGTTGACTTCATTTCGCTCTCCGCTCTGGCGGATCTGCTTGACACGCAACTCGATTGGGAAATCGTCGGCCACCAGGTGAAATGGGTCGACCGGTCTAACCGAATCGATTTTCTGGTTGGGTCCCCCTACGTGAAAGTCAATGACAGGACCTTTAACCTCACCTACCCGGTGAGTATTCGCAGGGGACAACTCTACGTCCCAGCTGCAACCTTTCTCTCCTACTTCAATCGGGTTACCGCCGACCGGATCAGCTGGGACAGCCGTTCCAGATCGGTACGAGTACAGTCGAGTGTCTTCAATGTTACCGACGTCTCAATCGAGCCGAAAGCCAACGGTCTGCTTATCGAGGTCTTTCTGACGACCGATCTCGCATACGATGTCTTTGTCACCACGGGCAACTGGATAAACATCTCGATTCGTGATGGTGTTCTTGACGCACCGAGAATAGAATCGCGGTTGGACAAGCGATTCTTGTACGACCTGAAAGCTCATCAGGAACAAGGGGTCGGGCAGGTCTCCCTGCAGGTTCGACGAGACGTGAAGACCATACATCATAAGCTCGTGCAGAACCCGACGCGGATTCAAATCTCGATTCCGGACATGAACTTCTCGATGGATTCCCTGTCAACTCCTCCGGCGCCTAAAGGGAAATTTGACGGCAAGATCGACGTCATTGCCATTGATCCCGGCCACGGCGGCGATGACTATGGCGCTATCGGCGCCGGCAACACGAGAGAAAAAGATGTCACACTGGCTATCGCGCGCAAGTTGGCCGACGTTATCAGAGACGATGGTCGCTTCAAAGTGGTTATGACCCGCAATAGCGACAAGACGTTGACGCTCCAGGAACGGGCCGACGCTGCCAACGAAGCGGGGGCTGATCTCTTTATCTCGATCCATGCCAACGCTAATCCGTCGAAAAAAGCGCGCGGATGGAATCTGTTCTTCCTGGCCCCGGCCAAGAATGACTCTGCCCGCTCGGTCGAACAGCTGGAAAATAGCTACTTTGTCCGACAGCTAACCGGCGATTCCGGCAAGAGAAACGAACGGGGACCTTCGGATGCCAACCCGATTGTCAGCATTCTGAACGAGATGCTGATGACCGAATTCCAGACGGAATCGCACGATCTGGCCATGATGATTGACCGGGAGTTCCGCCGCTCACTCGATATTCCGGCGCGCGGCGTCGATCAGGCCGGGTTCTTTGTTCTTAATAAAGTTTTTACTCCCTCGGTACTGGTGGAATCCGCTTTCATTACCAACAAAGTTGAAGCCAAGCTGCTTAAGGATACCGGGTTCCAGAACTCGGTTGCTGCCGGCTTGTACGAGGCAATCAAGAGATTCGCGGCCAAATACGACTCCCGTTAGGTCGCGATCTCACACCGCAAGGTACACAACATGGATGCACCCATAGGCGTATTTGACTCCGGTGTCGGCGGACTGACGGTCGCCCGCGAATTGTTTCGCATTCTTCCGCAGGAAGATGTCGTCTATTTCGGCGATGTCGGTCGCTCGCCTTACGGCGGACGTTCCAAAGAAATCATTACGAAATTCACGCATCAGGATGTGGCCTTTCTCCATGAGCATCACGTCAAGTTTGTCATTTGCGCCTGCAACACAGCTTCAGCCGTGGCGCTCGAAGAGGTCAGCAAGAACTACTCGTCTCCGATGATTGGAGTGATCGAACCGGGAGCGACAGCAGCGGTTTCACGAACGCGCAGCGGCCGAATCGGTGTCATTGGCACTACCGCGACTATCAGTTCCAACGCCTACGCGCGCATGATTCATGACATGGACGCCAAAATCAAGGTGTTCTCGCTCGCCTGTCCCTTGTTTGTGCCGCTGGCGGAAGAGGGATATATCGACAAAGAGGCAACGTATTTGATTGCCAAAGACTACCTTCGCACGATGCAGGATGTCGATGTGGACACCTTGATTCTCGGCTGTACTCACTACCCGCTGTTGAAACATGTGATTGCCGATGTCATGGGGGACGGCGTCGTGCTAATCGACAGCGGCGAAGAAACCGCCCGCACGGCGCTTCGCATATTGACTGAGAAAGCGCTACTGCATTCACGAACCTCCCAGCGACCGAGTATTGCCGGCGAGCACAAGTTCTTTGTCTCGGATGTCCCGGAGAAATTCACTCAGGTCGCCATGCGGTTCTTGGGGAAGGTGGTTGACAATATCGC
>Ga0315276_10000113_pt1 | contig 64140 bp, 50 predicted proteins | sample YL17G05_0_MG_FD_204542 | JGI IMG/M metagenome (GOLD analysis project Ga0315276, IMG submission 204542) | Sediment microbial communities from Yellowstone Lake, YNP, Wyoming, USA - YL17G05_0 | ecosystem: Environmental > Aquatic > Freshwater > Lake > Sediment | place: USA: Wyoming | collected...
ACACTCTCGGGACGACATTGAACACGCGGTCAACCGTCAGGAACACCGGGTCATTCGGCATATACTTATGACCAAACGCGCGGAAGGCATCGAACCGAGGGTCGGTGATACGAAGCACGGCATGGCCGTAACCGGGGACAACCTGTCCGGATTTCAGGGTTTCCCACGCGTAATCTTCGAGCTGCTTCTCGGTCGGAGCGCCGCCGAATTTCTTCATGGTCTCAAGCACCCAGCCAAGACATTCCTGGTTGGCAAGCCCGTGAAGGGGACCGGCCAATCCGTTCAGACCGGCCGACACAGAGTAGTAAGCATCGGAGAGAGCCGAGCCAACCGTGTGGCAGGTGTTCGCCGAGACATTCCCGCCCTCGTGGTCAGAGTGCAGAACGAGGTAGAGACGCATCATCGCGTACACATCTTCTTTGTTGAACTTCTCTCCCTTTTTGAGCTTGGGATTGTCAATACCGAGCATGCGGCAATAGTCCGCGCCCCAGTCGAGCTTCGGCGACGGTTTAACGAGCGCGCCCTTTTTGTAGCGGATGCGATAGATGCCGGCTGCGATCGAGTGAATCGTAGCGAGAATCTTGATCGAATCATCGAGCATCGGTTCCCAGTAATCCTGCTTCTTCATCCCTTTGTCGTACTGTTTGCGGAATACCGATTCGTTTTCCATCGCGAGAATAGCGGTGTCGAGCATCGCCATCGGATGCGAGGTCTTCGGCATTGCTTTGAGAACTTTCCAGACGTAGTCCGGTACCTTGCCGGCCTTCTTCAATTCTTTCTGGAAACCGGCCAGTTCTTCTTTGGTCGGCGCCTCACCAGTAAGAAGCAGCCAGAAGATTTCTTCGGGAAGCTTTTCAGTGAGGTCTTTGATAGGGATATTGCGGATTACCAGTCCGGTATCCGGTTCGACTACCGAGGTATCACACACCATCGCTTTAATCCCGCGCATGCCGCCGATCGCCTGTTCGACAGACACGGTTGAGATCTGTTTGTCGCGGTGTTCCTTCATCAACGCAGCGCGTTCTTCGCGAAGCGCCGGGATCTGCTCGGCCAGTCTCTGTTTCAATGTCTTGGCCATCATGAACTCCTTTTATGGTGAATGGTAAGGTGTCGCATATTCATAAATTGTGAAATGGTTCACATTTCGAGACGAAAGTAGTATTGCTTCTGAGACGTGTCAAGTGGTTAAGGCACGAATTGGGATTAGAATTTCGACGCCCAGAAGATCTTGTCGGGATTCAACAGGCGATTCGGGTCAAAGATACTCTTGACTGCCTCCATCGCGGCTATCGTGGGACCGTCGAATTCCAGCGAAAGGTACTTCTTCTTTGCGAGTCCCACGCCATGCTCGCCAGTTATCGTCCCGCCGAGCGACACGGCCTTGACCATGAGGGCGTCCACCTCGGATTCAACAAGGGACCGATCTTCATCCGTCCCGGTCATGGAAAGGAAGTTTACGTGAAGATTGCCGTCGCCGATATGGCCGAAGGAGTTGACTCGCAAGGGGCTAACCGCATTTCGTTCGGCCACATACGCCACCAGATCGGGGAATTTTGTAACCGGAACAGCCACGTCCTCGGAAAAACGCAGAGCAGCCATCTCCTTGAGGGCCTTGGAGATATTGCGACGAATGGCCCAGAGTTTGTCGGCCTGGGACGCATCCTGCTCAACCCGAACCGTCACGCAGTGGTGTCTTCGGCAGGTCCGGAGAATCAGCTCTGCTTGGCGGCCGCCCGACTCCGGAGCGGTCTCCATCAATAGCACGGCGGCCACTTTCCCCAGGCTATCGTCATGCTCATAGGCGGCAGACAGCTCAGCCGCCCTGCCGTCAATATACTCCATGACGTTGGGTACGAGTCCTGCTGCGATTATGTCAGACACAGTGCGAGCTGCGTCCTCAGGGCGGTCAAATGACGCCAGAAGGGTGGTTCCTCGGCCTAGTTCGGACGTTAGGCGGACAGCGATCTCGGTGATGACCGCCAGCGTCCCCTCAGAGCCTATGACGACGTCACCCAGTCCAAAACCGCGGCTCTGGCTGTATAGGCCCGTGTGAATCTCGGAGCCGTCCATTAGGACCGCCTGAAGCCCCAGGACATAGTCCCGTGTCACGCCGTACCGCTTACAGCGCAGACCGCCGGCATTCTCAGCAACATTACCGCCGAGCGTAGCCTCAGTGTAGCTGGCCGGATCGGGCGGATAGGCTAGGCCGCTCTTTGCCGCTTCATCCTGTAATGTCTTCGTCAGCAGCCCCGGCCCGCAGTATGCGATCTTAGCCTGCGTATCAATCAACAGTTGGGCAAGTCGTTCAGTGGACAATACTAAAGCGTTACTTGAAGCAACGCATCCACCGGAAAGCCCGGTTCCGGCACCGCGAGGAACCACAGGAATGCTGTTTTCACGGCAGAAGTCTACAGCAATCCTGACATCGGAAACCGAGTGAGCGAGCAGTAGCGCTGCAGGGGTTGAAAATGCCTCGGTCGCATCATGGCAATATTTCTCGAACTCGGTCAGGTCGGTAATGAGAGTGTCAGGCCGCTCCAGTCTCTTTCGGAGTTTGTCGAAATCGGCTGAATTCATCTCTCGAAGCGTATCCCTTGATTGGTGACGTCGAGCCGGTTACATGAGCGCGGCTTATGGCTTTGCGTCCTTACCGGCGGCCGGAGGTGGAGGGGAAGGCTTTTCGCCGGAGTCGGAGGACTCCTTCTTTGGCTCGCCCGAGCCTTTGTGTTTGTAATCGGTGGTGTAAAACCCAGACCCCTTAAAAATGAACCCAGTGCCACCGGAGATGAGGCGGTGTGTCTCGCCGCCACATTTCGGACAGACTGTTATCGGATCGTCGGACATTGACTGGAATTCTTCGAATTCCTGGCTGCATGCTTTGCAGCGGTAGTGATAAGTCGGCATATCTCGTTCAGTTTACCTGTTTCTCACACTGGTCCAAGATTGTACAGTATTGATAACTGCAACGGTCGGGACAAGAGGAAAGTTCACGCTCTTGACCCGAAGCTATCGAGCGCTTGTTTGATTCCGGTGGTTTTGGCAAGCATCTCGTGGTATTCGGCTTCCGGTTTCGAGTCGGCCACAATTCCTCCCCCGGCATGGAAGAAGACGCGACCCGAATGAAAGTAGGCGATTCGGATGGCGACTGATGTGTCGATCCAGCCGTCAGAGCCGAAGAAGCCTATTGCTCCGGTATACGGACCGCGCCGGACGACCTCAAGTTCCTCGATAATGTCCATCGCCCGAATTTTCGGCGCGCCGGTAATTGATCCACAGGGGAAGACCGCACGAAGCAGGTTTGAGAGTTGAATCGTTGGTTTCAGAGTTCCTGAGACAGTGGATTCAAGATGATACAGATCGTTGAATCGCTTGACTTCGCACAAAGACTCTACACGAACCGAGTCTTTCACACAAACTCGCCCGATATCATTTCGCATCAGATCGGTAATCATGATATTCTCCGCCCGGTCCTTTTCGCTCTGTTCAAGCACAATGCGTTGATCGATAGCGTTCAGCTTGCACTCTGCCGTTCCTTTGATTGGTGATGCACAAATCCTACCGGCGCGGACCGAGAAGAATCGCTCCGGCGAGGTCGAGATGACCGGTTGCGGAAAATCAAGAAGGGCAAAGAACGGATTGGGGGTAGTCTGCCGAAGTCGCTCGTACAGATGAAAGACGTCCCCTTCGCACTGAGCACTGAACCGGCCGGTGATATTGGCTTGAAAGATATCGCCGGCGCGAATGTAGTCAGTCGTCTTCCGAACAGACTCCATGTAGCCGTCGATTGAAAAGTCCGGTGTAATCGTGCTCAGGAGGACAAAAGGGTGAACTCCAGACGGAGCGGGCTGATTCGCCAATTGCTCCAACTTTTGGCATTGGCGCTCGAAGCCGCTGTTTACTGCCCAGCGGGATTGACCGGTACTTCGGTCATGAACAAGGATCGCATCGTATCGAACCAGATAGATCTCCGGCGTCTGGACATCCGGCTCGATGCGCCGCTGCAATCGTTCGAATTCATACCTGGCGTCGTAGCCGATATATCCAATCACACCGGTCTGAATAGGACTTGGAGATTTCATGGTTGTCGAAGAGAGACTCGACCATTGGTCAAGGTGTTCAAGCCAGGAATTGATCTTCGCGCACTTGTCGCTCTGCAATTCCGTGACATAGACGCCTTTGCCCGTTTTGGAGAGTACTTCAGAAGGAAGCGCACCTATAAGCGTGTAGCGCGAAAACTCAGGGTCGAAATCACCGAGGCTCTCGAGAAGGCACGTGTTGCGAGTAGTCAGCCGGAGCCGTTTGTAGAATTCAAACGGATCGCGAATTGCGCTGGGGATGATGGTGAAAGCCATTATCTCATTCCACTCAAGCGAGCGAAATTGTTCAGAATCGTTCTGCCATGTTCTCCAGTCAGAACCGATTCCGGATGAAACTGGATGCCGTACATAGGATACCTGCGATGTTGTACCCCCATAATTGTGCCGTCATCGAGCCGCGCGATTATCTCCAGAGCCGAATCGTTGAATCCGTCGCGACTGATCTCCAGAGAATGATAACGGCCTGCCGTAATGCGTCCGGGGAGTTCATCGAAAAGCGGGTGTGGTGTTAGCTCAATCTCGCTCGGCTTGCCGTGAGTCGGCACAGAATGTTGGGAAATTCGGCAACCGAACACCTGTCCGATACACTGATGCCCGAGACAGATGCCAAGCAGTGGAATCCGGCGCTCTGCCGCCAGGCGAACGAGGTCGTTTGAGACACCCGCTTGATCGGGACCCATCGGGCCGGGGGAGAGGATGATTGCTTTGATTGAATGGTCTACAAGGAGCTCTTTGCCTGTTGCCGAATCGTTACGGGCAACGCGAATCTCCGACTCGGGCAGATCAATCCAGTGGTAGATGTTGTACACGAACGAATCGTAGTTGTCAATCAGCAGCAGCATTGAATCATGACCTCGGTGGCGGTAGGTAACGCGAAATCGACTAAAGTGCAAGCCCGCCGGATGATACTCGGCCTTAGATAGAGGTTTTATCTCATGTATCTGCAATGGATTAGCTGATTTCTCTGAGTTTGGCTGATTTTTCCTCTTGACACCTGCACAAATGTGCAGTATCATGCCGATACAGAGAATCAACGCACCACTCATGGAGAACAGACACATGGAACAGCTTTCTTCATCAGGATTTGTATCGACGACGGCAGATGCCACTCTGGTTGGTCAGATGTCGGCCGACGCGGCGTTTCTGCCGCTAGTCGCGGACAGCACGTTGGGACCAGACGATTTCCGCTGGTGGCATGATGTCGCTCCGATTGCAGAGGATTGCCGCTACCACAACGCCGCCACCTGCCCGGATTGCGGGACTGGTATGGTTCGTCTTGGCAATTGTTACAGTTGCCCCGGTTGCGGTTGGGGAAGTTGCGGGGGGTGAACAGGCATTGTAGGTCAAGCGCGCTTCGCGCTTGACGCAGAACTGGATTCCCGCCTTCGCGGGAATGACAGAGGGCGCGGGAATGACAGATGGTGCCGGATTGACAGACTTGGTGGTAACAAGAGGTGCAATGGATCGGCGAGTCATCGCGAGGAGTCCATACAATCGTCGCCCTGAGCGTAGCCGAAGGGCGGGACGACGTGGCGATCTCAGTTCTTGTTTCGAGAGAACAAACTGAGATTGCTTCGTCGCCCCGTCTGAAACGGGGCTTCTCGCAATGACAGCAGCGGAGTACGGATAGTTGATCGGAGATGAACAAATAGATACGGGAGGAACGATATATGAATCTGGACGATCTGAGACAATACGGCATACCGGAGCAGTTGATTTCAACATGGCGCGCTCGACAGGGGGATACGCTGCTGCCGGTACAACGTCAGGCGATCTGTCGCGGTCTGCTGAAATCAGTCAAAGAGCCTCAACCGGCGCGGAATCTCGTGATTGTCGCGCCAACCTCGACCGGCAAATCATTCTGCGCCGAACTGGCGGCAGCGTCGGCGCTATTGGAGCGGCGCAAAGTGGTGATGCTGTTTCCGCTGAAATCTTTGGCCGAGCAGAAATATCGCGAACTGCACAGTTGTTATGGTCCGCTCGGGTTGGATTGTCTTGTCGCCACCGGCGACCATCCTGAAAACGACAACCGGTTTCTTGCCGGTGATTTCCATCTGGCGGTCAGTATTCCTGAGAAATTCGATCTGTTGCTTACTGCCCGGCTCGACGCTCTCCGCACAATTGCACTCTTGGTCGTCGATGAACTCCAGACAATTGCTGAGCCGAAACGTGGCGCGGTGCTGGAACTGCTGCTGACCAAACTTCTGGCGTCATCATATCACCCAAGACTTCTGGCTCTTTCCGCGGTAACCGATCACGAGACCGCCCAGCGCGTGGCCGATTGGTTGCGTGCCGATCTGGTCGAGGAATATTCCCGTCCGGTGGAACTGGAGCGGGGAGTGGCGGCGGACGGCACGGTGCGTCTCAAGGCATTCAATAGTGGCCGGGAGTTTGCCGAACCGTTTCTCAAACGGGAGGCGGACGAAGAGTCTTTCATGTCGTTTGTCCGGCATCTGAAAGAGTCCGAAGGCTCAACATTGGTATTCATGAAATCACGGCGCGATACGGTCGATGCCGCCTTCCGGCTGGCATCGGTGTCATCGTGGCCTGCCGCGAAGCAGGCGCTTGAATCGCTGGCCGACGAGGAACCATCGTTTCTTACTCGATCATTGCAACAAGCGCTGGCACGCGGCGTGGCGTTTCATAATGCCGATTTGTCTCCATCGCAACGGGCAGCCGTGGAGGAGGGCTTCGTGAATCGGGAGATCAAGACGCTATTCGCTACTACCACGCTCGCGCTCGGAGTAAATCTTCCGGCCGATACCGTCTATCTCGAAACGGTCAAGTATCAGTCCGGCCGGTATGATGACCGTCCTGAATTGACCCCCATTTCCCGCGCTGAGTTTGACAATATGACCGGTCGGGCGGGCCGACTCGGCTACGGTTCGGATCGCCCGGGTAGAGCGATCATCCTGGCCGAGTCGGAGTTCGACCGGGAAATTCTGTGGCGGTCTTATCTGGCGACGAATAGCGCGGAATCGTTCGGATCGGCAATGGAATCCATGCCGATTGAGGATATCATTCTGTCGCTGATAACCTGCGGTCTCGCGGCGACGGCTGATGACATCACTCGAGTACTAGCGCGCTCATTCTGGTTTCAGTCCGGAAATCAGCAACCGCTCAATCTGGATACCGTATTGCAGCTGCTATGTGAACGGGAGTTACTGACGCAGGACGGCGCCGGACGATTTGCAACCAGCCCCGCTGGACGGGCCGCCGCTCTCGGTGGCTTGACCTGCGCTCAGGCGGAATATTGCGCCCAAACGCTGAAGCGGCAACTTCCGCAGACTGCGTTCGGGTGGATATTCGCGGCGCTTTCGGCGCCTGATTGGGAAATTCCGGCGGGAATTCTCTCTCGTTCCGAGCAGCGAAGCAACGCCGCAATAAAAATGCTGTATGAGCGATTCGACTATTCAGTCGAGGAAGTTGAGGCGATGCTTCCGGCGGATCATCGGCGGGTGCCGTTGCCGCGCCGTCAGGCGGCCATTCTCAAAATCAGTCTCGCGCTCGAAGATTGGCGCAATCTGCAACCGCTGCAAACACTCGAAGAACGATTTCAGATGCATGTCGGGCAGATTATCGCGCTGGCCGAGACTGCGGCACACTTGTTGGCCGGGCTGTCGCAGATGGCGTCATCGCACGATTACGAGAATCCGATCAGGTTGCTTCTGGACGAATACCGCTTTAGTGTCGCCGCCGGTCTGCCGCCGGAGATGCGGGACCTGTACGAGCGATTCGGCAACATTCTCAGCCGTTCTGATTTCGGCAAGCTGTATCGGCGCGGTCTGACTGATTCCGGTACCGTGTCCGAACTAGCTGATACGGAATTGGCGGGACTTGTCCCTAATGACCATAAACGCAAACTACTCACAAAACGAATAAATCAATTGAAACAGGAGGTTACCATGAAACCCGTAGCATCGCTGGCTGGCCGCTCGTTCTCGTCGCTGCCGGATCAGATCGAAATCGATGGCGCCTATGAAGGAGACCGCTATCTGGTGCGTATCAATGGTCTGCCGGTGCGGCTGACCGGAAAGTCGTTCAAGTATCTCGCCAAGCTGGCTTGGTCGAGAATGAGTCATGAAAACGGCTGGGTTTACAAAGAGGATTTGGAGATCGGTTTCAATCAAGCGCGGTATCTGTATCGCCTCAAGAATGAAATTGCGGCGTCGTATCCGTCGGAGTGGCAGATTATCGAGAACAACCGGCTCGGTTATTACCGGCTCGATCTTCGGCCTGACCGGATCAAGATGAATCCGGACAATCTGCGAAGTTTCCCGGACTTCGAGCTTCAGCAGATTGCGGACCGTCTCCGCACGAAACCGAATTCCGGCGACCACTCCCTGCCGTGTTAGCTCAAAATTAGACACTGGCGAACTGTGGCGTCAGCCGTCTCTGGCTGACGCCTGCTTGTAAATGCAGTGCGGGTCCGGCTTCCGAACCCGCCGGATAGTAGGTCAAAACCCTTGTGTTCCTAACTCTTCCTCTTGACAAAGCGCCAAATCACTCCATCTTGCATTCAAAACCTTTTGGGAGAAGGACTTGGTGGGAAAGAAGTTGACGTGAAGCTTCGTAATTCCGAAATCGCCGCTTATGTCTTGCTCGTACTTCCGCTATTAGTTACTACGACGTTGCCAGCGACTATCCGCGTGCCTTCTGAACGTCTCACTATTCAAGAAGGCATAAATGCGGCAGTTGACGGTGACACGGTATTGGTAGCTGATGGCGTGTACGTAGGGAATGGAAACTCAAATATCCGATTTGGCGGCAAAGGTATACTGGTCGTGTCGCAGCACGGCGCAAGCGCAACCATAGTTGATGCTAGCCAGATTCCAACCGTGCCCAGACAAGTGTTCATATTTGATGCCGCAGAGGATTCCACATCGATATTGGACGGCTTCACTATCACCGGTGGATACAACAACTCCGAGGTGTGGCCAGGAGGAGCCGGGGTCAAATGCTACCAATCGTCACCGAACATAAGGAACTGCATCGTTAAAGGAAACACGGTCTTCACCACCCATCCGTTGGGTGCGGGTGGGGCAGGCGTTTTCACTTTTGAAGGAGCCCCGGTTATAGAGAACTGCACATTCATCAAGAATCATGGAAACTACGCGGCTGCTATTCTATCTATCAACTCGCGGCTCCGAATTAGGAATTGCCTTATATCCGCCAACGTCTCAATCTGGAGTGGCCCCCCTGTAGAATATGTAGCTGATTACTTTGCTGCGACTTTCGAGTGTTGTAATCTGTATGGGAACTCACCTGGCGACTGGATTGGTCAGATTGCAGGACTTGTTGACTCGAATGGCAACATGGCCCTCGATCCGCTTCTGTGCGACACTGCCAGCGGAGATTTGAGCATCATGAGCAATTCGCCCTGTGCCCCATCCAATAATACTTGTGGCCTCCTAATAGGAGCGTTGAGTGTCGGCTGTGAACCGGTGGGCGTCGAGTACCAAAACTCCTCGCATTTGCCATCGACACCTAACTTGTCAAACAATTACCCGAACCCATTCAACGGAACGACCCAAATTCGCTTCTCGCTGCCACAACACTCATCGGTGAAACTAACAGTGGTCGATGTGTTGGGACGCGAAGTCAAGACGTTAGCCAAGGGAGAATGGAAGGCGGGAACTTATACAGCGACCTGGGACGCAGAGAAGTCATCGTCGGGTGTTTATTTCTGTGTGCTGGAAGCTAACGGCATTAAATTGACAAGGAAAATGGTCTTATTGAAGTAACCATCTGATACCTCTTTGCAATTTTACCATCTTTTTGAATCAATTTATCTTCTGCACCGCATGTATAGAAGGAGTGATCTATGTGCGTGTTCGGAAATGCAGGAATTGTCGAAACTACGGCGGCATTGTCTCACCAAAATGCCGGGAAGATACGGGAGCCCTCTTTGTTATTGCCCAAAGCAAACCCAATTATTCGTTGTGCGATAAGTACTTAATATGAAAAGCAAACCCAATCCAAAGCCATTTGAAGCCATTTCAAAGCCAATTCATGAGGATAATGAGGAACGACAGATGCGGGGGCTTGGCTCACTCGCAACCTGATTACCCCCAGCAAATTAGGTGGGAATCGCTCTCACTTGCACTCCCTGTTGCTTTCCGCGTTCTCTGCCGATATTATACTGGCAAATGAGCACCGGCATGATTATTCGGACCAAAGAGCGACTCCCTATCGTCACCTCCGATACCGAGGTGGAATACCCGATTCTCCCCCTTATGACCGGTGTTCTGTTTCCCGGTATGACCCTGACTGTACAGGTTGGGCGGCCCGAGAATATCGAACTGGTCGAAAAGTGCAAGCTCACCAAGCAGGAATTCGTGGCGACTTATGCGCACACCGAAGTCGATACCCCCGGCCCGGCGCCAATCCATCAGGTCGGCGTGTTTGCCGTCATCGTTGACATTAAGGAAGGTCCGCAAGGCTCCAAGATCGTCACGCTCGAAGGGCGCAAGCGGGCGGCAATCAATAATATCATCGCTACCGAACCGTTCCTGCGGGGCGTCGTGTACGCAATCGAAACGCCGCAGTACGTTCACAAGAATATCAAGTCGAAAGTGGATTCGGCCATCGCGGTGGCGGGGGAGATCACGCATCTCGACCCGATCTATTCACCGGAGCTGTCCAACGTGCTCAAGATGAGCATCGAGGACCCATCCGCCCTTGCGGACAAAGTGGCCGCCTCGTTTCATTTCTCTCTGGTATCCAAGCAGGAATTGCTGGAGGCGGTAAGTCTTGACATCAGGTATGATCGGCTCATACAATTTTTGAATAACGAGCTTAATCGCGTGGCGACCGTGCTCAATATTAACGAGAACGTTCGCAAACGAATCGAGGAAGATCAGCATCGCAGCTTCCTCCGCCAGCAGTTGTATGAGATAAAGCGGCAGTTGGGGGAAGAGTTTGCGGAGGAGAAAGAAGCCGCTCGCTTCCGCAATCTGCTGAAGAGCTCGGCACAGCTACCATCCGAAGTTGTCGCGCGGGCGAAGATCGAGATAGATCGTCTCGGTGACTTGTCATCGGCGTCCGCAGAGTACGGCGCGACCAAATCATATCTCGACTGGATACTCAATCTGCCCTGGGGAAAATACGTCCCGGAATCGTACGAGCTTGCCGCCGTAGAGCGGGTTCTGGGAAGTGATTACTACGGTCCCAACAGTCTGAAAGAACAAATTCTCCAACGGCTCTCAGTACGCAAGTTGATGGGCGGCGTAGACGAGGGGCCGACACTCTGTTTGGTCGGCGCTCCCGGCACCGGCAAGGCGGCACTGGCCAAAGCGATTGCTCGCGCTCTCGGTAAGGAGTTTGTCCGAATGTCGGTGGGAGGAGTGTCAGACGTACAGGAACTAAGAGGCTCGGCGCGAACCTGGCTCGGTGCGGCGCCGGGAAAAGTGATGCGGACACTCCGGACAGTCGGCACCGCCGATCCGGTTATTCTGCTCGAGGATATTGATTACTTCAATATCGATAACAACAGTTCCGTGAATATGGCGCTGCTTGATGTGATCGACACGCGTCGCAATGACCGTTTTCTCGACCGGTATATCGGCATACCGTTTAATCTGAACCGGGTGTTCTTCATTTGCTCGGTGCGCGCATATGAGGAAATTCCCGAACAGTTCGTCCCCCGACTGGAGATTATCGAACTCCCCGGATATATCGAGCGGGAGAAGATCGTCATCGCCAAGCGTTACATGATTCCCAAACAGCTCAAGAAGCACGGTCTGGTGCGGTCGGAGTTCAAGGTCAACGAAAAGACGCTCAATAAGATCATCACCGGCTATACGCAGGAGGCCGGACTTCTGGGCTTCTCGCAACAGATCGAGAAGATCTGCCGCAAGATGGCGCTCGAAAAGGCGGACAAGAAAAAGAAGACCTGGCATATCAGCGAAAAGAATCTCGAATCATATCTCGGTACACCTCCATTCATCCCCGAAAAAGCAGAGAAGCAGCCGGAGATAGGCACGGCCGCCGGATTGGCCTGGACCGGCGCGGGCGGAGAGTTGATGTTCATCGAGGGAATCAGAATGCGCGGCGAAGGCCAGATTATCACTACCGGATCGCTGGGTGAGGTCATGCGCGAATCCATTCAGGCGGCGCATTCCTATGTGCGATCCAAAGCCGATATGCTCGGCATCGACTCCAACGATTTCCGGGAATTTGACATTCATATCCATTTCCCGTCCGGGGCAATTCCCAAGGATGGTCCTTCGGCCGGAGTGACGGTCTCAGTTGTGATTGCTTCGGTGATGTCGGAACGGCCCATTCGGAATGATGTCGCTATGACGGGAGAAGTTACGCTCAGGGGACGAGTGCTTCCCGTGGCCGGCATCAAGGAAAAGGTTTCCGCCGCATACCGGGCCGGTATCTATCATCTGATCTTGCCGAAGGAAAACGAGAAAGACCTGAAAGACATTCCCAGAGAAATCGTGCGCAAGACCAAATTCAGTTTCGTCGAGCGAGTTGATGAACTGTTTGAAGTTTGTTTGCTTTCGGTCACGCCTTCAGCCCACTCACTGCAAAAGATCTTCGCACGCGAGGTGGCACGCGCCCGCCGGAAAAAGAACCGTCGCAACCACGTCAGACCGGTAGCAGCCCGGACCCGCAAACGCAAGTAGCGGTCCTCTATTTGTCCGTCATCGTCTGAAAAAGTAATCAGTCCGTTCTTCGCAGCGCACCAATTTCCGACTTGACACATCATCCGCAAGGCGGTTATATTATTCTCGTTGAGAAGGATCGCCGTCTCCTGAATACACCGTGTGCGATTCTCTAATTCGAGTTGCGGCGCGAACGGTCGCACCGAACTCTGCACCTTAGCTGTCAGATCAAATCATGGATGGAGTCGCTTGGCTCGCAAGCATGTGATGGGGTCGAAGTTGCAGACTCTCACTTGGTTATCATCCGGGCATAGACCAGACCGAGCGCCAAATTGGACTTATGGACAAATTCACGCCTGAAGGAGTAACAGGATGAAAACGAATGCATGGAAGGTGGCATCGTTCTGCGGATTGATGATGCTGTTAGGGGCCTCGATCAGTCTGGCGCAGAACGGCGTAATTTCGATTTACAAAGTGGGAGGACTGGTTAGCGGCACCACGGTGCGAGCGGGTGAGAATATCCGCTTTCTCATGCGCTTCAACAACAACACCGGTCAGAAGTGTGATGTTTCCAACGGCTACAAATTGTCGTCACCGGACGGCGCTACCTGGGATTCTACGACGATCGATTCGATCGGTCCCATAGTCGACGGCGAAGCGAAGTACTTCCGCCCCTACTTTGACGTTGCCTTTGCATTCGGTGCCGGAAGCACTGACGGGATGGGCGAGGATACTGTTGGAATGATCGGCGCCGGCACCGGAACCAAACCGGCTAAGCAGATGCCAAACGGTTTCAATGACTCGGTTTATGCTATCACCGCCTGGTTTAATGGAGATAAAAGCTCGGCCGGGAAGCACATCTGTATTGATACATCGTTTTACGGCCAGTCGGGCACGTGGGTATGGGTCGGCAGAGATTTGACGAATTACTACCCGCTCCTCCAAGGCCTGACTCCGTCGCAGCCGTATTCTGATGGGTTGCCCGGCACGAGACTGGGCTCAGGTTACTGCTTTGATCTGTATGCGCCGATGCTTGTTCTCTCCGAAACGGAACTGACCTTTACGGTTCAGGAAGGGGCCGGTGATCCGCCCCCCCAGCCATTTGACGTTACGTCTACTGGAGATGCTCTCGGTGAGCACCTCAGTTTTAGCCTGTTCGAGGCTTCACCATGGCTCAACAAAAGCCCGTCAAGCGGAACCACTCCGCGCAACGTTCAGGTTTCTATCAATGCAGCCGGTCTTGGCGCCGGCACGTATACGGATTCAATTCGAGTGGAGTCATCGGGTGCGGGGAACTCGCCGTTGTACCTGCGGGTGATTCTGACTGTAACGTCACCGGCACCAACGATAGCAGTAAACAAATCGTCCTTCTCTTTTGTCGGTCTTCAGGGTGGAAGCGATCCGGCACCGCAAACTTTCATTGTGAAGAACACCGGGGGGGGGACACTGCACTGGACTCTGAACCACGTTCAACCGTGGCTAAATCTTGTGCCGGCGAGTGGAATCGATTCCGCGCAGGTATCGGTCTCGGTCAGTCTGATCGGTCTGCTGACCGGAGAGTTTTCTGATACTATTGAAGTGTCTGATCCGACTGCCACCAATGATCCAATCAAGATCCCGGTAAGGTTGTCGATCGGTTCGAGCCTGCCGAGGATTGTCGTGGACTCGGCGGTCAATCACATCCTCCTGCAATCAGGCTCATCGATGGACTTCTCGCGGCGTGTGTACGTGCGCAACGGCGGCGTAGGGACTCTGACATTTACTATTAGTGAGACCTCCGACCGAATTAAGTCCGTTGCTCCCTCCTCCGGAACGGCTCCTGAGTCGGTCACCGTAACCTACAAACTCGGCGGCGGCTCGAACTATACTTATCATGACACGATCTGGGTGAGTTCGCCGGAAGCGGTTAATTCGCCGTACCCGGTCGAATTCCTTACGCGGATTCTGGACACGCCTTCAGTCATTAGCCTGAGTCGAGACACGGTTGATCTCACGACGTACTTGTGCTCACAAGGACCAAACAGCCCGCTGCCTCACGAGTACTTTCGGGTACTCAATGCGGGCGGTGGCGATCCAATGTTCGTTGATCTGCTGTTCGAATCCGATTTGTTTACACTCTCCGAAACCAGCGGGGAGGCGCCTGCACTGTTTGACATGCAAGCAACTTATCCTGATCTTCCCGCCGGAGTGTATTACGATACTGTGCTCGTGACGACAGAGTGGGCATTCAACTCGCCGCAGAGATTGATCGTTCGCTACGAGCGCTCGGCCGGCACGCAATGGGAGATAAAGCTGGCGCGCGACACCTTTGTCGTCGCTCGTCAAGAGCAGACCGGTCCCGCCCTGCTCGCGTTCGATATCACTAATCGGTATCCCGGTTGCATGCCGTGGAGCATTGACGAAGATGTCCCATGGCTCAATCCTGTTACTACGAGTGGGGTCAATCCTTCGCTATTCAAAGGGCTTATCGTGACAGACGGTCTTGTTCTTGGAGAGTACAAGGATTCGATGTTTATTATTGCGAATAATGCCAGCAATTCCCCCAAGAGAGTACTGTTGACCGTCGACATGTGGCGATACCACGGCGACTGCAATTGGAACGGTTTTGTAGACGTTGTCGATCTGAGCTGGCTCATCCGGTATCTGACCACAGGCGAGCCAATGCCCCGACCGGAATATGCGGTTGGGGATGTTACCTGTGACGGGATGGTTGATCTGGTGGATCTAAGCACGTTGATTGCCTATATAACCGGTAAGAACGCCTACCTTTGCGGTAACCCGTAAGAGTGATTGACGAGAACTTGTCGTTGACTCGCCGCTGAAGAGATTCGGCGGCGAGTCAATATTCGCCGCAACCGTCCAGACGGCTTGACTTTCTGCCGATAACACCTATACTTGTGATAGCCAGGCCGGAAATAAATGGGTGCCAATCCATTAAAGAACGGGACTTGGTATGTACTGCTACTGCTTACCTCGGAGGTACGTTTTGAAGCGTTTGACCATAGCTTCTGGTTTCTTCCTTACTCTCACCGCCATGCAATTGTTTGTTACTGGTGGGATTGTCGCTCAGAGCGCCGGTAACGTCAGTTGGGACAGCGCACCCGCCTGGCAGATCCACCGCGAAATGGCTGAGTCAAAATCCAGAGCGCTGTACAATCGCCAGTACATCGATCGCATCGTGTCGGCTCAAGCTGCCGCAAATACGCAGACTAATTACGATGTGCTGTTCTACGACATATTCCTGCGCGTGAATGACACAACACGGGTCCTTTACGGTGCGGTCAAGGTGGTGGCGAAGGCCACGGAACAATCTGTTTCTCAAGTGCAGGTTGATCTCTTCGACAACATGACTATCGACTCCATCGTGTCTCCGGCCGGCGCCCTAACCTATACCAGAGCTACCAACGTCGTGACCGTGACGCTCGATAAGGCGTACAACACCGGCGGCAGATTCTCGTTCACCATCGGCTATCACGGCCAACCCGTTACAGGGGGATTCCAGGCATTCGCTTTCAGTACCCGACTCGGCAAGAAAGTGATGACTTCGCTGTCTGAGCCGTACTATTCGCGCACTTGGTGGCCGTGCAAAGACCGCAATGACGACAAAGCGGATTCGTTCAGAATATGCATCGAGGTTGACACGTCATTTTATGTCGGTTCAAACGGCAGCCTCGATTCCGTGCGTGCGGCATCGGCCAACACCAAGCGGTTCTATTATGCTGTCCACTATCCTATGGTGAATTACCTGTTCTCAGTCGCCATTTCACCGTACACCGTCTGGCATCAGTACTACAAGTACAATGCCAACACGGACTCCATGGTGATCACTCACGCCGTGTACTCCGATCGATATGACTACTCCCTGCCCCGCTGGGGCATAACACCGCAGGCGATCGGCTTGTTGGCCCAGAGTTACGGCCAGTATCCGTTTATTACCGAAAAGTACGGCCATTCCAATTTCGAGTGGGGTGGTGGCATGGAACACCAGACGATGACATCCATGACCGGGGCCGACTTCGGGTTCCAGGAAGATGTGGTCGTGCACGAGTTGTCCCATCAATGGGTCGGAGACATGATTACATGTAAGTCCTGGCACGACATCTGGCTAAACGAAGGATGGGCATCTTACTCTGAGGCTATCTACTATCTGAACCGTGACGGTTGGCCAGGATATGACAACTGGATGACTACCATGGATTGGAATCACAATGGCAGCGTGTACGTGACGGACACTACCTCTGTGGGGAGCATTTTTTCGCGCACCGTGTATGATAAGGGTGCCTGGGTTATACATATGCTTCGTGGGGTGATCGGGGAGGCCAAGTTCAATCAATTGCTGAATGTGTACTTTAATTCCCAGTATCGGCACGGTTCCTTGACGTCGGCCGAATTTCAGGCCCTGGTCGAGTCAGTTGCCGGAGAGGACCTTGACTGGTTCTTTCAGGAATGGCTTTTTGGCGTCAAGCGCCCCGGTTACAATTGGGCATACTATACCGAGCCGGCGCCGGGAGGCGGGTACGACACGTGGGTGTGGATAACGCAGGTACAGACTACGAGTCCACAAGTGTTCCGCATGCCGATTGAATTCGCCTTTGATTACGACGGTTTCCCCACCGACACGATTACGCTGGTGAACGATGCTCGCCGGAATGTCTTGAAAGCCCACACCGATCATCAACCCAGTCAACTGACCTTTGATCCCGCCCGATGGGTGCTCAAATATCAGACGTGGCTCGACTGGAATATGAAGATCATCTCGTCCAGCGCCGATTTGAGGACGGGTAAGGCCCTTATGGCTTACCGCGACACTCTTGAGCAGAAGGGGGGCGTCGGTCCGTTTGAACCCACAATATTGTCAGGCACGTTGCCTCCCGGCCTGTCTATCGGCGCCGACAACGTAATCTCCGGCACGCCGACCGATTCCGGAACGTTTAGTTTCACGTTGAAGATTCGTGATACGTGGAGCGGTTATACTGATCAGATTGATTTGTCTATCCGAATAGCACCCGCTGACTATAAGCCTGGAGACGTCAATTTCTCACAGGTAATGGTCGATTTGAGCGATCTTTCGGCGCTAGTTTCGTATCTGACCGGCGGGGGATATGTACTGCCGGTTCCGAGCCTGGCGGATGTTAATAACGACTGTTCGGTCAATCTGAGTGATTTGTCCTTGCTCGTATCTTACCTGACCGGGCGTGGGGCAACTCTTGTCATGGGGTGCGCGCCCTAAACAGAACCCTCATCGCAGATTGATTATTGAAGCCCTCGACGAATCGAGGGCTTCTTGATTGTGTCGCTTCTACTCCCGAAGATCAGCTGATTTGACTCGGACCGGTGACAACGCTCTTGTGATAGACGGCCTGAACCTTTTTTGGTTGATTTTGTGCTTGGATACGGTATCATTGAACAGCAAGTCCGGATACCGGACGTCTACTTGCCTTTAGGATTATCGGATGCGCGAAGAGCAGTGGGTAAAGACTTTCCATATCTCGACATTTGGCTGCCAGATGAATCTGGCGGATTCGTCAACGCTGGCCTCGACGCTCATTTCTCGCGGCTATCGCCGGGTGAAAAACGAGCATGAGGCGGATCTGGTCGTATTCAACACCTGCTCTGTGCGCGAAAAGGCCGAGGAACGCGTCTTTGGACGTCTTGGCGAAATGCACAGCCTTAAGGCTCGCCGACCCGGCGTCAGGGTTGCAGTGGTCGGATGTATGGCTCAGCGCCTTGGCGAGCAGATTCGAAAGCAGGCGCCTCACGTCGACTACGTTCTGGGAACTGATCGCGTGTTCGAATTGCCGGATGTGATCGAGGGACGGGAGGGGACAAGCCCGGTCATGACGGCCTTCGGCCACGAAAACATGGATATGATCGCGCCGGTCAAAGAGAACTCGTATTCAGGCTTCGTGACAATTTCCCGCGGCTGCAACAACTATTGCACCTATTGCATTGTCCCATATGTTCGTGGCCGGGAACGTGCCCACGCGGCCGATCAAATTGTGGACGCAGTCCGGAAGATGGGTGGAGAAGGGGTAGTGGAAGTCACGTTGCTGGGGCAGAATGTAAACAGCTATTTGTATGGAAATACGGATTTCCCGGACCTGCTGCGCCGGGTCGTTGATGAGACTCCAATCCCTCGGCTCCGTTTCATGACCTCTCATCCGAAGGACCTGTCCCGTAAGCTCGTGGACCTGATGGCGGCCAAATCAAGACTGATGCCTCATGTTCATCTGCCGATGCAATCCGGATCGAATCGGATTCTGCAGAAGATGGGACGGCAGTACTCCATCGAGCACTATATGGAAATAGTAGAATGTGTCCGGGCTACTCTTCCGTATGTGTCACTGACGACAGACCTGATCGTGGGGTTCCCGAGTGAGACCGAGGATGAGTATGAACAGACTCTGGGGGCGGTGCGCGCTGTTCGATTTGACGCGGCATTCATGTTCCGCTATTCCGTGCGTCCCGGAACTACCGCCGCGAAAGATTCTGATGACGTACCCGAGGAGGATAAGATTCGTCGACTGAACAGGTTAATTACCCTGCAGCAAGAAATCGGTTATGAGCAGAATCAGCGAGAGCTTGGAAAGATCCGGCATAGTGTTGTCGAGGGCACGTCTCGCCGGAGCAGCGAACTGCTTCGAGCCCGGACCGAGGGGAACAAGACCGTGCTGTTTGCGGCAGATGGCAATACCAAGGTTGGCGCGATCGTCCCGATCCGAATTACGTCGGCCGACGCCTTCACTCTCCACGGAGAGCAGGTGGAGACGAACTGATGACTGCACACTGGGCCGCGATCGCCGCCCCATTTCTCTTCCTTGCATCAGCAGTGTTCGTGGCGGTGCGATTGAGACTACTCGAAGACTCAGACGTATCCGGTCGGTATCCGTTCCTTGGTGGCTCGGCATTAATCCTCCTTGCCGCGATTTGGCACGCCATTGCTACCTCACCAGGATATAACCGATGGTTTGTCGTCAACGCCTATCCGACATTTGATCTCCTTGAGTTTGGTGTCGCTGTTGTTGGGCTGAGCCTCGTAGTGTTTGGACTCCATCGGTATGCCGAATCTCAGCTTCGCAGACAGGACGAGCTCAAGACGCTCGAAGGGAAACTCACGATTCAGGAGAATCTCCAGCAGGAGGCTCGAGGTCATTACCAGTTGCTTGAGTTGTTGAGTGTCACTCTAAAGGAACTGCTGATTCATTTTCCCGGCAGTGCCGGAGTGGCGTTTCTTGTGAATCGAGGGAAAGGGCAGCTTGTACTAGGGGCCGGATTGGGGTTGACAAAGAATGAGACCGCCGGACTCGAACAATATCCGCTTGGACGTAATCTGATCACACATGCCCTGGAAGATGGTGCGCCGCTAATCGCCGGACCCTTCGAGTTTGCTGATGAGCATGACCGTGCAACCGAATCTCGTTTCGGCTCGTCGCTTGTTTTGCCGCTAGTGTCCGGCGGGGAAAAAATTGGTGCAGTTCTGCTACTGGCTGAACCAGCCCGGGCATTTGGCCGAATTGATATTCGTTACCTGGTGCCAGTCGCCCAATGGCTGGCCGAGAGAATCCTTGCAGCGCGTTTGGGTCGTGAAGTATCGATGTTGAGATCTCAGCTTGACGCCGTGGCTCACGATTCGGAAAACGTATTCTCACGCTTGCGCATAGCTCTTCAGGAGTTGGCCTCCCCGGATGCGGATTCCTCGGTATGCAGGAACTTGACCGGGTTGTACGGCGCGTCCTCGGTATATGTGTGCAGTCTCCCGTCCGGACGCCTTCACATAGCGAACGGAAGTATGCCGCTGGAGGACATTTCCGAAGCGTTACGGACTGCCCTTATCGATGCCGTGGACCGCAGGAAACCGATGGTCATCAATCAGGAGACGACCGATCAAGCGGGCAGGACGATCGTAGTAAGGTCTAATCTAATTGTGCCGCTGCCGTCCGAACAGTCTCCGCAATCTCTGTTACTGCGAAAGGAGGGCGCTCCATTTGAAGTGGGAGCGAAGGAACTCCAAACGCTTGGTCTTCTTGGCCAGATTGTTCAGGCGGCACTGAGACAAAGTGAAGTGATCAGACGAGATCTGGGCCGGCGGACCGGGTTCGACAAGGTCATAGCGTTACTCTCCGGTACTTTCGAGCATCGGTCGCCGGAAGAGATACTCGGTTTCTTCCTGAAGCAGATGCAGGACCTGATCCCTCAAAGAGGCGTGGCATTGGCGTTTCAGCGGCACGAGGACGCATCCTACACGGTAGCCGGTGCAGCCGGCGTTGACGGTTCGATTCTGCGGGAGATGGTAGTTGCCGCCGGTGAAGGGGTAGTGGCTTCAGTCGGCGCTACACTTGAACCGCATTTCGCGATCGGCAAGAAAAGTGCCATTGCCGCGTTCGAGACGTTTCACCCTGAGAATCGTCATCTTCTCAACAGGTTGTTTGAGGAGAATCAGTTACCTTCCTTTGCAGCCTTCTGTCCAATCGTGCAATTTGAATCGATTGTCGGAATCACGGCGATCTTTCTTCCTTCGACAACACCAGAGGAATCGGCCGAATGGGAACGATTGCTCACCCTTGTCAGTGGTCTGTACTCACTCAGGTTAACGGTTGATGCCGTTCGATCTTCTCGCATTGCCGGGTCGGCGCCCGATTTCAACGCCATGGGATTCCCCAGCGTGGTCAATGATGTCAACAACCATCTTGCGGCCGTGATCGGGACCGCCGGTTTGGCCCTGAGCCAGGAACAACTGTCCGGCGATATGAAAACCGAACTCTCCAGCATCATTTCCGAAGCTGAACAGGCAGCCGGCCTTCTCAGAAGGGTTTCGATTGACAGCGGTCAACGAGATGTTCAGCCGACGGAGCCTGTGGCTGCAACGAGCGATATCAACTCCTCCCTCGACGCGGTTCTCCAGGCTGCTCGCATCTCCGGCGACTTGTACATGGCAGGGGGACGAGCTCGCGAAATCGTGAAACGATTTGGCCGCGTAAGTCAGGTGGCTCTGGCGACTCCCGTATTCCATCAATTTTTTGAGAGCGTCATTGATAGGTTCGCGTCTGCGATACCGGATGACGACATGATGACCATCTCGACCTATGAGAAAGAGGGGTACGTTTACCTGGACATTTCGCGACATCGCCGCAATTTCCCTCCGGTCGACCGTGTATCTGTATTCGGAGACTATGAGATTTCCGATCAGGCGCTTCGTTCCCGACCGGGCGACATCTTTCTCACCCACATAGCATCCGAAACCTGTTATTACGCATATGACCGCATTGGCTCAACGCCGGCGTATTTGAGCTTCAAGTTTCAATTGAAGGGGGAGATCAGGCCGGCAACCAGATCCGGTTCCGAAACTGCGATGAGAATCCTCGCCATTGATGATCAGGCTGTTATTCTGGATTTGATTGAAGCTATGTGCCAATCAATGGGCTACCGGGTTGAGACGGCGCGGTCCGGGGAAGACGGATTGCGAATAGCAGCAGGAGGACGGTTTGACCTCGTCCTTACGGATCTGGCCATGCCTGATATGTCGGGACTGGAAGTGGCCCGAAAAATCCATAGGAGACATCCAGATACGACGATTGTGCTGATCACTGGCTGGGAAACCGGCTTGGAACCCAGTCAAATCCAAGATGCCGGTATCTCGCAAGTGCTGTACAAGCCCTTCCGAATTGAGCAACTGGCCGAACTCGTTAAGTCCACATCGGCTCGGCTCACTCTTTAGCTACCTTTCATCCAGTTACCTGAGATCAGGCGGATCACTCGAATTGCGTCGGGATATAGCCTTGTCAGCGAACGGCCTTAACTCACAACACCACTTGGCCTTAAAGGTTTCCGCGAAGATTGCCGATAGTTATTCCTATGACTCCACACCCCGGGCAAATAAATGGATAAGACCAAGATAATCGAACTGATTCGCAAGGAGCGCGATCTTCTTTCCTTGCCTCAGGTCCTGAGTGAGCTTCTTCATGCAATTGACACCTCAAACCTTCGCTCCGACCTCTTGGCAGATATCATACTCAAAGACCCGGCTTTGACTGGTCGGCTGCTCAGGCTCGCCAACTCGCCGTTTTATCAACGGTACGCGCATCCCACCAATGTTCATCAAGCGATTCAGGTCCTGGGATTCGCGACTGTTAAGTGCCTTGCGCTATCATCGAGCATTCTAAACCCGGCGAGATTCAAGGACGTCGTCCATATCGATCCAAAGTCTTTCTTTTCGGGCGTTCTATCTGTAGCAGTGGCAGCGGAGAAAGTGGCAAATGCGGCCAGGATTAAGGCAACCGAGGAGGCATTCATCTGCGGCCTACTGCACGATCTCGGCGTACTCTTCTTTGTTCACCATTATCCAGCGCAGTACAAGGATGTCGTGGCCAGAAAGGGCAAATCCGACTCTCTTACCGAAGGCGAGAAGACGACGTTTGGCATCGACCATACCGAAGTCGGAAGGGAACTGGCCAGCCGATGGAATCTTCCAGCCGACATCTGCTCGGCAATCGGCGATCACCATGACTGCCAATCAAGTCCCGCTGGAAAGAGCCTCTCGACTGTGCTAAAACTCGCAGTATTGCTCTGTCATGAAACCGTTGAGGGCTATGACCCGGACCCCATTGTCAAATTGCACGGCATAGAGAAAATGCGTGAGGCTTTGGGACTTTCGAGCGAGCAACTTGAAACCATCATATCAACCATCATGCCGGATACGATTAAGCTATCATCGTTCCTTGATGCGGATATCGGGACGGTGGATGAAATCCTCGCTCGCGCAAACAAAGAGATGTGGCGGTCCTTCCTGACCGTGCAGAATCTGTTCCGGGAGCGCCAAGAATTGAGTCGGCAGTTGCTGCTTGAAGAGCGGCATCGAGGCGCGATTGAGTCAAAGAACATCGCCATCGCCACGCTTTCGCACTATATCAACAACGCTGCGGCGGGGTGGTACGGACATATTCAGCTGGTGCGCCAACGGCTTGACCAACACGACGATGCGCGTCTTGCCAAAGACCTTCCCGGTAGTCTTGACGTAATGGAGAACGCCATCAAGAGAATTTTGGCGGTCATTGCCGAAATCAAGGAAATCTCGCCGATTGACGAAGTCTCGTTCTATCATATGTCACAGGCGATGAATATCGATGAACGGGTTGCCAAACGCCTGTCGAATATGTCGATTGACTCAGACGTTATGACCTCAAAGCAGCCTGCCGGTGTCTGATCCCGCCGACCCCCATTGACGTTTCCGTTGTCGCCTCTTATGTTTGATTCATGCTGCGCTATCTCACGGCCGGGGAGTCCCACGGCCCCCAGGTGACCGCTATACTGGACGGTCTTCCGGCCGGACTACCTGTAGATATTTCGCGGATCGACTTTCAACTACATCGCAGGCAGCAGGGGTACGGCCGTGGCGGGAGAATGAAGATCGAGCATGACCATGTCACAATTCTTTCCGGTTTGCGGGGCGGGCTGACCCTCGGATCACCCATAACGCTGGTCATTGAGAACCGTGATTGGCCGAACTGGTCCGCGATCATGGACCCTGTCAAACCGATCCCGGTCAAGCTTGGGCTTCGGGAGAAGAGGCTTGCCTATGAAACTCACACGCCCCGGCCCGGCCATGCCGACTTAGCGGGCGGGATCAAGTACAATCACCACGACTTGCGCAATGTCCTCGAACGAGCCTCGGCGAGAGAGACGGCAGCACGGGTGGCGGTTGGATCGCTGGCGCGACAGTTGCTCGAGCGGTTCGGCGTTGAGCTTGCATCTCACGTGGTCCAGATCGGCAGCGTCACGCTCGGCACAACGGTATCACTTGAGAATCTGGAACGATTGCGCCATGTAACGGAGGAATCGCCTGTCCGCTGCGCCGATCTGAAGGTTGATCGGGAAATGACGGCCACTATCCGTGAAGCCAGGAAGAAACGAGATTCGTTAGGCGGCACAGTCGAAGTTGTTGTTCGCGGTGTTCCCGTCGGCTTGGGCGGGTATTCGCAATGGGATCAGCGGCTCGATGGCTGTCTGGCGGGAGCTCTTATGGCATTGCCATCGGTCAAGGGCGTGGAGATTGGACTGGGTTTTGCCGCTGCCGCGCTACGGGGTTCGCAGTGTCAGGACCGCATCTACTATGATGCCAGTGGAAATCCGTCGAAGAAGCGGTTCTTTCGGAAAACAAATAACGCCGGGGGAATTGAGGGGGGAGTTTCCAACGGTGAGGACATCATTTTCAGAGTCGCTGCCAAGCCACTATCGACTCTGAATCAACCGCTCGATTCGGTAAATGTGGTTACCAAAGCAGCAGCCAAGGCGATGGTGGAGAGGTCGGATCACTGCATCATCCCGGCGCTCGCTGTCATTTGCGAAAGCGTCGCAGCGCTTGTCATCGCTGATGCGTTCTTAGCCAAGTTTGGATCAGACAATATGAACGAAGTCGAACGCAACTATCGTGGTTGGCTGCAATCGCCCTATTGAGATAGAAGAGTACGCGATATCAATACAGGAGTAGTCATGAAATTCAACGTCGCCGTTGGGAAAATGCAGGAAGCCAAAGTCGACAGCGCCGTGCTGTTCGTCCGCGAGTCCTCACTGCTGAAGGATCCACTGCTTAAGCAGATTGACTCAGCATCCCGCAATGCTGTCAAGACGCTTCTCGATTCAGGTGAGTTCACCGGCAAGGCGGGAGAGATGGCCGTGATTCTCAAACCAAGCGGATTCAACGCCACGCGCATTATCTTAGTTGGTGTAGGTGAGGCCAAAAAGATATCAACTGAGAGTTACCGCCGTGCTATGGGCGTGATCTCCCGCGCCAAAGCTCTGACCAGTTCCAAGAAGGCTGCAATCTTCTTTGACCCTCCCGTCGACACAGGGCTGGTACAGGCTGTAGTTGAAGGATACCTGCTTGGCTCATTCAAGATGCTAGAGTACAAGTCCAGTGCAGACAAGGATGACAAAAGCGAGCTTGCGGAGATCGCTGTATTCGTTGACTCCGGAGCAAAGATCAAAAAGACCGAAGCGGCGGTTCGAAGAGGGGAGATTATCGCCGACGGGCAACTGATGGTCCGCCGACTCGCGACCATGCCCTCCAATGAATTGACGCCCCAAATTTACGCCCGAAGAATCCAGGAATATGCGCGCAAGGAGAAGATCGAGTGTCAGATTCTGGACGAGACCGCTATTCGAAAGGAGAAAATGGGTCTGGTGGAAGCGGTGGCCAAAGGCTCACAAGAGCCTCCCCGGTTTGTCGTCCTCAAATATCGCGGGGCTGCGTCCGGTGTCAAGCCAATCGTGTTGGTCGGCAAGGGGGTCACGTTTGATTCCGGCGGGATATCGTTGAAGCCGGCTCAGGACATGCACGAAATGAAGGGTGACATGACCGGCTCGGCGGTCGTATTGGCCTCCATCATTACTGCTGCCAGGCTGAAGCTCCGTCAGAATGTCGTTGTGCTCATGCCTCTGGTCGAGAATATGCCGTCCGGAAAGGCGCAGAAGCCGGGAGACATTGCAAAATCTCGTAAGGGACTAACAGTTGAGATTATCAATACTGACGCGGAAGGCCGACTGATACTGGCCGATGCGCTCGATTACGCCGACAAATTCAGTCCACAGGCCGTCATCGACATCGCTACGCTTACGGGTGCAGCTCTCTTTGTGCTCGGTTATGCGGGCGCGCCGGTACTCGGGAACCGGAAGTCTTTGATGGACCAGCTGCGGGCAGCCTCCAAGAGTACGTCTGAAGCGATCTGGGAGATGCCGATCTGGGATGACCATCGCGAGGCTATGAAATCATCGCTGGCCGATCTCGTCAACTCCGGCGGTCGACCAGCCGGGACGATTACGGCTACGGCGTTCCTCGAGAACTTCATCGGCGACTGGCCCTGGGCACATATTGACATTGCGTACGTCGATGTGGAACCGAAGGGAAAGGCCTACACGCCGAAAGGAGCTACCGGATTCGGACTGCGGCTTCTGGTAGAACTGCTCTCAAACTGGAAGCGCCCTTAGCGGAAGTGGAGTAGCGTTAAACGAAAAGGCCCGGCGATCGCCGAGCCTCTTTGCTCTCGAAAGGAATGAAACGCGTGTTTATCTTTTCGCCGTCACGGCGGCCTTCGACCAGGCCGGGAATCGATCCGCTCCCGGACCCGTCAAACGCTTGACCCCGGCGCCCGTTATCTGACAGATGTAGACTGAGCCGTCATCAGTTGAAAACGTCAGCCACTTTGAATCCGGCGACCATGATGGGGCTATGGTTTGCACTGAGGCTCCCACCGCCGGCTCATACACCAGATAAGTCGTGCCTAAGTCTTTGCCAACGATGTAAACTCCGGACTTGCTCATATCGTTCTTAACGAACGCCAGCCATTGACCGTCGGGTGACCACGATGGAGCCAGGCAGTTGGCAAATCTGTTGGACATGGTTCGGACGGTGTCGAGCGATTTCATGAAGCTGTTGCGGGGAAGAATTGCCATCCCCTGTCGTTTGTAGTTCTTGTTTTCCGGATTGTCGGGGGTTGATTTCCCGTACAGATGCTCAAATGCAATGTCGCCGGATGGGCTCATGCTGGCGGCCAAAAAATACTCTGTCATCGTCTGCCAGTCTTTGCGAAGCATCTGGAAACTTCCGCCTTCCGGATCGATAGTGCAAATCTGATAATTCGGCATGAAGGCCTTCACGACATTGGCATTGATGTCCTTAGTGAAGAGAATCGTCGAACCGTCGGCGCTCCATTCCGGGTCGCGTCCGCCCAGTTCATCGGTGATTCGACGCCAGAACATCGTGTTTCCCTTTGCCGCCGAATCCAAATAGCAGACGAACAGATCATAGATCTTCTTCTGTCCACCGGCATAATCCGGCTCCTTAAACGAAAACTGACCTGAACGGGTATAGACGATCCGTCTGCCGTCCGGCGCCCAACTGAGGCGGCCGTCGGCATTCTTGACCTCGGACACGCGCATCTGGCCGGAACCGTCAGCCTCCATTACCCATACATCGCCATCGCGAACGAAGGCAATCCGGCCGGACGGTCTGGTCGGAATCGTGCCGGCCAATGCCGGCGGTAGTTTCTGAGCTTGGGCAGCTACGTCAACGCTTGCCACCGTAAGGGCAATGATAAAGGCGGCGCTTAGCCGAATTAACTGGTGTTTCAAATCAACGCTCCGTTTTCAATCAGTTTATCGGGGCTCAAGATAGAGCCGACACGCCGCCTGTCAACAGACTATTCTGTGAACCGGTCTCACCAACTGAAGTACTTCTTCAGGTTGATTTTTGCCCGAATTCCGGACAGCGCAATATCAACGCGGGAGGCGTCCGAACCTGCGTAGGTAGCCACGACCTCCTGGTCCACAGAATTATACCAGGCAACGTTGGTAAAGTTCAGATGAAGGTAGCTGGCCTCGCCGGACAGGACCAGCCCGCCGAATTGAACCGGATACTCCACGCCGACATTGGCGCTAAATCCCGGCGCCGACCCTTTGAACGTGGTGTTGGCGCCATCGGGAACGGCGGTGGACAGATTCAGATTCTGATATTCCGGGAAGAGATTCCAACTCAGCTGATAATAGCCGACCGATCCTCCAATATAGGCCGAGAGGCCGTTGGACGGTTGGGCCGGTTTCGGAGCGTTCTTCACGTAATATGACAAGCTCGTAAAGAAACCGAGGGTCTTGATTTCGGAGGCCGGATTCGTGACCACCGATGGCGTTCCACCGACTGGGGAATAGGTAACGCTGCCATTGAGCGTCTGGCCGGATTTCAGCCAGTACTCACCACCGATAGACCACGCGAGACGGTTCTTGACGAATGCACCGAATTCCGCGCTGAACGCCTTGGCGTTGCCTATCCATGAGAACTTGCCGCCATCAAGTTGCGTGTTCAATTTGCTGGCAAAAGAATTGTAGTCGTTGTTCCGGTTGACTCGGTCTACAGAGAACCCGACTGACATCCAACTTAATTTTTGGACGTGTTTCGATTCGGTTTTCTTCAGAAACTGGTTAATTAACTCCTGCTCTTTGTCATTGGCCATCGTTATGCCGCAGAAAGCGACCAGGACGACAAAAGCAGTCAGAGAGACAAAGCGGAAACTCATTCGTTCCTCCTTGATAAGCTTCGATTTGTTACTCTTCACAATATCGGTAGCAGCGTTCCTCCCCTTGAATTTTGAATGAGAAATGAGGTGTGGAAAAGGCGGGTCCGAGTGAACCCGCCTGTCCAATTTTCGAACAGAACGTGTGCGCCTATTTGGCGGTCTTCGAATAATCCATTGCCGCCAACTGCCGGTACAGATTCCAACGGCGGTCACAGTCCTGCTGGCCCAGAGTAATGAGCATTTTGGCCCGTGGCGCATCCTTGGCTATCAGCGTCCTATACCTATTCTCGGAGTAAGCGTATTCATCAAACTTGATGGATGGCTCCTTAGAGTCGAGCTGCAGCGGATTTTTGCCTTGGGAAGCCAAATCGGGGTTGTAACGGTACAGCAGCCAATGGCCCGACTTGACGGCCAGGTCCTCCTGATCCATACCGTGCTCCATATCTATGCCGTGGGCGATACAGTGGCAATAAGCTATGATGATCGAAGGTCCGTTGTATTTCTCTGCCTCAACAAACGCTTTGACCGTCTGATTGTGGCTGGCGCCCATGGCGACCTGAGCGACATACACATTGCCATAGGACATCATCATAAGCCCCAGGTCCTTCTTTGGCGTTGGCTTGCCGGCAGCCGCAAACTGTGCAGTCGAGGCGCGCGGAGTAGCTTTGGACATCTGGCCGCCCGTGTTTGAATATACTTCAGTGTCCAGCACCAACACGTTCACATTGAGCCCGGACGCCATCACGTGATCGAGGCCGCCGTAGCCGATATCATACGCCCAGCCATCGCCGCCAATAATCCAAACTGACTTCTTGACAAGGAAGTTAGCGGTGTTCTTAAGCGCGAGAACCTTGTCGCTGCCGTTCAGGCTGTCCAATCGCTGAGTAAGCGCAGCCACTCGCTCGCGCTGCGCCTCGATGCCCGCTTGCGTGGACTGATCGGCATTCATCAACCCATCGTACATCTCCGGAACCAGCTCCTTCACCAATTCAGAGGCGTATTCTCTTAGCTTGTCGGCGGTAAGACGCATACCAAAGCCGAATTCGGCATTATCTTCGAACAGCGAGTTTGACCAGACCGGTCCACGTCCGTCGGCGCGCTTGCAATACGGCGTGGTCGGGAGGTTGCCGCCATAAATAGAACTGCAGCCCGTGGCGTTGGCACAGAGAGCGCGATCGCCGAACAGTTGTGACATGAGCTTAACATATGGCGTTTCACCGCAACCGGAACAAGCTCCGGAGAACTCAAATAGCGGTTTCACAAACTGTGAGCCTTTGGGCGTTTCCATGTTGTACGTTGAAGGATCGGTCTCCGGCAGTACGTTAAGAAAGAACTCCCAGTTCTGTCTCTCCCGTTCGCGAATCGGCGCCTGCAATACCATATTGATAGCCTTGACCTCACTCTTGGTGCCGTCGGGATTCTTCTTGTACGCGGGGCAGGCATTCACGCAGAGCACGCAACCAGTGCAGTCTTCCGGAGCCACCTGCAATGAGTAGTACTTGCCCTCAAACTGCTTGGTCATGGCTTTGATGTACTTGAAATCCTTCGGCGCTTTTGAAGTGAAGCCGGCATCGAATATCTTCGGGCGAATTGCCGCGTGCGGGCAGACCAGCGCGCAAATGTTGCACTGAATGCAAACCTCAGGCTCCCAGACAGGAATATCAACGGCGATATTCCGCTTTTCATATTGCGTGGTGCCGGTCATGTAGGTACCGTCATCCGGAAATGCCGAGACCGGCAGGTCATCGCCGCGTCCGGCGATGATTTCAGCCGTGACGATCTTGACGAAGTTCGGCGAATAATCCGGAACAATCGGCGGGCGCTTCTGAGCACTCGTCGCCTGCATCGGATACTTCACTTCTTCCAGCGCCTGCACGGCCGCATCGACCGCCGCGAAATTCATGTTGACGACCTTTTCACCCTTGGCGCCGTAGGTCTTGACGATTGCCTTCTTGATGGCTTCAATTGCCTTGTCTTTCGGCAGTACGCCGGAGATCGAGAAGAACGCGGTCTGCATAATCATATTGATGCGAGCGCCGAGTCCGAGCTTCTTCCCCAAAGAGATGCCGTCGATCACCCAGAACTTTGCCTTCTTCTTGATAATCTCTTGCTGCACTTCGCTGGGCATCCGGTCCCAGATTTCCGACGCCGGATACGGGGCGTTAAGGAGAAACACGCCGCCGTCAATCAGCTTCTCAACCATCTCGTATTTCTCGAGGAAGGAGAAATTGTGGCAAGCAACGAAATGAGCTTTGGAGATCAGGTACGGCTTGCGAATGAGGTCCTTGCCGAACCGCACGTGCGAGACCGTAACCGCCCCAGCTTTCTTAGAATCGTACACGAAATAGCCCTGCGCCCAGAAGTCCGTGTTCTCGCCGATAATCTTGATCGAGTTCTTGTTTGCACCCACGGTGCCGTCCGAGCCAAGTCCATAAAAGAGAGCCCGGAAATTATCCCCTTCGATGTCGAACGACAGATCAGGATCAAGTGACGTGAAGGTCACATCGTCCTTAATGCCGACCGTGAAATGGTTCTTGGGCGTCTGTTGCTTCAAGTTGTCAAAGATCGCTTTTACCATCGGCGGGTTGAACTCTTTCGAGCCAAGTCCGTACCGACCGCCGACAATGAGCGGACGCTGTGTAAATGGCGCTATCTTGCGATCGAGCGCCTCATTGATAGCCGCCTGAACATCGGCATACAGCGGCTCGCCTACGGAACCAGCCTCTTTGGTGCGGTCCATCACGGATATGCGTTTGGTGGTTGCCGGCAGGGCCTTGGCGAGCGCGTCAACCGAGAACGGCCGATAAACTCGGACCTTGATCATGCCGACCTTTTCGCCGCGCGCGACCATGGCGTCAACAGTCTCGTGAACTACTTCAGCACCGGTGCCCATGATGATCACAACGTGTTCGGCCTGGGGATGGCCGTAGTAATCAAACAGGTGGTATGGACGGCCCACCAGTGCGGCGAATTCGTCCATTACCCGCTGAATAATCGCCGGAGCGCCGATGTAGTACTTGTTCACGGTCTCGCGACCCTGGAAGAAGACGTCAGGGTTCTGCGACGTACCTTTAATGGTCGGGCGTTCGGGGGAGAGGGCGCGCTGGCGATGCTTGGCCACCATTTCCTCATCCATTATCTGGCGCATATCCTCAAACGACAATTCCTCAACCTTCTGGACTTCGTGCGAAGTTCGGAAGCCGTCGAAGAAGTGCACAAACGGCACCCGGCATTCCAGCGCCGCTGCCTGGCTAATCAGCGCCAAGTCCATGACTTCCTGCACAGAGCCGGAAGCGATCAGCCCAAAGCCGGTGGAACGGCATGCCATGACATCAGAGTGATCGCCAAAGATCGAAAGCGCATGAGACGCCACAGCGCGAGCCGACACATGGAACACGGTCGGTGTCATCTCACCGGCGATCTTGAACATGTTTGGGATCATTAACAACAGACCCTGCGAGGCCGTAAAGGTCGTGGTGAGAGCGCCGGAGGTCAGTGCGCCGTGCACGGCGCCGGAGGCGCCCCCTTCGGACTGTAGTTCGACAACCGTGGGGATGGTACCCCAAATATTGCGTTCCCCGGCCGCGGACTTGGCGTCCGAGATTTCGCCCATATTCGAAGAGGGCGTGATGGGGTAAATCGCGATTACTTCATTGGTAGCATGGGCGACATACGCGGCGGCGGTGTTGCCGTCGATTGTCACCATTCGCCTCTTAGCAGGCTTCTGTTTTGCCTTCTCGGCTTCCTTTATTGCCACAGCTTGTTCCGGCATATGCATCTCCTAAATATCTATCGTTCAAGTCCCCTATCGCTTATCGGTAGGGATATCCGATTTAGCCATAGTAATTGTCTTCTGTGCCTGGTATTTGCCCTTCTTATCCTTATACGAAGTTTCGCATAGCTCGTCAGCCTGCAGGAAGATAAGCTGGGCAATGCCCTCATTTGCATAAACGCGCACCGGTCTGGGCCCGCTGTTCGTAACGCTTACTGTCGCAAACCCTTCCCATTCGGGTTCAAACGGTGTGACATTGACGATCAGACCGCACCGGGCATACGTGGATTTGCCAAAGCAAACGGCTACAATGTCACGAGGTATTCGAAAATACTCCCGTGAGCGAGCCAAAACGAAAGAATTGGCAGGGACCAGGATTGATTCAGCCCGAATTTCAAAGAAGCTCTCAGGGAGCGAATTCTTCGGGTCCAATTCCGTAACCCGTGTCGGGTCGAAAACCCTGAATTCATCGGCAAGACTGAAGTCGTATCCGTAGGATGATACCCCAAAGCTGATCCCGGACCGCACCTGCTGGGCGGAAAATGGCTCAATCATCCTGTGGCGCTCGGCCATAGCAATGATCCAGCGATCAGATTTAACCGGCATGCCGTTTCACCTTCGTTGTCAAAAAAACCACGTCTAACTAGTTTACGTGATTTTTTTCTCAAAGTAAACTAAATTGCGGCCATCCCGGACAAAATTCGTGGCTGTTATTTTGTTACCTTTTCCTTCTGCCAAGCCACCAGATCAGCTACTGTATACTGCTCGAAGACCGAGCACAACTGACGCTCCGCGATCATAATGACCTCTCTAAGAGGGCAGAAGCCGTTTCGGCGCGATTTACGCTCGCACGTCTCAATATCTACGATGCACTTCGTCAGGTGGTACGGCCCTTGGATCGTCTCAAGGACCTCCTTGATGGTGACCTCGCGGGGATCACGGGCCAGCGTAAAGCCACCCCTGACTCCCCGATGCGAACGGACGATACCTGCTTTTGAGAGTGACTGGAAGATTTTCGCCAGAAACTTCTCTGGAATATTCTGAGATTCAGAAATCTCAGACAGCGGCGTGACCGTGGTACGTTCCTGTTCCGCCAGGTAAATCACGCCAAAGATCCCGTATTCCTCTGCTTTTGTGAATTGCATTGCAGCTACCTCAAGCTAGGATGTTTTGACCATTGCCGAAACCATTGCCTACGGCACCCAAAGGATACCGAGCTCATCTTCTAAAGTAACATAACCAACAAAGACCTGTTGGTCAACTACTTTTGTTACTTTTTTCACAAATTATATGGTATTTATCGGTCTGTGCAAGCGCAAATTTCGCGGCAATCGGTCAAAAAAGAGCTTTTCCGGACCGCCTCCGCCATGTAGATTTATAGTTTGGTAAAAGGCAGGGTCAGATGCCGAAAGAGGCAACTAAAGGTCTGTTAATGGTTTACACAGGTGACGGCAAGGGCAAGACCACTGCCGCACTTGGTATGTGCGTCCGGGCCGTCGGATATGATTGGCCAGTCTGCCTGATTCAGTTCGTCAAAGGAAGCTGGAAGTACGGTGAACTGAATGGGCTTAAACGACTCGAGCCTAATGTGGAACTGCACGTGATTGGGGAAGGCTTCGTGGGCATTGTAGATGATACGAAGACCTTTGAAGAGCACCGGGCAGCCGCAACGGCGGGCGTTGCGCTGGCTATGCAGAAACTATCGTCAGGTAATTATCGGCTGATAATCCTGGATGAACTAAGTGTTGCATACAGTCTTGGTCTGGTCACTCAGCAAGAGTTCGAGCAGATTCTGGCGGCACGCAGCGAGCCTCAGCATTTGGTGATTACGGGGCGGGGTGCCCCTGACTGGCTCATAGAAAAAGCAGACCTTGTTACCGAGATGCGTGAGGTCAAGCACCCTTACAGGAAAGGAATACTGGCACAAAGAGGGGTTGACTGGTAATCGAAACAGTGCGGGAGCCTGTCCAAGATCGGCGACCGAGAAATACGCCTCGAGCAGACTCGCTCGTAAGCGAATCCAGAAGCAATAGTGCAAAAGGGACTGATTAACTGATGAGTCAGGAAAAGAAGTACGATGTCGTAATAGTGGGGGGTGGACCGGGGGGACTATGTGCGGGGATGTATTCGGCGCGAGCGCGCAGGAAAACTGTTTGTCTGGAGAAGTACTTGCCGGGAGGCCAGATTGCGGTCACTGGTGAGGTGGAGGACTATCCTGGGTTTGAGCACATAAGCGGCGCCGAACTGGGGATGAAATTCACCGAGCACGCAAAGAAGTTTGGCCTCGAAATCGAAATGGAGGAGGTTGAGGAAGTCTATTGCGACGGCGAGGACCGGGTTGCGCGATGTGCCTCGGGCAATTTATATCGGGGCAAGGCGATGATCGTGTCGACTGGGGGCTCCCCAACCAAGCTCAGTGTGCCCGGCGAGGTTGAGTACTCCGGCAAGGGAGTCTCTTACTGTGCCATCTGCGATGGCGCCTTCTTTCGGGACAAAGTTATTGCCGTAGTCGGCGGCGGCGATGCCGCGGTTGAAGAAGGAGCCTTTCTAACCAAATTCGGCTCAAAAGTGTACCTTATACATAGGCGTGACCAACTCCGTGCTCAGAAGATCATCCAGAAGCGAGCGTTCGACAATCCCAAGATGGAGTTTATCTGGGATACGGTTGTAGAATCGGTAGACGGCGATGGTCGCGTGGTTACCGACCTCTCGCTGCGCAATGTAAAGACCGGAGAGCGACGCAAGCTCGCAGTTGGCGCGATATTCGTGTATGTCGGTTTCCGCCCAAATACCGGAATCTTCCGTGAAGCTGTCAAAGTCGATGACGGCGGTTACATCGTCACGGACAGCCGCATGGAGACATCAATTCCCGGCATCTTCGCGTGCGGCGACGTTCGATCTCAATTGGTGCGACAGGTGACCAACGCAGTCGGCGACGGTACCACGGCAGCGGTTGCGGCGGAAAAATATATTGAAACGCTTGAGGATCGACACGCCAATAGAGTGTGATTCTGTCCGACCGGCGCAACAATACGAACTGCAGGTTCGTATATACAGGGTGCAAAGCTTGTTTGCCGTACCGGCAAGAGTAATTCGTAGAGAAGAATGCAACTAATCTGTGCCAAATCTGTCCAATGGGTGGAAATGCGGTGTGATTGTGCACGATGGACTCTGGGCCGAGAGGTTGCCGATTGGTGAAACAATTCCTGAGCGCATGGCGTAATGTTGAAGCATGAGGGAATCGAAATGAACGATCACGATGCTATCGAAGTCGCGGCTGCTCCACCGCAGGATTCCGGGTTATCGTCAAGAGGCCTGTGGCAGGTGTTCAGCTCACCCACGCAACTTTTCCAGAAACTCAAGGATCAGCCGAGAATCCTGGTCCCCTATGTGGTACTCGGGGTTCTCCTCCTTGGCTTCATGCTCTTGACTGCAGATCTGATCATGAAAGTGCAAATGGAGGCGATGGCGGATCGGCTGCAAGGTCAACAATTGCCGGCCGGTGTTGCGGCGGGCATGAAAGTATCTACAATTGTGTTCGGAACGATTGGCTTCCTTCTGGAGCCTATCATAGTAGCCGCGCTGGCACTCTTCTGGGGCAATTTCGTTTTTGCGGGCAACGCTCGTTACAAACAGATTCTCTCCGTGACTTTGTACTGCTGTGTCCTGTACGCGGTCGGTATGTGGCTCACTCTGCCGATGATTCTCGCCAAAGGCAGTATGATGACGGGGTATTCGTTGGGCGTTCTGGCTGCCAACGCCGGACCTACGAGCGTAATGTTCCAACTGCTTTCTCGCATCGGTTTGTTCTATATCTGGGAGTGGGTGGTATTGGGCATTGGCCTATCAGTCGTGTTCAATACTAGAATGGGCAAAGGCATTACCATTGCCCTGCTTTCGTCGGGTCTGATTTCGGCGATTGCCATTCTCTTATCAGCAATCGGAAGTATGTTCAGTTGAGGAGAAGTAGATGAGATTCGTTTTGTGCAAATCCCTGGTTCTTGCTTTGGTGCTGGTGTCAGTCACCAGCGTTGTAGCGGCAGAACTCACTCTTGATGACTGCATCGCTTTGGCCCTTAAGAACCGAGCGAGCATAATTGCCTCGCGCAACGCCGAAGAACTTGCGGCGGTGTCGAAACGGGCCGCGCTGGGGGCGTTCCTCCCGAAAATCGATGCGTCATATCGGTACACACACAATGAAATCTCGAATATCACGCCGGATGACAAGGTACCAATTACTGATGACACGATAGTGACGGTGACTGCGTACAACGACACGACCAAAGTAGTCAGGACTCGCTATACGGGTTACACGGAGGTACCGGCGCCGGATGTCAAATCGACCACTAAGGCCCTGGACATCGGGGGCGGAGTCTCGTTCACCCTTCCCAACGCCTGGTTCAATTTTGCTGCCGCACGGTTGGAGCATGAAAGCGCGCGCCTTGACGTCATTGCCAGTGAACAGGACCTCATCTACGCTGTGAAACAGTCGTTCTACTTGTACTTGGCTGCCGTTCAAGATGTCACGGTTCAGGACGAAGCTGTCAAGCGATCCGACGAGCAACTCAAACTGATTCAATCCAAGTTCGAACTTGGATCGGCGGCTAAATCAGATGTTCTGAAGCAAAAAGTGCAATTCGGCAACGATCGGTTAACATTATTGCAGGCACAAAACAGCGTAATCAACGCCAATGCTTCACTTGCGTATACGATTGGCCTCGACCCTATGAAGGAGCACCAGTTCTCAACTCAGTATGCAGTGCGTCAATACGATGGGTCATTGGCAGATGCTGTCCAGTTCGGTTTGACACACAAGCCGAGCTTGCTCTCGACAGAGAAAAGTATCAAGGCCGCCAGCCAGTCGTTGATGTCGGCGTGGTGGCAGTATTTGCCGACAGTGACACCCTTTGCGTCGTATGGTTACAGCCGTCTCACTGGTCCTAATCAATCGTACAATCCGCTGTTTTCAGCCAGCTCGCAGGGGACATCGTCTCGAAATACGCTGACCTATGGCTTCAGCCTGAACTTGAATATCTTCGATGGCTTCGCGCGTGAGCAAAGGTTGAAGAGCGCGAAAATTGCCAAGAACAATCTGCAGGCGGGCCTGGCCGACTCGCGCAACTTGATTGCGAGCCGCATCAAGACGGCCTACTTGAATATTGAACAGTTGAAACAGCGGCAGCAGGTCGCTCGCGACAACGTCGATGCGGCAACCGAAGACTTGAAAATTACACAGGAGAAATACAACCTTGGGGCTGCAACCATTCTCGATCTACTCAACGCGCAGGTCTCATTAAAGCAGGCCCAGGTGTCTCAGATTAGCGCCGATTTCGATCTGAACGTGGCTATCTCCAATCTGGAGAATGCCATGGGGAAGATGTAAACGGAGCAAGAGGTAGCATATCATGAGTAAGAAGACAAAGATCCTGCTGTTCGGCGGCGGCGCGCTTGTCCTGGCTGTTGTGATTATTCTGAATTTCACGATGAGCAGCGATAAGAAGACGACGGTGAACGCTCAAACGGTGGCACAGCGGGATCTCACGGAGATGGTGTCGGCGTCGGGCCGAATCCAGCCTAAAACCAAAGTGAATATCACTTCACAGGTGAACGGCGAGATAATGGCTCTTCCCGTGCGCGAAGGAGACACGGTCAAGTCCGGGCAGTTGCTGATCGTGCTCGACACCGTACAGTTACGCTCGGACCTCGATCAGGCATTTTTCGCTGTCAACGAAATCAACGCTCACCTGGCCGGCGCCAGAACCACGCTTGATCAGGCGGAAGAGGAATACAACCGCCAGAAGTCATTGTGGGAAAAGGGCAAGCTGACAGCGGAGGTGAGCTACAACAACGCCAAGTACGCTTACCAGAGCGCCAAGTCGTCATACGACGCCACGCTGGCGTCCTCTAAGCAGGCACAGTCCCGTTATGACAAACAACTGGACTATCTGAAGAAGGCCAAGATTACGGCCCCAATGGACGGCATTGTGACTCTGGTAGACTGTGAGGTCGGAGAGATTGCGGCCGCGCAGACTGCATTTACGCAGGGAAAGACCCTCATGACTATCGCCAATCTCGATATCTATGAAGTGGAGGTCGAGGTTGATGAAACGGAAGTGGGAAAGATCGGCGCAGGTCAATTGGTGAAGATTGAAGTGGATGCCTGCCCGGACACGTCATTTACGGGAGCCGTGGCCGAAATCGGCAACACGGCTATATTCAAAGGGCTGGGGACACAGGACCAGTCGACCAATTTCAAGGTCAAAGTGGAGTTCCACGAAGCCAGCGCCAAGATACGCCCGGGCATGTCGGCAACGGTTGACATCACGACTAATAAGAAAGAGAAAATCCTAAGCGTACCCTACAGCGCCGTTGTCGTTCGATCGTTCGACATGGATTCGCTCAAGAAAGCCCGCGAAGGCAAACCGGCCGAAACCGCCGGCACCGGAGGCGTACAGGCTGCTGAGTCGACTGCAGACACCATGACTAAAGGGAATCAGAACCGCAAGGAGTTGAAGGGAGTGTTCTTGATTAAGAGCGGGAAAGCTGAGTTTGTTGAAGTGCAGACCGGCATTGCCGACCAGAAAAACATCGAGGTTGTCTCGGGCATCCAGGCCGGAGATTCCGTCATCTCGGGGCCGTACCGAGTGCTGAGAACTATCAAGAACGGCGAACTCGTGATTCCACAGAAGGAAATGGGGAGCGAAGGACGAGAGGACAGGTCATAATCATGGCTCTCATCGAAACCAGCGACTTGTGGAAGACCTATCAGATGGGGGCAGAGACGATCCACGCCCTGCGAGGCGTGTCGATACAGATTCAGAAGGGGGAATATGTGGCGATCATGGGTCCGTCTGGGTCCGGTAAGTCGACATTGATGAATCTGATCGGGTGCCTTGACACCCCTTCTAAAGGGGACTACCATCTGAACGGCAAGTTGGTCAGCGGGATGAATGACGACGAATTGGCGGCTATCCGCAATAGGGAGATCGGTTTCGTATTCCAGACCTTCAATCTCTTGCCGCGCGCTACGGCGTTGCACAATGTTGAACTGCCGCTGATCTACAATGGTACACCGGCAAGAGAGAGAAACGAGAAAGCCCGCCTTGCCCTGACTAAGGTGCAACTTGACGACCGGATGATGCATAAGCCAAGTGAGCTTTCGGGCGGCCAACGACAGCGCGTGGCTATTGCCCGGGCGTTAGTCAATAATCCGTCCATAATTCTTGCCGACGAACCGACCGGCAACCTCGACAGCAAGACATCCGAGGACATTATGTTGCTGTTTGACCACCTGTACAACCAGGGGAACACCATAATCACGGTCACGCACGAACGGGATATCGCCAATCACGCCCATCGCGTTCTATCCATTCTTGATGGCCAGATTGCCAGCGATCAAGCCGGTGCCCGGCAGAAAGCGCTGACCCACTAGGCCACCCATGATTACCGGCTCGCTCTTCAAAATCGCGGTCGACGCCCTTCGGGCCAATAAGTTGCGGTCAGGGCTGACACTGCTGGGCGTCATAATCGGGGTGACTTCGGTCATGACGATTGTCTCCGCGTTGCAGGGGATGCAGGATGCCATCGAAGAAGACCTCGGTCAATTCGGGCCTTCAACGTTCATGGTTGCGCGAATTGGCATGGCCATGTCCGATGAAGAGTTTATTGAGAAACTGAAGCGAAAACCGCTTACCATGAAATCAGTGTCACTCATAGAAAAGGGGTGTGAGCTCTGCAGCAAGGTATCGCCCCGTGCCAATACCGATGCCCGAGTGAAGTACAAGGACCAGGCGCTGCGAAACGTTATGATCTCCGGAGTCACGGCTGACGCCTTTGACGTTGTCGAGGTCCAGTTGGCGCAAGGCCGTTTTCACACGCCCGACGAGGATCGGATGCGACGGCCGGTGGCGTTCATCAGCGACAAGTTGCGGGAAAACCTGTTTGAGGGCGTCGATCCGTTGGGCAAAGAGATCACTATCGACGGGCGGCGGTACACGGTCATTGGCGTGGAGAAAAAAGCCGGGCCGTTTGGAGATAACCAGGAGCGCGGCTATGCGTATATCCCGATGTCTACCTACGCGGCACAGTTTGGCGAACCTAAGCGCATCATGCTGGCGGTGAAAGCCGTTTCGGTAGCTGCCTTGCAGGACGCCATGGACCAGACACGGATGGTTCTTCGAGCGCAACGGCATGTGCCGTTTGACAAACCCGACGACTTTGACATCCTCACGGCCGACATGATCCTCGATGTAATCAATGCGTTCACGCGCATCTTGCGGCTGTCACTGATCGGGATTTCGTCTATTTCACTGGTCGTGGGTGGCATTGTCGTCATGAACATCATGATGGTGTCGGTGACGGAACGAACCAGGGAAATAGGCATCCGAAAGTCTCTTGGGGCACGCCAGAAACATATTCTTCTGCAGTTCCTTTTCGAGTCGCTGATGGTGACTCTTGCTGGCGGAATGCTGGGCATTGTTCTTGGATTTCTTGCCGCCAAGGGACTGATGGCTAAGATCGACATGAATATAGCGCCTTCGATTGCCGCAATCTTGCTTGGCTTGGCCATCTCAGGCGGCGTGGGACTGTTTTTCGGTATCTACCCGGCGATGAAGGCCGCTCGTCTGGAGCCCGTAAAAGCGCTGAGCTATGAGTAGACGACCATGCTGTTGACCCTGACGGAAGTCCGAGACGCAATTGATATGGCTATGGGGTCGCTAAGGGCCAATAAGTTCCGCTCCGGTCTGACGGTCCTGGGTGTGATGATAGGCGTGGCTTCGGTTATTGCCATGGCGTCGGTAATTGACGGCTTGGACCGAGCTGCGGTTCGGGAGATCGATCAGCTTGGCTCAAATGTCATTATGGTCACCAAGTTTGATCCGACTGTAGATCACGAAGACCAGGACGAAGCGGATCGCAATCGCCCTCCCATCACGGTCGGAGAAGCTGAGGCAATTGCCCGAAGTTGCCCGTCGGTTGACGGCATTTCGCCACAGAATTACTACTACGCTCCCGGGGGAAACAGCGTCAAGTACAAGAACCGGAAAGCCAATCAACCGAGAATCTTCGGGACGTGGCCGGACTTTGTCAGAGTCAACAATCGTTCGCTGATGCGCGGTCGGTTTCTGGACGAATCGGACGAGCGATTTGCGACCATGACGTGCGTGATCGGCTCGGATGTCTCGGCAAGCCTGTTTGAGGAAGAGGATCCGATCGGACAGAACATTCGCGTCAACAGTTACCAGTTTGAGGTGGTCGGCGTATTTGAAAAGGTGAAATCCAGCTTCGGTAATGACGAACTCAATCGGGGATTAGTGATTCCACTCTCTACCTTTGAGAAGATGTATCCGTGGGAGAAGGAGTTATTCCTCCAGGCCCGAGCGAGGAGCTTCGCGGAGATTCCTGCGGCCCAGGAGGAAATCATTTCAGCGCTGAGGATATTCCGCAAAGTCGCGTTCAACAAGGAAAACGATTTCGCCCTGACGACGCAAGAGCAGTTCAAGGAGTCCATTGGAAATATCACCAAATGGATATATGTCGCTGGACTGGTCATTACTTCGGTCGGTCTTATGGTCGGCGGCATTGGCGTTATGAATATCATGCTTGTCTCGGTGACCGAGCGGACCCGGGAGATCGGCGTCCGCAAGGCCCTGGGGGCTAAGCGTGCGAATATTCTGTTTCAGTTCTTGACCGAGGCTACTACGCTTTCCGGTACCGGTGGCGTGATAGGCATTCTCACCGGAATCGGCTTGGGGGCGCTCATTAATAGCCTGTTCAAGTTCCCGGCTGGAGTGTCGCTGTTCTGGGTGACGGTTGGATTCCTGGTAGCGGCTCTGGTTGGCATCCTGTCGGGTATGTACCCTGCCTACAAGGCGTCCCGGCTCGATCCGATTGAAGCGCTGCGATACGAGTAGCGTCGGCGCGACAGATATACCTGCTATCTTTCACTATTGTCTTGAGCGAACATTCCTGTAAATTGAATGCCTGTATCTAGATATCGAACGGCTGCGACACATGAAGTGGAATGATCTATGTTTGGTCCGCTGCTTGGAATTGCCATTGATGCTCTGTTCGCGAACAAGCTGCGAACAGGCCTCACCTTGCTGGGTGTCATTATCGGCGTGACGTCGGTCATGACGATAATCTCGGCGCTAGAGGGGTTGCAATCTGTCATCGAAGGCCAACTGGCCCGAATGGGTTCATCGACTTTTGTGGTGGCTCGAATCGGTATGCCTCGCTCGGAGGAGGAGTTCTTAGAACAGCTTAAGCGAAAACCTATCACCATGACTTCAGTTGACCTGGTGGAGCGTGAGTGCGCGCTGTGCGAGCGCATTGTACCGCGACTCTTTGGTGGCGCCCGCATCAAATATCGAGATCAGGCGCTTCGCAGGGTTTTCGTCCTCGGGACCACGTCCGGGTATATCGATGTCGTCGATCTTGAGGTAGCCCAAGGCAGGTTCATTTCGCGTGAAGACGATCAGGCGGCAAGACCGGTTGCTTATATCGGTGAGACCGTTCGCGAATCCCTCCTGGAAGGGCTCGATCCGGTAGGGAAGGAAATATCGATAAACGGTAAGAAGTTCACAGTTATCGGTGTCTCTCAAAAAGAGTCCGCGATGTTCGGCCAGGACCACAACAACTTCGTCGTGGTTCCGTTGTCAGTCTATGTGACTGCCTTTGGGGATCGACGAGGCAATCTGGACCTGGTGATAAAGGCCGAGTCAGTGGGTACGCTGAACGAGTGCATGGATGAAGTCCGTCTGATACTTCGCGCTCAGCGGCACGTTTCGGCGGAGAAGAACGACGATTTCGAGATGCTGACAGCCGACAACATTCTTGACATGCTCAATGCCTTCACCAGAATTCTGCGGCTCACTCTCGTAGGTATCTCCTCGATCTCACTGGTTGTTGGTGGCATAGTCGTAATGAATATCATGATGGTTTCTGTCACCGAACGAACACGAGAAATCGGCATTCGGAAATCGCTGGGGGCTCGCAAGAATCATATTCTCGTGCAGTTTCTTCTTGAGTCGCTTCTGGTAACGTTGTCCGGAGGCGTCGTTGGAATCGGTCTGGGGTTCATCTTGGCCAAGACGCTGGTCGGACTGATGGATATGCAAATTGCCGTTTCCGGGCTGGCTATAGCGCTGGGACTGGCTATTTCAACGGGCGTCGGCCTGTTTTTCGGAATATATCCGGCCATGCGCGCGGCCCGGCTTGATCCGGTCAAAGCGTTGAGCTACGAGTGACCATGGCGGCAGAGTATGCGCTTTGGCCCTTTTTGTGTTGCCTTTGCCGGTTCCTGATCTAGATTACGGTATAATAGGTAATGTTGGAGGTCTGGCAGTATATGAGCAGGTATTGCGGGTTGAGTCTGATCCTCTCGGCTGCCGCACTATTGTTTGCCGGCTGCGCGGCTCCTCGCCGAGTGGCGCAAGAGAGTCTTGATGAGCGGACGACCGAAGTGGGTCAGCCTGCCTTCTTCGTTGACTGGGCCGGATTTCAAGGAACCGACTCACTTTCGCGGCTGGAGATATACTACCAGGTGTTCAATTTCGGTCTGCAATTTCAGAAGGACGGCGCCGAATACGAAGCGAATTACGTGTTCACCGTCATCATCAACGATAACAACGGCCGGCAGATTGTCGCGCAAGAGCAGGATCGCAAAGTCCGCACGGACGATTACGGCAAGACGACCTCGAGATTTGACTATCGCACAAGCCAGATGAATTTCGCACTCCCGCCGGGGACATACAAGATCATATGCAGTTTGAAGGATGAAAATAGTCACTCGGTCTCAAATCGCGATTTTCCCGTCAAACTGAGGAATTTCCGGAATGCGCTCCCGAGTTCCTCCGATGTGCTTTTCGCTCTTGACATCGAAACCGCGGGTGACGACACCTCCATTTTCCGAAAGGGGGATGTCGCCGTAATACCCATTCCATCCCGATACTACGGGGAAGATGACTCGGCGCGGTTGCGGTACTATTTTGAGGTCTATCCCGGTAGCTTAAACCTCGGGGAAGTGAAAGTCGAAGCAGTCGTCAGGTCGGACGTACGAGGTACGTTGTCGCGAGACACTTCGCGGATTACTCTTGGCGGTGCGGCAATCCGACAGGTACGAGATCTTTCGCTCGATCAGTTTCCCCCCGGTGATTATGAGTTGCATGTTAAGCTGCTTGGACAACGGAACCGGCTCCTTGATGAGCGTAACGAGTCGTTTTCGCTTCAGTGGACGCAGGAGGGACTGCTTCGTCACGATTTCCGCACTGCGTTGGAACAGCTTAAGTATATCGCGCCGGCGTCTGAGATTAAGAAAATGCAGAACTTGGAGACGTATGAGGAGAGGCTTGCCGCCTTTAACGCCTTCTGGGCTGGACGCGATCCGACGCTTGGGACCAAAGAGAACGAGACAAAGCGCGAGTTCTACCGCCGCGTAACATACGCCAACCGCCAGTTTCAGCACCTGCGCCAGCCTGGATGGCGGACCGATCGGGGACGCATTTACATTCAGCATGGGGACCCCGATCAGATTGACGATGTTCCGATGTCACCAAACTATCCGCCGTACCAGGTCTGGCACTACTATCGCCAGGGAGCCTATCGACGATTCACATTTGTGGATGAAAGCGAGGACGGGGATTACCGGTTACAGTATCCTTATGACAGCCTGAACATGCGGCCGGATTTCTAGCAGGGATAGGTCATGACAAGGTTCATTCTCGTTACAGCGGTTGTCGGTTGGTTGTTTTTCCCCGTCGGTGCGACTTCGCAGGATCAACCCCTAAACGTGGTTACGGATGTCGTTTGCTACAGCAACCCGGAATTCGGTTCCGTTGGGCTCGTAGAATTTCCGCTGATGATAAATCGCTCGCAGTTGCGGTTCTTCCGACCGGACACGAGCGATGCCGACTATTATGGGCGAGTCTACGCTCAGGCGGTGTTGTATGCGGTCTCGGGTCTGCCTGTAGATTCCAACTCCACCTACTTTTCAGCGCGCGTTGCGTCTCTCGAAGAAGGACAAACCAAGAACCAGATGCTTTTCAACAAGCTGGCCCTGATGGTTCCACCGGGAACCTATTCAGCGCGCGTTATTGTCATTGATGCCGTCAGCAAACGGTCCTTCGAGACACTGATTCGGGACATCATCGTCAGCGCCCCTGATTCATCGCAGCTGTCGATAGGTGGACCTACGCTGGCTTATCGCGTCAGTCAAGCTGAGGCGAGCGCGTCGCCGGCGTACGAGCGCATGGTGAAAAACGGACTATACATTCTGAATGCGCCCTCCGGGCTGTTTGCCGACACCGATACAATCGCTTATCTGTATTCCGAACTGTACGGGTTTCGCGCCGGCAACGACAGTTCCGATTACTTCGAGTCATCAGTAACGGTTTCCGATTCAGCAGGGACATTTGCTCGGGACCTGGGTTGGAAGGCCGGCGCCGTACCGGGCCCATCCGCCGCAGTTACGCAAGCCATCGACATCCGGGGTTGGCCTGCAGGTTTGTACCGGGTGCGATTCGCGGCCGTAGATCGCGCGACCGGCGACACAGCCACCGCCTCACTGCCGCTACGAATTGTGGGGCCAGTGTCAGTTAGCGCGTCAGAGAGTTCACCAGTGGGGTTCGATCCGTACGATAGCCTCACGATGTTAGAGAAAACCAATCTGGTGGCATATCTTCTCACGCCGCCGGAGAAAGCCACTCTGCAGAAGCTGTCGGATGTCGGCAAGGAATCGTTTCTTACCCAGTATTGGCGTGACCATGATAGCGATCCGAAGACGACTAGGATCGAGAATCGAGAGGAACTGGTTAGACGATTTCATTTTGCCAACCAGCATTATTCGCGATTCTTGACCGAAAACACCGGATGGGCCACCGACATGGGGAGAGTTTATATGACTTACGGGCCGTGGGATCAGCGTCAAGACATAACAACGCCCAGAGTTGGCAATCCCTTCACCATTTGGTACTATTACAGCATCAAAGAGGGCCAGACGTTTGTGTTCGAGGACCCCTTGGGGAATCATGACTACAAGCTCGTCCATTCCAATGCCAAGGGAGAGCGGTACGATCAAGCCTGGGCCGCTCGCCTGAGGGAAGAGATGCTCGATGTCCGCTAATCTCCAGGATAAGTCGTTCGTCCCAATAAACAAGACCGCTAGTTGCGGACTGCCTCTTCACATCGTCGATTCGGACTCACCAGATATTTAATGCCCGGAAGCCGGTGCGCCGACGGGCACCGCTGCGGCCCCTGCCGTCGCTCCTCTGATCGACCGCTTGACCGGTATTGTGAATCGGGACGATTTATCATCGTTCAATTGAACGGTCAAACACTTTTCAAACGCGCTGGTCAGCGCAGACTCTTTAAGCCTCAGCGTACCTTCGCCGGTCTTGCCGCCCGGAATTGATTTGGGCAGCACCACATCAAACAAATCGCTGGGGCCGGCAACAAGATGCATTTCGAGAGGCTTGTCTGAAACGTTTTCAATCGTGAACTTGATCTCGGAGCGCGTTTTTTCGCCAAATTGCGTCAGGTCGAGCTTGTAGGGCTTGATGATGATCGGGTAGGTTGAATCCGGTCTGGCAATGACTTCAGCATGAAACCGCACGTTCTTGTCAGGCGGTCCCTCATTAGTCTTGATTAGCGGGGATTTGTTCACGCCGCCCTGATACGATCGAGTGTCGAAGATGATCTCAAGTTCGGTGGAGTCGCCGGGGGCAAGCTCTTGTTTCTTCAGGGGAGTTTGAGTGCAACTGCAACCGGGCACCACCTGTATGATTTTCAACGAATCGTCTCCCTTTGAGTACAGGTGGAAGATGTGCGTGATGCGGGAGTTCTGTGGCACATAGCCAAACTCAAATTCCTCTTCAGATAGGGCGAGGCGTGGTGCCGCAATAGCGGTTGCCGTCCAGCCGAGCACCGCGAATACTACACATGTTGCCCGGCGGGCACACCGATGTGAATTCATGGCTTTCCTTTCTCAGAATTTATTCTGGGTTTTGTATCTTGAAGTAAGTTGCCAGGTTCTGATAGAGGTTTCGGCGTAGAAACCTCCTCGCGCAACCCTGGCGGATAAAAAGGAGGCCGCCCAAAACAGGCGGCCAGGAATTGACTAATGTAGCTGTGAAAAGATTCTAGTGTCCGGACGCCGGCGTACCGGTGGGAGTCGGCGTCAATGCAGCGTTCGCACCACGGATAGTGCGTTTTACCGGCACCGTAAAGCGAGACGTCTTCTCGTCGTCCAATTGGAGAGTCAAACACTTCTCAAACGCCTTATCAACAGCGGTCTTCTTTAGACGCAGGACCCCTTCGCCGGTCTTGCCGGCCGGGATCAACTTCGGCAGCGTCACATCGAACAAGTCATACGCCGAGCAAACCAGGCTGAGGTGCACCGGTTTATCCGAAACGTTGTCAATCGTAAACTTAATCTCCGAGCGGACCTTCTCCCCGAACTGTGTCAGGTCAAGCTTGTACGGCTTGATGATTATCGGGTATGTCGAATCCGGTCGAGTGACGATGTCGGCCGAAATCCTTACGTTCTTGTCCGGTGGTCCCTCGTTCGTCTTGATCACCGGCGCTTTGGTTATTCGGCCTTGATACGTCTTCGTATCGAAAATTATCTCGAGTCGTGTGCTGTCACCGACAGCAAGCTCCTGTCTTTCGAGCGGAGCCTGAGTGCAGCCTCAGCCAGGCACAACCTGGATGATCTTCAGCGAATCATCCCCTTTTGACTCCAGCCAGAAATAGTGTGTGATCTTGGAGTTTTGCGGCACAAAACCGAAATCGAACTCCGTTTCCGGAATCACCAGTCTTGGGGCTGCCAGAAGGGATCCGGCGAGCATAACGACCACAACTATCAGGCAGACATTGAGTAGTCGCATTCTCATGCTGAACACTGAAAGTCCTTTCTGTCTATTCGTTTTCATCTTCTGTATTACAACTCTATCGGCAGATTGCATAGTCGAATCAGTACATTTTTCTTCGAATCGGGATGGTGAACCGCTTGTTCTCAACCGCCGATGCCGCGTATTCGAAGGTCACCGAGCCGGTGAACTCTTTGTCCGAGTACGCTGGATTAAGCTTCACGTACCCCTTCGCCGACCCGTCGGCCGGAATCGTGTCAGGGTAAACAAAATTGTACTCGCCCGTAAGGACCGACACCACTTTCAGAACAATCGGTGAAGCCAGGTGATTTGTGAACGTGATTCCTACGCTGTCGATCGATCTTGTCCCAAGCTTGGATAACTCGGCCTTGAACGGTTTCAACGAGAGCGGTCGGCTTGAATCCGGAGCCAATGAGATATCAGCGGTGAGAAACAACCTCGCCGGGTCCTCGTGCGCGGACCAATAGATATACGGGTACCGCCCGGTACTCCCAATCTTGTGCTCTGTTTCCCAGAAGAATCCAACCAACATGCTGTCCCCCGGGGCGATCCAGTCATTCGGCAGCGGCATGTGGGCGCAATCGCAACCCGTTTTGATCTCGCCGATGCGGACTGTGTCCAGACCTGTGGACTTAAACCAAAAGTAGTTGGCCACCGTAGCGTTCTGCGGAACCATGCCGAAACTGAATCGGTTGGACGCTATCTCGAATCGCGGCTGACCAAGCAGGTTTCCAGCTACACCGAGGAACACGATCACCATCACCATCACTGTTCTCAATCTCATGCTATTCCTTATATCGCTCAAAAGCCCGGAAAGTTCCTTAAGCCCATATTATACCATCCCTTCCGGAGCTAAGTCAAGTTCGGACACGGTTTTTTGCCTTGTTCGACACAAAACTGTGCACTACCTTTCACCGGACAGCCAGTTGCTATGGACATAACCGGTCTATGAATATCGTCGAAGTCAACAACCTGACAAAAATCTATGATTCTCACTCTCCTAGGGGAGGGGTCGTGGCTCTTGACCGCGTCAGTTTGCAGATTCAAACCGGAGAGATTTTCGGGTTGTTGGGTCCGAACGGGGCCGGCAAGACGACATTGTTCAAGCTCCTTCTTGGTCTGCTGACCCCGTCATCCGGCGAAGTTCAGCTCTGCGGCCACGCTGTCGCCGAACCCTTGTCGAGGCTAAAGGTCGGCTACCTGCCCGAGAATCCCCGCTTCCCCGGGTATCATGCCGGCACCACCCTTCTCGCCCTCACAGGCCGTCTCCATGGAGTCAGTCAATTGGAGATAAAGGCCAGGATTCCGCTTTTGCTGCAGCTAGTGGACATGGAGAAATGGGCGGATACTAAGATTCGAAAGTACTCGAAAGGAATGGTCCAGCGCATTGGGCTGGCCCAATGCCTGATGGCTGATCCCGAGTTGCTCCTCCTTGACGAGCCGACCGACGGCATTGATCCGGTCGGCAAGGTCGAATTCCGGCAGATATTTCTGAGGCTGAAATCCGAGGGAAGGACAGTGGTTCTCAATTCACACTTGCTGTCAGAGGTGGAATTGGCGGCGGATCGCGTGGGCATCCTGAACCGGGGAAGACTGGTGAAAATAGATAGTGTTGAGGCGTTGACAAGCAAGCGAAGCCAATTTGAGATCGAGGCGGATTTGGGAGATGAACTGATTGATATCGCGTCCGAAATGGGAACCAAGCTGTTTCTTTCGGCCCAGAAACTTGTCGTGGAGCTTCGCCACGAGGAAGATATCAATTTCGTTATCGACCAGCTTCGTGCCAAGCGGATAAGGATCAGGTCAGTGAAGCCTCTGCGCGTATCACTGGAGCAGTCCTTCTTTGAGACGATCACCGAAGTACCCCAGGGGCTGGCATGAACGGAATTCTCAGAGATACAATCGCCGAGTTGATCGACCGCAAGATTCTCTATGTATTTCTCGGTATTACGGTTATCGCTGTCATGGTCGTGGCCGCGACCAGTTCTGTCGATCTCAGAGTACAGGTTACCGGACCGGGTGACTTCAGCGGCGACTCTCCGTCCCTCTTTGTAGAATCGGCTATTGTCAAGCTGATTGGCGGCTTCCTGTCTCTCCTCATCTTTCTCGCGGCAATGGCCTCAGCCAGCCTCGTTCCAAACATGCTTGAGAAGGGTCGCGCCGACTTCTACCTGACCAAGCCGCTCAGCCGCGGCTCCATCCTCCTCAAAAAATACAGTGCCATCTGGCTCACGTACGGCGGGATCGTGCTTGCCAGTGGATTGATCGTCTATCTCGTCGCAGCGCTTGTACACAGAACAGCGGATCTCCGCATCGCTTACCTTTTTGGAGTCTCTCTGATCAATCTGTCAATCTGGTTCTCTATCACTGTCGCGGTCGGCGTCCTGACGCGATCAACACCCATGGCGATCATGGCCGCATTCATCGTCTGGGTGGCGCAGACAATTCTCGCCGGCCACGAAGCCATCGGCGAGTTCATCGGCTCTACTGCGTGGAAGCACGTAATTGACGGTTTGTACTACGTTCTTCCGAAACCTTCAGCTCTGTTCGACCAAGCCACCGGGCTTTGTGTCGGGAGACCTATCGAAGACTGGATACCGCTTCCTACTTCGCTCCTTTTTGCCCTGGCAATGCTTGCCTTTGCGGTCACTGTCCTCAAGCGAAAGGAATTTTGAACCATTGAGAGGATTTGCCTGTTAATGGTTCATGGACACCAACGACGCATCCTGCATGACGACAGGGAGTCTGGAGAATGTACTTGGACCGCTGCGGGTCGCCTTGCGGCTGGAGAAGGACGGTAAGCAGTTCTTTGCCGAGGCGGCCACCACGGTCACCGGCAAGGCGGCGCGCCAGACTTTTGAGTTCCTTGCCGCTGAAGAAGACAAACACATTCGGCGTATTCAAGATTTCTATCGGTCGCTGGAGCAATCCGGTGGGAGAGATATCCCTGAATCCGACGAGAGTGATGCCGATGCCCGTCTGGTCGGTTTCGACAGCCGCATGGCCGAGCTTCGCGATGAAATCAGACCAACTTTGTCCGATGTCGACGCCTACCGGATGGCTCTGAAATTCGAGAACGGGGCGGAGGACTTTTACGCCCGTCAAGTGGCCGAGTCTGCTGACCCCCGCATCCAACGGTTCTATATTTGGCTGATTAACGAGGAATCCATGCACTCGAGGGTCTTGAATTCCTGTATTCAGTTTGCCGAAGACCCGGCTGCCTGGTTCCAAAAGCGCCGGTAGTCTTTACTCCCCCTTTCCAGTACGCCGGATGTTGATTCAGTTTGACGGTACTGCCACTTTACTTGTATTCGTCGCCATTCTATATTTGGCGCCAATACGCCTTTAGCGATTGGAGATGATAATGAAAGCATTCGAGTATCTTGAGCAGACCAGTCAGAAGCGAATGGACGATTTGTTTGCGTTTCTGCGCTATCCGTCCGTTTCCGCAAAATCCGAACACAAGGGAGATATTGCCGCCTGCGCCGAATGGCTGAAAAACCACTTCGAAAGCATCGGCTTCAAATCTATGATTCATCCGACCGCCGGACATCCCATCGTTTACGCGGAGTACCTTGTCGGCCCGCACGTGCCCACCGTACTCTATTACGGTCATTACGATGTTCAGCCGGCGGAGCCGTTTGAGCTCTGGACTACGCCGCCGTTTGAGCCGACTATCCGCGACGGGTACATATACGCCCGAGGTTGCTGTGACGATAAGGGGCAGACTTTCACCCATTTGAAAGGTTTGGAGGCAATTCTAAGAGCCGACGGCACGCTTCCCGTCAACGCCAAATTCCTTGTCGAAGGCGAGGAAGAAGGGGGAAGCACTGCCAACCTGTCGAAGTTCATCCGCGAGAACAAAACACTACTGAAGGCCGACATCGTAGTGGTTTCCGATACTGCCCAGTTCAACAAGAACCTTCCGGCCGTAACATTTGGTCTTCGCGGCATAAGCTCGGTCGAAGTGTTCGTCTATGGACCGAATCGCGATGTGCATTCCGGTACCTTCGGCGGTGCCATAGCGAATCCGGTGAATGTGCTGTGCCAGATGATCGGCAAGCTACATGATAAGAATGGCAAGGTCGCGATACCGGGGTTCTATTCCGATGTCAAGCTGCCGTCGAAATGGGAGCGGCAGCAATTCAAACGGTTGCCGTATAATGAAGCTGCTTACAAGAAGATGCTTGGTGTAAGCGCTCTGCAAGGCGAGAAAGGATTTACTACGCATGAGCGGACGTGGGTACGCCCCACGCTCGATGTCAACGGCATCACCGGCGGCTACCAGGGAGAAGGCGGGAAGACGATAATCCCCTCCAAAGCCTCTGCAAAAATCACGATGCGTTTAGTTCCCAATATGAATCCGCTCAAGACAGCTAAGAAGCTTGACCAATATTTCAAGAAGATCGCGCCGAAATCCGTTCGGGTCGAAGTGAAGGTGCACGGCGGAGCCGAAGCGGTAGTTGTCCCAACCGATGGACCCTGGTTGGAAGCTGTCGGGCGCGCGATCAAGACCGGATTTGGCAAGACCCCTGTCTATATGAAGGAGGGCGGCTCGATTCCGGTCGCGGGCGATTTTAAATCGTCGCTGGGGATCGACACGCTGTTTGTCGGCTTCGGTCAAAACGATGACAATATTCACTCACCAAATGAGCGGTTCCGCGTCGAGGATTTCGAGCGCGGCTGCCGCACGGCGGTGGCGATCCCGTTCGAGCTCGCCAAAGTGAAGAAGTAGGACACGAATGGATCTTGGATTGAAGGGAAGAGGGGCGCTGGTGACCGGCGCCTCTTCCGGTCTGGGAGCTGCATGTGCGCTTGCGCTCGCGGCTGAGGGAGCCGAGGTCGTTATCAACTCGCGCGGTCAGGAGAAGCTCGAAGCCTGCGCACAGAAGATTCAGAGAATGACCGGTCGCGCAGTCAGCGTTGTCACGGGCGACCTAACGAGACCGGATGATGTCGTCCGAATTCATGCTGAGTCGATTCAAGCCCTGCCGAATGGCCGGATAGATATACTGGTATCGAACACTGGGGGTCCCGCAGCCGGTTACTTTCTCGACCTGCCAAAGGAAAAGTGGGAGGAATCCTATAATTTGATTCTCAAGTCCGCCATCGACCTGACGCGTGCTGTTCTCCCCGCCATGATCGAGCGCAAGTGGGGGAGACTGATCTATATAACGTCGATAGCCGTGTTGCAGCCGATAGATGACCTATTACTGTCGAACACCTTCCGAGCCGGGCTGACCGGCTTCTGTAAAACGATTTCCAACACCTATGCCAAGCACGGCATTACCGCTAACACCGTCTGTCCGGGATACACCGCTACCGAACGCCTCATGGAGCTATCCGAGTCGCGGGCCAAACAGCAGGGGATAGCTCCCGAAGACGTGCTGGCCAATTTCGCGAAACTGTCGCCTTCCGGGCGGATCGGCCAGCCGGAAGAGCTGGCAGCCTTGGTGGCATTCCTGTCAAGCGACCGAGCTGCGTACCTTACTGGGACAGCTTTTCCGGTTGACGGCGGTGCGCATCGTGGATTGCTGTAATTGCCGATAGGGTAGTTACATAACGGGTCATGTTAAAGTAATACTTCGTACTCTGGCTCCCCACGTATGACCACGCCCGCAACCTCCGCACCGAAATCACAGCAGTCATCAAAGGCTGCCGTCGGTCTGGCGGCATTGCTGCCGGTTGTGGTATTCCAGCAAACCATCTCCGCGCTCTGTTTCCCGATAGCTAAGTACGGCTTAGCCTCGTTTGAACCGTTCACATTTGCATTCTACCGCTTCGTGATCTCGGCGCTGATATTAGTCGGGATCGTGCGGTTTCGCGTTAAGGGTATTCCGATTGAGCGGCGGGACTGGTGGCGGATAATCGGGCTTGGGTTCATAATTATTCCGATCAACCAGACGTTTTATCTTTGGGGACAGTCACTGACTGCGGCAGGGCACGCTGCAGTGCTGTTCGCTACGACCCCAGTGTGGGTGTTCATCCTGGCAGTCATCCACCTGAAAGAGAAAGTGCTGTGGCGTCGGGTAGTCGGGTCGGCGATAGCGCTGACTGGGGCGCTCGTGATTGTCTCGGCCGGAGCGATCCGAATCGGCACCGAATATCTCGCTGGCGATATTATCGTGATGATCTCTGTCTGGGCCTGGAGCGGATATATCGTATTTGGCAAGCCGCTGGCGGAAAAATACGGGGCAATACGGGTAACCGCCTACGCGCTCGCTTCGGGATCGCTCATGTACGCGCCGTTCGGGCTGTATCGCGCGATTCAGTTCGATTATAGCGGGACCAACTGGCAGGGGTGGCTGTCGGTTATGTACTTAGCTATTGGCGTGTCGGTAGTCGCGTACACGGTCTACTACTGGATTCTCAAGCAGATTTCGGCGGTGCGATTGGCTGTCTTCTCGAACATCCAGCCGGTGATCGCGACGATTGTTGCGATTCTGCTTTTGGGAGAACAGCCGGGACTGTCCTTCTATTTCGGCGGCGTGATCGTGCTGACCGGTGTGATAATTACGGAGGTGTAAATGCGTTTGCTCAAGAGAAGGACAATTTTCTCGACCGTTCTATTCTTAACTGCCGGTGCCCTGACGGCCTTTAGCGCCGGGGAGAAGAAAAACCAAGGAGAGGTTGAATTGAAGAGACCCCAGAACTATTTCGTTCGCTTGCTCGGCACTCGGCCCGGCTGGCCGGAGAATATGACAGAGCGCGAGCAGAAGATCATGGAAGAGCACTTCCAGTACCTAAAGAAGCTTACCGGCGAGCGCAAGGTTCTCATGGCCGGCCCCTGCTTCGCGAATCCGGCCTTCGGCCTCATCGTGCTTCATGTTGCTTCCGAGGCGGAAGCTCGCGAGATAATGAGCAGGGAGCCGTCGGTTGTCGCAGGCATCCATACGTACGATATGGCGCCCCTTATAGTATCGCTCATGGCGGTAAATCCGCCACCGAAACCGGAGAAGAAATGATCGCCGTCGAATCTCGCGATTAGTATCTACCGTCCCTCCCAACTCATGAAGTTTCTATAGTTGGCGGAATCCATGAATCCCTGCGGGTCGACCATGTACGACAAGATATTGTCGATGAGATAGACATGAGTCTTTTCTTCGTCAGCAATGCGATGAAGTAACTTCTTGCGATTGGCGTCAGTCTCACGCGCCGCCTCGTCCCGGTAGAGCTTCTCTGCCTTCTCTTCGATCTTGAGCGCCTGATTCCAGACGGCCCGAGCTTCTTCTCCAAAAGAGGCGGCGCCATTTTGTTCGGTCATCTGCTGAAACAGGTTTCTTGACGACAAAATAGTAGAGGGCTTTGACGCCATCTGCGCTTCCGCTTCGATGTGATTTCCCTCCTGGAGCCTGGCAAAGAACAGATAGTGCTTCTGCTCTTCTTCAGCCAATTGCAGAAGGATCCTTTTCAACTCCGGCTGTGATGTCATGGCGGCATGTTTCTCATAGAAGGCTTTGCCGTCCAATTCCATCTGCATGGCGTATTCAATAATGTCGGCCATATTGTCTCCTCGTGCTTTCGGAGTCGAGTCCGACTCACATTCCTTCGGCTTTCAAGGCCTCCTGCGAGAACGACTTCTCCATCGCCGCGTCGGTGAAGACACCGTCCTTGCGGATCAACTTGCCGTCAAACCAGAGTTCGCCGCCGCCGTAATCCTTCCGCTGAATCAGGACCTGGTCCCAGTGAATCGAGGACTGATTGCCGTTGGACGCTTCATCGTAGCACTGACCGGGCGTGAAGTGAATCGAGCCGGCGATCTTCTCGTCAAAAAGCGTGTCCTTCATCGGGTGCAAAATGAACGGATTGACACCGACAGCGAATTCCCCTACATACCGCGCTCCCTCGTCGATATCCAGAATCTTGTTCAACTTGGCGTTATCGCCATCGCAGGTGGCTTTGATTATCTTGCCTTTCTCAAACGTCAGTGATATCCGGCTGTAGACCATACCCTGATAGAGCGATGGGGTATTGAACGTAATCATGCCGTTGACCGAATCCCGCACCGGAGCGGTGTACACTTCGCCATCCGGGATATTCCGGTGTCCGTCGCACTTTTCGGCTTTGATCCCCTTGATCGAGAAGGTGAGATCGGTACCCGGTGAAACGATTCGTACTTTGTCGGTCGCTTCCATCATCGCATGAAGTTTGTCCTGAGCCTTTGACATTTTGGCATAGTCGGCGCAGCAGACATCGAAATAGAAATCCTCGAAAGTCTCCTGCGATGTCTGGGCCAATTGTGCCATGGCATTGTTCGGATACCTAAGCACCACCCAGCGCGTCCTTTTCACCCGTTCCTCCAAATGCACCGGCTTGTAGAATAGTAGATTGTACATATCAATTTGCTTCTGGGGAATGTCGGCCAGATCAAACGGGTTGTCCGAGCCGCGAAGGCCGATGTAGGCATCAGCCCGCTCCATTAGCTTCAGATGCAGGGCAGCCTGCTCTTTGTGCTGCTCGTCGGTTGCAGAACGCACCCACTGACGGATGAGTGACTCATCATTGTAGTACCAAAACGGCACGACGCCCTTTTCGGTAGCCAGGCGAATAATCTGTTTCCCCAGTTCCAGCGTCTCTTTGCCCTTGATCTCCAGATACAGTACTTCACCCTTCTTCAGTTCGAGGGAATAGTCAATCAACTGCCGGGCAAGTATCTCGTTTCGTTTGTCTTTCATTACCAACTCCTCGTTCAGAATTTCCAAATTCGCTTGATATGAAATATACCACAATCGTGCACGACGCGCAATTCCCCGCAGACCCAACCGGTCAGGGACGGTCACCGTTCGCCTCAAGCATTTCCCGAAACAGACGATAATGGAAGGAGAATGATGCGCAAGGATGAGGTATATACCGATGAAAACCGATATCACCGCCAAGTTTGACTCGTCAACCACGAACACCGAAGAACTGCAACTCGTCTCCTTTAACATCGGGTCCGAGGAGTTTGGAGTCGATATTCTCAAGGTGCAAGAGATCAATCGAATGGTCGAGATCACCCGCGTGCCGCAGGCGCCGCACTACGTTGAAGGGGTTATCAACCTGCGCGGAAAAGTGATACCGATCGTCGATCTGCGCAAACGGTTCAATTTGCAGATGAAAGAGTATGACAAGAATACCCGTATTGTCGTCGTGGATATTGACGGCAGCATCATGGGAATGATCGTCGATGCCGTCTCCGAGGTGCTTCGCCTGCCCGCCAGTACCATCGAGCCGCCACCCGACATCGTGACCGGAGTCAACTCCGAGTACATCAAGGGAGTGGCGAAACTTGAAGATCGCCTCTTGATTTTCCTGGACCTGTCACACGTAATCGACTTCAAGGAACTGGCGGCCGTTAGCTGAAGATAAACTCTTGAGTAATATAGGGCAGGCGTCGCCGGCGTCTGCCCTTTGTTCTAGAATACTCTCTGCAAGCGAATCAAGTCAAACAGCGCCTGAGCGTCGATAGGCACCACTTGAGCCGCGCCGGGGGACAGCTCGACCACAAGCGTATCGGTAGCTACCAAATCTAAGGTGTCTTGCAGCGAGTATTGGCTCCAATCTGTGCCGGTGATATTGACGTGAACTTCATTGCGCAGAGTTCTGTCCGGCTGGAGAATGCCGCAAGCGATTCGCGCCGGTTCCGGCAGATTCGCAGTTTTCACCCAAGCGGATACCATGTACACGCGCCTGCCACTTTGGCCCGTGATATAGGAACGCGCATAGGGAATGGGTAACCAGTCAGGATGCATCAGCAAGGACCAGGAACCTCCCAGCACCGGCACGTCATCGGATACCGCCGTGTCGGCCGCGTCGGCAAAGTGCCATCCGGCATAGGAGGGCTTGCCGTTAACCTCAAAACTCGGATTGCTTATCAGGTTTCCGGCATCAGTTGTCGGACCGGTGCTGTCGTTCTTGCATGATGCTCCGATCAACAGACCAATAATCGGCAGTAACAGAGTGCACCGCCGAAATCGCAAGTTATGAGTCAGCCAGTACATATACCTCAAATAGTATACACAATTTGACAGGCCTTCGCCTTGTTGAATCAGAGAGTGGTTGTTGACGAGAGCAGTTGTAGAGTTTAGAATACCTCTGCGCTCTATGAATATGATAACTGCACCGGCGAAAATCTCTTTTCTGTATGTCAATATCGGTCGCGGGCACCCGTTCTATCTCGATGGGATAATCGAGGCCCTGGTCCGGCGCGGCGAGATAGGTCTTGTGCGGCAACAGCAAGATGTGTTCGAGATCGCTCATGGTCTCTCCGCCGTCTGTTGGCGCGCCACTCGATGGCTGTACCGCACAGCCCCATCCCAACAGTTTGTAGGTCGCATCTACCATTGGCTGCGGCGCAACAACGACTACAATCGGGGCAGCATCGCTCTGTCTCTGCTCGGGCGCGATATTCGCAAACAATATGCGACCAACACCGATCCCTTAGTCGTCTCGCACCCTACATTAGTCGGCATACTCAAGGGGAGACCCGGACTGATTTATCAGCACGGCGAACTGGCCGCGCCGGCGGAGTCTCTGGTTCGAGGGGCGGAACTTGTCTTGGTCCCGACATCGGAACAAGCTGACCAATTTGGACAAGCCGGATACCGCCCGGATCAGGTTGTGATCACTGGGCTGTGTATTGAACCGGCATTGGTAAAGCAGGCTGCCGACGCGTATCAAGCTCGTTTGCGCCGAATTCAGAGCGATGCGCCCCTCGCCGGCGTTTATTTTTCCTCCGGCGCTGAGCCGAAACCTCATGTGCAGGCTATCCTGCAAACATCTCTCTCGTCTATCAGGGCCGGGCATCGAGCGATGATCTTCGCTCAGCAAGGTGGCCGTCTGGCTACGGCGGTCCTTCACGGCTGCACCAATGCCAATGTCTCGGTCCACCGAGTTAATTCGAACATGGCCGAGATTCCGGAATCATCTCAGGTCATTCTTATTGAGCATCAATCACGACGGGAGGAGAATGCTCTCACCGCGCGTATTCTGCCGATAGCTGACTTCCTCGTGTCGCCCGCCCACGAACGAACCAATTGGGCGCTGGGGCTGGGGCTGCCGATGATGATTCTGGAGCCGTGCTTTGGTCCCTTCGCGCCGATCAACCGCCGGATTCTCCTTGAGCATGGCGTGGCGTATGACCTCAACGTGCAAAGCGAACACAGATCGTTTGGCGAACGGATCGACTCAATGCGTTCCAAAGGAGAACTAACCCGCTTGGCCGAACGCGGATGGGGGAGATACCCGATCAACGGCTTCGAGGCAAACGCCTCGCTACTGGCCGAGCGCTACACACGATAGCCAATCTCGCTCTCCCTGCTGGTTCGAGTGAAGTTGAGAACCGCTCAGAGCCCAAATTGGCTTTGCCATGGCTGAAATTGGCTTCGATTTGGCTTCGTTTCCAACGCTAAGTGCTTGCCTCACAACAAACAATTGGGTTCCTTTTGTACATCTCCATTGAGATAACTGATTGTCATTCAACGATAGTTGGCTTCGTTTTCGTGCTTTTTGTTTTCATGTTCACAATCACCTGTCCGCTTGTCTGCGGACGGATGGCGGGTTTGCAGGGCAGACCCGCCCTACAAGAACTTGCCACAAGAACTACCTCATCCATCGCGGAACCGCGAAGGGGTTCCGCGCTACGAACCCAAAATTGGGTTTGGTTTGGCTTTGGATTGGCTTTGCTTTTTATGTTAAGTAGTTGCCTCACAACGGATAATTGGGTTTGCTTTGGGCAATAACAAAGAGGGGCCCCACATCTTCCCGGCCAGGTGGCGGGAGAATACCGCATTGGTGTCGACAATTTCGGGATTTCGGACGCGCGCATACAGCATACTCCTTCTGCAAATGCGGCGGGGGAGAGGATTTGATTCAAAAAGATGGTGAAATTGCGCGAGTAATTCCCACTTTGAGACGGCTGGGTCATCCGGCCGCTCGTCCACTCGATTGGAGGGTAATCATGACAATAAATGCCCAAGTGACCCATTTTGATATTGACGAATTCGACCGAATAAGTTAACATTTACCGTTTAATAGTTCTTTAGACATATATCAAATCGACAGCGCGATGGCTGGGCCTGATCCCGATCACAGCAGGCAGAGTCACGCCATCAATAAGGAATCTGTACAGTAGTGCTATAGAGGAGGATATTGGTATGCGCAGATGGGTAACAATCGTTGGATTGCTTTGGTTCGTGGTGGTGGCCTCGGCGGCGGCTGAGCCGGGGGCTCAGGTTCAAGCTCCGACCATCGTATCTACTGTCCCCACTCAATATGAACTTCATGTCTCCCGCACAGCCGCCATAACCGCCACCTTTAGTAGTGACATGGACGGAAACTCTTTCACGGACACATCGTTTGTGGTATCAGGGCTGGTCAGCGGATACTTCTCAGGGACTTTGAGCTACGATTCAGATAGTCGAACGGCAACGTTTGTGCCGACAGGGTCTTATCGAGCGGGAGAGGTTATTACGGTCACATTGACCCGCGCTGTGCATGCCCTGGATGCCACTCCAATTTCGCCATACGCTTGGACATTTACAGCCGCATGCGCAGTTAGTAAAGGACGATTCAAAGCGCCGGTTCGGATAACTGCCAACACATCACCGTTCCCAGTCTGGGTTGTTTCGGGAGATTTCAACAAGGACGGCGTCATTGACCTGGCTAGTACTGGCCTCTTCAACAACTCCGTCAGCATAGTACTCGGCAATGGGACTGGGGGATTCGCCCCTCCGGTGGTTTTTACTATGAATTCGGGTTCCGGACCGCACGGGCTTGCGACCGCTGATCTGGACAGGGACGGTGACCTTGACCTAATAGTAAGTAGCAGTTATAACGATAAGCTCTTCATCTATTCAAACGACGGTGCTGCTAACTTCACGCAGGATACCGTTTTCGCTGTCGGCGATTTCCCGAATCTGCCCCTTCCGGTGGATCTGAATGGAGATGGAAACCTTGACCTCGTAGTTGGGAACGTGGCAATCAGGAAGGTCTCAGTATTTCTCAATGACGGTCACGGGGGTTATGGACCGGAGGTCCGCTATGACGCCGCCGATACGGCATGGGCGCCGGCGGCTGTCGATATCGATCGCGATGGCGATTTTGATCTGGTAGTAGGCGGTACAGACAGAATGGCGGTGCTCGAAAACGATGGTAATGGGACGTTTTCTCTGAAGTCAACTTTCTTGAATGGCCAATCCCCTTGGCATGGCGCGGCCGGCGATGTGGATGGAGATGGAGATCCCGATCTTGTAGTCACCGGATTATGGATTGACAGCGTGTCAATTTTGAAAAACAGCGGGGCGGGGGGATTAAGCGTAACATCGAAGTATAAATTGTTCCCCGGATTATCGGACGGCGGCTCACGTCTGGTGGATCTCGACGGCGACGGCGATCTTGATCTGGCAACCGGCATTGTCATCGGCATGGCGGTACAAGTCCGTATGAACGATGGGACAGGAGCGTACCCCGTCCAGGATACTATGTCAATGGGTCTCAGCATGCGAGGGATTCTCCCCGTCGATTTGGATGATGATGGCGATATGGATATAGTTGTACCCGATGTGGGAGTATATCCGGCCAGGACTGCCCTGACACTTGCGTTCCTTTACAATATCGGTACCTGTGTGGACTCCGATGGAGACGAATTCGGCGACCCAGGGCATCCGGAGAATGAGTGTGCCGTTGACAATTGTCCTCTAGTGGCAAATTCGAATCAAGCCGATCCGGACCACGATGGAGTAGGCGACGCCTGCGACAACTGCCCCGACGTAGCGAATCCCGGTCAGGAGGATGTCAATCATGACGGCGTCGGGGATGCCTGTTGTTGTATCATCTCTACCGGTAATGTCAACTCAATCGGCATCGTTGATTTGGCAGACCTGAGCGCTCTGGTGAGTTATCTGACTGGCGGCGGGTATGCGCTGCCGTGTCCGAAGGCAGCTAATGTGAATGCCACCGGCATAGTTGACTTGGCAGACTTGAGCGCGCTGGTCAGCTACCTGACCGGCGGCGGGTACGTGCTGCCGGATTGTTCGTAGAATTGCGCTTCGTGCCGTCGCTCGAACCAGCTGAGAGAGTGGGATTGGTTGCGGCGCGTATCGGTCTGCCGGCAGTGCCGAGATGGTGTCAAAGCCATTAATGGAATATCTCCCGCATCCGCAGTAGGGCATGCGCGCCAGCTCGCCGTTGGAGCGTATCAAACCAATGCGCTCGCCCCATGGCCGGAGTTTGCCGACGACCGTAACCTTAGTACTGTTCGCTTATCGAGGCAGACTTCTGATTGAATCGCATCGCCAATTGCATTCTGCTCTTGAGTCTAATGAATATGGGTTCGATCCTCCATCGGCCACATCAGTTTCAGTCTCCGAGAGCTTCACGAGACGACGACTTGATAGTACTTGCACCGAATCTCGACGATTGTCGCCAATGAGGTACAGAAAACTTATTGTTGCGCGATCGGTCCACTAACGTTAGATTATTGTTGTGTAGAGTACTTGCAGGATTCTGGTCTTGATCAGAGTAGTCTCTGCTCGTCGACCGGGTCCGGATCAACGGAGGAGTGATATGAAGAGAGTTCTATTGGCGGTGGTTCTCCTATTAGTCGGCACTTGTCAATCCGTGTGCGCGCAGGATAAACTGGCCGTTCTGCCGGTCACCGGGGCCGGAATAGAATCGGTGACGCAGGAAACCGTCTATCAGTTATTGCTCTCGGAGATCAGAAAGCAGAAGTGTTTCGATGTTGTCCCCGAGAGCGAGATTAGCACGCTATTGGCAGGCAACCCCTGCTCAGACCCGACGTGCGCCGTGGATATCGGGCGGCGTGCGAACGCCTCCAAGGTTGCAGTCGGCAGCCTAAACAGGTTGGGGGAGAAGATCATCTTTCAGTATTCCCTTGTCGATGTTGCATCCGGCGCCGTTCTTTTGTCCGATGACCTGAGCGCATTGCGAGTCGAGGATCTCGACCAGGTTACCAAACGAGTTGCTCTGAGCATATGCCAGCGGACACCGGTAGAAAAGACCGTTGAGGTCGGTCTGGTTACTGAGCAGGAGACGCAGGAGGCGCGGTCGCGCAAAGCCAATTCGATGTGGGGAATTGGATTCGGTTACCTGTATCCCAGCAAAGGCTACAATGACGCGGAGGATATCTTCGTCTGGGATTTCCGGAGTCTGTACGAGATGAAGAACCTCACGGTGGATGCCTTGCTCGGTTTACGGCAGGGGATTTCACTCAATGTCGGCCTGTTGTACTTGGTGAGCCGCAAAGACTTCAGCCCGTATGTCGGCGGCGGTGTCGGCTTCCACGCCGTGTCTCACGACTACTATGATCAATACAATCAGAAGAATTCGAAATCGATAGATGGATTCGAGGTCCTGGTCAAAGGCGGCTTGCTGGCCTTTCGCACCTATGATTTCCGCGTTGTTGTAGGCGTCGAATACAGCGCCACGTTCAATGACTACAATGATCAGGGATTCCTGCTCACCATGAGCGTCCTGCGCGCCGGAAGAAAAGTGTTTGGAATATTCTAGCGGCCGAACGTAGCAAAGCAGGTCAAGCGCATCCCCCGCTTGACTTGCTTGTCTGGCTGAGACGGTAAACCTCTTTACCGCTTCAGATACCGCTTAAACCACTTCAGCATCCACTCCAAGCGAGCAACGCGGCGGTCGGGGCGGCCATGCCGCGACAAACCGTGCGGCTCCTGCGGGAAACGGACGAATTCGACAGTCTTC
>Ga0315276_10000114_pt1 | contig 63793 bp, 57 predicted proteins | sample YL17G05_0_MG_FD_204542 | JGI IMG/M metagenome (GOLD analysis project Ga0315276, IMG submission 204542) | Sediment microbial communities from Yellowstone Lake, YNP, Wyoming, USA - YL17G05_0 | ecosystem: Environmental > Aquatic > Freshwater > Lake > Sediment | place: USA: Wyoming | collected...
GCCAGCATCGGTAAGCCGCTCGTGCTTGCCGAATTTGGCCTCGCCCGCGACGGTGAGCGCTATGCTGCCGGTACGCCAACGACTCGGCGCGACGATTACTACGCCACACTATTTGACCAAGTGCTTCTCTCCATTCGCCGCAGCGATGGCCTGGCCGGCGTCAACTTCTGGGCCTGGGCAGGAGAGGGGCGTCCGGTGACACCTGGAGGCTGGTGGAGCAAAGGCCAGCCATTGATCGGCGACCCACCCCACGAGCCACAAGGCTGGTACTCGGTGTACGATTCCGATCAGCCTCTCCTGCAGCTGATCGCCGCTTACAGTCAGCTCATTCGCAACGCCACGCGCTAGGGTCGGTGAGTCGCTAGCATGTTCGCCAGAAGGATTCGCGGGTCGTCCACGCATCAACGCGATTGCAACCCAAGATCCGCCGATGTGATGGCGGGACAGGATGCCGCTGCCGGAGCCGTCGCCGATGGCGTCGAGTTGTTGACATAGGTCGATGCCACGTGGTCACCCAAATTGTCGACACTAAAGAAATAAAAGTTGTAGGTTCCGCCGCTGCCACTGCAGTTGTAGAGCTTCATACCTTGGCCTTTGAACCTCGCGAAGGTCGACTGCAAGGTGGTGGCTGAGTCAGGGAACTCGGCCATGACCTGCGACTCCGTGCAGCACCATTTGACCAATGCATCGCCGCACGCGCCGTTGACCGTAGCCCCCGTCAGCCCAGTCGGCTTCGGGACCCAGGCAAGACCCTGAGAGTTGCACTGTTCGAGCGTCGGACCGGTCACACCGAGGATGGACGGAATACCAGGAAGTATTTGCGGCAAGGATGATGTTGAGTTTGCCGGTGCTGGAAGACCAGTCAGTCCTGGAACTGACGCAGAGGTCGGCGAACCAGCGCTGCCGTTCACAGCCGCGCCACTAGGAGGCGCGGTCACACCAGTAATCGGAGCCGTCATCGCCGGTACCTTCGGGCCCGTCACGGGCACTGCAGCGGCTCCGCCAGTGGGCCCAGCGGTCGCACCTGGTGTAGACACGGGGTTTGACGCGGAGGTGTTCTGACTGACATCGGCACCGCCAGCGGCAGGCCCAGCGGTCGGCGGCTTAACCTTTTCTTGGCTGCATGCAATGGCCACAAGGGTTAATGTGAACGCAGTCGGCCAAACCAAGGCCTTTTTGCAATGCGCCGCTGTCATCTCCGACCTCCAGGGCACTGCGCAGGTAGCGCAGCGCACCCATGCTGCTACTAAGGACACCGTCGCTGGTCTCAAAGTCATCCAGGAAAAGGCGGCCTCATCTGGATGAACCATCACCCCCGACGTCCTTTTTGTATCGGTACAACCGCGGCAAAACTTTAGGGGCAAAGGCACTTTTTTTGCTGATCTGGTAATTCCTCTAAGTTACTAGGAACATCAATTGCCCGTAAGCCCCGAAATCTCGCTCTTTTGCGTCCGCTGGTCAGTCACATTGCGGCTGGTCCGGTTCGCTTCACTTCATCTCAGTCGCTCGTCCGTCCTTGATCGCTTCGACCTCGCGGATCATCGTGGCCACGGACTCGGGTGTCGTGTGAAACGAGAACTTAATAGATAGTCCAACGCTTTCGCCAGCCTTCAGCACAGGGACGCGGCCGGCAGCGCGTTCGACGCTGCGATTGTTTGGATAGCTGGTACCTGGCTCGATGCCAGTCACATAGCCATCCTCAACACTGGCGGTGTTCTTCCACAGCGACAGGTAGGGTAGATGTTCAATCGGAAAGCTTAGCGACGCACCGAGGCTTTTATCACGATTGGTCAGTCCAACCTTGGTGACACCTTCAGCGTTGGCATAGGGGGTCATGAAAAACACCTCTTCGACAAAACGCGGCGTCGGGCCTTGATAGGTTGTGTAACGCTCCAGCGCATCCGGCTGCATCGGCTCTCTCGGCTGGAGACTCTTAACCGGTGCGACAAACTGCGCCCCAGCTTCGAGCAGCGGCTTGCCAAAATTCGTATGATAGACGAGCTGGTACTCCTGATCACCGCTACCCACATTGGTAATCGTGTCGTGCACCTCAAAGCTCGACGAGCCGACCTGGGTCACCAGCTCTGTGGTCAATATAAGTTTAGGCCCGAGAAAGGTCAGTTCTCGCACCTCACCGCGAACTCTAATCGTCGCTGGGGTCCCGTCTTCGACCAAGACCTCGACCTTAGACGCGGGGATGTTGGCGATGCGACCGTGCAGCGTCAACACACTCGAATCTTCTTTACCCCGATTGTTGATGAACTTATCGACTCCAGGCGATCCCGCATACTCAACCCCGCAGCGCACGAGGAACTCATTGAAGCCCTCAAGCCAACCGAGACCACCGCGATCATGCAGATTGATAAACTTTGGATGGACAACCTCTTTAATCGGTGAATCCCAGCCATAGCGCACATGACCGTCGGCAACCACGTCGAGAATACCCATGCCTCTGCTGGGAATGAGCACGATCTTTAGGGCCCCATTGTCGACGGTCAACAACGTGGTTCCATCTTGAAGGCCGCCCTTCAGTTGCTGACGCTTAATCGAAAAATTCTTACCCGAATATGACCGACCGACCGTCGCTTGGCTGACCTCAAACGACAGATCATCGACTTGATGCGCACTATCGATCACGGCTTTTTGCAGCAGCGCCGTCGCCTGAAGCCGCGGGGCCCCTAGCACGGTTGACAGGAGGGCTAACGAGAGGCTGTATTTCATGGTTTATCCTCGCAACGACGTGCCCGCAGCACGAATATTTTCCTGAGTCATGTCCAGCCTGTACCACAGTCCAACCGATGTTGCCACGGCGCAATCAGGCGACCGGGCACCGCCAGAATAACGCCGCTGGACGGCCAGCCAAATTCGCAGTAAAAGGCTCTTCGCCCCCCCCCAACATAGTCCGTCCACAGCCAAGAGGAGACCCAGCGTGAGCAAAGCCCCACAGATCGCGGTTTTTTACGAACATCCTCATTGGTTTAAACCACTTTTTCGCGCCCTGGAACGCCGCGCCATACCCTACCAGATGTGGCACGCTGATCATCACCGCCTCAACCTCGTCGATCAGCATTTGCTGTTTAATGGGGAGGCGCCTGATCTGATCATCAACCGCCTGAGTCCTTCGGCCTGGCAACGCGGTCGCAGCCACCTGATGGCCTATACCAGTGCCGCCCTGGCGACGTGGGAAGGCCACGGCGTGCGGGTCTTCAATGGCTCAAAGTCATGGGAGTTTGAGATCAGCAAGGCCCGCCAAGTCGCCTTGATGCATCAGCTCGGCGTCAGCACCCCGCGCACGATGGTGGTGCACTCGCTGGATCAACTGGCGATCGCGGCAGCCACCCTGACCGCACCCTATGTCGTCAAACCAAACATCGGCGGCAGCGGCGCCGGCATCCTGCGCTTTGACAGCGAGGCCGCTTTGCAAGAAAGCGTCGCCGCTGGTGTGATCCCGTCCGGACCCGATAACGTCTGGCTCCTCCAGGAATTCCACCCGCCCGAAGATCAGGCGATCTACCGCGTCGAAACCCTCCTTGGCTCATACTTGTATGGGATCCGCATCGGCCTCGACGCCGACGCCGGATTCGACCTGTGCCCGGCCGATATCTGCCGCACCAGCAACGGCGCCGCTCTCGTCAGCGAAGCCTGCCCCGCCGAGGCCCGCAAAAGCGGCATGGCCGTCCAAGCCGACACCCCGCCGGCGGCCGCCATTCAGACCGTAGAGCGACTCGTGCGAGCCGCGGGCATCGACGTCGGCGGCGTTGAGTTTCTGCGCAGCAGCCGCGACGGTCAGATCTACTTCTATGACATCAATGCCCTGTCAAACTTCGTCGCCGACCCCATCCAAGTCCTCGGCTTTGATCCGACCGAGCGCCTGGTCGATGCCTTGGTTGCGGCGGCTGAATCGAGGACGCCGTGACCTCGGCGCTAAGCTTTGGCTATTGGCTGCCGGTCTTTGGCGGCTGGCTGCGCAATGTCGAGGACGAGGGCATGGTCGCAAGCTGGGACTATGCCAAGCGACTGGTGCAGCGCAGCGAGCAGCTCGGCTATGACCTCACCTTGATCGCCGAACTCAATCTTAACGACATCAAGGGCATCGGTGCACCGACCCTCGATGCCTGGAGCACCACTGCCGCCCTCGCCGCGGTCACCGAGCGCCTCGTCTTAATGACCGCGGTGCGGCCCAACTTTCACCACCCCGGACTGTTCGCCAAGGCCGCCGCCAACATCGATCAGATCGCCTCAGGACGCCTCGCCCTCAACGTCGTCTCGTCCTGGTGGCAACTCGAAGCCAAGCAGTACGGGCTGCCCTTTGACGAGCACCAAGACCGCTACCGACGCACCAGCGAATGGATTCACGCCGTCAAGGGTCTGTGGACTGAGCCTCGCTTCACGCACCAAGGCGACTACTATCAATTCGACGCAGCGATCTGCTCGCCCAAACCGCCTCAACATCCTCATATGTATGCCGGTGGCGAGTCCGACGCCGCAAAGAACATGATCGCAACAAGCTGTGACGCCTATGTCATGCACGGCGACGCGCCAGAGGTCCTGGCGGCGAAGATCCGCGATATGCGCGAGCGGCGCGCACGCTTGGCTCCTGCGGCGGCACCACTGCGTTTTGGCCTGTCTGGGTTCGCCATCTGCCGACCGACCGAGGCAGCGGCCAAGGCCGAACTCAGCCGCATCACCGATGTTCGCGCCTCGGCGAGCGGCTACGCTAATTTTTCGCAGTGGCTAGCCGGCACTCAGCTTGAATCTCAAATGAGTCTCGAAGAATACTCCGTCTCCAACCGCGGTCTACGCACTGGCCTAGTCGGAACGCCAGCCCAGCTTGCTGATCGTCTCGGTGCCTTTGCCGCGGCGGGGGTGGACCTCATGCTGCTGCAGTTTAGTCCGCAGGCGGAGGAGATGGAGCGCTTTTCGACCGATGTGATGCGGTTTTTTCGCAGCTAGACCAACCACCGAGATGGGGGCGGCCGGCCTCCTAGCGACGAGCAAAGCGCTCCTTCGTCTAGGGCCGGCAAAAGCCACTACACCAGGTCTCGTTGAACGAATCTCGAGATTAAGGGACAATGCCTTCGACTTCGACATGCAGAGACACTTCTTCACCGACGACGACGCCACCGGCTTCCAGCGCTTTATTCCAGGTCAGACCAAAGTCCTTGCGGTTGATCTTACCATCGGCCGTAAATGCAGCGCGTTCGCTACCCTGTGGGTCCTTCACGACGCCGCCGATCTCAACCGCTAGGGTAATCGGCTTGGTGACGCCGTGGATCGTGATATTGCCCGTCGCGACACCTTTTTTGCCATCGCCCTTGTACTCAGTCAGCTTAAACTTGATGGTGTTGTTTGGATTTGCTGGATTCTTGTCATCAACGCCAAAAAAGTCAGGGCTGCGCAGATGCTCGTCGCGCTTGGCTTGGGCGGTGTCGATGGACTTGGTTTGGATTTCGCCTTCGGCGCTGGTGAGAGCGTGAGACTTATCGTCCAGAACAAAGGTGCCGCCAAAGTCGTTGAAGCGGCCTGTGACTTTGCTGATCACCAAGTGCTTGAGTGAAAAACCGACGTTGGAATGGGCTGAGTCGACCTTAAAGGTCTTAGCCAAGGCCGCAGATGAGAGCAGGGAGAGGCCGAGGGCAAGAGGCAGGGTCCTGGTCAATGAATTCATCCGTTGTCCATCCTTTAGGGAAATTGAGCACGAGGCTCATCGTCAAGGGTCGATGCTTAGTTATCCATGATTGAGGACACTAGTCCACCGCGAATTGTCCGAACATCTGCGCGACTTCGTCAATCTTTGATGCGGGATCTGCAGAATTCGAGCGTACTGCGCGCTGCCTCGAAGGCTGCCGCGAGATCTGCAGCGTCGAGCTCGGCATAGCCCTCTTCGTAGCGCCGAATCAAGGCATACTCGGTGAGCGCATCTAACGATGCCGATTGCGGCGGGTGGGACTGCGTGTCTAATTTAGACAAGAGCAGTTCGATACTATGGGTGAAGGGCACCGGGATCCCAGCGTCGACGAGCAGCGCTTTCAAACACTTCTCGGCGACTTGTTGCGCCATAAAACAGACGTTTTCCTTCCGTCCGCCGCTAGCCCGAAAAATAATTCCAAGCGTCTCGAAGTCCTCACCTGCGATACGAAGAAGCACCGGAGCATAGGAACGCTTATATTTCTGACTTTTGGTCATAAATGCCTCTACCTGTTTCCTGTATCACTTGGCAAATGCCACCTTCACCCGCCTTGCGCAGGAATTCAGCCTGCTCGTAAAGTAGGAGATCGACAGAATAGTCGATCAGCGACGGAGCGCAGTAGAGTTTCTTGCGACCAAGATTTAGACTAGCCCGATCGGCAAAGATGACAGCACAATCAAGGTCCGACGCATGAGTGAAGGCCTTTCCCAAAACGGATCCGAAGACAATGATCTGCTGTGGCGAACACCGACGCAGGATAGAGTCGCGCAGAGCCAAGATCAGCTGCTCGCGCTCCGCATCGGTTGGTTGGTGCATTCCTAATCGAGCTGCTAAGTATCCCAATCCAGGCCCCATTCCCGTCAGGTGAGATCTTCCAGACGATAACAAAACAAACAGCAGTTCTCCATGGCTTCTTAAATCCGACCTAGAAACGGCCGGTTCCCCAGGCAGATCCGGCCATCAATCCGCAACACTTGCCACGCAAAAGATCTGCGCCCCCACCTGCGGACAGGGGATGCCCATCGCCTCCAGCCGACGCACCGGAGCCCGCAGCACTTTGGGCTGAAAACCGACACGCCGCAGGAGAAAATCCAAACTGTAGCGGTTAAACAAAATCTTATGTTGAGGATCGGTCGCCCCAGACCAACGTTCGGGCCTGAGGATGCGTTCCCAGGACGTGGTATTAGGCGTGCTGAGAACCAGCTGGCCACCGGGGCTAAGGAGCGCCCGGCATTGGCTAAGAAACTGCACCGGAGAATCGAGATGCTCCAACAGATCAAAGGCGCAGACGAGGTCAAATCGCTGCTGCTGGGCACCGTTCGTGCTCGGCCATCGCACCAGCTGGGCCGACCAGCTCGACTCATCGAGATTGAGCGTTTGAAAGTGCCAGCCCTCTGGCTGCACATCGGGTGATAACAGATCGACTCCGACGACATGACGAGCGCCACCGCGCACCCACTGCTGACAGAGGTAGCCGGAGCCACAGCCTAGGTCGACGATCGCCTTTCCCTGCCAGCCAGTTGGGAAGGCGGCGTCCTTGGCCAGCCAGGTCCAGTGATCGTGGTCGGGGGCACGGGCTCCAGTCGCTGCGGACGGGGCCTGTCGGATATCGTTTTTATCTGTGGTTACTTGCATTTGCCGCCACTTTTGACCGGTTGGGGTCGACTCATGACGAGCCGACCTAGCTAGTTTGACGGAGGGGCAGCAGAAAGCCTATCGCAAAATCACCGCTACCGATACCTGCGTGCTGGCAAGCTGTTTCACCCAGCCTCAAGCTGTAACATCAGGTCGGCTGCTCTAGCAATCGACCCAGTTCACCAGCAAAATACAGGGGCAGATGATGACACGTGAAAGTCACTGGCGCCACTCCAGCGGGCGTCACCACATCGTGCCGCGCCTGCTCCACTAGCGGCGGCCCGAGACTAAATTTGATCGCACGCGGACTGCTGCGGGCCGCGACGAATTGGAGCAATGACTTCATAGAGCCGGATTTGCCACTCTTAACCTCGATCGGCACAACATGCGAGCCGCTTTGGATTAAGAAATCCACCTCGGCATTGCCCAACTTACCTTCACGCAGCCAGTAAAAGAGAGTTTGTTGATCGCTGGCAGTACCCAATTCCACCAGGTGCTGCGCGATGAACTGCTCGGCCAATTTGCCTTTGAAGAATAGTGATTCATCCAGAGTCGTAAGAGACTGCCGGAGTCCTGCCATCCGATTGAGCAGTCCAATGTCCAGCCAGTAGGCCTTAAAGACCTTTTCATCAAGCTGGGCGGCCAAGGGAACGCCATCGCCATGCGAATGAAAAGCCAGCCGCACCAAGCGCGCCTTTCTGAGTAACTCAATGCAGGCGCGCACCTGGGCTGCTCGGTGATCAGGCGCCAGCACCGACGCCTTGATCTTGTGTCCGATGTCGCGCGGCAGACTATCGTAGACGCGCTGCAGAAGAGGCAGCTGAGTCTTCTTCCCATACTTGGCGAAGTCATCGCGATAGGTGGCAATAACGTTATCTTGAAGCGCTCCCCATTCCTGCCCGCGCGGATTCTCAGCGTGATAGGCAACGACCTCGGGCATGCCGCCGAGAATCGTGTAGGTGTGCACAAGTCGCATCGCTTGTGCATGGGTGGCTGCCGGCCAAGGCTGACCGAGTTGGTAGCTTTCAATCTGCTGCAAAAGCCAATCTTCGCCCTTCGCAGTCAGGAATTCTGCGAAGGTCAGTGGCTGCATGAAACCGTACTGGATGCGTCCCACCGGCATTGAATACGAGTGATCGGCTAGCTCGAACTCCAGGAGTGACCCTGCGGCAATCACTGGGAGGCTCGGCCAATCCTCGTAAAAATAGCGTAAAGCCGCCAAGGCACGCGGCGTGGCCTGAACCTCATCGAGGAACAGCAGGCCACCTTTGTCATCAATCGACGTCTTAAGCACGCTCTCCAGGTTGCTGCGGATGACTTCCATGTCCAAGGAGGCAAAAATCGCGTCGAGATGCGGATGTCGCTCGAGGTTGACCTCATACAGGGTTAGCCCTTGCGCCGCAGCGAACAGCCTCACTGCGGTAGACTTACCCACCTGCCTTGCCCCGCGCAGCACGAGCGGCTTGCGGGTCTTGGATGAAACCCAGTATTTTAAGTGAGTTAGGACGTTCCGCTGCAATAACAACCCCTTGTTTTATCAAATAATATGATATATGAACGGGTTGTTTTCGTCAATTTCCCTCGCAGCGACCCAGAAACCGTAGCCAAACACCCCCCCAATATATCTGTGGGGTCCGCGACGTTTTTCAGTTGCTCGCCGACGAGGTGACTCCCTTCGTAAAGAATTGGCTTACAAGTGAATAAAAGTAAAAGCCGGCGCAACGGCCGGCATTGTCCATCGTGTGCTGCAGCAGCTCCGCCGCCAATGCGCGGCCCTACCGCACCAAACTAGAGGCTCTCGATCTGCGCATCCAAAACTGCGACGACCGCCGCGAGCTCAAGGTTTGGCACCGGAGCGAAATCGACACTCACGCGCGCCTCGGAGTTGGCGGCGATTGCTGCAACAAACGCACGTACCCGGGCGACGGCTCCAGCATATTCCAGCGCGTTGGAGCCATCGGCTTTGCGTTCGATCACCTGGGTTAATACGATGCTACCATCGCGCTCGACTTGGTTGATGGTGATGCGGCCGGAGTCGAGGTCGACGGTGCTATCGTAACCAGCGCCCCAATATTTACGCGAATGGGTGCTCAGCTGCTTCAGACCGTCTTGGTTGGTCAAAGTGACTTGTTTCAGTTCCGCGTGATTGCCGCGGTATCCGGTGGGGGCAAAGATGAGGTCGTTGTAAAACACTAGCGATGTGCTCGCGCTGCCATCAACCGGCAATGTGATCGTGGCTTCAGCGCCGGCAAAGGTGCAATCAAATGAGCCGACCACCGGACCTACGTCGGCGCTGACAAACAGGTCGTGCGCATTGATATAGACACCCGCGTCGGTGACTACGGCGCCGGCAAGCCCGGCAAGATTCAGTAGGTAACCCTTACCGGTGAAGTTGGCTCCGCTAAAGAGTTTGATCGCGGCGCCCTTTGCGACAAAGACGCTGCCGAGAGCAATGGTCAGCTGGCGGTTTTCACCCTGGCCGCCTGCAGAGCTGACGTTGACACCACCAAGGTCTTTTTCACTGGTAATGCGGCAGGCCGAGTCGGCAAGGGGTACGGCGGCATTGGCGAAAGTGGGGAATGGTGCCGCTAAGACGGCGACCAAGGACAAAGAACGAAGTGCTTTCATGAGTGCTCTCCTAAAGGTAATGACAAGTCGGCAACGAACCAGGGTCGCAGCCGCGACTGACAGACTCGCCGATGCTATATAGGACGTGTCCAAGCAAAGAAAAAATAATCTTTTCTTATGGCCAAGATCAGGTGACCTTATACGTCGAGAGTCTCGCCGCAAGCAGCAACAGCTCGCAACCCTACCCTAGTCTACCAACTCCGCAAATACGCCAAACTGACACCGTCAGAGCGAGCCGTATTCTTGTTGGCGCCAAATGCTGCTTGTCTCGACAAGCTCAAGCGCCAACTTTCTACCGGTGAGATCAGCCAATCCTGCGTCACAAAGACCGAGTGATTGAGCTGCTCCGAGTCGGTCTGGACGACGCCGTCGCCACGCAGCGATCCGCGCGCCAAGAGATTGGCACCAAAGGTCGTCTTGTAGGCGGTCGAAAAGACGTAGCCGGCGGTTACGGTCGAGCGCGATGCCAAGCCAGGCTCATAGCGCACGCCGTCGTAATTGTGCGGCAACGGTTTGATCAAATTAAACGCCGCGCCAGCCAGCCAGTCCAGTTGCCCAAACCAAACGTCGACGCCGAGTTTCGCTTCGGAAAAGCCGGTGCCAAAGACATCGAGCTGGGTTTTAAGATCGGCCGAGTCATGGATGGAGTGGGTCATGGATTGCTTGTAGCCGGCAAGGATCTGAACCTGGGGAATCAGCGGTTCGGCCATCGAGGCCATAACCAAGGCGTAGCGTGCCGCAAGCGACGGGTCACCAAGCGAGGTTTGCGTCGCTTCTTGCCGACTGTTGCGCAGCCAAGGCAAAGTGCCGGTGACAAAAGCCCGCGGCGAAAACCCGTGGCCATAGGCCAAGGTCAGGGTGTCTTTGGCGGTCGGTCCACCTGAGGTCGAAAAGCGGCCGTCGGCATCGACGTTTTTAAACGCCGTGGCGCGGGCAAAACCGATGTAGATCTTATCGACCTCGTTTGGATACAAGATCAACGGGTCATCGCCACCACTGCCGCAGGAGGCACAGGCGAAGGCTTGGCTGGATCCGAGCAGTAGGCCGACCAACAGCGGCGCGACGAGCCGCCAGCGCCTCATGGCGCGGTCACCGCCACGGTGGCGGTATCCATGCTGCCATTGACCTTAGCTGTCACTCGGATATCCCAGGGCCCACCCATGATCAAATAAATGCCGTCGATGGTGAAGCGACCGACTTGACCTGCGACCGGGACAATCTTTTGGTCTTTCATGGACGTGCCGTGACCCATCGTCGTCATCCATGGGGCGACTGCGACGCTGTCGACGCTGATCGGCTGGTGATGGTTGGCATCGTAAAAACTGAGTGTGGCGGCAGAGGTCGCGGCAGATTTTGGCCCGGTCGTCCAGTCCATGATGACAAAGAAGGTACTGTTCTTGCTGGCCACTCCTTCGGTGCTTGCAGGTGCATCGGCCTTATTGTGGGTCGAACAAGCCTGGCACAACAACACACATAGGCTTAGTCGCAACAGAGTCTGCATCGGTGCCCTTTCCTTTCGTGCTCTCAGCCGTTAAGCGCGCGCTGCACAATTCATGCAAACGCCGGTCATTTGCAAAAAATGTTCGGCTAACTGAAAATGCATGGCGGTCTTGACGTGCTTGGTCAGCAGCGCACTTAACTGCGGCGGCAGGTCTACCTCCTGCGTGCTATCGCAGCTCGAGCACGCCGCGATCATGTGCAATGTGGCGTCGCAGGCGATGTGACGGCAGGCCATATAGGCGCCATCGGAGCCGATCTTGTGCACGAGCTCCACATCGGTGAACGCATCGAGAATGCGGTACACGGTGGCTAAATCGACATCAATACCATGACCAGCCACATTGATCCGGTTAAGGATCTCCTTGGGCGATAGCGCCGATTTGCTTTGTGCCAAGCATTCCAGCACGGCGAGGCGCGGCTTGGTGATGCGTGCGCCAGACCTTTTCAGGATCCCAACGCTATGCTCGATGAAAGCGGCGACCTTTTGGTCTTGCCCGTGATCACACTGGTCGCTCATGTCACCCCTGGCTCGGGCCTGTGCGGATATAGACCGCTTTGTCTGCAATTAGACTATGGACCATCACCGTAGATAGGCTAATTGCGAGCGATTCGCAATATCAATTCCGGGTCCCTTCGCGAGACCTGTGCATCCGCCCGCCACACCCACTCCGCGCCTCCCCTAAACCCATCGATTCATGGCAGTTACACCATACGGACCGAGGTCGTTCAGGGCTCCGGGCGAAACGACTCCCGCATTAACTTCGGCCATTTACCTGCAGACAGGTACTTTCAACCTGAACCGCCTATCTAAGCTGTACCTGCTGATATCATAGCAAAAAGATTGCCTGTTAAAGTTTGCACCAAAGCCTACCGATAGTGCCTTTGGACAAGGAACGATTCATCCGCAACCGGAGCCGCCCACCACAAATTTTGGAGCTAGGCGATGATGAGCTTCGCGATCGCACCCGTCACCATCATGGTCACCTTAGGCCTTATGGGCTGCTCTTCGTCGCAGTTTGGCAGCTCAAAAAATACCACTGCAACCAGCCGAAATGCTGCAGACGGCACTGCTGCAAGTTCTCAGGCAACAGCATCGACCAGTGGACAATCCACTCCAGGTGCCAACGGCGCGTCAACCGACGCCAGCTCCGCGGGACCGAGCAACAGCAGCACTGATACAAAAGATGGCGGAAATGCCCTGCCAAATTCGACCGGAGGCGGGCAGGGCCTGGACGATGACAGTTCACCGTGCTCTCTCAAGGGGCCAGCGAACGCGGCGAAATTCAAAATAACCGGAAATCATCCCGTCGAGAATCTAAGCCTGACCGGCTCGAGCGACATCTTTATCCGCGGCAACACCAGCAGCGTGACGGCAGATACACAAACACTGCCCATCTATACGACGATCGACTTCGTCAGTATCAATATTGCCGGCAATGCCGGCCAGATGACCCTTAACTTGGCGAATAGCACCAAAATCAAAGAGCTATGCATCTGGTCCCGTGGCAACATTCCAGCCACGACCATCAATGTCGGCGCCGGCTCATCGATTGGTGCTGTGACCATTGACGCCAACGGCAATAAGAGTACGGTGACCATTCAAGGGTCCGACAAAGATGATTGCAGCAACGTCTTAGACGGCAATGGTCGAGCCACCGTGACCTGCGTTCCGAAGCACTGATAGGGGCTTTTAAGTCTTGGTATGAACAGCGTTCCCATCCTCTATTCGTTTCGCCGCTGCCCTTATGCGATGCGGGCGCGCATGGCGCTGTGGATCAGCGGCACCCAGGTGCAACTGCGCGAGGTCGAACTCAAGGCCAAACCGAGCGCCTTGATCGCCGCGTCGCCCAAAGGGACGGTACCGGTGTTGCAGCTCCCAAGCGGCAAGGTCATCGACGAGAGCCGCGAGATCATGGACTGGGCACTCAACCAGAATGACCCGGAGCATTGGTTAGGCAGCACGCAGCAGCAAACCGCGGCGGCCACGCTGATCGACGCCAACGATGGACCGTTCAAGGGCCATCTGGATCGCTATAAATATCCCGCACGCTTTGCCGGTCAGCCGACAGACTCAGCAAGGGCCCAAGGAGAGGTCTTTCTCCAAACCCTGGAGCACTGCTTAGGCGGCCAACCGTTCTTGCTCGGAGGCCAACGGGCGCTGGCCGATATCGCGATCTTCCCCTTTGTACGCCAGTTCTCCCTGGTAGATCCTGACTGGTTTGCGACCTCACCCTACCCGCACCTTCGCGGCTGGCTCAGCCTCCTGATCGACTCGGACCTGTACGCCGCGGTGATGGGAAAGTACCCACCCTGGTCGGAAGGCCAAACTCCCATCATCCTTGGCAACTTGGCTTAGGTCGTGGAGCCTGGACGCCCGATGAATGGAGTCCATGTTAGCCGACCTCAGCTGAATAGCCGTCGACAACCTCGCTCTTTTCTTAGAGACTGCCTGTTCCCCCCATGGCGACGCCGCCGCTCGACCACCCAGGAGCACCTTCTTGATCGGTACCGTGATCGCCATCCTTTGCTCTTTTGTCTGGTCCGTTTCGATCATCTTGTTTAAGAAATCGGGCGATGAAGTCCACCCCGTCCTTCTGAACCTCTTTAAGAACTGCGTCGGCCTCGCACTGTTTGTGCCAACGGTCCTGCTGATTGAGGGGATGCACCTGCCCAGCATGAGCTGGTCGCAGTTTTGGATCCTTGCCCTCAGTGGTATGATCGGTATCGGTGCGGCCGACGCTATGGTCTTAAAGGCGCTGAAGCAAGCTGGCGCCTCTAGGCTAGCCATCGCCGAGTGCGCCTATTCCCCTTGCGTCATTGTCTTGTCGCTATATTTTCTCGGCGAAAAGCTGACGCTGCCACGGTTCTTCGGCGCGCTGTTGGTCGTCTTGGCCATCCTGTGCGTCTCGATCACCAAGGACTCCCTGGTGGCGTCTGGCAACCGCATTCTCAGCGGCATGATCTGGGGCCTTGTCGGCATCATGACCATGGCTATCGGCATCGTCATGATCAAACCGCTGTTTAGTGAGATTCCGTTGTTCTGGATCATCACCATCCGCCTAGCAGCCGGCGTCGTCGCCTCGACCATGATCTTTGCCGGCCTGGAGCAAAAGCGCGAGATCACCAAGGTACTGTTTAACGTGCCGCAAAAGGGCGTCATGATGCTCGCCTGCGTACTCAGCACCTATGTGTCGATGATGCTGTGGGTCGCTGGATATAAATTCAATGATGCGACACTCGCGGCGGTGCTGAATCAGACCTCGACGATCTTCACCGTGGTCCTCGCAGCCTTGATTCTCAAAGAAAAGTTTACGCCGCTGAAAGCCATCGGCACGCTGCTCGCCACCTCTGGCGTGATGATCATGGCGCTACTTTGACGAACATGGTCGGAGGATCATGAAGTGGCTCGTTTGACCCGGGAGATCACCCCCCTTCCTACCAAGGACTTGAGCCCTCGCACTGTGTGCGATGTCTCCAGACTCTAGAAGACTGTCTGATAAGCCCGCCAACATCGCTGTCAAATGATTCGACAAATTGCGTATGACTTGGCAGTAACGCCTGTTCCATCACCGCCACCATCAAATCATTCCAACAACTTAAATCCTCACCAACGCTGGATCAGTGCTTGCATTAACCCGACTAAGTCGTAAGTCGGTCCCCTGTGCATATCATCTCAGGGCGTATACCAACTGTCGTTGTGATCTCCTGTTGTATTGGAGTTGAAATTGATGAAACCCGCCAATAGCGCATTGGACCTCAATGGACCTTCGGACACAACTAACGCCGACTATGCACGCCTGTGCAAGCCCGAACTAGCCAAGTTTCTCGCTCTGTTAAAAATGGACCGAGTCTACCACCGAGCTAGCGGGAATGTCCTCTACTGCAGGCGCAACGGCTGCGAGACCGCCGTGCTTGATCTGGTCGGTGGCTACGGCTCAACCATACTCGGCCACAATCATGGTGAACTAAAGTCCATCTATAAATCCCTCCTCGACGCAGACCTACCGGTCCATGCCCAAGGAACGATTAGGCCGTATGCAGCAAAGCTTGCTGTTTTGCTCAATACGATGATTCAGGAAGAATTTGCCGCCACAAATCCGTCTGAATACATCGTCCATTTGGTCAACACCGGTACCGAAGCAACCGAAGGGGCGCTCAAACACGCACTGATGGACTGGCAGCAGAGCAAGGCCGATGCACTTTTGCAATTGAAAAAGAGACGGTCCGTCCTGCGCACCCGGCAGCTTAAGAACGCCGATGGCGACCAAGCGAAGGTCACGGCCGCACTAGCCTTACTCGACCAAGACACCTTGATTTTGAGCGAACTGCAGCCGCATATATTTGCCGTCGAAGGCAGCTTTCATGGCAAAACGGCGGGATCGCTCGCCGTCACCAATCCGCAATATGGCAAGATGTATGCGGTCACCGCGATAGGCCGAAGCTTTCTTAAGCCGCAGATGACTGCCGAAGACCTTAGATCCGCCTTTGCGGCCCACACCCTCAAGATGAGCGATGGCCAGACATTTTCCGCCGTGGCCGGGGTGATCTGTGAGCTGATTCAGGGCGAAGGTGGGGTCAAGATCTTACCAAAGTCTTTCGTGTTAGCCATGAAGGATTGCGCTAAAGAAGCCCAGGCGCCCTTGATCATCGACGAAATCCAAACCGGCGTTTATCGCACGGGCAGCATGTTCGCGGCGTCCCAGTATGGATTTATGCCTGATTATCTGACCCTCGGCAAAAGTCTCGGCGGTGGTCTGGTCAAGATTGCTGCCATTCTCATCCGTAAAGATCGCTACCTAAGCGAATTCAGCATGGTCCACACCTCGACCTTCTCCGAGGACGATCATGCGTCACGCATTGCCCTGCATACCTTAGAGATCCTGCGCCAGGAGGCGATGGATGTCGCGCGAGATGCCAGGAGATTTGAGTTTGTGCTGCGTAGTGGCTTGGAGGCCATTGCCGCAAAATATCCAGGCGTCATTCGCGAGGTGCGCGGTCAGGGCTATCTCTTTGGCATCGAGTTGGCCACCAGCTTCGCAGGTAAGAGCGCACCATTTGTCGAGACCTTAGCAAAATCCGGCCAATACGCCTACTTTGTTGCGAGCTATTTACTCCATCATCATGATATTAGGGTTGCAGCGACGTTGAATCAATCGAACACGATTCGCATCGAACCATCGCTTTATATCAATGACATCGACCTTGCGAAACTGTTTGCCGCCATCGACGACGTCGCTTCGCTGATTGCGGCCGGTCGATTCCTAGCTCTAAGCGCCCACATATGGCACGATGCCACGCTGTACTACCGTTCCGATGTTTGCTCATTCCGCAACATCGACGACTTTTCGGCTTCAGACCTTCGCCGGGTCGAATTTTTGACGCATACCATTGACGAGTCAACCCTACGCGGTATTGATCCGCTATTTAGCGCTATGACGCAAAGGGACATTGAATATTACCTCAGTGATATGGCTCCGACTCAGGCGAGCTTTAAATACCACTCGCAGGTCATCAAGGGTCTAAACGGCGCATCGGTGCTCCTATCCCTGCGCGGAGCGCCACCCAGCAGCGCCTTCTTTGAACAGTCCCTGCGCAGCGGATCCCGGCATGCTCATGATATTGTGCGCCAGATGGCAGCAGACGCGATCGCCGACGACGCGAGCTACCTCGGCCTTGGTCAATTCACTAGCATCGTGACGAGCAATGGCCTCGATTTAGAGGACCAAGGTGTTCCTATGACCACCGGCAACAGCTATACGGTCGCCAGTAGTTTCCTGGCAGTGCAACGCGCCTTAGCGACCGCGAACAAAAGCGGTCCGCTAAAAATTGGCTTAGTCGGCGCCGCCGGCAACATCGGCAGCGTCATGGCCCAGTTGCTCGCCGATATCGCCACCGAACTGGTCGTCATTCACCGCGAAAACATTGGCAAGAGTGCGAAATTCCAGGCTGTGATCACCGAGATCGAGCGCCATTCAAGCCTGAGTCGCGAACATATCACGCCAACCAGCGACCTCAACGCTCTCAGCAGCTGCGATGTCGTGGTCATTGCGGTGAACAGCACCGGCGAGATTTTGTTGCCAGAGCACCTGCGTCCCGGTGCCATCGTCCTCGATATTTCAGTACCGTCCGTGATTGGTCCTGACACGGTAGCGGCACGGCCGGACGTCACCTTTCTTTTCGGTGGTCAAATCAAATTGCCACTGGGCCAAACCCTAAATCACCCGACCTTTGACCAGATCGATGGCGAGATTTTTGCTTGCATGGCGGAAACCATCACGACGGCACTGGTCGACGTGCAGCAATCGTTTTCACTTGGCGCTTTGACCAAGGCCAAAGTTCTCGAGTCCATTCAACTCACGAAGTTGGCCGGCATGGATTTAGGCGGCCAGAAAAAAGTCTACGTTCGCAAACGGTGACATTCGCTAGATGCTCTCTTGCAAAAGCAAGTCGCTGCCCAGATGTTCCCCTCTGCTTTCCCTGTTCTTCCCCCTACTGTTGAGGCTGTACCATGACACTCTTTGACACAATGTCCGCAGAAGATTCCCTGAGTTTACCGTCAATCGCTCCCGCCACCAAGGCCATGACCCTGCTCGTAGCAGACCCCCTTTATGACTACTATAAGTTTGATTCATCTTCGGTGCCGGATTTAAAGATCATGGCCGATTTGATCGATGAGGCCTGGAGTAAGGACTACAGCGCCAAAGGTGAAGCGGTCTTCAAATATGATGTGGATTATCTGACGTGGCTTCTCAAGGAAGATACCTTTGATGGCATCTGGGTCACGACCAAGAGTGGAGCACCGGCCGGGGTCATGGTTCTTACGCGCCGGCATATTAAAACAGCGACGACCAATGTACCAGCGTCTTACGGCAGCTTATTTTCTATAGGGACAGCCCACCGCCGAGCCGGGATCGGACGCCGCATCTATGAAGTCTTTTTTTACTACTTCCCCAAGGACAATGCTCGTGCCCTAACCGGTGTCATGGACGGCAATTCTGGAGGCCGTAAGGTGACCGACAGCTTTGTCAGTCGTGACATCCAAGTACGCGGCGCGGTTCCTTATTGGGAAAGTCTGTCTCGGGAGTACGTGATCTGGGCAGCATGTCCAGACATGGCTGAAGTTCACCGCTACATGCCACTGCGTGGCCTAGTTGCTAAGATTGCCCTCCATCCCTGGGTCAAGCACTTCATCGAGTTCCGCTACAAGGCGCCAAAAAACTTAGATTACTCGGTCGAATTAGTTCAGCCGCTCGGTCAAAAGGATTCCGCGCGCAATACCGACGTCGCATTTGCAGCGGTGGATTTGATTAAGCATTACGGCCTTGAACATACCAATATTGCTGGCACCTATCGGATTACTTTCGCGGACGGACGACTGTGTGAAATTTACTACGCGATACTCAAGGCCGTCAAACCTGGCCTTCCAGATACACAGATTGGTCAGCTGCAGTTTATCGATCAAGGGACCGCGACCTCGAAGCAAGTACGCCGAGCAACCAAAATAGTTAGCGACACGCTGCTTAAACGCGGTTGCGTCGCAATCCTCAATCATCATACGGGAAGCATCAGCGCCTTGACGCTTTTACTCTCGGGATTCCTACCCTCTGATCGAAAAATTCGTTACTACTCTGGCTGTTTCCATAGCCTGTCACCAAAGTTCAGTGTCGATGGGAAGTTAGGCTTTGACCTGCTGTAATGAAAGGACTTCTAGCAATATACCGAGTGACACCTAAGAGCTATACGCAGACGCGCTGCAGTTCTTGGGAATGAACGCAAAATACGCGCACCTTTTTGTCCTTTCCCTTCAGATCTAAATCGCCGACCTTAACAATGCCAGGTATTTCTTCATGAATATTCTCTAGTACTGCCGTTGTGAATAATAGAGGTTCTCCCAGTTGCCGATTTAGGCCGGCAATACGCGATGCAGTATTTACGGTGTCGCCTATCACCGTGTACTCCATGCGTGTCAAGCTGCCGACATTGCCGTGGATTAACTGCCCTCTGTGGATACCAATACCGATATTGATTTCTGGGCGGCCTTCAGCCTGCCATGAGACATTGAGAACTTTGAGCCTTTGGAACATTTCGATCGCGCACCGAATGCTGACATCGGGATGATAGGTTTCACGGTCCAACAGACCGAAAACCACCATGATCGCATCACCAATATATTTATTTACGATTCCTCCATGTTTAAAAATAATCCTATTCATTTCGGTAAAGTAGTCATTTAATATTGCAGTGACCTGCATAGGGTCAAGACTTTCGGCTATTTTGGTGAAATTGCGGATATCACAGAACATCACTGTCCCAATACCGCGTTGACCACTTAGCAGAGACGCACTCGTGTTGTTCTGAAGTCGGACGACAAGATCTTCTGGCAGATAACGCATCATGTCCTCCCTTTGTCGCTCCGCTTGCCTCAGGTGATCGCGATCCATCTGGGAGTTCTTGAAAAGTAGTAAAGCATATAAAGCGGAACATCCTACGAGCACGAGTGTAGAATTTACACTGAAATCATAGACCATGATCAGGACGTCGTAGGTACCAACAACGAGTGGACCACCGGCAATGGCCAGGAGCAGCAGAGTGTTGCTGCCGTCTATAGAGATGCTTTTTGTATGGGCATAGAGTGCTCTAAAAAATGCCAGGAGATAGAACATAATTTGTTGGAATAGAGCAAGGCTGAACGTCATCCAGAGAAGCAAGCTAGGTGTTTGGCCGTTGAGAAAGTTGCGATCAGCATAGGACTCAACGAGTGCGATGAGCTCTTGTTCACTATGACCTATGGTTGCTAATGAAAAGAGTGTTCCCGAAAATCCTGGCAATAGGATCCAAAGGGATCGCCCGTTGATTTTCTTTGACCTTCCGACGTAGCTGTCTATCAGTAGAAACAACACCGGACCGATAAAGGTAAACGGAGCAAATCCAAACATAAATAGGTGAATATCCAGTTTGTACAGGCCCAGGGGTATCGTCGCTACAATAACGGAGTAGAATGCCGAGAGTATTGCAATCACGAGGGTATAGGTTGATGCGGGCGTCTTTCGACTACCTGCAGAGTAAGTAAAGATCCCACTGGTGATATTGAACGTAGTTAGACTTACAATGATCCAATTGACGATTGCATCGTGAAACGAATGATCCATCGTTAGCTCGCTTCCTCAACGACCAGATGATCCTGATCGAATGCGCAGGTGACTCGCTCAATCGCGCTTTTAGCTGACGTCAGCAGCGATATCGGCAAGGGACATTCAAGGAAGCCAAACAAGGCGAACAACGCTAGACCCAGTGAATGCTGTTCGGCAGAGGAATCCGGCATCACAAGCGGAATCGATGTCGAGATGACGACTGAAAGATACGGCGATAGATTTTCGATATGTAATTCGGCAGCCCCTACCGTGACAGACAAATCCCGTAGTTCATACTTTTGTGGTTGCTTTGGCGCAGGCTTAAGCTGAGTGCCGCTACGAAACATATTCAGATATGGCAGCATCCACAAAATGGCTGACTGATCACTATGCATGATCCTACAGTTAACAGACTCCTGTGAGCTATGGACGATCAACAGAGTGACGCGTCTTCGTTCATTGAGAATAGACAGGTACCCCGTCACCTCGCCATTCGACGAAAAGAATGAACGGACGTCGTTGTGCAGGACGGTAAGTAGTAGGCCGCCAACCGAAAGGTTGGAGACGTTGATCAAGCCGTATCCTTGCAGGTAAAAAGTGACTGCACCGTGCAGCGGACCATGGCGCGGATGAAGGCGCCGGATGTGGTGTGACCTGTCCTGGGTGTTGATCTCAGGTGGTGACGTCGGTGCCTCAGCACCAAGTATCCATTCGGTCAAAATGTCTTTGAGTCCTGAAATCACTTTAGTCGTGCTCCATCACTGCTCCAGGGCATCGGTGCGCGAAATAATGTGGCGATATGACAGTATGGAACGATCCGATGTGGACCATTCAGGAGCCGTTGGCTTGGAAGCAGCGTCCAATGCACCCGAGGGCTGCAATGGTGCTCTTGATGGTAGCCGTTGTTGAACCAGATCAGGTTGTATACGGGATGGTAGCAACTGACAGAGTTTGCCTTGATATCGTAGGGATCGGCGCCATAGTGCTCGAGATAATTCTCGGCGAGAGCTAAGGCCTGACCGAAGTACCACGCAGGTAGTAGCCATAGGAGAGCGTAAGTCGGCGATAGGTACATGAGAAGGGCATAGAAGCACACCAGGTACGCGAGTTCGATCCAGACTTGGTAAGCGAGTTGGCGACCGCTTGCCGTGCGATAGTAGCTGCCTAAATCTGTACGCCAGACCCCGACGAGGGCATAGCTGAGAATGCTCTCGGGGCGATTCAAATGCTTGGATCTTCGATAGATCGAGGAATGGTCGGAGGTTTCACCAGTGATGGGGTTCTTTGCGTCGTTGTTGAACTGATGGTGGTTCAGATGATGATATTTGTAAAGCGTCTGCGGAATGCCCAGCGATACTGAGTTAAGCTGTGAAAATATGCGGTTGGCGAGTTTATTACGAAAAAATGGATTGTGAATAAAGTTATGCGAGACGCATTGATAATTAGTGCAAATCAGGAATGGGACCATCACTGCAAGGAGGCCTGAAATTAGGAAGTGCCCGCCGTTCCAGAGCAGGCATCCGGCAATTTGGGTCGCAAGACCAAGCGCTGACAATGCGACCAGTAGCGCATCTTTTCGACTATGATGGAATGGATTCATTCCTGAAAGGCTCCGACTAAAGTGATGCCTCAAGGTCGAACATAACGTCAGGGATCTGGTAAGCGCCGGGCCTGTATGAAGGGCGATCTAGCCAGGCGGTCCACTGAAGAAATACCGGTGGGTCTTCAATTCTAAGCATACCATCAGTTGTCGACCTTGTGATAAACACTATTGCATTTGTCTATCGTGCATCGGTTAACCATGGCATTAAACGCGCCTAACGCGCAGATACCATTTGCCAACATAGTTTTACTTAGCAATGGCTTGAACCACGTAGCCAGTGCCGTCTACCTGACGCAAAACTGGTCCTAACTTACTATTTTTCATCCAAAAATCCCGCTAACTCAGGCAACCAAAGGGCGCCGCCGATAACCCTTATTGAAACGGTGAGCCTTGACATGATCTTAGGCCACCTCGATGATGCTGCTAGACCATAGAGGAGTATGCCTTGTACCGATTAGCCACCGCAGTTTTGCTGGTCGGAACGACCGTGTGTTGTTCCAGTGACAGTAAGTCAGGAAATAGCCGGGCTCAAGTGAGTCAAAGCGGTGCTACGAACGGCAAGGCATCCCCCGGACCCACGGGGGCCGCTGATGCCACAGCGCCAGATAGCAAAGGCAGCACGACCGCCAGCAGTTCACCAAACCCAGCCGCACCGGCTCCCAGTTCGACCCCACCACAGGCACCCCCTGCGCCCGCGTCACCTCCCGCCGTCGCAGCAGGTTCGACGACGCCAGCATCTGCCAGTCCTTCGCCGCCGGCGGCACCGTCTCCAGCCAACACCTCGACGCCAATGACCCCCGGTAGCGTCGGCAGCGTCGACATCTCCTTCGAAGTACACGCCAATCAACAGGTTCACGCCATATCGCCCTATGTGTACGGGCTAAACGACACTGCGCATGCTGCCGCGGTCCGCGCAACGTCGGTGCGGCTTGGCGGCAATCGGTTGACCGCATTTAATTGGGAGAATAACGCCTCGAACGCTGGAAGCGACTATTTGTATGAGAACGACGACTTTATGTGCTCCGGCGCCGGCTGCAGCACACCGGGGCAAGCGCTCAAGCTGTTTGTCGATGCTGCCGTAGTAGCCAATGCCAGCGCCTTGATCACCGTACCGATCGTCGACTTTGTGGCGGCGGACCTTGGGCCGGGCGGGGACGTACGCAATTCTGGCTCTAATTACCTAACGACTCGGTTTAAGCAAAACAACCCAACGAAAGGCGCATCCTTTAGCCTATCGCCTAATGCTACCGATGCCTCTGTTTACCAGGACGAAATGGTCAACTGGGTGCAGACCAAGTATCCCACCACCAATATCATGTACATGCTCGATAATGAGCCCGATCTTTGGTCGAGCACCCATGCCGAGATCCATCCGACACCAGTCACCTACGCTGAGCTAGCGCAACGCACCATTCAATATGCCACCGCGATCAAGGCGGTCGCTCCAAACGCTCTCGTTTGGGGCCCCGCCAGCTACGGCTGGAGCGGCTATACTAATTTGCAAAATGCCACGGACGCGAACAATCGCGACTTTCTTGAATTCTACCTGGATCAATTGAAGGCCGCCGAAGCAAGTACTGGCAAGCGCACCGTCGACGGCATCGACCTGCATTGGTACCCCGAAGCAACGGATGGCAGCACGCGCATTACCGATACCGGATCCACCAGCACCCTGGTCACAGCCCGCGAAGCCGCGCCTCGGTCGCTATGGGACTCCACCTACAAGGAAAATAGCTGGATCACTCAATACAGCACACTTGGCCCGATCAATTTGATTCCCCGCATTTTTGCGAAGATCGCGGCACATTATCCCGGAACCAAACTGTCCTTTAGTGAGTGGAATTATGGCGGCGGCGGAACGATCAGCGGCGCTATTGCAACCGCGGACGTGCTGGGCATTTTCGGCCGCGACGGCGTCACCATGGCACAGATGTGGCCGCTAAATAGCGACGAGTCCTATACCTACGCTGCGTTTTCCGCGTTTCGCAATTACGACGGCCATGGCAAAGCGTTTGCCGACACTTCCGTCAGCGCGACCACATCGGATACCTCCAACTCCTCCGTGTATGGCAGCACGGATTCGAGCAACCCGGCGCGCACAGTCATCGTTGCGATCAACAAAGCCGGCAGCAGCAAGGTTGCTGGACTCCGGGTGTTTCATCCCACAGCTTACACCACGGCTCATGTCTACACGGTGTCCGCTACAGGCGGCGCCACTGTGGTTGGTGGCACCGCGCTGGCCGCGAGCGCGACCAACGCCTTTAAGTACACGATGCCAGCTCAATCGATTACGGTGATCGAGCTGACACCGTGAGCCTAAAGACGAACCGCTAAACCCTTGGGAGCGCCATCGGTCCATATGCATCCTATCTTCTCTCGTTCTTATGCCGCGCCTGGCTGTATCCGGCCTAAAAGTTCTAGATATGTCTCCGGCATCTTGGGAATAATCGCCGTGACCTTGGAATGAGCATCGAGAATGATCGGTGCATCCGTCGACAAAAAGATCGGCGCGGTGATGTGCGCGCTCAGATGCTCGGCCAATTCAATGCCATTCAATGCATCGTCCAGGTAATAATCGAGCACGACGCAGGTGACCTGGGCGGCTTCTTTTGGGTGCGACGTGAGCCAGGCCATGATCAAGCGCGGTGATGCAAAGGTTAGGCAAGGGGTTGGCCGCAGCTGTTCCGCCCAGGCCTCTTGGATAAAAATATCGTCATCAACGACGAGCACCAAACCCGCGGCCGGTTCCATGGTGTCAAGCGCCGCCCCTCGGCCTGGTTCTTCCGTCGTGATGTCTTCACAGCTGCCAACGAGCAGTTCCATGAGCTGAGTACGGCTCATCGGCTTGGTCCTTACGCTGTCCGCGCCCATGTCCAGGGCTCGCTTGAAATCTGAAGGAAGGCTGCGGTTGGAATGAATACAGGTATGACGCACGAGGCCCTCACTTTTTAAGCGCCGGGCCAGATCCATACCGTCATAACTCGACTCGCCTAGGTCGACATCAAAGATACCGAGATCAAAGCCCTGGCTTTTACATTGCACAAGCGCTTGGCTGGAGCTCGTAGCAGTGACTATCTCAAGTGTTGAGTGGACCAAGGTGGGCGACTGGGAATTGACGGGTTTCAAGAGTGCGGCGAGGGCGGCAGAGTAAATCACCTCATCGTCGACGATAAGCAGCCTCAGCGGACGCCCGAGCTGCTTTGCCGTAGCCATCATATTGGCAACCATATCCGCCTCATTCCCGGATAGTGCCGCGACTGAATCAATGGCTTGTCCGACGTGCGTTTGGGCGAATACCGAAAAGAAGCGGCTGCTCGCCGGCAGTGCTACCTGAGGGCTAAGCTGAACGAGGTTGGCGTCCGTCAAGGCGGTGGGCAGGGTGAGGATAAACTGCGTCCCTTTAATGGGGTCAGAGACACAACGGATACCACCGCCATGGAGGAGGGTGAATGTGCGCGCGATGGCGAGGCCTAAGCCAGTGCCGTTGGCCTTGCCTTGGGTAAAAAACTCCGCGAAGATCAGCTCCCACTTCTCGGGTTCGATAAAGCTGCCGGTGTTGCCGACGGTGAGCTCAATCCAAGCGCGGTCTGGCGGCCCAATCTGACGGGTGGCAAACCATAGCTCGCAGGTACTTGCGGTAGCTTGGAGCGCGTTCTCGACGATATTATTCAACACTCGCAGAATCTTCGGCGCATCGATCCATAGGAGTGCTTGGTGGTCAAAGGCATAAGAGATGCGCACATGTTCGTTCGGGCGCATGATAAAGGTGTCCTGCAGGCACTGGAAGATCAATGCATCGACAGTCACCGCTTCGCTCGCGAGCGTCGGCTCGGAGTTCACCGCCATGATATCGTCGAGCATGGCCGTGACGGCGCGCATGGCTTTAGCGACCTGCGGTTTGAGGCGGTTTAGCACCGCGGCAATCTCCGCTGGGCTGCTGGCGCGCTCCAGGAGATCCATCCCCATCCGCAGTAGTGAAAAGGGCTTACGAACATCATGCGCCAGCATCTGGACCATCTCGCCGATGGCGGCCTTCTTGGTCGCGGCGATGAGGTCAAGTCGGTAGGCTTCAGCACGGCTGCGGAACTTACCGCCCGCACTGTAGATCAGGGCCGCAAAGATCGGAAATACGGCAATGCAGCTAAGGCTCGAGACATCGTAAGTGTAACGACCTTGTGTCCACATAAAAGCGGCGATCATATCCGGCAATCCAGCCACGACCAGACAACAGGTCATCACCAACTGCTCGCGCAGGCGGCGGATACTGGCTAGGTGGTTGCCAAGTCCTTGGTCGATGGTCCGGCGTCCGAGTTTCGCATCAGCGGGATGCTCGGTGGCGGCCCTGGGTCGTTCGAGGCGACGGTACAGCAGCACGCCACCGATCGCCGTAATGGCAGCGGGGATGCAAATAGCCAGTGCCGCCAGCACGAATTTCATCACGATGCGTTCCGCCCGCGATGAGAAAACATCGTCAACAATGCCAAGCAGGATAGCCGTCACGACATTGATGCCTAACCACGACCACCAAAAGGTGCGCGGACTCGGACGCTGTGTGGCGATCGCGAAGAAGATGGCGGCGACGAGCACTTGACCCTGCATGACGCTCTTGATCGAATAGGCGGCGTTCGCAGACAGCAGTTGAATACTGATGCCCCCGGCTAGGGCAAGAAAGATCGCCTGGAGAAACTGCAGGTTGACCAAGACCGCGAAAGCGGCGAAGTCGATGTATTCGACCCAGAGTATAGCGTAGAGCATGGCCATCAAGGCGATGCCCAGTAGCACAGCAGCGCGGATGATCGCCACGCCGGTAATCAATGGCTTGTGGATATGAGTGGCGTTGCGCATCGTTGGCGAGGCGGCGGCGAAGATGCCGTGTTCCAGATTCGGACCGGCGAAAGAGCTGCTCTTATTGACGAACACCAACCAAACGTCCACCATGGGGCCAGGGCTCACCCCGTCGGCGATAAACAGAGGAAACTGCAAGGTCAGGTAAAGATCGCGGTCGAGAAAGTGCGGGCACGAGCCGGCGTAACAGATCCGTGCATCGGGCGATCCAGCCAAGACCAACACATTGGGCACCGTGCCAAGGCGATTGGCGAGAAACAGCCGGCGCGGCAGCTGGAAGCCAACGATGATCGGCCGTTGCTCAAGCAATGCGGAGATGGCGGTAGTCGCATTGTGCGCTCTCAGGAGCCCCGTAAAGTCAGCGTAAGCATTCGGAGCTGACTCATTCAGTGGCGGGATTGGAATACGGGCAAACGCGGTTGAACTCTTTTGCGCCTCAAGCGGCGACCCTGCGGTGCAGTTTGCAAGGTCGTCAGCAAGAGAGTCGGCGGTGACGCCCGGGCACAGGTCACGTGCTCCAGCAACCCATAACTCCGTCACGTCATAACGTTGTTCATTACTTGGAAACAGACGATCGCGGCTTAGCAACATCACCGTCGCGGCTAAGGAGGGGATTAGGACGCCGAGTATGATCATCGCCAAGGCCCAGCGCTGGGGAGCCTTCGGCAGATTGGTGGGAGCTACGATCGTCATCGCAAAGGCCGATCATAAGGCCATGGAAGTGGGCCTGGTTACCACCTAGTTTTCGGCATTTAATCGCCTGTAGTTAAGGGTAAGAAGCGGCCTTGCGGTGCTTGATGTTTGCGTATTCCGCCAAGAAGCCGTTCAATGTCATATGATGACGGGCCCTTGGCTTGACGACTGAGTTGATAGACCAGAGTGTGCTCGGCTAGAGATTCGTTGACTTCGGCATACGGTCCAAAGCTTGCCGCAGGCGCTCCACGGTCGCCTCAATCTGCGTCAGTTTATCGAGGCCAAAGAGCCCAAGGCGAAAGGTCTTGAAGCCCGGCGGCTCATCACACATCAGTGGAACACCGGCAGCGGTTTGCAAGCCAAGTTTAGCAAACGCGGAACCCTTATGAACGGCATCGTCGTCGGTGTAGCAAACGACGACTCCAGGTGCCGCGAAGTCGGGCGCGGCGACGCTGATGTAACCCCGTTGCGCTAGCAGCGCTCGCACCTTCTGGCCTAGCGTGCGCTGCGATACCTCCAGTGCGGCAAACCCACGCGTCTGCATATCCAGCATGATGCCGTGGAACTGCGCTAACATATCGGTTGGCATCGTCGCATGGTAGGCGTGCCCCCCAGCTTCATAGGCCTGCATAATCTGCAGCCACTTCAACAGATCACAGGCGAAGCTGGTGCTCTCCGTCGCCACGATCCTTTGGCTAGCCTCAGCGCTCAGCATGATCAGGGCGCATCCCGGGCTAGCGCCCCAGCCCTTTTGCGGAGCGCTGATCAGGATATCGACGGCCAGAGCTCGCATATCCAACCAAAGCGCTCCCGAAGCGATGGCATCCAGCACGAAGAGTCCACCGACCGCGTGGGTAGCGGCGGCCACCGCGCGCACATAATCGTCTGGCAGGAGGATACCCGAGGAGGTCTCCACATGCGGCGCAAAGACCAGGTCGGGTCGCTCGCGCTCGATCGTCGCCACGACTTCGGCTAGAGGCGGTGGCGCGAACGCAGCGTGCGCACCTGGACTCTGCGCCCTTGCCTTCAACACGGTGTGCGAGGCGGGGATCTTGCCCTTGTCGAAGATCTGCGACCAGCGGTAGCTAAACCAACCGTTGCGAACGACCAGACACCGCTTGCCGGTGGCGAACTGCCTTGCCACCGCCTCCATCCCGTAGGTCCCACCGCCGGGGACTAAAGCCACGGCATCGGCATGATACACGCTCTTAAGCGTACTCGAAAGCTGTCGCATGATGCTCTGAAACTTGTTGGACATATGATTCAGAGAGCGGTCGTTGAAGACGACGGAGAACTCGCTTAGGCCGTCTGGGTCGATCGCGGGGTAGATTGCCGACATGTCACACTCCGGAGTAAAACAATGATCCGACCCATGTTTTAACTCAATCGCCAGGCGCTGACTACGCTTCAAGCTCCTTACTTACACCGCCGACATGATTTACAAGAGCACGTTACGGCACTGTTTATTCGGCCAAGGCCGGAAGTTTGCGGCCCCATCAAAGGGCAGGAAAGTGCTGTTTTGAACCGCTGCAGTCCATGGTGTAGCGGTAGCCGTCCTTATCGTATACACCAGATTGTGGCGTTCCTAGATCATCCTCTTTAGGCCAAAACGACAGCGATCCGCCCTCAATCGTCCCGGTACCACTGAGGTATACCTGCATGTAGTTGGTCTGAAACGCTGACTTTGGATTAGCTGGAATAAAATGGCCCGTCATCTTCCCCTTGAAAGAATGCTCGACGCCATCTTCGCGGTGAACAGTCAGACTGATCGGCCCATCGACTTGAAAGCCGGTTGCATCTCGACTCTTCGTCGCCAACTCCCCGCGCAGGCGCGCGAGAATTCCTGACTTGCCATAGGGTACACAATCCAAGGTCAGGCCGGACGACACCGTCGACAAGAGGTTGGCATTCTGGTTCGACGCATGCCGAGCGCAAGATGTCAGTAGGGCAAGGACGACGCTAGCGAGAACGTACCAAGGGGAGCGAAGCGCAATGTTCATCTTCAGTTCCTTCTGAAATTCCGACGGTTGATGCGACGAAGGAATTTAAAGCAAGAACCGAGCCATAGAATATCGCTGTAATAACAAGGTGCTAGCGCGAAGCCGGTTGGCTAAGTCGTGTACACCTGACAGGTAAATCAAGGGCCCATGTCTTATGACTCGAGAAAATGTCGATGGAAAACCTTTTGATGTGCGGCCAGACATTACTAGGTAATGGATATTTTAATATTAATGGACGAGCTCAATGTTTACCTCACGACATCGCATCATCATGGTGTGCTGCCGCAAGCTCTCAGTGGGTCAGCTACCCACTTCGCGGCGCTGATAGACGATGATGCCGTCTTCATCCGAAATCTGCTCCCAGCCGCTTTGCAAGTTGGCCTTGTCCACTGACAAAGCCGCCTTGCTGTCGCTCGGGCGAGGATCCGCAGCCGTGCCGCTGGCCCACAAGACGGTCGATAGCAATACCAGGCACCTACACCAGACAAAGCAACGTAATGCGCGAGCCATGATCCGTCCTCCCTGTGATGGCTTCGGACGGCTGTCCCAGATCATTAATTATTTCGCCTATTTTATTTTAATAAGCCGTCTTATTAGCTTGTTAGTGCTTTGCGACGGCATCTTGGAAGGTCACAGCATGCAGCATTTTTTGTACTTTTTGCCACTGCCGCAGTGACAAGGGTCGTTGCGGCCCACTTTAGCCTCCACCCGCACGTACGGTAGGATGTGTGATGCTGAAGGGTTGCCTTCGAGCTCGTCGAAGTCACCCTCTAGTGCTTCGTCTTCCAGCGCCTCCTCGCGCATGTATTCGGCCAAGTCCTCAGCTCTTTGCGCCATGAAATCGCTCTTCAGCTGCTCCAAGCGCTCCCGCTCAGGGACTTGGATGCCCAGCAAAGCCGCCATTGGCAAGAGGGCAAGCACCACTTCGCCAAAGCCAGTCGCTTTTTCGAGCTGAGGCAAACGCTTAAGTACTTCGTCAACAGCGCTAGGCGACGGGAACAACGCCAAGCGAGCAGCAACGGCACAGTCGAATTCCAATGACGCCTTGCTGCCGAACAACGAGACCAAAGCAGACACGGCCTGCGGCAGGAAACTGTTGCCAAGTATGTCTAGCGACAATTCGGTGCCGAGCGACAGCGGTTCATCCGCGGCGTCATCGATCAGCAGTGGGCTTTCGTCGACGATCAAGCGGTGTACGGCTGCGATGACTTCCGCATCGGCACAGCGAGCAAGGGCATCCGTGCAGGCATCAGCCAGGAGTTCATCTTCATGTTCCAAGGCGTTATGAAACGTACGTAGAAGCGTCGCGCGAGCGCTCGCTTCCATGCGGTAGCCCAACATATCGACGATCTCTAGAGCTAGCAGCGTGTCGCCGTAGCGATCTTCGGCCAAATGCTGGATCAACACCTCGGTGCTCGGATAGTTTGCAGCGATCAAGAAACCAGCCAATGCAAAGCCTTTGGCCGAAAGCATATCGTCTTCCGTCCAAGCACTGCCGGCGGTGCCGAGGACCTTGATGGTTTTCTGCCAGATTTTGGCGGGAGTTTCGTGCTGCAGTTGCGTGCGAAAGTTCATCAGAGTGCGCGTCGACGGCCAGATCGATTCTTGCTTGTCGATCACCGAACGATGGCTACGGATCAATTCGACCGGCGCATGATCCAAGGTGGTTTGGACCATCGCCATATCGGCACTGCGGTCATCCAGGACGGTCAAGCGTTCGATGATGCCCAGAAACGTCGCTTCGTCCATGGGGCCGCGGTTCATACCGGCAGCGATGATCTCGTAGGGATGCTGTTCATCGGCAAGGTATGCCTCCCAGAGGAGATTCTTGGTCGCAGCAGTTGCTGGACCGTGGTCGGCCAGGATCCGTGCCGCTTGGTGGCGGACGTCAACGTGCTCGGCCTGCAGCAGTGGGATGAGGGCATCGATCGCTAGAAGATCCTGGGTCATGGCGGGCTCCGCTTAAGGTTGCGGCCCCCTCTATATCGCCTATGTGAGCGGGCGGTCCAGGTCCTTATTTGGGTGGTCCTGGTCTTCGGGACCGCCAAGGCTGATCACCTTAGGACCTTCCAACGGAGACAAAATGGCGTGCGACCGTGCCACTATTCACCAATCGTGCCTCCGCGCCAAGACTCATCGATACACGCAACACACTATTTTTATTAATGTATATACGCTACCTAAGTTTTGTCACGCATCGGGCCGAAGACGCAGCTGTATTGGGGATTAATCGCTCACCTGCAGCTGGAACAACCAAATGATAAAATTACTCCCGTTGCTATACGCCCTAACTTGCCTCTCATGCGGTGTGACGGCGGAACATATCTCCGTGGCCGCTAAGGACCTACGCTCGCACCACAACAACTCGGATCACCAAGAAGATGGCTTGAGCCTAGACGGGACGTCAGGCTTTTACGCCGAGCCTGGCGCCTGCGATCAGGCACATTCCAAGACCTATTATTGCGACGGGTACATGGAACGAAGCTTTCCCCTCTCTCCCGCGGGAGCCAACCCGACGGCCGAAGCCGCGTCGTCCAACCCGCCAAAGGCTGGCACGGTCGGTCTTCAACTGATCGGAGCGTTTAATGCGTCTCGTCCCTCCATCATCTTTGTCCACGGCTGGAATCTGGAAGCCCGGGACAAACCATATGGCTTCCCAGATCAATGGGCTCGCCAAGCAAATCTGGCCGGGTTCAACGTGTTTGCATTCCAGTGGGCGAGCCTGTCGTTTGACACGGGCGCGGGATGTCCGGGCTTTGGATTTATCGGCTCGATCAACCTTCCGTGCAATGCCGCACATGATCTTTACAAGGCAAACTCGGCAACCGACAAGTTTCTCGCCGACTACCGCGAGTACTTTAGCGGCTACAACCAGAGTGTGCGTATAGTCGCGCATTCCATGGGCTCACAACTGTCAATACTAGCCACCTACCGGATGTATAAGCGGCAGGATTTTGCCAACGTGAAAAAGCCGTCTAGAATCGATCTCGTCGACCCGTTCATGACGCTTGGACTCGGGGGCAACCGTAGCAAGCCCTTTGATGGTCAAATCCCACCCGACGAGACTCTACCCGCGGACTACCGCGCAAACCTCGTTTCTGCCTTTAAGTCAGGCAGTAAATGTCACTCCTGGTCGGTCGGCTTCTTGTGGTGGAACGTGGTTCCAGCCAACCACCTCTCCCAGTATTGCCAGAACGAAGGGATGGCCTATGCGCTCGTCAAGGACCACAACGTTGGGATGATCGATTTCAATTCTATCCTTGGCGGGCTCACGGCGGGTGATTTCAAGAATATCATGCTCTTTCAATCGTTCAATCCCAGGGCCTTTAAAGGCAATCCGTCGTCCATGCACAACTCGCCCAATGCCTCTTACTTTTATTCCTTCTCTCCGGGCACCCCAGCGAACGGCTATGATGCGTCTAGCTCTGATGAGCAAATCCTAACCGGAGCTCGAAAGCAGGCGATCAACAACATCAACATGAGTCGCACCCAGAGGGCCGGATTCGATACGATCACCCTGCGCGACGACGACTACCGCTAAGCCATCAACTCCCCATAGCGACTAAACTAATCTCGGCACAGGCGCATCTGTGCCGAAGTCTTAAGTATCATCGCTACACGATCATGTTTCTCGGTGGGTTTGCTAACATGGCAAACTATGTCCACACTTTCGGGTCATTGGCTTATTACACAGAGGTCTGTCCACGACTGTGTACCGCTCTCCACTTAGGTCTCAGGCCATTAGAGCCGAAAGCCTCAAAGAGCCAATCGGTGACTCGCCACGTTCACGGAACTGTGAAGAAAAGACCTTCATGTTATCCAGGATCAAATCATTTCTGGTGCGGGCCATCACGCAGGCGTACCGATCAGATCATAAGAACGCGACCGATGATCAATTCCATCGTAGTTGGGATCGACAATTTGTCAGCACGCTCGGCCAGCAGTTCTACTGGCTGCCGATCTTGGTCGTACTTGTACCTGTCATTTCTATCTATTACCTGGCTCCCGATGCCGCCCGCTGGCCTCTGGTCCTCACCTACTCCCTCATGTTCTTGGAACTGGTCTATCTAGCGGTCAAAAAGCAGCGGCCGGTTCTGACTCTGCCAGTGTACGTCATCCTGAGTCAGATCGCTCTGATCGGCCACGCTTGGTCGTTTCGCCTGATCATGAGCAGCAGCATCGATCTCGAGTACAGCATGATCATCTGCGCGATGTATACAACCATGGGGTTTCTCTTCGTCATACTCGCACCCTTTGCCAATGGTCTGTCTCCTGCACTAGCCTTAGAGCACGTCGGTCTTGCCTACTATTCCTGGGGCACCGACCATCCCTCGGGTACCACATTGGCGTGGATTCTAGTCCTGATATCCTTCGATTCGTTCGGAGTTGGTTTCCATGTACTGAATTACCGGCGTCTGCGCCGGCACACGCTGTTGGAGCTCTCGGCCAAAGAACTTCAGGTACAGAACGAACGACTGCGGGTTGAATCGATCGAGAAGGAGATGCACTTTGCCCGCAAGGTCCAGGATTCGCTTGCGCCCAAGGTGAATGAGATGAAGTCGGACCTGTGGCAAGTGCGCTTCTTTCATCGACGCCACGATATTTTGGGTGGCGATTGGATGGGGGCTCGCATCCTCGGCAATGGGAATTTGATCTTGGCCATCGCCGACGTGACAGGTAAAGGGGTTGCCGCCTCGATGGTCGCACAAGCCATTCATGCCCTGTGGGCGTTGGCTTTGACACGGGAGACCTTCGATGCGGAGTCCTGGTTAAAGGACTTAAATCATGCCTTGTTTGTCATGGGACATACCGAACTGCATACGGCAACCATTGGCCTGGCGGTCGTCGGTGACACTCAGATCACGTATTATTCCTGTGCGCACGTGCCGCTGTTCATTTGCAGCGAGAACGACGGCTCTCGGGTCTATGCGCCGCTGACAGGCCAAGGCACTCTTGTCGGACTGTCGCGAGACTTTGCGGTGCACCCCGTAGTCATCGATTGGCGCAGCCGCGGCGTTGAGTCGATCCTTCTTGGCACCGACGGGATATTCGACCGTGGTGGAAGCACGAGGGCACGTAAAATCAGCGCGCTACTCAGCGACATTGAGACCAAGGGATCCGAGGCACTCGACACCTACGATGTCGATGATGACAAACTACTCATTTGGGTACGACGCTTGCCGCACTGATTGCCATTGGCGGAGCCATTGACGAAGCCGCTCGCCTCCATCTTTACGACCCAAGACCTCGCGGTCGTAGGCAATCCAAGCAGCGCCGCTATCCGTCAGCATGACGATACCATCTAGTCCCTTGGACCTGCGCAGCGCCATCACTGCCTGCTTGTAGGGCGTTAGACTTTGCCATGGAGTATGGCACCAGCGGCCCATAAAATTACTGCCCGCGCTCGAGGCCTTGAGGCCGACGTTCTGACCTAGCAGCGCCGCAAGGCGCGATTCACTTGCACAAGCCAGCGTTTGGCAGGAAGCCGACGCGCGCCGTAGGGTCATTCACCAGCGTGTTATCCAAGCTGCCGCGGTCGAAGAGCACGACGTAATTCTCCATAAACACGGTACCGAGAATATTCCTCGACGTCGCCGACTGGATACCCAGAAAGCGCTGGCCGTCTTCGCGGGTCTGAATATAGATAGACGGCGCAATCGTCAGGGTAAAGGTCTTGCTCCCCGCGACCGTGCTGGCAGCGCCTGTGGCCGGATCCCGCGCCGCGATATCCATCGATATTGCAGGAAACTTAGCGATTTCAGCATCGGTCAGCGTCGCGTAACCACCATGATCCGTCGCGGTCGGCCAAAAGCTAGTTGGTATGCTTATGGAGTTATTCACCGCGACTTGTTTCAAGAGCTGCACCAGCGTCGCAACATTCGCCGCCGGAATCACCAAAGGATTGGTGCCACTATCAACAATGATCGAATCACCAGCGTCCAACGTCCACGCCCAAGAGCTCGCTTGGCTCGCTGCACCGGAACCGCTAGTCGTCGCCGGGTTCACATACATGCGCGTCACGCTGATAGGGTACGCCAGTCGCTGCACGACCGGAGTCCACAGCACCTGCGCCATCTTATCTGCAACACCAGCGTCAAAGCCCCCAAGGGTCATCGAGCTGCCAGCCTTCAAGGCGCACAAGCGCATCGAAAACTGATTCGCCAACTTAGCAGTGCTAACGAGAGCGTCAAAAAGTGGTAGCTGCGGTGCGTCGTAGGGATGGCCCGCCACCTGGTAGGCGATACCCCAAATGTTGGGGATCCCCACCTCCGAGGTGACTAAACCGAATGGGTTGTTGGCGACCGTGTGGCCGGCAAAGCTTACCTGATCTTGATAGCCCTGGATCTTTGCAGTGCCAATGGGCAGAAAACTCATCGACCACGATGTCTTCAGAGCCTGACTCGTCGCACCGGGCGCGTAGACGGAGTTATAACCATACTCGTTTTGACAGTTGCTGCAGTGTTGTGCGTCGCCAATCGCAAGTAGATTGGAGCTACCGGTATCCATCACCATCTCGAGGTTTTGGCCGCCGAGCTTGATCACCGTGGTGTAGACGTTGTTAAATGGAAAGTGATTGTAATATTTAAGATCGGTCACGATCTCTGCGCCGGTCGCGGCCGGGATGTTTGGGGCAGCACCATTGCCTCCACCCGCGCTTGAATGGTGACCGCAGTGAGCGAGCGGTAGGGCCGCGAGGAGCAGCACATAGGAGCGGCGGTAGGTCCTCATCGGCGGTCGTCCCCTCGTGAATGGAATGGGTGTACCAAATGCTAATCCGCCTGCCGATGGGGTCAAGGGCAAATCCCTATGCCCTAAAAAAATCCTCAAAAGCAATTTTCCTATCAAAAAAATCCGAGTCGAGCAGAGCATCAGACAATTCACCAGAATACACCAGGTAGTAGCGCATGGAAAACCCTCGCGGGATCTTGAGCACAGCGCTTTTGCGCGCGACCTCTTGTTCGACCTCAATGCCGATTTTGGTACCCGATTTGAATAATGATACCCACTTCGGCCATCGTAACGTTATCGGCTACTGCAATCGACCATTTGCTGACGTGCTAAGTCAAACACCGCATTGGCGCCAGAGGCATCGGATGAGGGAATCCATCTCCCCAATCATCCGCTTGCGACGAACTCAGAACTCCACGCCTCAAAGCGTCAAGCTAAAGTCATCGATCACCGCTCCCGGAAGGTGCACCCCTTCCAGCGACCGCTGGCCATAGGTCCTCGAGCTTGGCAGCAACTCCCGCTTAGAGGTCAGTCCCACCAACTTGTCACCGAACAGACGCAGGATCGACTCGTCAAAACGCATGACGTTCAGCGGCTGCTTGATCTCGCCGTGATCCACCCAGAACGAGGCAAAGCGCGTCATCCCCGTCACCCGACCAGCGGGTCGATCGGAGAAGTTTAAATACCAAAGATTGTTTAGATAGATACCGTCCCCCAGGGTCGGCAAGATCTGCTCGTCGCTGAGGCTACCGGCGGCGAGCGACAGCGACTGCGGACTTTCGTCGCTGCCAGCACCGTTGGTGGCAACGCCGTATTCCTGCGCCGAACGCGGTGAGATCAAGGCATCACGGTAGACGCCAGCATCGATCAACTTCACCTGAGCCGGCTTGGTGTAGCCTAAATCATTGAAGTCGGCAGCGCTGCCGCCAGCCGTGTCCTCGATCATCGTCACGCCCGGGGCCATGCGTACACCACCCTCGATCATCTTCAGCAACGGTGTGTGCTTGGTCTTCTGGGCCTTCAGACTAAAGCCACCCCAGCTGAGCATCTCAGCCACCTCGGCCAGCGCTTGCGGGGCGAGATAGACGCGGTATTGTCCAGGCGCAATCGACCGCACCGGTTGATCCAGCACGGCTAGCTGTGCCTTGGCCGTCGCCAGCTTGGCGGCAAACTCCGACTCATCCCAAGCAAACCCGGCGTAACCGGTCTTGACCGCCTTGTCGGCGCGTAGGTAGAGGCTGAAGTCGAAGTTAAAGTTGGCGGTCTCAAACCAATTGCGCTGACCGAGCGAATTGGCAAAGCCGCGGTATAAACTACCGGAGGCATAGATCCCGACTAAATCAACGCCTTTGGCCTGGTCCACGATGCGGCTGACGACCTCGGCGCTGTCCGGGATCTCGCTGATTTGGCGCCGTTCACTCGAATGGACCTCGGTCGCATAGAGCAGGTACGGGTCTTCGGGTAGCTGTTTGAGTTGCTCGCGCAGTAGCCCGAGCATGTGCAAGACGCGCTGCTCGTCTTCGCCACGCACACCCGACAAGGACAGCTCGCCCTGGGCATTGCGACGGCCGTCGATCAGGCGCAGCTCCAGCTTACTCTGCTTGACACTGCCAGCTTGGCGCACCTTGGCGCCGTTAAAGCGGCAAAAGTCCGAGTCTTCTCCGGACACAAAGGCGGTGAACACTTCGCGCTGGCGCAGTGCTGCGGTGGCGGTCGCAGCGAGCTGATTAAAATATTGCTGCATGGCCCTACTCGCCTCCAAAGACGTCGACATCGCTGAACAAACAAGCGGGCGTCGCATGACCGACAAACACCGCTTGATTTGGCTCGCCCTTACCGCAGTAGGGCGTCCCGAGCACCTCAAAGCTAGCACCGTCGCCAACCTGCTTCAGGCTGCGCCAAAAGCTCGCCGAGATACCGCGGTAATTCGGCTTTTTGACCACCTGCGTCAAGCGCCCATCCTCGATCAGCTGGGCCCACTCGCAGCCAAACTGGAATTTGTTGCGCGAATCATCGATCGACCAGGAGCAGTTGGTGCGCATATAGACGCCGCGTTCAACGCCAGCGATCATGTCCGCCAGAGTCGAGGTGCCTGGTTCGATATTCAGGTTAGCCATCCGGTCGATCGCCGGTCTGCGCCAACTATCGGCACGGGAATTGGCCACCCCTGGCATGCCCGAGCGAGCCTGCGACACCGTCCCGCCGAGGGGGCGAAGCAGCAAACCATCTTTGATCAGATAGGCGCGCTCGGCCGGCCGGCCTTCATCGTCAAAGGCAAAACTAGCCGTCTGCTCGGCGCGACTCGGATCAAAGGTGACGTTGAGCAGCTTGGAGCCATATTGATAGGTGCCAAACATCTCAGGTGTGACGAAGCTGGTGCCAGCATAGTTGCGCTCGTCGCCCAAGATGCGGTCGAGCTCCAAGGGATGACCGATCGACTCATGGATCTGCAGCACCATCTGATCGGGTGACAGCAGTAGATCACGCGGTCCGACCGGGCAGTTAGGCGCGACCAGCAGCGCCAGAGCCTCCTCGGCAATCTGCTGACCGGCGGTGCGAAAGCCGCTTTGATCGAGCAGCTCAAGACCCTGCTGCCGGCACATCGCCATGCGGCCAAAGGTGCGAGTTGCGGTCTCCGTGCCATCGTTGGCGGTGACCGATAGCATCGGCATGAGCCGATCAAAGTCCTGGTAGATCTCACCGCCGCCGCTGGTCAGATAGAGCCGCTCGCTGCGCTGATGCCACAGCGACGCGCTCCAATCGACGATCTTGGCCGAGAGCTTGAGTCCGCCCGATAGGGACGTCAGCAGCTCCACTTTGGCGCCGAGGCTGAGGCTGTCCCAAGGCTGTTTGATGGGACTGCGAAAGGTGCCCTGGAGGTGCGGCATCTCCAGCCGCGAGAAGTCGGTGACCGCGGCGGCAGCGGTGCGTTCCGCCCACGCCGTAGCCCGGGCAAAAGCCGCACGAAGACCGGCTTCGGTCAGCTCCGATGTGGCCCCGTAGCCGGTGCCGCCGCGGTGATGCACCGTCACCATGACACCTTCGTCGCGATGCGTCGCCAGCGGCTGCAGGACGTCTTGACGGACCGACGCGCTGTCTTCACAGTCGCGGTGGTAGCGCAAGCTGGCGAAATCCACCTGCGGCTGCGTCTCGTTAAACAGCTTCTTGATCCGCCCGTCTAGCACAGAGGCCTCCACCCATCTAAACAGATACTACTATGCCAACAAGGTGTCGCTCCCGCCAAGCCGACCTAGAATGGCGGCACTGCGGTCGATAAAGCTCTGCATCATCTGCGCCGAGAAATCACCCTGCTGCAACCAAGCCAGATCGTGGATCTGGTTGACGACCAGCTTGACCTCCTCCAAGCGGTTGAAGGTCTGCGACAATTTCAGCAGGTTTTTAATCGCCGGTGAGGTTTGATTGACGACCAGAGTGTAGTCATCAGGCAAACCAGCGGTGTAAGCCGCCATGGCGCCGTTGCCACGAACCATGTCCTTCATGCGCCGCACGTTTTCGTCGACGAGCAGCATGGCCGGGACCTTGTCGGACTTAAAGCTCTCGACGCGGATCTTGACGCCGGTCTTGTCGAGGTTGTCGCGAAAGATCTTGTCGAGCTTCTCGGCCGCAGTGGCCGAGTCGTTGGCATCGACGACGATCTGCGACTTGGAGCTATCGAGCAATTGCGCGGAGATATCGGCATCGATGCGCTTGAACTTCCACTTCCGACCGGTCTGCATCTCGAAGTACGGGATGAAGTGTTGGTCGATCATGGTATCGGCGATGACCGCCTCCATACCTTCGTCTTGTAAAAGACGCAGATAGGCTACCTGCGAGGTGGGATCGCTGGCGTAGATGACGGTGCCGTCCTCCACCTTGCCCAGCATCTTCTCTTTGTATTGCTCCAAGGTCAGGTGCTCACCGCCAGCCGTCTTGAACAACAGGTGGTCTTGCATCCGCTCAAAGAACTTGTGATCGCGCAGCATGCCGAATTTGATAAAGGGATGGATGTCATCCCAAAACTTGGCATAGGTCTCGCGCTCGGTCTTCGCCATGCCGGTCAGCTTGTCAGCGACTTTTTTGGTGATGTGCTCCGAAATGCGGCGCACCGTTGGATCGCTCTGCAGGTAGCTACGCGAGACGTTGAGCGGGAGATCAGGACAGTCGATGACACCCTTGAGCAAGGTCAGGAACTCTGGAATCAGTTCCTTGGTATTGTCGGCGACGTAGACTTGGTTGCAGTAGAGCTTGACCTCCCCTTGCGAGGCATCGAGTTCATGCTTCAGTTTAGGGAAGTAGAGCACGCCCTTGAGGTTAAAGGGGTAATCGACGTTGAGATGGATCCAAAACAAGGGATCGGGCGTCCCTGGGAACAGCTTGCGAAAAAACTCTTGGTAGTCCTGATCGCTCAGCTCCGTCGGGGAACGCGTCCACAGCGGCCGCGTGTCGTTGAGGACGTCGCCGCCCATTTTGACTGGATAGCGAATAAAGGCGCAGTAGCGATGAATCAGATCCTTCAGGGTATGCTCCTCGAGCATCTCCTTGGAGTCATCGGCGATGTGCAGAATGATCGAGGTACCGACGGCCGTGCGCTTGGACTCCGTCAGTTCAAAGGCCGTCGAACCATCGCAGCTCCAGTGGGCGGCGACCGCACCTTCTTGATACGACAAGGTATCGATCTCGACCTTGCTGGCGACCATGAAGGAGGAGTAAAAGCCTAAACCAAAATGGCCGATCACCTGCTGGGTGTCGTCCTTGTCTTTGTATTTATCAAGAAAGTCATGCAGGCCGGAAAACGCCACCTGGTTGATGTACTTCTTGATCTCGTCTGCGGTCATCCCCAAACCGGTGTCGGTGATGATGACCTGGCCTTTCTCTTTATCGATCGCCAACGTGATCTCGGCCTCGGGCACCTCGCGTTTGACCTCGCCGAGGAGCGCCAGCTTTTGCAATTTTAAAATCGCGTCGGCGGCGTTAGACACCAGCTCGCGGATAAAGATCTCCTTCTCCGAGTAGAGCCAGCGTTTGATGATCGGAAGGATATTTTCTGCATGGATCGAAATGTGACCGGCTTCCATAGTCCTGATCAGCCTCGCATAAAGAGTTATATGTACGAGGTATCAGTAAGTCAGTCAGGGGGGGCGGTCAAGGGGGGATCAGGTGATTTTTGCCCGAGGGACGCGGCTTCCCGCTCCCTCGTAGCCTCACGCAGCGATGACTAAAAACTCAGGGTCCTGGCTCTGGGCGCGCTCTAGGGCGACGATGGCCTTGCCCCATTCGGCTTCGTCGCGGCTCTCCATCATGATGAGCTGGACGCCAAACTGTGGCTTCTCCCCCTGCGGAGCGCGAACGACCTTGCCTAGACACCGCACCGGATGCTCCAGCACCTCGCCCGCAGGATCGACGGTCAGCTCGATGAGGGTATTGATCTGATACGGAATGTGCTGCGGTCTAGCGCTGGTCATGTACAGGCCGCTGCGGGAGAAATTGGCCATCGCAAGATGATACTCAATCCGCGTGCCTAGGGTTTTGGCCTTGATGCGCACCGCACGTTTAAGCTCGATGCGCTTGGCCCGGACATAGGTGTCGACTGGGAAGGTGGACCGCGTGGACATGGAATACCCCTTTTTATTCAGCTAGATAAGACCCAGGGCCGAAGCTTCATGAGGAAGCTCAGCGCGCCCGCGAACAAATAGCTGGTTGATAGGGACGCCTCGGCAGCTTCGGCCCTGGACTTTAGGCCTTGTCAGCCGACCCCTTGCCGACGAGCTTATTGGCGGCACGAAAGCGTTGGATGTCGGGCTCTAGAAGCCGCACCACCTGGTCGACTGAGTGCACCACCTGGAGCATGCTGAAGTCCCGTTCGGCCATCAGGGCGTCCTTCAGCGGATGATCTCTCAGCCAGCTGAGAAAGGTGGTCCAGGTGTCATCGGCGGAAAGCAAGATCACCGGCCTTGGCTTGATATGGTTCACCTGCATCAATTGCCAGGTGTAGAACAGCTCCAGGATCGTACCGATGCCTCCGGGCACGACCACAACGGCATGGGTGATGCGCATGAATTCGTCGAGCCGGCTAGAGAAGCGCCGGTGCTGGCTCTTCACGTCCAAGTGCGAGTTGGCATCGGATTCAAACGGTAGATCGATCGGCAAGCCAATCGACCACGAGCCTTGACTGCCAGCTTTGGCGCCCTTATTTGCAGCCTCCATCAGACCAGGTCCACCACCGGTGACGATGTCGACGCCGATGCGCGCCAGGCCCTCAGCCAGCTGTTCCGCCTGATGATAGATCGGCGAATCGGCGGCAATCCGCGCCGAGCCAAAGATACAGACCCGGTAAAAATCCGTTTCCATATCCGTCAGCAATCCGTCGATATCCGCCACGATATCGTATAACTGCCTGATTTTACTATTTAATACCTTGCGAACCCGCTTCTGTTTGACCGCCATTGACCGCTGCTCCAAAACGCTGCATTTCCTGTCAAAGATCGCAGAGTTTCCTGGTCTTGGCAAACTGCCGCCAGCAGTCGCCTCAGCTTGCGGACTAAACCTGCGCCACGGTCTGCCGATAGGCCCAGAGAGGATCCTACGTACCCCCGGCTGACCGAGGCCCGTCGTTCGATGAGACTGCACGCACACATCTTCTGCCTCGTCCTGCTAGCGTTACTGCCGGCATTAGTCCGCGCCGATGAGGCCACGCGTGCTGAAGACAGCGAGCAGGGCTTCACCATCATGGGTCAAATCGTCCAGGCCAACAGCGAAGACGGCGTGGCCTTGATCAAGGAGTCCTCGGGCACAGTCAAAGCGGTCAAACGCGACATGGTCATCGTCGATCGCTTTAAGGTGATCGGAGTTTATCCCGGCTATATCGACGTCATCACCCGCGACGCCAAGCGCCTGCATATCTATCAAGCCAAATTCGATGGTAGTGGCAGCTCGCCGTCCAAGAGCCCCAGCACCAGCAGCGTCGCCGCCCTCGGCGAAACCTATCACGAAGACGGTTTCGAGCGCTCCAACGGCAAGGTCGTCATGACCGGCAGCTACCGCGACAAGCTGGTCAAAGAGGACCTGGCTAAAGTGATGATGCAAGCCACCGCCGAACCCTACTTCGAAAACGGCGCCATCGCCGGCTTTAAATTGTCGCAGATCGACGACGGCAGCATCTTCCAGAAGTCCGGCCTCAAGGACGGCGATATCGTCTCGGCGATCAACGGCCTGGAGATGAACAGCATCGCTGGCGCGATCAACACCCTGAAGGGACTCAAGGGAGCCGATCATATCGACGTCGATATCCGCCGCGGTGGTGGGGTTCAAAAGGTCTCGGTCGACGTGCATTGAGCCGTGGCCGTGCCGTGTTCAGGCGCAGATGGGAGGCGTCTCAGCCCTGAATCTGGTCCCACCGCCTAACCACCACCTCCAACGGCAACCCCAGCAACAACAACCAAAACCACGGCGTATCCAAAATCCAAAAGAAATTCCGCAGCGTCTTGAAGCGACTCGGCAAGGGCATCCCATCCTGACCAGTCGCCCCAGCCAACCACCGGTCGAGGCTTTCCATCCCAGCAGAGCCAAGCTCCGCCGCATCGGGCCACATCGTCAAGGCCGCCTGGGTGAGATGCGCTAGATCCTCAAGCTTTTGTGGCGCCGCACCGATGTCGCTATCTTTGTAGACGGCGGGGAACACAGCGGTCACGCTGGCCTTGACCGAGCCAAAGGCCGGATGATTGCCATTGATCTCTAGGGTGCACCGCTCGCCGCCGGCAAATGCCGTAGGCAAGGTGCCGCGCAGTTCCCACTCGTCATCGCTTTGTTGCGTCGCGACGATGTCGCCAACCGCGATCTGTTGCCCACACACCGTCAGCGGCCACTCCGCCGCGGGCTGGTAATACCTTGCCGCCGGGCCTTGCAGGGTCACCCGCCAACGCGCCGTCTGCTTGCGACCGCCAGACAAAGTAAAACCGGTGGCGACCAGGGGACGGCGCAGGTCTTGACGCATCAACCAGGTCATCGCTCCCTGCATGAACTTATTGTAAACCTGGCGCGAGGTATCTTCGCTCGCGGTCAAAGCCAGGCGATTAAAGGCATCGCTAAAGATCCACAAAGCCCGGCCCTTGCCGGGATAAGAAGCCACCGCCAGAGGAATCGCGGCACCCTCGCTGCGCGCATTGAGCAGCACCGTCGTGCTCCCCTCCTTCATCTTGACGCGCTCCATATGATGTAAACCCTTTGCCGTTTTCCATGCGGTCAACGGACCTGCCAGCGCCTCCCAGTCTTCATAGACGTTGGCTAAGGCGCGCTTGGCCGGATCGGGCTTGGCCAACTCAACGCGAAAGGCGCGCGTCGGATCATAAGTGGGACCAACGCCGTTATCCCCTTGAGGAAGGATCCCACCGTTCATCAAGGGATTTAGATCCCCGTCAAAGGGCAGCGAGTCACTAGGCGCTGCAGCAGCATCTTTGCCAGCCAGCTCAAATGGTAGAATCGCCTTCAGCGGCGAACTACTCAGATCCGCCGCGGTCAAGGCGCGAGGGCCGCCGATAAACAGCAAGCCGCCACCGTCTTGAACAAATTTCACCAGATTATTTTGATATTCCGGCAACAGAAATTGAAACAAGGTGAAGTTCTGCAACACCACGACGCGGAAGTTGGGCAACTCATCGCGAAACAAGCGCTCGACGGGAAAGGGTATAAGGCTCAACTCGCGTTCATTGACCTGTTGACTGTCCCAAGGGTCGCGCAAAATGAAAAAGCTGATCAGATCGTACTTCGGCTCGGACTTCAAATAGCGTCGCAGAAATCGCCCGTCCCAACTCGGCGACCCAAGCAGATGCAGCACCCCGACGGTGTTTGGCAGCACCTCGGTTTGGACATGGACGGTGTTGTCCCACAAGGCGGTCTCGCCCGGAATCGGCAGGGCCCGCACCGTCAACAAGTGCTGGCCGCGCGGCAGCGGCGGGACCATCGTGCTGACTTGGGCCTGCTGCGCACCGGCGGCGAATTCCGCGTTCACCGTCATCAGAGACACCGTGCCGTCGAGCACCTGGACTTGGACTCGTTCGTAGTCCTGATGCGCCGCCGAGCGCTTCAAGCTGACGCTCAAGGACAGCGGCTTGTGGTCGAAGGCAAAGGGCGCAATATCGGCTTCTTTGACCCAGATATTCGGCCGCTGATCACCGCCAAAGCCGACGATCAATCCGCGCGGCGCCTCGCCCTTAGCCAAACCATGGCCAGGTGCACTCGCCAGTCCACCGCTACTGGGACCGCCACTACCGCGCAAGGTACTGGGCCAGCGCGAAGTCGGCATGTAGTCGCCACCGTCGCTCAGCAGCAGCCAAGGCTCCCCGCTCGTCCGATACAGCCAGGACTCAAGGACATGACTGAGCGGCGTGAAACCTTCTTTGGTGTCGTGATCCTGCTCGCTCAAACGAACGACCTTAGGCAGACAGCCAAGGCGTGCGCAACGCTCGTCGATCTCTTTGATCAGCCCTTCACTGCGCTGCAGCGGGCTGCTCCCGGCGCCGACTCCTTGCATGCTGCTTGAATCGTCGAGCAGGATATGGACCGGCTTCAGTGCCAAAGCACGCGGTAGCTGCTGCGTCTCGGTGACGGGAAAAAAGCAGATGAATAAAGGCGCCAGCCACGCCGCCCGGCAACAGGTGGCAAGCGTCGCCCGGATAAACCCAAGCGTACCAAGCCAAGCCAACCACAACAGCAGCAAGGATCCAAGCGCCGCAACGATCAGCCAGGGCAACACCTCATGAACCTGGAACCAACTCACCTGCACACTCACCTCAGCCGCTTCAATATCTCAGGCAAATGGATCTGATCGCGCTTATAGTCGGTCGCCAAGGCCACCATGATCAGATTGATAAACACCCGGGTCCCGCGCTCCTGGTCCGGTGGGTCCTTGCACGCTGGGACCGCGCCGTGATCCTTCAGCGCGTCGAGAAAGCCGTACGGCACGGCCAAGATCGCCAAGCGTCCGTCAAAGGAGTAGCCACGCCAGATCTCGCCGTTGCAACTGGGCAGGGCGTCGAGCAGATAAAAGCTGCGCATCACCTCGTGATCCGGCGGCAAGGGCTGCCAACTGCCGTTTAGCGGCCTGGTCAGCTTATTCAGCTGCAAGGGTTGCCACGGCGCCTCGATGATCAAAAAGCCGCCACGGCGAAGCCACGTCGCAACCTCGGTATTGAGTTCGCCCGACTGATTCGCCACTGCGCCGCTACCTGAGGTCCAAAGCCAGGGTTCGGCCAAGGCTTCCGGCGACAGCTTGGTAAATAATTCAGGTTTAGCGGCCAGCTCGATGCTGGTCCGCCGCCCCACCTCGCGGGCTAAGGTGCTAAAGTTGGTACCTTCGATCAAGCCTGAGCCAAGCACGTTGAACTCGATACGGGCCTCTGCCTTGCCCCCGTGCAGCAGCGTCAGCATCAAGACGACTCCGACACCGGCCTTAAGGACGCTGCGCAAGCGCACGGATAACGCCACAATACCCTCCAAGAAGCCCGCGCCGATACACAGGTAAGCAGCAAGCCGCAACCACGGCAAGGGATCCTCACGGTCCTTTTTACTTGGCAGCTGTTTACTGCTGCTGCGTAACTCCGCCGCCCAACGCGGCGGCAGACTTTGCAGATCCACCTCGCCCAGTAAACTCTCGCCTAGTGGGACGTTGCTCACGCGCAGCTGGGCTAGAGCCTCGGCGTCAAGTGGCGGCAGGTGGTTCCACAGGGCTTGAACGATATCCCCAGTGCGCGGCCATTGACCGCCTTGCGTGCCCTGCCCATGGGTCAGACCTTGCCAGGCGATCAGTTCCTTCACCAAGATCGGCATCTGTGCATGGTTGATGCCACTACCTGGAGCCGGCGCGAGCGGCACGGTGAAGGCCAAGACCTCGAAGCCGGAGCGTTGGTCGCGCTGATGAAAGGCCAGGGTGTGCGCGGCGTCGCCAAGGCTGCCGCCCACTTGCTTCGCGCCGAGCGAGGGCAACAGCCCGACCCACTGACTGCGACTTTCGATGCTATCGCAGTAGCTTGGTTCAGGGGCTGCGGCATCGGGCGTCAGCAACAGGCGCGTGTAGCAGCGGCACAGGTCGCGGTAATCGGCGGCCTCGCCTTGCGGCGCCAGCCAGATCTTGGGCAAGCGCTCGCCAGCCAACGACCGACCGTCACCCTGGTGCGCAAGGCGCATGGTGGCCAAAGACCGCGGACAAAAGCGGTCCACCCCCGCCCCGCCTCCTCCGAGTAAGACGATGAGTGGCGCCTCTAAAGTCTTTGGCCCAACGCCGCTGATAAAATCGTAGCGTTTGATGCGAAAGCCCTGGATTTCAAGTGCGACCTCGAGTTGCTCGGCCGGATCCTCAAGCAAGCGCTCGCCACTGGATTCACCGATGAGGATGACGTCCTGCTTGAGGCCCTTGAGCGGCGTGCGAAACTCGTCGTCGAGGGCCATGGCGTCGGCGCTGCCCGGATGCAGCCGCAAGATCAATGGAATCCCCTGCGCGTCTTGCGCCGAGACCCCGGCCACGGCCTGAACTGGCCAGCTCAAGTGGACATTCAGCCGCTGTTTCCCCTCGGGTAAGCGCCAAGCGAAGGAGCCAAGGCTGCGTCCCATGTACACGGCCTCGATCGTGCCGGAGGTGTCATCGCTACCGCCGCCGCGGCCGATCTCGACATCCCACTCCATGGTCTGCGCCTCCGCAGTCGAGAGGTAGCGCGCGTCGTTGATGAAAATGTTGCTGCGCCCGCTGCGACCCTCCTTGCTCAGATCATAAAATTGGACGTCCATCTCCTCCAGGAGATAGCGCCAGTTAAATCCGGTCCAAGAGTGTTGATCGCGGTCCGACACGATAAACAGCCGATCGATATCGGTGGTCTCTTTAAGCAACTCCTTCATGGCATTGCCTAGGTTCAGGCCACTGCGATGAAAGCCCCGCTGGAGGACGAGCTGACGCACTTCGTCGGCCGACTTCGGCTGCACCACTTCGGGGCTATGCGACGTGGATACGCTCACCCGCCCCTGCTTCTGCAGGGTGTCATAAAGCACCGCCATCCGTTCCGCATACTCCTCCAGACCAAGCTGCGCCGACACGGACGGACTGAGGTCGCAAAACAGATGCAGGTGCGTCTGATTCGGCTCAAACGGCGTGTAGATCTGCGTGCGCGGCCGCAGGGTCAACCCAAGCAGAGCCAAAGCGCAGACGAAAAAGCATAGAAACGCCAGTAGTGGCGGAGGTCGCAACACCAGCTGCGGCAGCAGGTGCGCCTCCAGGCGCAAGATCCGCACCGTCGGCAACCAGACGCGCTGTTGCCGCTTGCGCAGCAACCACCACAACACCAGCCCGATCAATGCCAGCGCAGAGGCAGCCAAGACCGTCCATGTCGGGGTGAGCATCAGGTTGCCAAAGTTCATCGCCGCGACGCTCCGGTCTCAGGGCCCGCCCCAGAGCTTTGGATGAAGTCTTCCAGTGAGGACAGATACGAGGCGACCTGAGTCGTCTCAGTCAGACGCACATAATCGCACCCTTGCCTTTGTAGCCGCAGACGCCAGTCATCACACCAAGCGCTCAACTGTGCTAGGTAGTTGCCAGGGCGCTTGAGCACGGGCCCTTGATATTCGCGCAGCTCCCGCCCAGCTTCCTGGTCAAAATAAGAGGTGCTGGACTGCAGCCAATCGATTTGCAGCTCCAAGCTGCTCAGCACATGGATAAACATGGACTTTTTACCCATGAGCAAGACGTCGGCGACCTTCGCCCCTCCCAGCGCATCACCCAGCCAAAATGCCCGGTCGCGCTTGGCCTGAGGCCACGGCGCTGCCTGAAACTCACCACGGATGGCCTGGACCGCACAGTCCTGTGCCACCCAATGTTCATACAAGGCGATGATCTCGGCGCCGCGCCGCGGCTTAAACACCGCCTCGGGATAGGCCGCCCGGGCGTCGGTCTGAAGCCACACCTCGACGAGGTCGCCCATGCGCAGGTGCAGATGCGCCAGGTGCAGCGCCAAACGCAACGCGACTTCGGCCTTGGTCGCGGCGACCGGCTGCGGCACATCGCTGCTCGGCCACTGCATCGTCGCCGAGACGTCGACGCCAATCAAGACGCGGCTGGTCGATTGATCGCGGACTTCGCGGACGATGAGCTGGCCGAGGCGGCCGTAGGCTTTCCAGTCGATGAGGTTGACCGGATCGCCGGGAGTGTACTCGCGCCCGGCTTCGGGCAATCTGGTCGGGCGCTTGAGCGACATGAACTGGCTACCAAACAGCTGCAAGCTGTTCTTGTAGTCGCGGTACTGCACCTCGCGCGTCCGCGCTGGATGCAGCGCCGCAAGGGTCGCAGGATCTTTTGACGAGGCTTCGGCCATCGGCTAACCCGCCAAGCCTTTAGCTAGATGTTTATGCCGCTCTTCGCAGCGCGTGATCAAGCCATCGATCAAAGCATCGTTGTCTAGCCCCTCGCGTCCGCCCTGGGAGGTGAGACGGAGGCGATGGCGCAGCACCGGCTTGGCCAAACGACGTACATGCGTCCACCGCACGGCCTCCTGCTGCTCGATCAAGGCCAAGGCACGACCGACCGAAATCAAACTGAGCCCAGCGCGTGGCCCAGCCCCGTACCAAAGATGAGGACGGACATTGGCCGGGCAAAGCTCGTCATCCGGCCTGGTCGAGCGCACCAGATCGCGGATGCCGTCGACGATCGCATCATCGACCCGCACCGCCTTGGTCCGCTCGATGAGAGCGGCGATCTGCTCCGCACCGATCTGTTCATGCTTGACGGTGGAGGCGCCGAATTGCTCACCGACCAATTGTCCAGCTGCATGCTCCTTGAGGATCCGACTTTCCGCCGCCTCGCCGGGGTAACCGACCAAGGCATGCAAGAGAAAGCGGTCGAGCTGGGCTTCAGGCAAGGGAAAGGTCCCTTCGGACTCGAATGGATTCTGCGTGGCGAACACCATAAAGGGTTGCGGCAAGACATGCTGCTTACCACCAGCGGTGACGGCACGCTCCTGCATCGCTTCGAGCAGCGCTGATTGGGTCCGTGGCGAGGCGCGGTTGATTTCATCGGCCAGCAGCAGATTGGTGAATACTGGCCCCTTGGCGAACTCAAAATGCCGTCGCCCCGTCACCTGATCGACGTGCAGCAGGTCGGTGCCGACGATATCGGCAGGTAGTAGGTCCGGGGTGAACTGCACCCGGCCAAACTCCAGGCCGAGGTGCCGCGCAAAGACGCGCACCAAGGTCGTCTTAGCCAAGCCAGGAGCGCCGGTCATGAGGATGTGGCCACCAGCCAATAGGCAGCAAAGCGCCTCAGTGATGAGTTCTTCTTGGCCAAAGACGGCTTCGGCGACATGCGCCCGCAGGCGAGCGGCAAGATCCGTCGCGTTTTGGAAGGACAACAACGCAGTCGTCATGAGCAGCGGCTCCTTTAGGTTGGCGCGAGACCTAAGTCGGGTAGTCAACAAGGATTCTAGCGCGAAAGGGGCGGCGATGCGCTGATTTATTGGATAAAAAATGGCGGGTGGGGGTAGCCGGTGAATGCGGCCAAGACCATTGGCCGGACTGACGACGTGCTGGCCTACAGCTCCGCCAAGCTTGTAATCCCTTCGCGCCATGGCATGCAGGTTACGCCACTTTGATGCACGAACATCTTGGGCGTGCGACAGAAGCACAGCCGCTTAGCCAAAGGATAGTCCCGCTGGAAGCGGTCCAACGCGACCAGCTCTTTGGTCTCTGGAGACGTCGTTGATTTGATTTCGATCGCCGCAAGAGGCAGGGTCAGGGCACGACCAGCAAGCAGGTTAGCCACGCCGCGTTTGAGCTTACGAGCACTCGACCCAGACAGCAGGAATCGCACCTTGCCCTTGTAAAGGAAAGAGCGGTCTTACCCACGCCGCGTGCACCGAACAGCAGTGCGGACGACTTGTTTCCTAGTATTTCTGGCATGTTAAGGAGTCTTTTAACCATACTTGAATATTGTAATACATATTTCAAGCGAGGTTAAAGGTCAGCTCGAGTGCCGCCGCCAAAGACGCCTAACAGCCTACTGTGTCAAGCCAATCTGCGCCGGCGTCACCGCCGGGCAGGCCGCAGCATTTGGCTGCGCCGGCGTCGCATTCTGGATAAACACCGACCCCATATTAAAGCCCGTCGAGCTGGATTTGAAAAAGTAGAAGTTATACTGCGGCACACTCTTTCCGGTTTGGTCCAGACCAGTGCCAAGCGAACATTGATACATCACGCTACCCGCGCTCGTGTACTTGTCGAAGGCCTGCTGCAGCGCTGCAGCTGAGCCAGGAAATTCCTGCGCCACCGTTTGCGCGTTGCAGCACCAGCTCACCAACGGATCACCGCACATGGCGCTACCGTCGCTGCTCGGAATCCACGCCTTTTTCAATGCCGTGCATGAGGTTAAAGTCACTTTTGAGCCAAAGTTCACGGGACCAATCGGCGCTGTGTTCCCAGCTTGCGTCGCATCGGTGCCGCCGGCGTTGGCGCTACCAGTGGTGTTAGCGGTCGCTGCAGGAGTAGGCGTTGTTGCCGGCGCCGGCGTGGCATTGTTACCGACGCAGGTGCTAGGAGTTGCGGCTACGGCGGTCGTGCCACCACTGGTACCAGCAACCGCGCCCGTACCGCTAGTCGTAGCCGCGATTGGCACAGCGTTGCCGGTGGTTGTGGTGCTCCCCGGATCCGCTAAATTAAGAGTGGTTTGAGCGATGACGCCACCAGATGCACCAGCAGCGGCTGCAGCCGGAGCAGGTGTGCCCGCGCTGGCAGCAGCGGTGCCACTGGCGTCAGGGACGGCACCGGCTGTCGCGTTGCCTGATGAACCCGTCGGCGCGCACACAGGAGAGGCGGGAGCGACTGGAGTAGCAGGCGCTCCGCCAGATCCCCCGTCGTTGCGACCTCCTGCAGCGTCCCCGCTAGATTTTTTCGTGGAGCATCCCGCGGCTAAACCGACCGTCATACCGACGAAGATGGCCAAATAGTTATTGTTGATGCGCATAAATGACCTGCAATGACGGGGTTAAGTCGAGACCGACCCATATCGCCCTTATCGGTCGCTTCGTCCTTGAACTTGAGGGTGCCGCCACCCGGCCACTAAAACCCAATCATTACATCCATCTAAATCGAACTCAACGCCGCATTCAAGTCGCGGCCCGACGCGCCGTATGTCGCTGGTCCAAGCCCAGTCAGCCTGAGATGCTCCCGTGCATGGTGATTCACCCTCAACCCTACACGCCCAGAAGGAGGCCCCCATGCCTAAGCGATCGACCAAAACCGCCCACACGAAGGGCCACCATCAACGCGGTGCAGCTGCCTTGGAGTATATCCTGGTCAGCACCTTTGCCGCCGTCGTCGCCCTTGCGGCTCTCGGGTTCATCGGCAAGGTGGTGCGCCAACAGCTCACGACCATGGCCACTAAGCTGGGTATCAGCGAAGTACCGGAGATATCACTCCCCTACCCCGCAAGCCCTTGAGCGCACGATCGCAGGATCACATGAGCACTTGATCGGGGGCTGCAGATGGCGACGACGAGGTGGTTGATGGTGGCGCTGCTATGGTTGCAGGCGATCGCCTTAAACCAGGCGACCCACAGCTTCCAACGCAGCTATCACCAATTCCTGCAATTGCGACTTGCTCTGCTCGACGAGCCCCAGGCTGCCAGTGCGGCGCATTGCAGCTTGCGGGATCATGCCAGAGAGCATCCTGAGGCGCTTCATGAACGCTGGACTCCTTGCCGTATCGACCTGCACTGGTGGCGCGACCGCGGCGTTGCCCACGAGATCTGCGCCGACCTAACCGCTGGCGCCGTCGGTCTAAACTTAGCGTCCCCGCGGCGCTACCGCGTCACCATGACCTGTACCATAGCCCTTTATGGGCTAGGCTTACGGCTTCCCTTGCTCAGTGCGACAGTCTTCCGCTAGAGTAAGCTGATGTACTTCGCCGTGGTCAAAATTTCCTTCGAGGCCGCCACCGATCCTGGCTTCGACCGTAAGGCATTGCGCTCGCTTAGCGAGAAGATCCGCGCCCGTTTCAAGGTCTGCGCCGCAGCCGCCGGCGGCGACGAAAGTTCGGATACCGTCCTCGCCATCGCCGCGCTCGGCAGCAGCGAGGAGCGCTTAACCAACACCCTGGATGCTATCAGCGAGTTTTGCGAGGCCTCGGGCTTTGGCCGCATCGCCTCCGAGCAAACGCTGATGGACCATATCGATGCCCTAGCGGACTTTGTCAGCGACGAGGACGACTAGGACCCTTAGGCGACGGATTCGAGCAGAGTGTCAGGATGTTCTTCGAGGTCCATCTCGATGACCATGGAGGCCTGCGGCCGATGCAGTAAGTAGCCTTGGATCAGGTCGATCCCCATGGCCTGCAAGACGACGGCCTCGTCCCAGAGTTCCACACCTTCCGCCAAGATCGTCGCCTTGGAGATCTTCGCCGCCCGCACCAATCCGCTAACGAACGCTTGTTTAGGTAGGTCGCAGTGAATATCTTGAATCAGCGAACGATCGAGCTTGATCAAGTCAGGCTTGATTTTGATGATCTGCTCGAGTCCGGAATAGCCGCGCCCGAAGTCATCGGTGGCAATGCGCATCTGCATCTGCTCAAGACTCTGGCGCACCTTGAGCATCAGATCAAAGTTGTTGATCGCCTCGGTTTCTGACACCTCAAACATCAGATCCTTGCGGTCCATGATCAAATGCTGCAGCTTGCTGATGTTGTAGAGGTTGCGCGGCAGGATATTCAGTAGCAGGGTGCCGGGCAGTTGCCGTGAGTTGAGAACGGCCTGCTGCAGACAAGCCTGATCTAACTCAAGGCCGATCTTGGCTACATGCGCTAGGGCAAACAAGGTATCCGGGCGCAGGTATTTTGGATCAAGATAGGCGGGTCCAGTGGCTTGAAACAAGGCTTCCACCGCATGGGTGCGGACACGAATCAACGATTCAAAGCCATAGAGATTGCCGCGTAAGGGCTTGATCGATTGGTCGCGATGCGCTGCATCCACCTGATCTTTGGTCAAGTCCGGCAGGGTAAACACCGCCTGGTAGTGCGGCTCTAAAAGGCCCGGGGTTTGGATCAGGGTCTGCATCAGCTCGCGTTGCCGATCGCGTGAACGCTTAAGCTGAATCTTTGAGGCTTCCGTCGCCGTCTCAAGCAGATGCTCGATCAGTTCCAGAGCATCGACGCAGGGGTTGTACAAGACCGTGCCAAATCCCATCGCGATGTCGGGTACCACTTGGATACAGTCCGGGACGAGGCGCTTCGCTGGGGGCACAAAGATTTCGCCCCAAAAAGCGTTTTGCAGGCGCGAGACTAAGCGGTCGGCCAAATGCTCCAAAGCACCGGGCGCTGGCACCGCGCTGGCGGATCGCGATTGTTCGAGAAAGATGTAATAGAAGTTGCTGTGCAAAGACCGGCGACAGAGGATATCCGAAGCGCGGAAGCAACCCGGCTGGCCCCACAGATCAAACAACAATTGGCTAAAGCACTCCTGCATGCGCAGATAGGCCTCAGTGCCGTATTCGATGGCGATTTTGCGAAAGCTGCTGACATCCACCACCATCAGGCTGAGAGCATGATTGTTCTGCAGCATGTGCAAGGGAACTTGCGGATTGTAGGTCGGGATGGACTCGCGGTTGATCTTGCGGTTGTCGAGGCCAATCGCACCGCAGGCTTGCAGCACCGCCAGGATATCCACCGGACTTGGATGTGTCAGCCAGGTGACACTGCCCAACGCTGCGGCATGGTGACCCAAACCACGCGCTTGTTCCGCCGTCCCCATGACCACCACAGGTACACGTCGCCCTAGGCTGGTCAACAAATCGAGCCAGGCGTGATCCGGTAATACGGGAACAGTGCCGTCGACGACCACGGCGACGACATCTGGCGCATACAGTGCTTCCAGCGAGGCCTTACCGACTGGCTTAATCTCGCGAGCCTGCAAAGCGTGACCGCGAAGCAGCTCGGTCAGCTCCTTGGCGAGGTCGGCGTTGGTGGTCAAAAGCGCAATCATGGGCATCCAATGCATCGTTCCGAAACATCCTAAGGTGCATCGGACAGTCGCCAAAAAAAGTTAGGCTTGCCAGGATAACTAGCTTGGAATATTCATAAAATATATTAAAACCAGCTGTCTAAGGCAGGCCCTACGATGGACATAAAAGATCGCCTGAAGCAACGCTGCCAGACCGCCCCAGGTCGTCTCGGCCTACCTGACAGCGCCGACGTCCGGATTCTGGCGGTCGCAAGGACCATGTTGCTGGAAGGAAGCGTCCGAGAAATCTCCTTCTTTAGCCCCGAAGCCGCCACGCGCAAGCTCGCCCACAGCGCCAACATCGACCTGGCACCAGTCGCCGCGAAGCTGCGCTGGGTGTGCCAAGACGACCTAAGCTCCGCCGAGCGTGTCGGCCTAGCAGCCCAGCAACTCGCCGACGGTCGCTTGGACGCCGTCCTCGCCGGCAACATCGCCACCACCGCCGAGGTCATTCGCCCGGGCATCAAAATCGTCGGCATTACCCCTGGAGTGCGCACCGTCAGCGGCGCCTTTCTGATGCACAAACCAGGCGCACCGCAAGGCCAAGACAGCTATCTCTACGCCGACTGCAGCGTCGTCATTCAACCGACGGTCGAGCAGCTCGTCGATATCGCGGCCGAAGCGGTACGCACCTGGGGTTTCCTGCAGCCCGAACGGCCTCCGGTGGTGGCCTTCCTGTCGTTTTCCACTAAAGGCTCGGCGCATCATCCGTCCCAAGCCGCCATGGCCGAGGCCGCGCGCCTCTTCCAGCAGCGCTTTCCGGCGGTGATCAGCGACGGCGAGCTGCAGTTTGACGCCGCCTTTGACGTCGCGATCGGCCAGCGCAAAGCCCCTGGCAGCAAGGTACCGGGCCAGGCCAATTGCCTCATTTTCCCCGACCTCAATGCCGGCAACATCGCCTATAAAATCACTCAAAGACTCGGTGGCTATGAAGCCTACGGCCCAGTGCTGCAAGGCCTCAAAAAGCCGATGAACGATTTGTCGCGCGGGGCGACGCAAGCAGACATCATCACCAGTGCGTATATGACGCTGGCCCGAGGCTAGAACCTGGGGCAGGCTGGACCAGGCTGCGGTAAGATGGCACCGCAGGTGCCCCCCCATGGCCGCGAGTTGCGGCAAGGAGTATGCGTTGAGCGATTATCTGTTGGAACTTGGCCGCCGCCCCTTAGCCCGCAAGCTCCTGCGTCAGCTCCATCTGCCGCTTCCCATCCCGGAACTGCTGCGGCGCAGCGATGCACCCTGGGGTGATCAGGATCTACGCGGCGTCCACTGCGCCATCGGCGGTGGCCGGCAAGCACCGCTGACACCGCTGCTAAAACACATCGTCAAAGCCGCCGGGGCCGAGCTGACCGAAGGCCTTCCGACCACGCCACTGCATGCGATCGTCTTTGACGGCAGCGGTCTGACCCAAAGCGCCGACCTCGGCGCCCTCTACGATTTGATCAAACCCAGGCTGCGCGCGCTTGCGACCGGTGGCCGCGTGCTGCTGATCGGCGTCGATCAAGGCAGTGCGGCGTCACCCGAAGCTGCCGCGTGCAGCGGCGCGCTGATCGGATTTGGCAAAAGTCTGGCGAAGGAGATCGGCCGCAAAGGGGCGACCTGCCAGATTCTGCTGCTGCAAGAGCAGGCCAACAACGCAGCGGCGTTGACGGCACCAGTGGTGTTCTTTCTATCGGCGCGAAGCGCCTTTATCACGGGACAAGTCGTGCGCCTAGGCGAGGCGCCGCCAGACGGGGTCACGACGTTGAGCCGCTCGTTGGCCAAACGCACCGCGCTAGTCACCGGTGCGGCGCATGGCATCGGCGCGGCGATTTGCCGCCACTTGGCCGCTGAAGGCGTCGAGGTCTTTGGGCATGATCGTCCCCAAGAAAAAGACGCGCTAGCAGCCGTCATGGAGGAGGTGCGTGGCACCAGCCTGCTAGCTGACCTGCTCGACCCACATGGCGCACGCCTCCTCCTAGAACAGATTGAATCGACGGTCGGCCCCCTCGACATCTTGATCAACAATGCCGGGATCACCCGCGACAAGATGCTCGGTAACATGCCACGTGATTTTTGGGACGACACCTTGGCGGTCAATCTCGGAGTGCCGTTGGGCGTGACCGAAGCACTGCTGGCCAAGGGTTCATCGATCAAGAACGGTGGCCGCATCGTCTTTATGTCATCGATTGCCGGCCTCGCTGGCAATGCGGGTCAGACCAACTACGCCGCCGCCAAAGCCGGCTTGGCGAGCTATGTCAAAGCCGCAGCAGCGGCCCATGCTGAGCGCGAGATCACGATCAACGCCCTTGCTCCTGGCTTTATCGAAACGCGCATGACGCAAACCATGCCGGTCGCCATGCGCGAGGTGGCGCGGCGTTTTAATTCCCTGAAGCAGTCGGGGCAACCGGATGATGTGGCGCAAGCCGCAGTGTTTCTCACCCTACCAGGTGCGGCTAGCGTCAGCGGCGAGGTACTGCGCGTGTGCGGACAGAATCTCATCGGCGCCTAATCGTCCCCAAGCATCGGCACCTCATACATCCTGCGTGCGAGCAAGCGGCGCCAAACCTGGCATGCGGCTTGCAGTCTCGTATGCAGGTGTGCGCTTTCACTCCAACGGGAGGCTCTTCATGCTGCATATCTTAAAAGACCTCAAAGGCTTAAAAGTTGCTGCGACCGATCAGAATTTTGGTGTCGTCCAGGACGTCCTCTTTGACGACCTCGCCATGGTGGTCCGCTACTTTGTGGTGAAGACCGGAAGCTGGCTCGATGAACGTCCCGTGTTGATTGCACCTCAGGCGATCAAGGGCATTCATCCCGAAAGCGGCGTACTGGTATCCAACTTGAGCAGAAAAGATATCGAAGCGAGCCCCCAACTGGAGGTCGATGTCCCCGTGGCTCGCCGCTATGAAGAAAGCTTGGCGGAGCACTACGCCTGGGAGCCTTACTGGGCGATGCCGATTGACCCGTCCTTTGGTCCCTTTGGCATGATGATGCCGGGGATCTTTTACGCTGGCCAGGGCTTACCCTATCACACCAGTCCAGGGGTGGCAGCGGCCCGTGACCCACACCTGCAAAGTGCTACGGAGATCGCCGGCTACGCCCTGCGGGCCGAGGACGGCGAAGTCGGGCATGTCCGGGACATGCTCATCGACGCCAGCGACTGGCAGATCAAATATCTGGTCGTGGATACAGGGTACTGGTATTCCCGTCGCCCAGTGGTCATCGACCGCAGCTGGATCGCAGGGATCGACTGGGTGGCCCATGACATCGATGTGCATCTGCGGCGCGACGATATCGAAAAGGCTCCACCTTACGATCCCGACGAGCTGGGCGCCAGTTTTGCAAGCGACTTGACGGTGTACTACCGAGGCTTGCTCGATCGCTGGCAAGAGACCCTTGGCCTCCACACGACAGAGGGTGCAGAGCGTCACCATACCGGCCAAGGGGCAAGTCCGCGCTAGCCGACGACGTTCAGCGCATGTCGTGATTTCACTGCAGCTGAATCCAATCGGCGACATGGACTCTTGTGAAACGAATAACCGGAGGAGCGCGACGCTCCTCCGGTTATTCCAGCTGACTCTTAAAGCGCGCGATTAGCGGCAGTAGGAGTAGTAGCCGTAGCCACCGTTGCTGTAGTAGCTGTTGTAGCCGTAGCCGTAGTTGTAGCCACCGTAGTACACGTTGTAGCCGTAGCCGTAGCCGTAGTTGCTGTTGTAGTTGTTGTAGCCGTAGCTGTAGTTGTTGTAGCCGCCGTAGTTGTTGTAGCCACCGTAGCCGTAGTTGTTGCGGCTATAGCCCCAACCCCAAGACTGGGTCGAGCTGCTCTTGTCGAGCTCGCTGCCTGCGGTAACGATGCTTTGTGGCGCCGTGCCGCTGTCAAAAGCAGCAGCCAGAGCGTCGCCCGTCAGATTTTCTTTACCAACAGACGTGGTGCGCATGTCGGGGCTACCGACTGGGTTACCATTGGCATCGAGTTGGACGCGAACGACAGCAGCTGCAGGCAACTTGTCAGCCTTGGCAACTTGGTCAGCGCTCATAGGCGCGACTGGAGCTGCAGGGCTGCTGTTGTCCTTGTGCTGGGTGCCGCAAGCGGTAGCCAAGAAGCCAGCGATAAACATGGGGGTCACGAAACGCATAGACTATCCTCCGGGATGGGTTGGGTGAGGGTCTGGGGGCCCTCTTGTTGCTAATTTTTTGAACACGCAGTCGTCATCTGCAAACCTGTTTTAAACTATTCTGATAACAAATCAATAGCATTCTATAATGATGTAATCTTTTTAGTGGCTTATCTATGAAATATGCCAGTTTGACATAGGGTCGAAACTGGCTCAAACTCGCTAAACCCCCCGCCATAAGCCACTTTCATGGAGAGTTTTTATGCCTCGTATTCTATTGATTGGCGCTAGCGGCTTTATCGGCCAGGCCTTGGGAGTTGAATTTGTAAGGCGAGGTTATGACATCAACCTACTCAGCCGTGGGATTAGCCGCGAAAAGCTAACGTTTCCATGCCAGATCTTTGCCTGGAAGGGAGATGCCCACGCGATTCCCGCCGCCGCTTTAGAAGGCGTCACGGGCGTCATCAATCTAGCCGGAGAAAGCATCGCCGATGGACGCTGGAGCGCGGCGCGTAAAGCGCGCTTTCGCACATCGCGGCTTGGTCCGGCGGCGGCTTTGGTCGAAGCGGTTAAAGCACGCAGTGAGCGTCCAGCGGTCGTCGTCCAAGCGTCGGCGATCGGCTATTACGGCGACACTGGCGACACCGTCGTCACAGAAGACGCAGCAAGCGGTGACAATTTTCTCGCCAAACTCTGCGTGGACTGGGAAGCAGCGGCAAAGCCGCTTAGCGACCTCGGCATGCGCGTCGTACTGCCGCGCATCGGCGTCGTGCTCGGACTTGAAGGTGGCGCGCTGCCGCAACTGTGTCGACTGTATCGCCTTGGCATTGGCGCAGCGCCGGGGAGCGGCAAGCAGTGGTTTAGTTGGATTCACTTGGATGACTTGGTGCAGCTGTTGGTTCGAGCGCTGGAGGATACCACTGTACAAGGACCCATCAATGCCGTTGCTCCTGGAGCTGTTCGCTATGAAGAGCTGCATCGCGCCTTTACCGGGCGCCGTCAGGGGTGGGTCCTCAAAGCGCCGTCGTTGGTGATGCGAGCGGCCGTCGGTGAAGGGGCGAGTATGCTGCTGGCGAGCCTGCGGGTTGCGCCGTACAAAGCGGAACACATTCATTTTAAGTTTAACTATCCGACTCTGTCGGCGGCATTGGAATCGCTGCTCGGCAGTGGCCCTAGGCGGACTCAGGACTATATCAAAGCTGCACAGTGGATCCCGGCGCCATTAGATGTCGTCGCGGAATTCTTCGCTGAGGCGCGCAATTTGGAGTCGATCACACCGCCGTGGCTAAACTTCCAGGTCAAGTCGATGTCCACGCCGCACATCACCAAAGGGTCGAAGATCCGCTACCGCTTAAGCCTGCACGGCATCCCGCTGCACTGGGAGAGCTTGATCAGCGAATGGGTGCCGCCGAGCAGCTTTGTCGATGAGCAGGCGCAGGGCCCGTTTAAGTCGTGGCATCATCGGCATACGTTTGAGCCACTTGGCGGAGGCACTTTAGTGACTGACCTGGTGCATTTTGCGGTGCCGCTTGGCAAGCTGGGGGGGCTTACTGGGGGATTTTTGGTCGAGCATGATGTGGCACGGATCTTTGATTATCGGCGGAGGGCGGTGGCGAAGCGTTTTGGGGAGGCGAAGGCGTGATGGGTGGGTGGGTCGTGCGGGTTGCCAGATACGACCCTCACCACCCTTCGGCGTCAATCGCCTTGCATCCTTCAGCTATAGCCGCCTCCATTTCCCGAGCTGACTTTTTATTTATGAGACCCGCAAACAGCTTCACTGCTTCCTTGCCTGTCATGCCTTGGAAGCCCACCCCAGCGCTGAGCGATTCGATAAAGATCGCCATCTAAGCAGCGCTCCGCTGGACAGGGTCAGCCAATTTCAATTTAATCGCTGTCAAACCCATCTGCTTCAAACGCTCGGAGCCAAAAGAAGCCTTCGGATATTCGACGTCTTTACCGAAGATTCCTTCCCAAAGAACCTCCTTTAATACAAGGCTTTCAAGTTCAGGCACATATAGACGCTTGCGCCATTTGCTGACATTTGTCGGAGTGCATTTCAGGATCGTCGCTATTTCACGGTTTGTGATCGACGTTAGTTCGCACAGAAAATCCAACTCCGCACACGTCAAAGGAGCATCATTGGCGCAAATTGCGTTCGCAACCGCGCGATGTAGTCGAGCGAGTTCAGCAAAAGAAATAGCAAGCTCGCCCTCGTCGTCTCGGGAAAACAATACTTCTTTGAAAACCCAGACCTTTCCTGCGAAATGCAAGGCGTGATGGCGCTTTCTTTCGCCCCGGCTGCTCCCTTGAATCTTAGCCATAGTTCAACTCCATCGATCTGTCAGCGGATTATGATGCCAATCGAGTGCGAGAAAGGGATAGTAGATCAGGTTTGGATCGGCGTCCCCATCCGCTAGCAAATATAGATTATTCGGTCCTTCTACAAACCAATTCACATACCGATCCGGTCCAACGTACGTAATGATGTGATAGGCAGAATCGCGCAGTACATAGTTCAAAAGAATGTCTGCTTTCTCGCTTGAGAAACCACCGCCAACGGTGTCCGGCCCCAGACCGAGACAAAGCAGTTCACGCCAATCACTTAGCTCACCGGTCCGCTCGGCAAACGCGACACCGTCGGTGTATAGATCGGGGTCTGGCCTACTCTGGGCTGCGGGCAACTCCGGTCATTCCAACGCTTGTGTGTACATAATCGAAAATTCGGTGTACTTTGTACATTGAGGTGGCGTGATCGGTCAATTTTTACAAGGGTTGCGAGCTGTTGAAATTTTTGTGGTTGAATGATGCCATTTATAGACATACATTCTCAGCATGAAACTTTCACACTGGGCAAAATCGCAAGGGATATCCTACAGAACTGCATGGCGCATGTGGAAAGACGGAACGCTGCCGACCGCAGCCCGCCAACTTCCGACCGGCACTATTATTGTTGATGATCCCAAATCACCGCAAGTCGGCAGCGTGGCTTTGTACGTAAGAGTGTCCTCGGCAGATCAAAAAAATGACCTTGAACGTCAAGCAGGGCGACTTACGGCTTTTGCGACATCAAAAGGTTTACAGGTGAGCGCCGTAGTAAGCGAGATCGGCTCCGGACTCAACGGACATCGACCGAAGTTGCTCAAGCTGTTGGCCAGTGCGGATGTTAAAACGATTATGGTCGAGCATCGCGAGCGTCTTGCTAGGTTTGGGGTCGAGTATTTACAGATGTCGCTGGCGGCCAGTGGTCGCACTTTGCTAGTGATGGATGAGGCTGAGATTGACGACGATCTAGTTAAAGATATGATCGATGTCCTGACCAGTTTTTGCGCTCGTCTTTACGGCAAGCGTAGTGCCAAAAACAGAGCCCAAAAGGCCTTTAAGGCGGCGTCAACTCACTCATGATTTTGAGCCATAAAATTGCTCTAGACCCAAACCTAGCGCAGCGCAAATATTGCGCGCAAGGTGCCGGTACAGCGCGGTTCGCTTGGAACTGGGCGTTGCATGAGTGGAAGGCTGCTTACGAAGCCGGTGAAAAAGTCACTGAAGGAGGTTTGCGCAAGAAGTTAAATGCAATCAAAAGACAAGAATTCCCGTGGATGTTAGAGGTCACCAAGGTCGCCCCGCAGCATGCGATTAAGTGCCTTGGAACTGCTTTCCAAAGATTCTTTGCGGGCACGTCATCTTACCCCCAGCCAAAGAAGAAGGGGCGCAGAGACAGTTTTAGAGCGGACAATGGCCCGGGCTCCTTTAGCGTCAGCGGCCGCTACCTGAAGCTCCCGATCATTGGCACCATCAAAATGCATGAAGAACTTCGCTTTATAGGCAAACTTTTGTCCGTGACGATCTCGCGTGAGGCACACCGCTGGTTTGCCGCGATAGCCGTCGATATGCCGGATACTCCACAGGTTGGTCAAAACCAAGCTGTCTGTGGAGTCGATCTAGGGATTAGCCGGTTGGCAACGGTAAGCGACGGAACAGTTGTCCCAGCAGTCGATTCACTGAAGCGCGAGCTTAAAAGGCTTAGACGATGCTCACGAGCGTTAAGCCGCAAAGTGAAGGGATCAAGCAACAGGCGCAAGGCCAAACACAAGCTGGCTCGCCTTCATGCAAGGATCAAGCATGTCCGACTCGACGTCCTCCACAAGACGACGACCGATCTAACCTCGCGATTTGGTACCATTGTACTTGAAACCTTGAACGTCAAAGGAATGATGGCAAACGGTCATTT
>Ga0315276_10000115_pt1 | contig 63652 bp, 55 predicted proteins | sample YL17G05_0_MG_FD_204542 | JGI IMG/M metagenome (GOLD analysis project Ga0315276, IMG submission 204542) | Sediment microbial communities from Yellowstone Lake, YNP, Wyoming, USA - YL17G05_0 | ecosystem: Environmental > Aquatic > Freshwater > Lake > Sediment | place: USA: Wyoming | collected...
GAAAAGCAATACCTGTTTCCGTGCGCGGCAGACGTCCCCGTCTGCCAGCGAATTCATTCTCTCATCCCGAGCGCTGCAGACACAAACGCCCGCTGCCCCCAGAGCAATTTTGATGTCTTTTTGCATCAGTTTGCCTCGTATTCCTTTCAAGCAGAAGTAGGCGGCGAGCAGCCGACCTCAGGAAAGGCAAAATCATGGGACCCTTTTTTTTTGACAAAACGAACCCAATGGATGTTGAATGACAAGCACTTCCCCAGAAAAACGAACCCAAACGAACCCAAATGGATACGAAAATGGCCGCTCCGATTTTCCTCTTCATGCCGTTCGACAGTCGGGTTATATTCCCCCCATGTCTCTCTACATCTTTTCCGATGCTCATCTCGGTTGCGGGTCACCTGATGAAGAAGCCACCAAGGTGGTTCGAATCACGGAGCTTCTCGCGTTAGTTCGAAAGGACGGCGACCGGCTGATAATTTTGGGGGATCTGTTTGATTTCTGGTTTGAATATAAATACGTGATCCCCAAGGCAAACCACGAGATTCTGTTTTTGCTTCGCGATCTGACCCGATCGGGAATTCAGGTTGACTACATCAGCGGCAACCATGATTTCTGGATGGGGGATTTCTTCGAGAAACACCTCAAGATTCCGGTGTATCGGGATTCGCTCGATTTCAGCTACGACAATCTCCGGTTTCATCTGACCCACGGCGACGGTCTCGCCAAAGGTGATGGCGGCTATCGATTCCTGAAGCGAATCCTGCGCAACCGGTTCAATATCTGGCTGTATCGCAAACTGCCGCCGGACTGGGCGTATCCGCTGGCGCGATTCGTGTCCGGTTCCTCGCGTAACTACACGTCGCGCCGAGACCACAAATTCGCTGCCGATTATGCCGCTTATGCTGCCAACAAGCTGCAAGACGGCTTCGATATCGCAGTGATCGGCCACCTGCATATTCCGGTATTCAATAAATCCGAGCGCGGCGTCTATGTCAACACCGGCGATTTTATCACGCATTTCACCTATCTGAAATGCACGAGTGGCGTGGTTACCCTGGAGTCTCTGGTAAAGCCTTAGGGCTCGTTGTTTCGCGGTAAGAAATCAGAAACCAATTGCCCCGTTCCGGGTTACATGACATGGAAAAGCTAATGAACCTAATAAGGAGAACTTTGTGAGCGTTTTAGTAACTCGTGAGGCGCCGGATTTCAGCGCCTCGGCTGTCATGCCTGACGGCACTATTGTCGCTGATTTCAGATTATCGAGCCTGAAAGGGAAATATGTAGCGCTGTTTTTCTGGCCGCTCGATTTCACGTTCGTTTGTCCCACCGAGATAATCGCGCATGACCATCGGTACGAGGATTTCAAGCAGCGGGGAGTCGAAGTGGTCGGAGTCTCGATTGATTCGCAATTCACGCATTTTGCCTGGCGCAATACGCCGCCTACGCAGGGTGGAGTCGGGCCGATCAGATTCCCGATGATTGCCGATGTCAAACACGACATCTGCCGGGCCTACGGTATCGAGCACCCGGACGGTGTGGCGCTCCGCGCGACATTCCTGATTGACCGGAACGGCATTGTCAGGCATCAGGTTGTCAATGATCTTCCGCTCGGGCGCAATATCGACGAGTTGATTCGACTGGTTGATGCCCTGCAGTTCACCGAAAAATACGGCGAGGTTTGCCCGGCCGGTTGGCAGAAGGGACAGAAGGGGATGAAGGCAACTTCGGACGGCGTGGCCGAATATCTTGCGGCACATAGCAAAGAGCTGTAATCAAAATCTTGTTACTTGTATCGAAAAATGGCGGGTTCGGAAGCCGGACCCGCCCTACCTCGGCTTGTTCAAAACAATTCACCACGCAACATGACCAGTGTGCACGCCCGAACAACTTCCATTCCGGCAGCTTCGAGTTTCTCCGCCAGCGGTTCGTTTTCGGAACCGGGGTTGAAAATGACACGGCGTGGCTTGAGCCGGAGAATGCGATCGAGTTCGCCGTTGGAGATATCGGCGCCCACATACATCGTCAGCGTATCGATTGGCTCGTGAATTTCGTCGAGTGATTTCAGGCCACGAGTGCCGTCGACCGTATGTCCCGCCGGATGCACCGGAATCGGGGTATGGCCGTACTCCTTGAGCATCTTCACCGCCTTAAATGAATAGCGGTCTTCTTTCGGCGATGCGCCGAGCACGGCGACGCGAGAATGGGCTGCGGCACAGGTCATGTCAGTGTTCCTTTTAGTTTCAGAACACTGCGGCCGAACTCCGGTTCCATGGCCGCCAAATAGCATTGTGTCACGCCAGGAAGCTCCCGGCGAAAGTGAACAGCATCAGGAGTGTTACAATATCAGCCACCGCCAGCGCAATCGGCCCCGAGGCGATTTTGGGATCGGCGCGGAATACCTTCACGGCTCCGGGGATCAGGACACCGAGAATACACGCGACAATGACCGCTGCGAACAGACCGGCTCCCACTGCGGCCGCCGCCGCGAAATTCTGTTTCCACGCAAAAGCGATAGTCCCGACGATAACCGCGCTGCAGGCTCCCAATCCAAAAGCGCTGGGCAGTTCGCGACGCACAAGGCCGACCAGCAGTCGCCACGACAGCCGATGGTATGAGGATTGGAGTGTTAGAGTCATCGATTGCATGCTCACACTTTCCGCCACCGCCAACACCACAGGAACGAACAAAGCCAGGAGGGTGACGACTTTGATAAGCGATTCATTCAAGGTGAGAATGAGAGCACAGACCAGGCCGCCGCCGATATTGGCCAGCAGCCACGGCAAGCGGTCTTTCAGGCTTGACCAGACCGAAACATTCCGACCCATCGAAACGTGCACACCAATCAACTGGAAAACGTTGTCGATTTCATGCTGACGGGCCACACTGGAACCTTCGTCGGCAAACAACGTGATATCGATCACGCCAACCAGACGTTTCTCCGCATCTACTACTGGAAGCGCCATAAACCGATGTTGCAGCAACATCTCCGAGGCCGTTAACAGCGTATCGGTGGCGAGCACCGCCACTGCTCGTTTGACCATGATGCTCGAAACCGAAACCTCCAACTGGCTCATGAGCAGGCGGCGCACCGGTACGACACCGACTAAGCGATTGTCCGAATCGACCACGTAGAAATAGACGATCTTCTCGCCGAGGTCCTGCCCCCGCAGATAGGTTAGGACATCGCCGACCGTCTGATCCTGATGCAAAGCGGTGACCCGCCGCTGGGCATACCCGAGGACAGGTTTGTGAAGGTTCGCGATATGCTTGGTTGGCATTATGATTCCTTTTTCGTGCCCCACAGCTTGCTGTGGGATATCTCCTGAAAACGTTCTCCCGTGAGAGAATCTGGATTCCCGCCTTCGCGGGAATGACACTCCTTCATACTATCGGCAGCACGCCGTTCGGGTCGAACTTCTCTTTCACTTTGCGGGAATAGACCGCATCGGTGTCCGTGTTCGCCGGCACCAGACCGCTCAGGAAATGAGCGCGATCAATTCTGTTCTGGCGCATCGAATCGTACTCGTGAGCCGCGGTTGTAGGCAGCACGCGGAATGTTGCCGTGACAATCAATCCCAGCAGCCCCCATGAACCGGCGAACAGCTTGACGATATCATACCCCGCGACTGATTTGAAACAGACTGAACCCGGAGTGATAGTCTCCCCCGTTGGCAGCACTATACTCGCTTTGATGAAGTACTTTTTGATCGGGAGATCATGCCCGTTCAATTCGGCGGTCAGATTGACCGCCAGCGCGCCGCCCACCGAACCAACGTACGGCAGTGCCGAGTGCGGAAAATACAGATTGTCACTCGCGATATGCTGATTGATCTCTCGCAGGGGATACCCTGCCCCAACCGTGATATACAGGTCGCCGGGGGCAACTTCAATGAGCTGGTTGAGCCGGTCCGTCCGAATCGTGACCATATTGGCGAACCGCTCCCCGACCGGATCGATATTGTTGCCGAAACTCGTGATGTAGGTTGTACGCTTGTGGTTGTTAAGCAGCAGCAAATACTTGGCGGCTTCAGCAGCGGATTCCGGGTGGAAGGTCGGGACTCCCTTTTGATAGGTCAGCCGGTCAGCGGGGAACTCGGATCGGAGAACACTGATGAATTTATCAATCGTCATGGCACGAAGATACCCAATATCAGGTGCCGGTCAAGTCGTCGGGTGTCCCAAGCCCTGTCATTCTGAACTCTGCTCAACCTGCTTTGGAACCTTGCTCCAGTATAATGTCCTTGAAACGCTGATAGGCATAGGAGACCGCCAACAGGATCAGCCCGAGCCCAATGAATGAGAATATGCGGTATAGCGTATCAAGGAACGAGAGATCGTAGATGAATATTTTCAGGATCGTCACGCCGAACAGCACAATCGACATTATGCGCAGCGGTCTTCGCCGAGCCCACAAGCCGAACACCATCAGCGCCACCGAGTACGCCAGCCAAACCCCGGAGAGAGTCAGTTGCTGGAGATCTCGCAGGCGGTCTATAGCCGATGTTGCGCCCGCGAAATTGCGGGACGCGGCCAGGGCGGCAATTGGACGGGCGAAGGCCGCCCAGGTTTCAACCGTGAACAAATAGAGAAGTAGCAGGACCAGCGTCAAGCGAAGTATAGGGAGGAGATTCTTCGCCCAGTCTTCAAACCCGCGAGCCTGCGCGATTCTCCTTATATGCAGGTAGAGCATGCCAACAAGCAGGAGGAGTGTTGCAGCGCGGATGTTGAGAAAGAGGGTAAACTGCTCGATTGGTCGGTACCCGAACCCGGCGATGAATCCCATGATTATTGCGACCTCGATCACGCCCAGGCCGACGAATGCAACCGACCAGAGCTTCTTGTGGAGTCCGAGCCACAGAAGCGGGAGCGAGTAAATGGCCCATACCGCCACCAGCGCCAAATTGCGCACGAATGCCCGATCTGACGGCATCTCAGTTCCGCCCGCAGCCGCCAATTTCTGACGGAAGTAATCCAGGGTTTCAAAGGTTGCCAGTCCAAATAGCAGGGCGCAGGCGACGACATTGAGGATGTCGGACACGACTTTGGTGGTATCGTCCTTCCTCGACCTGAACAGAATTGAGGATCCCAGCATCGAGGCAGCCAGAACACCAAGCGTCAGCGCCCGCTGGTTGAAAAGGAGAACAAATAATTTGATAGGCTCGTACTCCACGGTCTTCGGTTGATACATCAAGCTGACCACCACCAGTACAAACAGCCCCAACGCTGCCTGCCACACCACCGGACGTTTCCAGAATAGTCCGCAACCGACCAAGGCTGCCGCTTCAAGCGACCAGACCATACTCAACTCGAAATAGTGGAATTGGAAAGCCGTAGCGATCACCAGGAACGCTATTGCCGTCACGAGATATTGGTTCAGGAAGCGCGGGACTTCAGAAAGATGTCGTCTCTTGCTCAGGCCGATCAGGAAATAGGCAATGCCTATGAGAACTGTCACCAGTCCCATTCTATCATGATAACCTATGTTTAGCTCAGACCAGAGGATCAGGAACAGCACGATAGCGTTCAGGACTGACGTAACCTGCCGGCGGCTCGTCTCCCCGGCTCGCCGAACGTGATGCGCGATTTCCGACACAAGAAACAGCGCCCAGATAATCACGGCGAACGTTACGGTTGCAGATAGGCTGGCACTGGCATGACACTCGGCGCTCCACGCGCAATAAACAATCGCCGTGGCTACCAGAGTGAAAAGTTCCAGGAGTCCCCAACTACGCTTGAAGGCCAGTAAGGCCAGCAGTCCCAAGTCGAGCACCGCGATATAGCTGAACAGTCCCACTTGACTGCACTCGCCGGTGCTCAGCAGGAACGGCGTCAGGAAACCGCCGGCCCAACCGAGGAAGGCAATGGCTTTGGCATCATGGCGCGTCGCCTGTGTGAACGTGACGACGGTCACCACAGACATGAGTAGGAAGGCCGCCGGCTGTGAGACAAGATGATAGAAATTGAACGTAGCGTAGACCGACAGATACAAGATGGCAATCCCCGCTCCCACGATACCCTGGGCGAAGATCGCGAATCCCTTTTTATGAAAATGGTTCCCGGCAAGCAGCAGCGCCAGGCCGGCGATGCCGCCGATTATGACCCGGGCCGTCTCGGAAATCCAGTTGTTGTCAAAGGCGTACTTCAGGAAAAAGCCGACCCCCAGAATCAGCGCCAGGGCGCCGATCCGATTTAGCAGTTTCCCGCCAATCAATGCCTCCCATTCCTGTTCCGTGCGTGACGGCTGTTTGGGCTGAATCGGTTCCTCCCTGGGAATGACGGCGGGGGCTACCGGAGGCGGAGGAGGCACATCGTAGGATACGGGCGGCCTTGCCGCCATGCGAGACGGGTCGGCCAAAGCCTGCCCGGGTTCCGTCTGGGTTCGATAGTAGTGCGTCTCGCCTGTCGGCGTGTCTTTCGGTGACTGGACGCGATGTTCAAGGTCGGACAGTCTGCGTTCGAGGATGTCGAGACGGCGCCATGCGAGTATGACAAAGAGCACGGCACCGAACGCAATTAGAATGACAAGAGCTTCCATAATGACCCCGGAAACGCGTGCTCGCACAGGAGACGCTATTATCGATATTTTCCGGGCGGGACGTCGCACACTCCCACCCGGTGCTTCGCTTCAAGCGGGAACGTAACTGGATACCGTTTGATCGGCAAACTAAAAACGGGGAGCCTTGCCTGTGTCAAAACACAGTGACTAAGTACGATAGGTCAGCCGCGAATTCGCTCTGTACTACAGAAATGAACTCGGAATGGGTGGTCATGGGGGGAAATAAGGCATGGGAATGGGAGGTCAAGCGCTGCGATCGATACTACGAAAAGCCTAAGGCAGACACATGGCTCGCTTGCGATGAAGTTCTAGCGCGTTTGCCTGAACGAGCGATCCAATCTAGGTGAAAGCAAGTGGAACTATGTCTTCAATGAAACTCCTAACCTTGTTCGGGCCTGGACTATACTTGCCTGGGTGGCCGCACTTGTTGCGGAGCTTCAGGCAATCATCGAGTACGTCGCGCTCGTTCTTGTCGAAGAGACCCAAATCCTGCGCGGCAAGGAGCTGCGTCGACTCCTTGATGTACGCAAAATCGTCAACAGTCTTCAGCGTTCGTGCCTTCGGGTCATGTCTAGTGACAGCGCTGTTGATCGTAGATGCGCCGAGGGCGATCATCTTGACCTGTATTCGTCGCATAGCGCCAGCCCAGAGAAAGACCACACAAGCTCTGATAGCACCCGCCTCCAAGCACTTCACAGACTCCTCAATGTATCCCCGGACATCGGTGTCGACGACCGAGTCTACAACCCGTCTCAGCGTTGACACATCCAACCCTGTGTGGGTCTTTACTTCACTGACATCTGAGAGACCTTCTATGTGCTGCTCACCGGATCGAGTTATGGACCAACCGTAAACTGCATTTTTCATCGGAACACTGGCGACATGAGAACTGCAACTGCGAAGAGCTTGGGAGAGGTTGGCATGTCTTGCTCCTTTCACGCGCGCTAGTTTCAGTTCCAATCGAAGTTCTGAGACGCGAACAATGTTCTGGCCTTTGGCATGCTTAAGATAGTAGAGTGTAGCTAACACTCGATCATGCATTTTTGGCTTTGACAGTTCCTGGAGAAATTCAGCTAGTGTCATGCTTTTTCCTCAATAGGCACTGGCTTGCTTCCCTTACTGACAGAGTACTTTTCTTTCAAGTACAATTCACCTGAGACGGTTAGTTTGTAGCCCTTGGGGTCGCGCGCATAGAGTTTCTTGCCTTTATCGGTGGCAACTCGCATTGTCGCGTCGGGGCGTGTCGGAATGGTCAGGCCACTGCTGTTGGACAGGGTTCTTACCATCTGCGTAGTGATTGCGATTGTTCCGTGTTGCGAATAGAGCCATGCGACGATCAACTCCAATGCATCTGCTGGGGTCTTGTGCTCAGATTTCTTTAAGAATTCCTCGAAACTGGATGCAGGTATCGCCTTAGCTTTGGAGCCCTTCTTAACTGTATCTCCCTCGGATTTGGTCGTGTTGGCATCTGTATCCTCTATCAAAAGCTCAAATGCCTTGAGACGAATTAACGGGTCAAGTTTCGCGATAAACTTGTTGATTTCGAGGAGCTCTTTCTTGAGGTCCCCGCTCTTTTCCTTGCTCATAATTGACTCCTTTGAAATACTGAGCCCCAACCTTTCGGTCGGGGCTCTCGTCGGCGATTCAATCCTAGTACATATCTCCCATGCCGCCGCCGCCGGGCATTTGAGGCATCCCCTTCTTCTCTTCCGGCTTCTCGGCGATAATCGCCTCGGTCGTCAGAAGCAGGCCGGCGATTGAGGCCGCGTTTTCCAGCGCCGTACGAGTGACCTTGGTCGGGTCGATAACGCCCGCCTTCATCAGGTCCTCGTACACGTTGGTCTCGGCGTTGTAGCCGTACGCGCCCTTTTCGCCGATGACCTTGTTCAGCACCACTGAACCCTCGACACCGGCGTTGATCGCGATCTGGCGAAGCGGCTCCTCGATTGCCTTGCGGACGATCTTCACGCCCACCATCTCGTCTTCGGTCACCTTCACCTTATCGAGAGCATCCATGCAGCGAAGCAGCGCCACGCCGCCACCGGGGACGATACCTTCCTCGACCGCCGCGCGGGTCGCGTGCAGAGCATCCTCGACACGAGCCTTCTTCTCCTTCATCTCGGTCTCGGTTGCAGCGCCGACATTGATCACCGCCACGCCACCGGCCAGCTTGGCCAGGCGTTCCTGCAGTTTCTCGCGGTCGTAATCCGAAGTCGTGTCATCGATCTGCTTGCGGATCTGGCCGATACGAGCCTTGATATCTTCCTTCTTGCCGCCACCTTCAACGATCGTGGTGTTGTCCTTGTCGATTGAGATTTTCTTGGCCTTGCCAAGATCGGAGATTACAGCGTTTTCGAGCTTGAATCCGAGTTCTTCGGAAATCACCCGGCCGCCGGTAAGTGTTGCGATATCTTCGAGCATTGCTTTACGACGGTCCCCGAAACCGGGGGCTTTCACCGCCGCGACTTTCAACGTGCCACGCAGTTTGTTGACCACCAGAGTCGCCAACGCTTCACCCTCGATATCCTCGGCGACAATCAGCATCGGATGTCCCTGCTGGGCCACTTTCTCGAGCACCGGCAGAAGGTCCTTCATGCTGGAGATCTTCTTGTCGTGAATCAGAATCAGCGCATCTTCAAGCACCGCTTCCATCGCGTCTGGGTCGGTGACGAAATACGGCGACACATAGCCGCGGTCGAACTGCATACCTTCGACTACTTCGAGCTTGGTTTCGGCGGACTTGGACTCTTCAACCGTGATCACGCCATCTTTGCCGACTTTTTCCATCGCTTCGGCAATCAGGTCGCCGATGTGCCGATCGTTGTTGGCGGAAATGGTACCGACGTTGGAGATATCTCCCTTGCCGGAAACCGGAATCGATTTCTTCTTGATCTCTTCGACCACCGCGGCCACGGCGATATCGATACCGCGTTTGATCGCCATCGGGTTGTACCCGGCGGTTACCGACTTGATTCCCTCGCGGAAAATCGCCTGCGCAATGAGGGTCGCAGTGGTAGTGCCGTCACCGGCGACATCGGAGGTCTTGGACGCCACTTCCTTCACCATCTGGGCGCCCATATTCTCAAAGTGATCTTCGAGGTCGATCTCTTTGGCCACCGTCACGCCGTCTTTGGTGATGGTCGGGGAGCCGAATTTCTTGTCGATTGCCACATTGCGGCCGCGCGGACCAAGCGTCACTTTCACGGCATCGGCCAGTTTGTCGATACCCGCTTTAAGACGGGCGCGCGCTGAGCTGTCATATTCAATCAGTTTTGACATTGTAGTAGTCTCCTTCTTTCTACGTCTTCGCCCGTTACTTCGCGATGACCGCGAAAATGTCCGACTCCCGCATGATGAGGTACTCGACGCCATCGACCGTTACCTCAGTGCCGGAGTACTTGCCATACAGAATCCGGTCACCCTTCTTGACTTCGGGAGCGACTCTTTTGCCTTCTTCCATCCGGCCCGGGCCGACTTCAACGATTTCCCCTTCCATCGGTTTCTCTTTGGCGGTATCCGGGATGATGATCCCGCCCTTTTTGACTTCCTGCTGGTCAATTGGTTTCACCACCACACGGTCAGCAAGCGGTTTGATTTGCATGTCTACCTCCTATGGTTGACTAGTTAGTTGTGTTCTCATTGTCCGCTTCGTTGCCGCCGCCGGAGATAATCCTCCTGACCATCGGCCGTTGGGATCAAGTCAGGCGTGAGGCAAACTCGGCTGTTAGCACTCAATCAAGAGGAGTGCTAATACTCCGAACTAATGATTAAACGTCGAATCTGTCAAGCGGTTTCAAGAAATCGACTTGGCGTCCGCTTTGAGATCAGTGCTGAGACACAGCCGTGTCAACGTGTTGTAAGTCATTGTATATGAATATGATAGTGCTCCTTACGCTCGCGTTTCGATTCTTTTGAAATTGCCCCCGACCTCAAATCTCCAAAGAAAAGTGAGAATCCTGCCAAGAAAGCACTTGACAAATCATGAAACCTTATCGATGTATGTACCGTTGTACATACATAGATGTAGGTGTTTGATATGGAACTGACCAACTTCTTCAAAGCGCTATCTGACCCGACTCGACGGAAGGTTCTGCAATTGCTTCGCGAGCGGGATATGACTCCATCGGAGATCCTGGAGAAACTTCCGGTATCGCAACCGACCTTGTCTCATCATCTGGACATTCTCAAACGGGCGGACCTTGTGACATGCGAGAGAGAGGGACAGTTCATTCGGTACTCGCTGAATATGAGCGTGCTGGATATGACGTTTGATTACATGATGCAGTTCAAAAGGAGTGATAAACAATCATGAGGTGGAACTGGAAACGCGAACTGTGGGCGCTGGCGATGATTGTCGCGGTGGCGCTGATTACGCTCTATTTCTATCCGCGGTTGCCCGACCCAATGCCGTCGCATTACGGGTTTAGCGGCAAGGCGGATGATTACTCGGCGAAGGATACCTTCATCATGCTCTACCTTGCCCTGTGTGTCGGGGTGTATCTGCTGATGACCTTCATCCCGCTGATCGACCCGTTCTGGAAACGGTTTCAAAACAAGTACAGCATTTTCCTGATCATGCGGGACTGCGCCATGTTCTTCTTTCTGTTTTTCTACATTCTGATTCTGTTGTCGGCCAAGGCGGGGTATTTGCATCAAAGCGTATTTGGGGTCGGTATCGGCCTGTTCTTTGTCCTACTCGGCAATTATCTGCCCCGACTGCCGCGCAATTTCTTCTTCGGTATCCGGTCGCCGTGGACACTGGCGTCCGAAGAAGTCTGGAAACGCACTCATGTATTAGGCGGGTGGCTCTTTGTTCTGGCCGGATTACTGATGATGCTTCTCTGCCTGGCCGGTGTCAAAATGACTGTAGTTCTCGTATTTATTATCGTACCGCTCGTAGTGTTTACCGGCTTCATATATCCACTGTGGCTGTACAAGAAGCTACAAAGAGAACACAAGCTGGAAGTGCCGCAGATTTGAGCAAGCACCAGTTGCACTCCGCATGGTGTGTAGATGTTAAGGTTATCTGGTGCAATGACAGCAAGATTGTTGACTTGACACAAAGCCAGCGACGGTGTTGACTGTTACCCAACTTGATTGACGCGAACAGTGGAGGGCATTTGTGAAATCGCTTCTTATCCTGTCGAGCGCAATTCTTCTGCTTCTGTTTGGACAAATCGTAGCTTTGGGTAAAACTGGTGACCTCAAGCTGTCTGCGTCTGTCGGCACTGAGGCATCTGCGGATTCAGCCAAATTCTCCGTGCCAGATGTTCCGTGCCGTGTGCCGGATACACTCGTCGCAATGATAATGCGTCGGGACACATCCCGGAGCTCCCAAGAGGCCATCGTTCGACTATCCAAACATCTCTATTTCCCGTATCGCGAGCCATATGAAATTCCTGAGCCATTCCTGACCATACTATCGCCTGATCTCGATGGTGATGCGGAGACAGAGATCCTAATGCAGGTAGGCCGGGGGTTCCAGGACACACATATCTGCGTATTCAAGCAAATAGGCGATCGATGGTATCTCATATTCATCGAGTCGATTCATTCCCAGTACACTGAACCGGAACTCAAGGTCTTACGGTGTGCCGGCTTGGGAGAGATATTCTATACCAACATTACTCTCAGTCACGGCTCTTCAATTTTTCTTGAATCATATCGTTTCTACAAGATTGTGGGTCAGAAGGTCGTCGCCTGTCTGGAAATACCAAAAGAAGGCCACATATCCGGATGGGGGCTATTTCTTAACGAGAGAGTGGATATACAGAAGATCATCTCTGATACTGTGCCAGGTTCATTTCGGGCTTCATTCGCTTACAGTTTCTTCCCCGGGGCTGTATATGAATCCGATATTGATTGGGAAGCCCACGAAGAAATCCCGTTTGTGAGCGCCATCGACACGGTTACGTACACTTGGGATGCAGCCGCACTCGCCTTCATCCCCATCTTCTCGGGAAGGCCCAATGGGCTAACTCCAGACAAATACGCCCGACTCGGCGACTTTGGAAACGATTCGCTTTTTGTAAGCGCGTATGGGTACGAGATTCAGAATTGTCTTGATACCGGTTCGACAGAGCAGAAGAGACTATTGACTGATTATTTGAAGCAATTTCGAAGCACCGGCAAAGCAGTGCCGCCATCTGGCGAACTTGAGCTGAAGACAAGCACTGGCGGCATGAATTTCTTCGGACCGAAGGACTCAGTCAAGAAGTAACCGCATTAGTAGGACCGGAGGCCGTTTAGCCCAACCCTTCTAGTCCACATCCTACTCTACCGTCACCGATTTCGCCAGATTTCTGGGCTGGTCGACCGGGCAGCCGCGCATCGTCGCGATATGATACGCCAGTAGCTGTAATGGTATCACTGACAGCATCGGCGTAAGCAGGTGGTGCGTCTGAGGAATGTAAATCACGTGCTCAACGCGCTCTGCAATTTCAGTGTCCCCTTCGGTCGCGACAGCGATCACGCGTCCTTTGCGGGCGCAGACCTCGGAGATATTCGACATCACCTTGTCGTATACCGGGTCCTTGAGGGCGATGACCACCACCGGCATGTTGTCGTCTATGAGCGCGATCGGGCCATGCTTCATCTCGGCCGCCGGGTAACCCTCAGCGTGAATGTAGGAGATTTCTTTCAGTTTCAGAGCGCCTTCAAGAGCGACCGGAAAATTGATGCCGCGCCCCAAGTACAGGAAATTGTTGACGCTGTGGTATTCCTCGGCAACCCGTTTTATCACTTTGTCGTTCTGCAGGATTGATTCAATCTGATACGGTATCCGCTGCATGCACTCTATCAATTCGCGTCCTTGCTGGACCGATATCTGGCGCATCCGCCCGAGCAGATTGGCGATAAGCGAGAGCACCATCACCTGTGATGTAAATGCTTTAGTCGAGGCCACACCTATTTCCGGCCCGGCGTGAATGTACACGCCGCCGTCAGACTCACGGGCGATGGTCGAGCCGACCACGTTCACGATCCCCAGCGCCATGGCGCCGTGCTGCTTGGCCTCGCGGAGGGCGGCCAGAGTATCGGCAGTTTCACCGGACTGACTTATGGCAAGAAGAATGGTTCCCTCTTCCAGAATTGGAGCGCGGTAGCGGAATTCGGAAGCATATTCAACTTCCACCGGCAGGCGCGCCAGTTCCTCGATGATATACTCGCCGATGAGGGCCGAGTGCCACGACGTGCCGCAGGCGGTGATGATAATCCGTTTGATACGGCGAAGCTCTTCGTATTGCAGATTGAGGCCGGCCAGCCGGGCTATCCCTTCCTCGAAGTTGAGCCGGCCGCGAATTGCATTGTATATGGTCGTCGGTTGCTCATGAATCTCCTTGAGCATGAAATGATCATACCCTTCCTTTTCGATCATTTCCAGTGTCCAGGTGATTTCTTCGACCGTCGGTGTAATCTTTACATTTTGAATGGTCGTGATCGAATATTCGGTAGGAGTAACCGTTGCTATTTCTCCATCCTGCAGGTAAACAACACGGTTCGTATGCTCGAGCATGGCGGAGACATCGGAGGCTACAAAGTTCTCATTGTCGCCGTGTCCAATCACGAGCGGGGAGCCTTTACGTGCCGCGACAATAGTATCCGGGTGAAGCATCGAAATAACCGCGATGCCATAGGTTCCTTCAACCCGTAGCAGTGCATCCCGAACCGCTTCGGTGAGGTTCCCTTTGTAATTGACGCGGATAAGGTGGACGAGAATCTCCGTATCGGTCTCGGTCCGAATTGTCACGCCTCGGCGCACGAGGAATTCCTTCAGGGCGCGGAAGTTCTCGATTATGCCGTTGTGCACGAGCGCGAATTCACCGAAATTATCCGTGTGCGGATGAGCGTTCAGTTCGTTCGGCTCGCCGTGCGTCGCCCAGCGCGTGTGGGCGATACCGCGCGTACTGTTCACCTCATGCGGTTTGAGCTGGCTGACCGCCTCTTCAAGCTGCTTGATTTTGCCGACCGATTTGGAAATCATCAGGCCGGAATCGGTCAAGAGCGCCAGCCCGGCCGAATCGTAGCCCCGATATTCCAGACGCTTCAGACCGTTTATAAGAATGGGCAGCGCCTGCTTTTGGCCAACATATCCGACAATTCCGCACATACTACTCTCTCCTATGCGAAGAACGAGATGATTTTGTCATGAAGCGAGGCCGTGAGCTTCCGGCTCGTAGTCTCAACGATCAACCGATAGATCGGCTCGGTGTTGGATGACCGAATCTGCACCCAACCTTCGGCAAAGTCAAACCGCATGCCATCGCGATTGTCGGCTTTCGTCTTACCCAGAAGCTTGCCGGCCTCGCCTGCAAAGCGCTCAAGGCGCTGTTTGAAATCCTCAGGAAGCGTCGCTTTCGACTTTATAATGCAATAACGCGGGAAAGTTCCCACAAGTTCACTCAAAGATCGGTTCTCCTCGGCGAGGCAACTCAGGACCAGCGCCGTGCCGACGAGCGCATCACGCCCGGCGTGAAACGTCGGGTAAATTACGCCGCCGTTTCCCTCGCCACCGATTACGGCCTGTTTCTCACGCATCATCTGCACGACATTCGATTCACCGACTTTGGAATAGAATACCTGCGAGCCCATGCCCTTGGCGACGGCCGCAGTAGTGGACGACGTAGACAGATTGATGACCGTGCTTCCCTTCTCCCGTTTTAGCACCTGTTTGACAGCGACAGTGAGGGTCAGTTCTTCGTTGATTGCACGACCCTGTTCATCGACTAAGACTAAACGATCGGCGTCGGGATCGCAGGCCAGGCCGAGATCGGCCCGGTGTTTTCGCACGGCCGCTGCTAATTGCCTCAGGTGCGCAGGAATCGGCTCCGGCTTATGCACGAAATCGCCATCCCCTTTGCAGTTGATGCAAACGACTTTGACTCCCAGCTTCTCAAGCAGTGCAGGCAAGGCAATCGAACCTGCGCCGTTAATGGCATCGACCACAACTTTGAACCGACGGGATTTGATTGCTTTCAGATTGATGGTCTTGAGTCTCAATGTTTGTCTGATATGCTCATCGATCCATTGAGTCTGCTGAGATACCGCACCGAGCTTTTGATAGGAAACGTAGGCAAAAGAGTTTGATAAGAAGATGGCATCAAGTAGTTTGTATTGATCCGGGGTAATGAACTCGCCCCGTTCATTGAAGAACTTGAGGGCGTTCCACTGCGATGGGTTGTGCGATGCCGTCACGCAGATGCCGCCCGACGCCTTCACCTTCTTGACCGCTATTTCGACAGTGGGGGTCGGGACAATTCCGATATCGATAACGTCAATTCCGACGGACATCAGACCGGCGATTACGGCGCGGTTTACCATCTCCCCCGATGGTCGGCTGTCGCGGCCGATCACCACCGGACCGCGTTTCAAAAACGTCCCAAACGCCGCGCCATAGGCCGTAATCATGACCGGATCGAGACCGTTGCCGACAACCCCCCGGATTCCGGAGGTGGATTTGACTAGTTCTAGTTTGCTCATATTCTATCTATATATCGTACGAATTTGCAAGCCAATCAGTCTACCTTTTCTTGCCTGCCGGTAAGCACCGCCATCATGACTTTATGAATCCGGCCGTTGGAGGCAAGCAGATCCGGATCGAATATGCTATAGGCGGAGCCGTCGACTCTCGTTGTTATACCGCCCGCCCGACGCAATATCAGCGTGGCCGCAGCCGTGTCCCACGGGTGAAGTTTCAACTCCCAAAACCCGTCAATTCTTCCCGCCGCCAGCCAACAAAGATCAATTGCCGCCGATCCCGGCCGCCGGATACCCTGTGCCCGCTTGGCCATCCGCGCAAAATAGCCAAGATTGTTCTTTCGTGCCGAGCCGATGTCGTATGCGAAACCGGTGGCGAGCAACGACCGCTCCAGTCTCGTCTCTTTCGATACCGCGATTTGTTTCTTGTTAAGATACGCCGGCCGGCCCAGGCCGCTCCAGAATAACTCATCCCGCTCCGGGTCGTACACGACACCGGCAACGATGTTCTTCTGATATTCCAGTCCAATTGAAACGCAATATACGGGAAAGCCGTGAGCGTAATTCACCGTGCCGTCAAGCGGGTCGATAATCCATACGAACTCCGACCGACCGCGCGAATCGCTTCCTTCTTCGCCGAGCACAGCGTGTCCGGCGAATTTCCTTGTGATGGCGCGGGTAATCAGTTTCTCGCAGCGGAGGTCGACATCGGTGACCGGGTTGATTCTCCCCTTATAGGTGATACTGAGTTGTTTGTTGAATGCCTGCCTGAGTAAGGCTCCGGCGCGGTGCGCCAACGGGCGCATAAACGCGAGGTACTGCTCGATATATCGCGATTGAAGTCTGCTCATCATGGAACCTGTGCTGTTTTCTGCTCCCTCTCCAACTGCTTCTTGTACTGCATCTGGTACAACCGGTAATAGATTCCTTTTTGCTGCATCAAATCGGCGTGGCGCCCGATTTCACGCACCTGGCCGTGATGCAGCACGACTATCTTGTCCGCCTTCTCGATGGTGGAAAGCCGATGGGCGATGATTATCGAGGTTCGCCCTTCCATCAGTTTGTCGAGCGCCTTCTGAATCAACTTCTCAGTCTCAGTGTCAACCGAACTGGTCGCTTCGTCAAGAATCAAAATATCCGGGTTGAACGCCAGCGCCCGCGCGAAGGAAAGCAACTGTTTCTGCCCCGTGGAGAGCGTTGCGCCCCGCTCCTTTACCTCCGAGCGAAGGCCGTCCGGCATGTTGGCCAAGAAGCGGTTGAAACCGACTCGTTCCAGCGCCTGCAGAATTTGCTGGTCAGTGATGGAACCCTCCCTCAATCGCACGTTACTGGCCAGATCGCCGCTGAAAAGAAAGACATCCTGAAGCACCAGTCCGAGATGGCTGCGGAGTTCCGTCATCTGTAGCTCGGTAATTGGTACGCCATCAATCTTGATTGCCCCTCTCTGATAATCGTAGAAGCGATACAGCAGAGAAATGAGCGAGGTTTTGCCGGCGCCGGTGGCCCCCACGATGGCCACTCGCTGCCCCGGATCTACATCGAATGATACATCGCGCAGAACCCAATCCTCGCCGGAATAGGCGAACCACAACTTATCGATTTCGATACGGCCGTTGAAAGCAACCGGCTTGTGCGGCGAAGCGACATCGACAATCGCCGGTTCCGTGTCCAGCAGACCGAATATCCGCTCCGAGGAAGCCATCGAGGCCTGTAGGATATTGTACTTCTCCGCGAGGTCGGCAATCGGCCGGTAGAATCGCTGGACCAACTGGATGAACGCGACCAGTGCACCAAAGGTGAGTGTGCCGTCGGCTATTCTAAACCCGCTGTAGTAGACCAGCAATCCAATCGAGAGGGCGCCGATGATTTCTACCGTCGGGAAGAACACCGCATAGTAGAGAACCGATCGAAAATGGTTGTTGCGGAGTTCGGCATTGATGACATCGAACTTGTGGTTCGTTGCTTTCTCCTGAGTAAACAACTGCACGATCTTGACACCGGTGAGGTGTTCCTGCAGGAAGGCGTTCGCTTTGGCCAGCGTCAGACGGACTTCGCGATAGACATTCCGCACTTTGGCGCGGAACACAAACGTCGCCGCGATCAGCAACGGCAACGCCGTGAAAGTCACCAGCGCCAGCTTCCAGTTGTAGTACAGCAGGGCGGTCACGATGAAGACCAGCGTGAGAATGTCGCCGACAATGGTGACCACGCCGGAGGAAAACATGTCGTTCAGCACGTTGACATCGTTGGTGACCCGCGTCAGCAGCCGTCCGACCGGATTGCGGTCATAGTATTGAAGATGGAGCCGCTGAAGATGCCGATACATCTGCATGCGGATATCGAACTGCACGCGCTGTCCGAGCCACATCGTGATATAGGTCTGCCCGTAGGTGGCGGCCAGCATGAGGAGCATTACGCCCAGATAGGCCAGAGCAATCAGTCCGAGGCCGTGCGCGTCTTTGGCCTTGATGTAATTGTCGATACCGTACTGTGTCAGAAACGGCAGCGCTACTTGCGCCAGCGCCGCCACCAGCAGTAGGAAGACGGCAAACGCTGTGGCGCTTTTGTACGGGCGCAAATAGGCAAGCAGCCGCTTCATCAGGCGGGCGTCGTACGCCTTGCCGAGCGCTTCTTCTTCGTGCAGCCCGTTCGTCGCCACTACATCTTCTCCAGTTCCATTGCCAACAACTGCGAGCGATACAACTCGGCGTACCGGCCATCGAGCGCCACCAGTTCGTGGTGATTGCCGCTCTCGACAATGCGGCCGTCTTCGAGGTAGACGATGATGTCCGCCTCCCTGATCGACGAGACGCGATGAGATATGATAAGAGTCGTGCTTCCCCGCACGGTCTTGATTCGTTCGTTGATCTGATCCTCGGTCTCGGTGTCCACTGCAGAAGTGGCATCATCAAGAATGACTATGGCCGGCTCAATCAACAGAGCGCGCGCCATGGCGGTGCGTTGCTTCTGCCCACCGGAAAGTGTAATGCCGCGTTCGCCGACAACCGTGTTATAGCCGTCGGGAAACAGCGAAACATCCTTGGCGAGCGCGGCCGTTTCCGCCGCCGCTTGAACCCGCGAGGAGTCCGCTTCCATATCGCCGAAGCGAATGTTGTTGGCAAGTGAGTCGGAGAATAGAAACGCTTCCTGGGTGGCGAAACCGATCTGGCTGCGCAGAGAGTGAAGGTCCCAGTCGTTGACGTCAACATCGTCAACCAACACCTGCCCCCGGGGCGGTTTGTACAACCGAGACAGCAGCGATACCAGCGTGGTCTTGCCACACCCGACCGGTCCGACGATACCCACCGTCTGGCCGGCACTGATTGTCAGCGAGATATCGTGCAACACCGGCTTCTGCTGGTCAAAACCAAAACTCAGGTGACGGAATTCGATTTTTCCCTTCATGCGATCGACGTGGGGATTCGGAAGCTCGTTCCTGATCTCCGGTTCGGTAAACAGAATGCGGTTGATTCGGTCGAGCGACGCCGTACCCTGTTGGTAAAGCGAGATAACCCAGCCGCCGGCCAATATGGGCCAGAACAACATGGTCAGGTATCCGAAGAACGCTGCCATCGTGCCGAGCGTTATCTTTCCACTCATCACATCAAGTCCCCCGAAATAGAGCACCGTAAGGCTCAGCGCTGACGCGAAGAAGAACATGAGCGGGAACATGATCCCATATACGCGCGCCAGCTTGAGATTGAGATGCACATATTGGGACGATACGTCGGCAAAATGGTTGATCTCCTCGGTTTCCTGGCGATACGCTTTTACTACCCGGACTCCGGCCAGATTCTCCTGAGCTACCGCAGTAAGCAGCGAGAAATGTTCCTGAATTTTCGTGAATCGCCGGTGCACAAGATTTCCCAGCCGGTTGACAATGAACGGCACCATAACCATCGGGAAAATAGCGTACAGCGTGAGCTTGGGCGACAAGGCGATCATGAAGGCCAGGGCTGTGATAACCGTAACGATCGTGTTCGCAATCTGCATGATCCCTGGTCCGATCATCATCCGAACCGCTTCAAGGTCATTGGTAGCGCGCGCCATGATATCGCCGGTGCGAGTGCGATCGTAAAACGACGGCGACAATTTGAGCAGATGGTCAAGCAACGCCCCACGCAGATCGTATTCGATACGACGGGACATCCAGATGATCGTCCGCCGCATGAGAAACCGAAAGACTCCGGAGCCGATAGCAAGTCCGACCATCAGGAGCGCCAGCAAGAGGATGGCGGAAGATGGCGCGTGATTCTCCAGACGGTCGAAGATCAATTTGAGCACATAGGGATTGATCAGGAGCAGGACGTTGGACAGGACAACCGCTATTGCTCCGAAGATGAGGTAACCCCGGTACCCCTTGAGATATCGGGTGATGGTGGAGAATCGGCCGGGGCCTGATGGCCGGGTGTCGGTTTCTTGTGTCATAGTCTCTGTCTACCGGTAGTATACGGACAGGAGAGTATAACGCAAGAGCCGGTCAGTAGTTCATCAGATTTGCGAACAGATGAATCGCTTCGATATTGAGCTTACTTGTCCACTCGAGCAACGGCAAACCGCAGAAGATGATCTGGCCGGTCCCAATTCTGGAAACTGAGAGAAGCGATCCCCCGGTCGGCGTGACATATACGTTTTCAGCGGGGGACACAATGGCCGCAGCAGTAGTCCGCTTCTGAGTCATTGCCTCAAAGAGAATCCGGTCCGAAATGTTGTACGGTTTGCTGAGGACGGTGGCACTGGGCAGCCGATTGAGAATTTCCAATCCTGAAAGACGCTCTAATGCGGGCGTCAATTCGATCGGCAAGATGTCCCGAGGCCAGTCGGTGGGCTGACCGAAAACAACGACCGAGCCGCCGTGACGCACATAATCTTCCAATCGGCCTTTAGCAAGGCGAAGCGACGGGTAGTCGCGAAACGCCCCGGAGCCGATGGCAATAATATTGTACACATCCAGATCGGCAGTTTGAAGCGACCGGTCTGTCAACGGCTGGAAATCGGCTCCTGCCATCCGCAGAATATCTTCAAGCAGACCGGTGCTGTCGGGCAGGAAACCGATATGCACTGTGTCCTCGATTTTGCATGAGGCGATACGTACCAGGCCGGTATCGGCGGCGACCAACCGATCCCCGACGAACAACGATAGTGTCTGCTGTTGGACACCGAGCTCAAAGAGATTGGAGACTGTGAACGGGATCCGAACTGTTTCAATCGACCCCCCTTTTTCGAGCGAGCGTTCCGTCTGATAGGCTCCGGCGTACAGACCTCGAGGGGTCTCCAATTGAAGCCTTACTCGTCCATAGAAGTATGGCGGCTTGGTGATAACGGCCTTCCACGTCATCGAGGACACAATCTTGTCGACATTGAGCGGCGGAAGCGGCGGCACGAAGAAGAACGACGGCTGAAACTTGACGCTCAGATTCGGCGTCTCCCAAATCGGGATAGATGACACCACCTGAAACGGTGACTGACCGTAGGCGATGTCTGCCGAGAACCGAAGCGATTCCGGTTGCTGTGCCTCCAAACGATCCGGGTCAATGTCAATCAAATACTCCCGCACGTAGCTCTGGTGCGGTTGTATCTTCCTCATCGCAGAATCCAAGAGCACGCGGAGCGTGTCCCAGTACGGCTCGAAGTAGACGCCGTTCAGGTCGATTTCCATCGGACCGTCGGCTGAAAGTGAAGCCACGAATTTTAGTTTCGCCCCTTCCGGTGAGTCCCGCACGATGATTTTGCCGTCCCACTGCAACCCGATTTCACGTCGAGCTGCCCGCTGCATGCGGTTGGTCATGTCAGCCAGATAGGCCATGATTTCCGGGATCGCCCGTAAACGGCTGTCGGCGTGACACTGTTCGTTGAGAGTCGCCAACTCATTGTTGGCGGCAAGCGCATGCGTGGCCCGTTTCCGACCTATGCTGTTCAAGGCCAGATTGACAAACGCTTCGTAATTGCGGGCCTTCTTGACAAATGATTCCCGTATCGCTCCTTCGGGGACCAAGGAAACAAGCAGGCCCGGCAAACGGTAGGCATCGATCCCATCGACAAAGTCAGGCTCCGTCGTATTTGGCGCCACGATACTGTACTTTAGCACATAGCGCGAGACTTCTTCCGGCAAGGCTAATTCCGCCCTGAACCACGGAAAGAGCAATGGTACTTCCTTTTCGATTCTATCGCGATACCGGTTGAATCGTTCCCGAGCATTGAGGACGACGGCACGCCTGCCGGCGGTGTCCGGCTCGAATCGCTCGTAGACTTTCAGAGTGTGAAACAAACGACCGGAATCCGGCGGCGGCGACAGCAACCGGGACACCAGACTATCGCCAAGCGGGTTGGCATGAGGTGCTCCCAAAAGAACGATGTCCGGGTATCGATCAGCGATGAGAGATGAGACGAGTGAATCGACAAAGCCGGCGGTATCCGGCAAGGTTGCGCCGTGCAGAAATATCTGGCGATCGGTGACTTCGGAGGTTCGCTCGCCGTACCGGTCACCCCGACTGATGCTCAGAAGGTCGATTCGCGCACCGTACCGGTCGTTAAGATAATAAAGCGTAGCCCAGTCGATGGTTTCGGGATTATCGAAAACGTACAGGACTCGAAGATCTGATATTGTGTATGAAAGCGGATCGGCAGCTTGAGCGGGACATGCCAGAATCAATCCGCCAACGAGTACTGTAGCTATGGTAACCGGTATACGCGCCATTTGTCGCACTCCTATCCGTGGATGCTTGGGGGAATATATCAGCAATCCGAAAATGAAGTCAAAATTCAAAATTTGGGGGGATTAGCCGAGGGTATCCTCGTCTTCAGATCGCCAGGCCGGATCGACAATGCAGAAAAACACAAGTGGAACTCCGCCGCTATTCCTTACCCATTGCACTGATCCAGCCGGAATGACAATCGCATCACCGGAGTAAATTAGCGCGGTCTCAGAATCAACATGCATCTCCCCTTCCCCTGACAGCACGTAGTACACTTCGGACGACTTCAGCTGGTGCGGCCGCGAGGATTTCCCCGGCTCGAGCATCGCACGGGCCAGCGAGTATCGCCCTTCGAACAGATATCCTCGATCGGGGTGAAGAAGCTCCCGGAGCCTGGTGTGGTCGCCGGCGAGTATCTCCGGGCAGTCGGTCAGTTTTCGAATCAGCATGTCATTCAATTCGACTGAAAGAAGAAAGCCGCCCGATGGGCGGCTTGGTGGTTCAGATCACCTGGTTTTCTCGAAGTTTCTTGAACAGAGTGTCGGCAATCTGCTCAGGTGTGTCGCCGGTAATCATCTCACCTTTGGTGCGGGGAGGCGGGGTCGAGACCTTGATGGTAGTCGTGCCTGAGTTGGCGCCGATATGATCGCCATTGATACCTAAATCGGCGGCGGTCCATTTGATGATGGTCTTCTTCTTGGCCGCCATTTTCCCCTTCAGCGACGGCAAACGCGGCTCGTTGATTTCCTTAACTACTGAGACTACCGCCGGTAAGTTCATTTCGACGACGTCATAACCTTCTTCGGTAGTGCGGAAAACCGTGATCTTTTCCTCTGACGCCGATTCCACTTTCTTGACAAAAAGCGCCTGCGGCAGGTCAAGGTTAGCCGCTACAGCCCCGGGAACCTGCGATGCATCGGAATCAACCGCCTGTTTCCCGGCGAGAATCAGATGGAAATTGCCAAGTTTCTTCAGACCAGCGGCAAGGATTTTTCCAATCGCCTGCGGGTCGGAGCCGGCAAACAGGTCATCGGTAAGCAAGTAAGCGTCATCGGCTCCAAGCGCCAGGCAGTCTCGGAGCGCCGACTCGGTGCGTTCGGTCCCAACCGACATAACCACGCACGTCCCCCCCAGTTTCTCTCTCAGGCGCTGGCCTTCCTCAAGAGCATATTCATCAAGCGGATTGAGTATCCCCGGCCCGGCCGGCAACACAACTTGATTGGCGGCTTCATCCACTTTGATAAGCGCGATTTCCGGAACCTGCTTAACGAGGACAACGATATTCATTCAATACTCCCGGTCTGGTCAATTTCAAAGTCTACAACGAAGCGCGAATATGGCAGGCAAGTCGGGGAAAGTCAAGACTCCACCGCGAGCTGTTCCAACGCCCGGCAGGCGGCTTTCTGCTCCGCCTCCTTCTTGGACAGGCCGATCCCCTCGCCCACTTGCTGTCCGCCGACGCTCACGACAACGTGAAAGGTCTTCTCGTGATCGGGGCCTTCTTCTTGAATTACGTCGTAGCGTGGAATGGTGTCGCCGCGCGCCTGCATCAGTTCCAACAGGTCCCCTTTGTAGTTGCGCTGCGCGGAATCGGTAACAATGCGTCCTTTGCGCGTGTAGATGAGCCGGAGCACGACATCGCGGGCCGCATCAAGCCCGCCGTCGAGATAGACCGCGCCGATGATCGATTCAAAAGCGTCCGAGACGATGGAGGCTCTTTCCCTCCCACCCGACTTCTCTTCTTCCGGTGAGAGTCGCACAAAAGCATTGATGCCAAGTTCCCGCGCAATCGTAGAAAGCGTGGTCTCGTTGACCAGCATTGCCTTGGTCTTGGTTAGATTCCCTTCCAGTTCCTCCGGGTGATCTTGGTACAACTGGTCGGAAATGACCAGTCCAAGCACTGAGTCGCCAAGGAATTCGAGCCGTTCATTTGAGGGCTGGTCCTGATTCACGGAACGGGCGTGTGACCGGTGGGTCAGCCCCAAAATAAGAAGGCTATCATTTCTGAAATGATAGCCAATCAGATTCTGCAGGCCCTCGAGGTCCTCATCCAGAGGACCAGGAGTGTCAAACCCAAGCAATAGTTTTAGTGATCGCCAGAGACTCATTGCCCCGTGCCGTTAAGCCTGCCGACCACCAGCGAAACATTGTGCCCGCCAAAACCGAATGAATTACTGATTGCATAGTCGACTACATGGCGGCGCGCTGCATTCGGAACATAATCCAGGTCACACTCCGGATCGGGATCATCGAGATTGATCGTCGGATGCACCGTGCCGGTCTCAATCGCCTTGATTGCCGTGATCAACTCCATGGCACCCGCGGCACCCAGCAGATGCCCGGTCATGGATTTGGTCGAGTTACACAGAACCTTATAGGCATGTTCCCCCAGTACGGCTTTGATTGCCTTGGTTTCAGCAATATCACCCAAATCGGTAGCGGTTCCATGGGTATTTATGTGGTCGATTTGTTTCGGCGTCAGTCCGGCATCGGCAATAGCCGTCGACATGGCCCGCTGAGCCCCCAGACCTTCCGGGTGCGGCGCAGTCATGTGATATGCGTCCGCCGTCATGCCGGCGCCAAGGATTTCCGCATAAATGCGAGCGCCGCGCTTGACCGCGTGCTCATATGATTCGAGAATGAGAATGCCGGCGCCTTCCGCCATCACGAACCCGTCGCGTCCTTTGTCAAACGGCCGCGAGGCCTTCTCCGGTTCATTGTTGCGGGTGGACATGGCTCGCGCCTGACAGAAGCCGGCCATCGAAGTTGGTGTAATCGTCGCCTCGGCGCCGCCGGTGATCATGACATCGGCTTCACCGCGTTGCACAATGCGGTAAGAATCGGCGATCGCATGAGCCGATGACGCGCAAGCCGACACGGTCGCATAGTTAGGGCCGCGAAAGCCGTACCGCATCGATACCATGCCGGCGCACATATCGATAATCATCATGGGAATGAAGAACGGCGAGACCCGTCCCGGTCCCGATGTCACCAACGTCGAGTGCTGCTGCTCGAAAGTCGATATGCCGCCAATTCCGGATCCGATCACCACGCCGCAGCGGTCGAGATCAAGAGAGGCCGGATCGAGACCGGCGTCTTTCAGCGCCATTTCGCTTGCCACGATCGCGTACTGCTGGGTAAGGTCCATGCGCCGGAGTTCTTTCTTTTCGATAACACTCGAAGGATCGAACGACTTGATCTCGCCGGCGATTTGCGTCGGGTAGTCGTCGACATTGAACCGGGTAACGCGCGCAATGCCGCTCTTGCCGGCAACAAGGGCCTTCCAGATTTCGTCGACGCTGTTGCCCAACGGCGTTAGGGCGCCCAAACCGGTGACGACAGTTCTGTTCTTCATAGCGAGTGTCTCAGCGTGGGGCCGAGGCTCAGTCGGCTTTCTTTGCATTTGCCTTGATGTAGTCTATGGCATCGCCGACAGAAGTGATTTTCTCAGCGTCTTCGTCAGGGATTTCCAGAGAGAACTCTTCTTCCAGGGCCATAACGAGTTCCACGGTGTCAAGCGAGTCGGCGCCGAGATCTTCTACGAATTTCGCCTTCTCCGTGACCTGTCCGGCTTCCACGCCCAGTTGTTCGACGATGATTTCCTTGACTCTCTCCTCAACTGACATCTTACACTCCTTTATTGTGTTTTTTCCCTAATGTCTATACCGATAGTCCGCCGTCCACCGCCAGTACCTGACCGGTGATGTACGACGCTTCATCCGACGCCAAAAACAAAACTGCTGCCGCTACATCGCTGGGTAATCCCGAACGCTTTATCAGTGCTCGAACCAGGAAAGCCTCACGCGCCGCTTCCGACAGGTTATGGGTCATCTCCGTTTCGATGAATCCGGGAGCAACGGCATTCACGGTGATCCCGCGCGAGCACAGTTCCTTAGCCGCCGACTTCGTTAAACCAATCAATCCGGCTTTGGAAGCGGCATAATTCGCCTGTCCGGCATTGCCGCCCAACCCGACGACCGAACTGATGTTCACAATTCGACCGGACCGCTGTTTCATCATCACCCGTGCAACCGCTTTCGTGACAAGAAAGGCGCCTTTGAGGTTGATGTCAAGCACCAGGTCCCAGTCCTTCTCGTCCATGCGAATCATCAACGTGTCCCGAGTGACACCCGCGTTATTCACCACGACATCAATTCGGCCGAGCTTCTGCACGACATTTTCAACCAGTGCATCAATTTCCGAAGAATCAATGACATTGGCCTTAACGCCAATGGCGCCACGGCCGATTTGCGCCGCCACCGACTCGACCAACGCCTGTTCGAGATCACTTATGACTACATGGGCGCCCTGATCGGCGAACGTCTGCGCGATCGCCCGTCCAATCCCGCGCGCGGAGCCGGTGACAATCACCACTTTCCCGGTGAAGTTCATCATTGATGTCAGCTCATGCTCCTACCGCGGCGAGAGCCCGGATATCGGCCAGCGTATCCAAATTCGCCGTCTCGCTGAGTGGCATTTCCCGCTTGGCCATGCCGGTCAATACCTTGCCGGGACCTATTTCCATCACCTTGCTCACACCACTGTCGGCAAGGGTCTTCATCGTCTGAGCCCACCGCACGGGCGCTGTAACTTGATCGACCAGCAACGCTCTGATCTCCTCGCCGTTCCGAACCGGCAAACCGGTTACGTTGGCCACCACGGGAACGGTTGGAGCCGCGATCGGTGTATCGCGAAGGAAGTCCCGCAACCCGTCCTGGGCCGGGCGCATGAGCGGCGAGTGAAAAGCGCCGCCGACTTCCAGCAGCGTCGCCCTCTTGGCGCCGGCCTGTTTAGCCAGCGTGACAGCCTTTTCCACACCGGCCAATGATCCGGATATGACAATCTGATTTGCAGAGTTATAATTAGCGGGGACAACCACGCCGGCCGAGGAAGCTTCGCGACAAACGCCTTCGAGTTGCTCCTCGCTGAGTCCCATTACAGCCGCCATAGTACCGGGATTCTGCCGGCAGGCTTCTTCCATGAGAGTAGCCCGTCGCACTACCGCTTTCAATGCGCTATCGAAACTAAGCGCGCCGGTCACCGCGAGAGCGGCGTATTCACCGAGCGAATGCCCGGCGGCGAATTCGAATTTCGGCCTGTCCTCTCCCAGAACAGTGAGCACGGCAAGTGAATGAAGCATGATCGCGGGCTGGGTGAACTTGGTACGCTTCAGTTCCTCGGCCGGACCATCAAAGGACAACTTCGCAATATCGATCTCCAGAAGGTCCGACACCAATTCATACATTCGCCGGACTTCAGCCGAATTGTCATATAGATCCCGTCCCATCCCCACATACTGCGAGGCCTGGCCGGGGAAAAACAGCGCTGTTTTGCTCATAAGCCTACCATTTCACAAGGGCGGAGCCCCAGAACAGTCCGCCGCCGAATGCAACCATAAGTATGTGATCGCCTCGCGCAATAAGTCCCGAGCGATTGGCTTCATCGAGCGCCAGAGGCACCGACGCCGAGGAGGTGTTACCGTATCGCTCGATATTCAAATACACGCGCTCCATTGGTATGTTGAGCCGCTTCGCGAGCGCTTCAATAATCCGCAGATTCGCCTGATGCGGCACAACCCAACGGATCTGGTCGGGCGCAATACCTGATTGCTCCAATACCGCCTGTGATGCCCTGCCCATCTCCCGTACCGCGACCTTGAAAATGTCCGATCCGCTCATGTAAATCTTGTCTTCTCCCGCCGGGTCGGTACCATTCTGATAAGGGTTCTTGGTGCCGCCAATCTTGATCCACAGCCATTCCCGCATACTGCCGTCGGACTTCAGAAAAGTCGACCGGATGCCGGCATCCTCAGTGGTCGCCTCGACCAGCACCGCGCCGGCGGCGTCGCCGAACAGCACGCAGGTGGTTCGATCGCTGTAATTGGCGATGCTCGACAGATACTCCGTTCCAACGACCAGAATCTTTCGATATTGACCGGTCTCGATATAGGCTTTGGCTATCGAGAGTCCGTTAAGGAAGCCGGAACAAGCGGACACCACATCAAATGCCGCCGCTTTCGGCAGGCCCATTTTTTCCTGTACGACACAGGCGTTGGACGGCAGTCGATAGTCCGGCGTCACGGTGGCTAAGATTAAAAGATCGACCTCATCGTTCGGGCAGCCGGCCATTTCGAGCGCCTTCTTACACGCCGCGACGGCCATATCCGATCCGATGATGCCGTCGCCCGCGATTCTCCGTTCGCGGATACCCGTGCGGCTGACAATCCATTCGTCGGATGTCTCTACCAGCTTTTCAAAATCAGCATTCGTCATCCGGCGAGGTGGGGTATATGACCCCGTCCCGGATATCCGTGCGTGTATCTTTTGACCCATTCTCACGTCCAAAGTGGTTGGTTATCAGGTCGTCGTGAATCCGGTCCTTGACCTTATTCAGCCACATTTCATAAGCGATCTTTACGCCATTGAATATGGCACGAGCATTGGATGAGCCGTGACATATAATGACCGTTCCGTTAACTCCCAGCAGCGGCGCGCCGCCGGCCTCGGCGTAGTCCAGCGACCGCCCTATACGGCGCAAAAAAGGACGTATCAAGAACACGCCGAATCGAGAGAAAACATTGGTATCGATTTGCCGCTTGATCAACTTGCCGAACATCGGTTGGATCGATTCGGCGAACTTAAGCAGGATGTTGCCGGTGAATCCGTCGGTAACGGCCACGTCGGTGTTGCCCGAGAGAATATCGCGACCTTCAATGTTGCCGACGAAATTGATTTTCGAATTCTTGAGCAGCTCGTGCGCCCCGAATATCAGATCGTTCCCCTTGCTTCTCTCTTCTCCAATCGACAGCAAGCCGACTCGCGGCGAGGGCTTGTGCAACACGACGGAAGCGTACACGGAACCCATGACCGCAAATTGGGAGAGATGGTGCGGCTTGCAGTCGGCGTTGGCGCCGACATCAAGAACCACGGTCGGCGTGCCGCTGCTGGTGGGGAACACCGCCGTGATTGCCGGACGACTTACGCCTTCAATACGACCTAGAGTCAGTAGCGAGGTGGCCATCACGGCTCCGGTGTTTCCGGGCGACACGAAAGCGTGAGCCTGATGCCTTTTCACCAGCTTCAGACCGACGGCGACAGAACTGTCCCGCATCCGCACGCCGTCGGTGGCGGCAATGTGCATCGGCACTTCGGTCTCGGCGTGATGAACCGACATGTTTTGCGGTCGCTGTTTCTGAGCCGACAGAACCGGCTCGATCCGATCACGGCGACCCACAAAGACGACGTGGATGGCGCTGCCGAACTGGCGCGCCGCATCGATACCACCCTCAACAATGGCCTGGGGCCCGCCATCAGCTCCCATAACATCGAGAGCCACGGTACATGTTCCGTTTGTCGTCATCCGTCTGATCGGTCCTGATTACCCAACAACAGCTTCAGATTGAAGTGATTACGCTTCCTTCAGAGTCAACACTTTTTCCCCGTCATAAAATCCGCAGTGCGGACAAATGTGATGAGGAAGGCGCGATTGATGGCAGTGCTGACATTCAATCACGTTCGGAACAGCCAGTTTCCAGCCGGTCCGGCGCTTGCGCCCACGAGTCCGCGAATGTCTTCGCTTTGGCAGAGGCATGATCTAATCCTTATTGCAACAAATTCTCTAATTGCTCGACAAGTTCCGCAGGCCGTCCCATCGAGGATCGGGCTGTTTCCTGGCGCACGAACAGGTGCGTTCATTCAAATTCACCCGGCACACCGGGCAGAGTCCCTTGCAGTCCTCACTGCACAGCGGTTTCATAGGCAGCGCCAAAGTCAGCGCCTGTCGTACCAAGTCGGTGACGTCGGCTGTGTCGCCCTTACCCTGAGCATACACATAATCCTCGTCATCCGACGCACCGTTTCTTTCGCCATCTTCCACCGACTGCGTACGAATGATGAAGTCAGTGACACCTTCCAGTTCGAGATCTACTTCCCGGGCGCATCGCGAACACTGTACCCGGATATCAGCCGTCACCATGCCCTGACAGAAATACTCTGCCTCGGCTTTTTGCAGCGACAACGTCAGCGTCGTCTTGCCCACCTGGGTGACCAACTCATCAAACGGCTGGATTTCTCCTTCCGACGCTTCGATCACGGCGTGCGCCGGAAAATCCTCGAACTGGCGCAGGTCGATTATCATAGCCGGTTAAGATACCCCCACTTGGCGGGAATGTCAAGGCGATTTCAGGCCCTCAACGCATTGCACGGCAGGACGTTAGCCAATCCTGAGTCGGTCTCGCCGGTCTCCGCGCTGTAACTCCTATTTGTGTGTTTCGTTGTAGACCCTGATCCGGTTCGCCGCCCGCTCCAACGCCGACTGCGTCGACGGCAGGTCTATCGAAGTCTCACCCTTTTCCGCCGAGATCAGTCGCGCCCGATTTCGTTCATAAGCGGCACGCGCCCGTGCTATGTCGATCTCGGACGCATCCTCGACAGCGTCGGCCAGGATTGTCGCACGATTGGCCGAGACCTCCAGGAAACCATTCGTCGCCGCCATGACATGAATAACATCTTGGGCGTCACGGAATTCGATTTTCCCCGGAATGAGCGTGGTAATCAACGGGGCGTGGTGCGACAGCACCCCCAAATAACCGTCCGCTCCGGGAGCGGATAGAGATATCACGTCCGCTTCAACACAGACCTTCTCCGGTGTCACAATAGACAAACGAAACATGCGCACTTACCGCTTCGATTTCTCGTAGTTTTCCAGCACTTCATCCAGCCCGCCGACCATGAAGAACAACTGCTCGGGAATGTGATCAAGGCGTCCGGAGATCAACTCATCGAATCCCTTGATCGTGTCGGCAACCTTGACATACTTGCCGGGTTTGTTTGTGAAGGCCTCAGCAACAAACATAGGCTGCGACAGGAAACGCTGCACCTTGCGAGCGCGCTGCACCGTCAGCTTATCATCTTCAGACAATTCATCGATACCGAGAATGGCGATAATATCCTGAAGGTCCTTGTAGCGCTGGAGAATTTGCTGAACGCCGCGAGCGACTCGATAATGCTCGGCGCCGACTATGAGCGGATCGAGAATTCGCGAGGTCGAGTCGAGCGGGTCAACCGCCGGATACAGACCTAGCTCGGCAATCTGGCGTGATAGCACGGTTGTTGCATCGAGGTGCGAGAACGCGGTGGCCGGGGCCGGATCGGTCAGGTCGTCGGCCGGGACATAAATCGCCTGCACCGACGTAATCGAACCGGACTTGGTCGAGGTGATCCGCTCCTGCAATTGCCCCATCTCCGTGCCCAATGTCGGCTGGTAACCGACCGCCGAAGGCATACGGCCGAGAAGCGCGGAGACTTCGGAGCCAGCCTGAACGAACCGGAAAATATTGTCAATGAACAGGAGCACGTCCTGGTTTTCTTCGTCGCGGAAATACTCCGCCATCGTCAGACCGGAGAGTCCCACGCGAAGTCGCGCCCCCGGCGGCTCGTTCATCTGCCCGAACACCAGCGCGGTCTTATCGATAACGCCGGAATGCGTCATTTCCAGCCAGAGGTCGTTACCTTCGCGAGTTCGCTCACCGACACCACAGAATACCGAATAGCCGCCATGCTCGGTGGCGATATTGTGAATCAATTCCTGAATAACGACCGTCTTCCCCACGCCGGCGCCGCCGAACAAGCCGACTTTACCGCCTTTGGAGTATGGTTCAAGAAGGTCAATAACCTTAATGCCGGTCTCGAACATCTCAACCCTGGTGACCTGGTCCTCGAAAAGCGGAGCGGCGCGATGAATCGGTAGCCTCTTCACATTGGCCGGAAGTGCGCCCTTAGTATCGAGCGGCTCACCCAACAGATTGAAAATCCGTCCCAGCGAACTACTCCCCACCGGCACGGTAATCGGTCCGCCGGTATCCACTGCCTTCATGCCGCGCACGAGTCCATCGGTCGACGCCAGCGCCACGCAGCGAACGATATTGTCGCCGGTGTGAATCGCCACTTCGACCGTCAGATTGATCTTGCGGGATTCATCGACGATCTTGATCGCGTTCAGGATGTTCGGCAGTGAATCGGACGGGAACTCGCAGTCCACCGTCGGCCCGATCACCTGAACGACTTTGCCGATATTCTCAGCCATCTACCTGCTCCGTATATGTCAGTTCAAACTTCCGAATCTATTGTCGAAACCCCAAGGGGTTTCGACCTATAATCTTGCCATGTCGAAACCCTAAGGGGTTTCGACCTACAATCTAGATTCCCGCCTTCGCGGGAATGACACTCTATCCTTTAAGCGCATCCGTGCCCCACCCTTCAGGGTGGGAATATCCTATCCTCTCAGCGCCTCGGCGCCGGAGACCACTTCCAGAATCTCTTTCGTGATCTGCGCCTGCCGCGCCTTATTATAATCGAGCGTCAGCGATTGAATCATCTCGCCGGCATTCTTGGTGGCGCCGCCCATGGCAATCATCCGGCTGCCATGCTCGCTGGCAAACGATTCTACTATCGCCGTGACCAGCTTGGTCGTGGCATAACCGGGCATAAGGGCAGCATAGATTTCTTCCGGGGTCGGTTCAAAGATATATTCGCCGACGTGTTCCCCTTCTTTCACCGGGGGACTCGCAATCGGCAGATACGCCTCCGCAACCACCTGATAGCGCACCATCGAGATAAACCGCGTATATATCATCGTGATTTGATCGGTTTGGCCAGTCACAAAGCGCGAGGTCAGCAGTGTCATGATCTCTCGCGTTCGGTCATAATTGGGCACGCCGCCCCAATCGCCAAAGAACTGCACGACCGGCCATTTGCGGCGTTTGTAATAGTCGTTGCCGCGTTTGCCGATGGTGACAATTTCAACCTCGCAGTCTTTCTGCTCGGCCAGCCAAATGTCGGCTTTGCGAATGATGTTCGTATTGAACGACCCGCACAGGCCGCGATCCGAGGTAATCACTACCAGCGTTCTCCGCTTGATTGGTCGATTCTCGAAATACGGATGTACTATTTCGCCGGTGGCGGCCGAGGCCAGATGGCTCAGCATCTCGTCCATCTTCTTAGCATATGGCTTGGCCTGCTCAACCCGCTGGGTTGCTTTGCGCAACTTGGCCGCCGCCACCATCTCCATTGCTTTGGTGATGCGCCGGGTCGAGACGACCGACTTGATCCGCTTCTTGACTACGCGAAGTGTTGGCACTGGCTACCCGATCGTTACGCCTTGAACTGCGCCTTGAATCTCGTCACCGCGTCTTTGAGCTTCGCTTCAGTGGCATCGGAGATGATCTTCTCTTTGGCCAGCGTCTGCTCGATGTCCGGGTAGCTCTTGTCACAGAACTCGATGAACTCTTTCTCGAACTTGGCAATCGCCGCTTTAGGAACATCGTCCAGTTGTCCTCGGGTACCGACCCAGATAATCATCACCTGCCGTGCCACCGGCATCGGGACATACTGCAACTGCTTCAACAGTTCCACCATCTTCTCGCCGCGATTGAGCTGCTTGCGGGTGGCTTCATCCAGATCGGAACCGAACTGCGTGAACCCCGCCAACTCGCGGTACTGGGCCAGATCGAGTTTGAGCGACCCCGCCACCTGTTTCATCATCTTGGTCTGGGCATTGCCACCGACACGCGACACGGAGATGCCGACGTTGATTGCCGGACGAACGCCCGAGTAGAACAGTTCTGATTCGAGGAATATCTGTCCATCGGTGATCGATATCACGTTGGTCGGAATATAGGCTGACACGTCCCCTGCCTGCGTTTCGATAATCGGGAGTGCCGTGAGTGAGCCGCCGCCTTTCTCGTCAGACAATTTTGCCGCACGCTCAAGCAAACGGGAGTGGCAGTAGAAAATGTCGCCGGGATATGCTTCGCGGCCCGGCGGGCGACGAAGCAACAGCGACAACTGACGATACGCCTGTGCCTGCTTTGACAGGTCGTCATATATGCACAGCGCATGGCGGCCGGTATCGCGGAACTCCTCGCCCATCGCGCAACCGGCATACGGGGCGATATACTGGAGCGGAGCGGGATCAGTAGCCGAAGCGGTCACGACAGTCGTGTATTCCATCGCGCCATGCTGGCGGAGAGTTTCGACAACCTGCGCCACGGTCGAGGACTTCTGCCCTATCGCGACATATATACAGAATACGTTCTGGCCTTTCTGGTTGATAATGGTATCAAGCGCCACTGCGGTTTTGCCGGTCTGACGGTCACCAATAATCAACTCACGCTGGCCGCGCCCGATCGGTATCATTGAATCGATTGCCTTAAGACCGGTCTGTAGCGGTTCTTTCACCGGTTGGCGCTGGACCACGTTCGGGGCGATTCCTTCGATAACGCGATATTTCTCGGTTACGATCGGCCCTTTGCCGTCAAGCGGCTGACCGAGCGGATTGACCACTCGCCCCACCAGCGCCTCCCCGACCGGTACCGATGCCACTTTGCCGGTGCGGCGCACGGTGTCCCCTTCGAGAATGTTCGTGTCCGAGCCGAAAATGGCTGCGCCGACATTGTCCGCCTCGAGGTTCAGCACCAGACCATAGATATCGCCCGGAAACTGAATCAACTCGGACATCTGGACATCCTGAAGTCCCCAGATGCGGGCGATACCGTCGCCGACTTGAAGCACGGTCCCGACCGACTCCATCTCGAGTTTGGTCTCGTATTTTTCGATCTCTTTCTTGATGATCGAAGAGACTTCTTCGGGGTTCAAACCCATCATCAAACTCCTATTTCAAATCTCTCATCTTCAAATTATTCGGTTCTCGACTCCGCTCGAACCGGCGACCAGACAAGTCCGGTCAGGGTGCCCCACCCTTTAGGGTGGGTTCATACTTCCGTGCCCCACAGCTTGCTGTGGGTTCGTTCGTTCCATCCACTGTCGAAACCCTAAGGGGTTTCGACCTACAATCTGGATTCCCGCCTTCGCGGGAATGACATTGTCACGATCCACCGCCTCATCCAGCACCTCGTCAATGCGAGGACCCCGTTGAAAAACGGGGGACGAAGCAATCTCAGTTCAATTTTCCTTCGGTACCCCACCCTTTGGGGTGGGTTTCCCGGCTCAGTGCACCTTCACCTTTTCCAGCAGTTCCTGAATCTGGCTCAAACCGTGACGCACGGAGCCGTCAATGATCTGGTCATGCAGGATCGTTATCATCCCGCCCAGAATCTGACGGTCAACCTTCTTCTCAAGTTCAATCTTCAATCCGGTCTTCTTCGCCAGTTCTTTCACCAGTTCCTGTTCTTCAGCGTGGGAAATCGGAATCGCCGTGATCACCGTCACCTTGCCGATTCCTTTTTCCGCTTTGATCATGCGGTCGAGTTCTTCGGCGATATCGGGCAGGAAACCGGTGCGGTGCTTGTCAATCAGCACAATCAGGAATTCAATAAACGGCCGCTCAAGTCGCCCGGCAAACACATTGCGCACCAACTCCAGCTTCTTCTCATCCGACACCTGCGGGGCGTTCAGGAAATTGAAGAGCGTAGGGTCCGTTGTGAGCAGTTGCCGCAACTGCAGAAACTGCTCATCCGCCTTGTCGAGAAGATTCTTCTCCTTGGCGGACATAAACAGTGCGTGCGCGTATTTTTGCGCGACCTCGTGAGCCAGCATCGGTCTTTAGGCTTTCTCCAGATTCCGGATATACCCGTCGATCAACTCGCGGTGCTTGGCGTCATCGAGTTTCTCGCGAATCACCTTTTCGGCGGCGGACATGGTTATTGCCACCATTTGATCGCGAAGTTCCACGCGCGCTTTAGCGATATCCCGCTGCAGGTCGGCCTTAGATTTCTCGTGAATCTCTTTCACTTCTTCCTGCGCCTGCGCCTTGACATCCGCCGCGAGTTTCTTCCCTTCGTCGACCGCCTCGACAATTCTGGCGCGCCGTTCGCTCTCGATATCTTTCAGCTTCGACTCATACACTGAAGCCTGCTGGGCCACTTTGGCTTTCTCGTCATCGATGCGCTTGAACTCATCGACAATTCGATTCCGCCGCTCTTCCATCAGCGATAGTAGCGGACCCCAGGCAAACCGCTTGAGAATCCAGAGCGTGATCAGGAATCCGACCGCGTGCGTGAGTAACTGTTGCCATTCCAGGCTAATCATGCGTTCTCCTGTCTGACCGCGTGCACGCGAATGGTGCGACATCCGCGGTCGTACATGTCAACCCCGTCGATTAGTGCGCGCCAATCTTGCCGGAAAGCAGGAAGAACACCACCAGCGCGTAAATGGTCAGCGCTTCGATCAGCGCCGCGCCGATAATCATGGCGGTCTGAATCTTGCCGGAAGCTTCCGGCTGGCGGCCGATTGCTTCCATCGCCGAACCGACCGCACGACCAAGGCCGAGACCGGAACCGACTGCCGCCAGGCCAACTCCCATCGGGAGCGCCCACGCCAACATTGCTTGATAATCCATCGTATCCTCCGTAACGGTATTGTTATATCTCTTTGTTCATATCTTGATTCTTAATGGTGCTCCTCGTGCGGCAGCATCATCAGAATGTAAATAGTCGACAGCAGCGTAAACACCAGCGCCTGAATCGTTGAAAGCAAAATCCCCAATAGAATGAACGGGATATTCAACGGCAAGCCGATCGGCGAATGCATGAAAGAAAGTGCGGTCACGCCCAGTCCTACAAAGGCCGCGACCAAAATATCCTCACCGGTGATATTGCCGAATAATCGCAAAGCAAGACTGAACGGCTTGGCGAACTCTCCAATCACGTGAATCGGCAGGATCAGCGGCACAATACACCAACCGATCACATCGCGCGGCGAGCCAATCATGTGATCCATGTACTTCGCAATTCCAAGCTGTGTAAGCCCGGTGTATTGCGAATACAGGAAGACTATTATGGCCAGGGAAGCGGTGATATTGATATTGGTCGACGGCGAATGCCCGCCGGGGACTATCCCCATGAGATTCATGAGAAGAATGTAGAAGAAGAGTGTTCCGAGAAACGGTGCATACCGCTTGGTATTGTGGCCAAGAATGGAGTGCAGGAAGTTGTACATTCCTTCAACCAACATCTCTACAAGATTCTGAAACGGACCGGGAATCATCTGTCGCCGCGAATACACCGTAATCGCCACAACGCACATCAGAATCGAGACCACCACCGCATAGATAATGTTCACCCAGTGGTAGACAACCGAGTCATGCCCCGTTAGCAGGCTGAGGACCGACGGCAACTCGGAACCGCCCCCTTCGCTGTAGAAGGCGAGCGCAAGCAGGGTGGAAGCTATCACTAGTGAGCGCCCCCCTGCACCGGCTTGTTGCTGTTCGGAATCGCATCGAGACCGAGCGCCAAGCGCCCAAGCACTTTAAGCACGATTATTCCCATAATTCCCCCAAATCCAATAAGCAGGTGCACCGGCGAGAACTGCTCCACCTTGAGCAGAAAAAATCCGGCCGCATATAGTAAAGGAAACTTGATTAGGCCGATGGCAATTGCCCGGCCGGCATCGGCTCCTCCCGGACGGATAGTCAGCCGGACCAACGCCGTAATGAACATCAGGTTCAGTATCCCCCATACGCCACCCGACAAAACGGCCAGCGTCGGATACACACCGAAATAGTACAGCCCGAACGGAAGAAATATCAGAAGAACAATCCCGTAAGTGCGAAGTGAACGCGCGATAAACTCAAGTCCCATCAGATTCGGAGTCTTTTTCCTTTTCCAATTGCTCTGATCGTTTGACCAGTTTGTAAATCTCTCGTCCGGCCGCCACAAATCCCAGGATTATGCCCAGAATCGTGAGATACGGTTCGCTACCCAGTTTCCCGTCAGCCCAGCGCCCCGCAAAGAAACCGATCAGGGGAGCCGCCACGAGAATCGCCGGCACAGCCCCTAACAGCGCGATCTGAGCATAGGTTCTATCATTCTTTTTCCTGCCGGGGTCAGCCGGAGGAAAGACCAAAAGGGTCATTAAAACCCTTTCTTGTATCCTTTTCGCGGGGCAATATAGGCCGGGTCAACTCAATGTCAACCACAATTGTAGGGAGACTAATTCCCTTGGAGTCAAGGAATTACGAAGTCGCCTGAAGTTGTAGGTCGGGAACCTGTCACAAGTCGTAATACATCTCAAATTCGTGCGGCGTGGGGCGGACCTGCACTTCGGCAATCTCCGCCCGTTTGATCCGGATCCAGTTTTCCAGCAGATCTTCGGTGAATACGCCACCCGACAGCAAGTAGTCATGATCCCGCTCAAGTGCGTCGAGTGCCCTGCCGAGCGAAGTCGGCAAGTAATGTATCACTGACTGTTCATTCGGCGACAGGAGATCGAGGTTCTTATCCAGCGGCTGGCCCGGATCGATCTTCTTCTTAATCCCGTCCAGACCGGCCATCAGCATCGCCGAAAATGCCAGATATGGATTCATCGTGCCATCCGGAGGCCGAAACTCCATCCGGTAGGTCTTCGCATTCCGCTGGTATCCCGGTATTCGAATGCAGGCAGTGCGGTTGCCGGTCGAGTAGGTTCCGGCCACTGGCGCCTCGAACCCCGGCACCAAACGCTTGAACGAATTAGTTGACGGGTTGGTGAACGCCAGAATCGAATCGACATGCTTAAGCAGACCGCCCATATAATGGAGGCCGATCTTCGACATCCGGGCGATTCCATTCTTGTCATAGAATATCGAGCCTTTGTCGTCTGCGAGATACTGATGCACATGCAGACCGGAGCCGGGTTCGCCGAACAGCGGTTTCGGCATAAACGTGACTGACTTGCCTGACCGGAAACATTGATTCTTGATCATGTACTTGATCAGCATACTCTGATCGGCCATAACGCGCATTGGCGCAAAGGCAACTTCTATTTCGTGTTGGCCTGCGCCGCCGACCTCATGGTGATGATATTTCAACTCAATTCCCACTGCCGCAAGCATCGAAGACATCTCCGAGCGGAGGTTAGATCGTCGGTCCTGTGGCGGCGCGGCGTGGTAGCCTTTCTTGTACGGAATTTTGTAACCGAGTCCTTCGGCATCTCCCGAGGCCTGCCAGGCCGCCTCGGCGCAATCGATATAGTAGTAGGCCGCTTCGGGACCCTGGAAGAACCGCACTCTGTCGAAGATGTAGAATTCAAACTCCGGCCCGATAATCATCTGGGCCCCTTTGAGTGTCCTGTCCAGATACGCTTCGGCATCTTCGGCCACCCGACGTGGATTGCGCGAGTACGGCACAATCTTCTCGCCGGCATCCATGATATCGCCGATCATTGAAAGGGTGGGCCGGTCGAAGAAGGGATCAATGAAGGCCGTGGTCGGATCCGGAATCATGATCATGTCGCCGCGCTCTATCGAAGAGAATCCGGCCATGGAAGAACCATCCACCCCCACGCCCATCTCGAACAACTGGTCGTTGAGCGAACTCACCGGCAGAGTGATATGATGCCAGTAGCCGAGCAAGTCCGAAAACTTCAGATCGACATACTCAACCTGCTTCTCTTTGGCCAGCTTATCCAATTTGTCTAACTTCACGAACGTCTCCTCAACCGATTTTGTGACAAAAGTCACATAGTATAACCACAACCGCGCTCTTCCGCAACACTTGTCACCGACCCAGGGTTTGATCGGACCAAGTAACTGTTTAAGGTTGTGTTGGTTACGAGCAAACCAGTATGTTACCGGTGCTAGCAGGCGCTCTGCCTGGCAGCTGTTCAGCAACAATTGTGGAGACCAATATGATTCGCTCATTTCTGCTCTTACTGGTTCTGCTGCCTGCCCTTGCGGCAGCACAGGACCTCTCCCTCTTCGACAGCGCTCTGGCGCAGGTGGGCATGACTCACGATGATGTCCGGTTCGATCAGGATGAAATGGCCGGCTGGGGTGGGGATCGATACCGAATGACCTTTTTCACCATGTTTCACAAGAACCCGTTCAAGTTCCCCAAGTATGGCGAACTGACGCTGGCGGCTTGTTCAACCAGCGTGACAAACATACCGAACCTCGTGGCGGCTTCGGGGCGAAGAATCGACTGCCCTGTCCGGAGGGGACTCGTTAGCGATGCGCTCGAGAAGTACACGACTTCAAAGGATTCCCTGCCGTTGCCGTCAATTACCGGCTCACGCAATATTCTCAGCGGACCGGAATTCGAGCGGCTCAGACAGAAGATTGATTTGATCTACCGAATCGTCGATGATAAAGAGTCCTTCCTGAAGTTGAGTTTTGGCGACTACGACAATGGCGGCGTTCGAAAAAAACTGTTCAACTACTTCACGCGGGACAGTCAAACGTACAATGATCTTGTCGAGGAGATGGCTGAAAAGGTCGATTTGAATCGACTGGTCGCCGGCACCGAGGACCTGGCGGAAGCGACTCGCCGATTGGCTGACTCTCTTGAGCTATGCTCATTCCCGTCGTACAAGGTTGAATTCAAGACGCGCAAAGGGCTGATTGTGGTCGGAACGAAAGGAAATGACACGTACGAGTATCTTGATCCGCCGCTCTTGATTGTCGATGGCGGCGGTGACGACACGTACAAGTACTCCGGTTATCCGACCGGCTTTCCTGTCAGCATCATTGTCGATCTGGCCGGAGACGACAAGTACATCTCGACTGACAGCACCAAGGCCGGTATTGGAGGCGCCATTCTCGGCGTTTCAATCCTTGTCGATAAGTCCGGCAACGACCGGTACGAAGGGGCTCATGTCTGTCAGGGGTCAGGGATATTCGGCGCGAGCGTGCTGCTCGATTATTCCGGAGATGACGTCTACACGTCGAAAACCTGGTCGCAGGCGTGCGGTTCATTTGGGATGGGAATACTGGCCGACAGCGCCGGAGCCGATAGCTTCTACTGCCTATCTTCTGCGCAAGGGTTTGGCTACACCAGAGGAACCGGCCTGTTGGTTAACTTCGAAGGGGATGACAAGTATGTTGCCGAAGACAGCTATATCCACAAACCGGCGCAGCAGACCAGAGAACATAACGACTCGCGCGCTCAGGGGACCGGGTTCGGCAAGCGGGCGGATTTTATCGATGGTCACAGTTGGGCGGGGGGAGTCGGCATTTTGTGCGATGTTCGTGGTAATGACAAGTACTCCGCCGGTCTGTTTGCGCAGGGATGCGGTTACTGGTATGCGATCGGGATGTTGCTCGATGGCTCCGGTGACGATAGTTATAACGCCGTATGGTATGTGCAGGGGTCGGGGGCGCATTTCGGCGCGGCGTATCTCGATGATTTCGCGGGGAACGACACGTATACTGCTACTATGAACATGTCACAGGGTTCCGCGCATGATTTCCAGATCGGTTATCTCAATGACCGTTCCGGAAACGACACGTACAATATGCCCACTCTGTCTGGCGGAGGCGGCAACGAGAATGGCATTGCAATACTTCATGACTGGTCCGGCGACGATGTTTACAATACACGCGGGCGCCCTGTGCTTGGTCAGGCGAACCCATCGTTTGTAGGTGGGCCGCGGAAATACCTGTACGTGTTCGGCATTTTTGTCGATGGTGGCGGCAACGACATTTACAATGAACCGTGGGCCGGCAACGGCAAGAAATGGATCGGCCCGAAGGCCAACCCCGGCAACCCTGACCCGTTTGAGATCGGGGTGGGGATAGATCAGTGAGGGTCGATTGGCCGGATTACGGTCAAGCCCCTTGCCCTAGGACCACATTTGAGTGACCTTATAGAGGGAGGCATTGACTATATGCTGTGCTCATTTGAAGGCTGTCCACATCAGGCGGAGATGGGGAGGAGACTATGCGTATACCATTTGCCTGTAGATCAGAAAGGAATGGAAGCAGAGACCTTCAATGATCGGGTGAAGCAACTTTCAGGGGGGCCATTATGGGGGCAGTTCAAGGGATTCAAGTTCCCTGCTACAATTGAATTCAACCGTGTTCCCTTTGGGGAAAACAGCACATTTGAGGACACTGAGTTTGGCGGAAGAGTGCTCTTTGCGAGCCAAATGCTTCGACATGGTTGCACAATGGCTGGTGCGAAATTCAAGGGCGGGCTGCATTTGCAGGGCACAATCGATGGTGAACTCAACTTGCGAGACGTTGAAATTTCAGGGTGCTTTGATGGAGGAAAGTACGGGCAGTGTGTTTTGCTTTGTGCTGAGACGGTGTTCAATGGATCGGTCTTCTTCACAGGTGCGAGAATTGAAGGTGGGAACATCATCTTCGACAGAGCTCAATTCAATGGCCAGAAAGCTGAATTCAAGAAGGCCAAACTCAATGGGCAGCGGATAACGTTTTTCGAATCAGTCTTTGCCGCAGGAAAGACTAATTTTGATGCTACGCGGTTTGCTGGGGATGTTGCCTTCTTCCTTGGCGCTAAATTCACGAAGGGCTGGGCGTCATTCTACGGAACGAGATGGCGTTCCACGCGGACAACATTCGATGGAGCCAAGTTTGCCGGAGAAGTGACGAGCTTTGGTAGATCACTGTTTGCCGGCGCTGAAGTGTCATTCAAAGATTGCGACTTTGGAGCACGCACGTCCGATTTCACCGGAATGCGCTCCTTGGCGGATAATCTCAGCTTCACAAAATGCCGATTTGAAAGCGAATTAGTCTCCTTCGACCGTGCGCGGTTGGGAATCGGCCCCGTGGAGATAGCGCATTCGCGCGTCTCTGGGCGGCTGAGCTTCAGGGGAACTCAGCTAACCGGAAAGATCACAATTAACGACGTTCACTTTTCTGATACATCTTCACTATTTGTCACTGATCTCTCTTTCGCCAAACCCCCTCAAAGCGTACCCACCATATTGTTTACACATGTTCAGTTCCGACCTTTCTCCACCTTTTTCGAGAGAATTTCCCCCGAACCACGGTTTAGTCGAATGCCGGCCAGCCAGAGGCCGCTCTTGGTCTTCAGATACTGCAATCTCAGAGACGTATACTTCTCTGATAACGACATGTCGTTGTTTTCATTTTTCCGTAGTGCCTTTTTCGAGGAGTCATTCCTCACATCGAGCCGGTGGCAGCCGATGCGCGAGCGTATCTTCAGATGGATGACATGGCCAATGTACTGGAGACGCTACCAAATCTGCGAAGATTTACTCTTCAAGCATCTCGCAGGCAAGAGATCCGTTGAGGGGAGCAAACAGCAGGAGCCTGAAGCCGGGCACTTCGATTTCCCAAGTCATCATTTTGAAGTGGCGGAACTGTATGTCAGAATGAAATCAGCTGCCGACAAAGCGAAGGACTATCACCTAGCCAGTTGGTTCTACTTCAATGAATTCGAAATGAAGAGGCGCGAACTGTGTGATCGAGCGTTTGCCGGGAGACGAGCTTGGCTGGGATTCTTCAAAGCCCTGTTTTCATATCGATTACTATTGTACAACGGCTATAAGGCATGCGCCGGCTACGGCGAGAAGCCGCTTTGGAGTGCACTGTGGGCCGTCTTGTTCACGGTATTCTTTAGTCTTCTACACCTACTCAATGGCCTGCGGATTCAGTCTACAGGTCAAGTAATCAACTACGATTGGGGTTCTACATCAGCGGGTTCGATTTTGTCGGGCCAGTTTCTGCAGGATTTCGGGGTCGCAGTTATGTTCACTCTATCCCGAACATTGCCGACATCCTACTTGCCCGGTCTCAAAGTGGACATAAGTTGTCAGACTAATGGGTTTCTTGATTTTAGTCTCTCAGCCGCCAACACCCTGATCCTTGTGACAATGATCGTCTTTATTGCCGTGGGATTGAAGAGACACTTCAGACGATTCTAGAGAGGTGCTACCCGGGTATCGGTCTTGACTTCGGAAGCTGATTTTCCCCCTACCTCCTCACCACCATCAGCATCCCCCCCAGAATCATCGCCGCGCCGACATAGATGAGCACCGATAGTGTCTCGTGCGCCAGAACCTCGCCCACCAATATGGCTACCAGTGGCGTTACGAACGCAATCATCGACACCGTCACGGCCCGCGTGTGAGTCAGCAGCCAGTAGTAACCGAGAAACGCAACCACACTGCCAAAAATCGCCAGATACAGAATCGACCCAACTGAAGCGGTGGTAATCGCAAAATCGGACCAGTGTTCGAATATAAGCGCCGCCGGAAGCAACAGCAGGCCGCCGGTTGCCATTTGAACCGTGGCCGCGACATAGATATTGGCGTTGGTATGATGTTTCTTGTGGATAATCAGCCCGTAAGCGGATGCAAACGAACCCACCAAAGTAAGGATCGAGCCAATGAACAGGTGCGGGGATGTCTGCAGCGAATCATACGAAATGAGAATCACACCGAGAAATCCGAGAATCAGGCCAATCCATGCCAGGCCCTGAATTCGCTCATGTTTCAGCGACAAGTTGGACAGTAGCGCCACGAAAAACGGAAACGACCCGAACAGCACCGCCGCCGTGGCCGAGTTGATGTACGTCTCCCCGAAATAGACACAGGCATAGCTAACCCCGTACATGTAGATCCCGGGGTGACCAAGACGCAACAGGTTGCGGAGTCCCGATGGATACGAAAGCCCCTTCATTTTGACAATCGTTGTCAGAATCGCGACCGCGATGACGAACCGTATGGTCGCAGCAGATAGTGGCGGCGCGCTCCCCAGGCCGATCTTGATCGCCAGCCACGTTGTCCCCCAGATCAGACAGAGGACGATGTAGACCAGTACCGACATTGCCGGGCAATTACGATCTTTTTGGTGGTTGTGTCAAACGACGTGCATATGATGTGATTCCTCATGCCCTCGTTCCTCGCCATCGGGGCGACCCCAGGATCGTGGGGCTGAGCGCAGTCGGAGCCCTGACAATAATTCTCGTGATACCTCACTGATAAAATGCCGAATAATATGATAAAATGTTTGACACTAACGGAGAATGCGGTAATTTCGGCTCTGTTACCACAATTGAATTAGGACGAGTATTCAAGGGAATTGACGGCAAGATGATAAAGACAAAAGAGTTCTTCACCACCGCGGAGCTTGCTGAAAAACTCAAAATGAACGTGCAGGTTATCACACGCAAGGTTCAGGCAGGCGAGATTCAAGCATACAAGATCGGCAAAGACTGGCGGATCCCGGAGGAAGCGGTGACAGAGTGGCTGGAAAAGCAATCCAACCGCAAGCCCGAAATTCCGCACCCACATGTAGTGACCGCTCCCCAGCAGCCGGTGCAAAGCGAGCCGTTACCGGCTCAACGCAGTAAACGCAAGCATGTACTGGACTATATTCTGGCGCAGTTCGAACCGAACCGTTTGTACACCGAAGAAGAGGTCAATCGCGTAATCAGCCGCCACCATCAGGATTACGCTACCGTCCGGCAGGAATTCCTGTCCGAGAAAATGATGGAGAGAGTTGACTCGCACTACCGTCGCCGCAACGGCTACAAAGTAGCTGAGTAAATCACTCCCCGCAGAAAGCAAGGGCCGCGTCCCGTTCGGGGCGCGGCCCTGTCGTTTCCTGGTCTCTTCGATCAGTTATCATCGAATACCGCGCCGGCCGGAGGCGTGATGCCGAGGATTCGCTGGGCATACGAGTCGCTGATGTTAATCTTGTACTCCGTATACTTCGTAGCCGCCGTCTGCATGTCGGTGAATCGGTTGTTCTGGTACAGAACCGTGATATACTTGCGGAAGGCATAGCCATTATTGGCGTTCAGCTCAAATCCCTTCTTCATCAGCGCCAGCCCTTGGTCGATCTTCCCCTGATCCTTCTTGCGCCGTCCGATTTCCGCCTTAGTCATCCCCAGATCCTCCATGTAGGCCTGATTATCCGGGCTCTGTGCGAGGAATGACGTCAGCGTGTCCTCCAATTGCGTGAAGAGCTGATCCGATTTGGCGCTGTCGTTCGCCTTGTCATAGTAGTCGGCCAGCACGAAATAGGTCTGCCAGTATTCGGGGTAAACGGCGATCATGTGATTCCCCAGCTTGATCGCGCGCTCCTGGTCCCCTTGCTTGACGAGTTCATCCATCAGCCGGACCGCACTCATCCCCAAACCGGTGAATACGCCGGTCGCGTTTTCGTCCCGGTACACTTTGCAGTCGTTCAGTCCGGTGAACTTATAGGTGTTCATGAACAGATCGTAGCTCTTCTCCAGGTCGATCAGTCCCGGCTTGGGTTCCCGATCAATCCGATAGACGTGTCCTAACGACGTCGCATGATCTCTCAGCTTGAGCGGCGACTCCGCATACGGCGGCGAACTGAAGAAGACCGGGACCTTCCATTGGTTTGCGATCACGACCTCGTCCACCATCATATCCTGGACTTTGACCATCCGCCCTTCATGCATATTCGGCGTCAGGTAAACCTCTCGGTTGCGCGGCTTATCGCGGAACATCTTCAGCGGTCGACTGTATTCCCGACCATCAGGCGCCGTATATGGATACCAGAGAATCTCCTCATCCGTTAGCGAAACCGGCACGCCGAACACGTTCTTCATCTGCTCGACATACCAATCCGTGTTTACCAGCGACAAACAGAGAACGCGTATATCCTTGCGGTAATCATACGCCTCCTGCACTCCCCACAGCGGGAAAGTGTCGTTGTCGCCCGACGTGAACAGGACCGTATTCGGGTCGCACGAATCCAGAATGTTCTTGGCATAATCTCTGGCCAGATAGTTGTTCGAGCGATCGCAGTGATAGTAGTTGGTCGCCAGTGCTACTCCCGGCAAGAGCATCAGCAGCACGCCGATCGGGATCACCGCCTTTTCAAGCAGCGGTCGGCGCACCGCAACCGTGGCCCGAAGCCATTGCAGCGCGGCCGAGATACCCATCCCCATGGCGATGCCGAAAAACACAAACGCCGGTGTGAAGAAATAGTCACGGTCTCGCACTTCGAGATATGCGTCTCCCGACTGGAAATCATACTTGGTGCCGTCGGCGAAATTCATATACAACACGATTCCGGCTGAGCACAGCAAGAAGAGCGTCATGAACGGTATGCCGACTTCGGCTCGTTTCTTGATCGCGGTGTACATACCGACAATTCCGAGTGCAAACCAGATCAGGAATGTTCCCCCCTCGTGCGAATACTGGCCCTCGAAATAGGACCAGAAGCCCATATGAGGATGACGGCCGAATTGATTTTCCCAGGTCCCGCGCCGATGGAACATTCGGCTGACCATCGATTCGTTGCCATACTGCTTGCGGTCGAGATAGCTCACAAATGTGCGGTAATCCCGCGCCGGGTGATTCTCATCGATCCATGGGCGCTGGGCCGAGCGAATGGGCAGAAAGATATGGACCGAGAAACCGACAAGCGCCACCACCATGATAGCCAGTGCTGACTTCCAATCCGTTCGCCAATTCTTCGCTTGCGGAAACATAGTGAACGCGGCAATGCCGAGCAGACCAATAGCGGCCAGATAAATGATGTACGCGATCAGGCCGTAATCCAGCCAGACGGTGAAACAAAGACCGGCGGCGACGGCCAGTTGGATCGGCAATTTGACGCCAAAACTCCACTCCAAATGCATGAGCCCAAGCATAACCAGAAGCGTCAGGGCAATTGGCGCGACAATGAGAAAGAGACTGAAGCTAATCATGATCGTGAAAACCGAAACTATGGCGAACGTTACCGTCCAATTGATCTTCTTCCACAGCATCGCCAGCAGACCAAGCCCGACAAAAGCAGACGCCATCATGAACATCATCGCCCCGTTGCGAACATTCGTAAAGAGAACGATAAGTAGAAGTTCCAGGACGATAGTCCCGGACAAGAGCATCCAATCGCGGCGCGTGGAATCTTTGGTGAGCATGAAACTGATGGCGCAGACCGGTACGACCAGGAATACGGTCAAATGGACGCCGATTCCCAGCACCGCCAGGAACATAACGAATATCATTATTCGAGTCGCGTTCTCGGTACCGCGCGCCTCGAAATAGCGCACCGTGAGATACACCATAAGCACACAGAGAGCGAGGCCGATACCGTACACTTCCGCCTCGACCGCGTTCCCCCAGTTGGTTTCACTGAATGCCACAAAAAAACCGGCGGCCACGCCACCGAAATAGCTGATCCATCGGCTGATCGCACTGGCAGCATCGCCGTTGAAGAAGTAGCGAATGATCCTGACAGCGAGAAAGTAGCTGAACAAGGCGGTAAACGCCGATGATATCACCGAAATGTAGTTGATGCGATAGGCTACATCGGTAACAAATGGAATGATCGAAAACAGTCGCCCGATCAGCACGAACAGTGGCGTGCCGGGTGGGTGAGGTACACCCAACGCATTGGCCGAAGCGATAAATTCACCACAGTCCCAAAATGGAACCGTCCGCTGAACTGTCATCGCATACACAACGAACGATCCGAGAAAGACCAAAGCCGCCATCAGGTAATGGGTTCGGTCTACTGATTTGTCTTTCAATCCCAAGAGGCCGGTCAAAGGGCCCTCCTAAAGCAACAGCTATGTAAGCCGATATATTGCATAGATATATCCGTCATTTCGGACGAAGCTGGGAATATAACAACCATGAAGCGATTCACAACAACATTTTTACCCTTCGGTGAACAATACGTTCGCCGGTAAGGAGCCAATATGTTTGTCTGGTGCGCCGTGCTATTTTGCCTGGGAATCGCCGCGTTTGTCGACTCGGTGTTGAACATGGGCGAAATCTTCAGGACCGTGAACTCAGTGTTGTTCATGCTGTTGTCGCTGGCCATATTAGTCAGAACGACTTCGAAGAAGAAAGAGCGGAAACTCGAGCATTACGAAGAAAAGATCTTCCATCTCGAACGGGAAGTCAATATGCTCAAGCAACATCAGAAGCAGATGTCGGAGTTCTAGGCTCCCTTTGCCTGCCTAGCTCCTCGCTGATCGATCATCCAATCTTGCTGATTGCTTCCAACTGACGCAGTCTCTTCCGCACGTCGGTGGCAAACGGGTAGTTCGGATACTGCTCGAGCAATTGCCGGTAGATCTCTTTGGCTTGCTCGGGCGTCCCCCGTCCGGCAAGCAGAATATCCGCCTTGGCCTTCAACCCATACGGCATGAAGTACGACTCCGGATAGCCGGTGGTCAGTCGCTCTACCGCATCGAGTGCCGCAGTGGTATCGGCCACCTGAAGGCTGATTTGCATAATTCGATCCAAAGCGTCGTCCGCCAGCGCCCGATTGTCAGCGAGCGTTAACCGATCAAACCACATTCTGGCCGAATCCCATTCAAAGCGTTCGGAGAACTGCACGGCGTTGGCGTACATCGATAGAATCTCCGGCGCATCTCCGGCCTCATCGAGCGCCATGAGCAGTTGCATGGCGTCGTTGATGTAGAACCCGGTCGGGAAATCGACCAAGAGCTTCTTCATGGAGACCCTGCAGGAATCATAACGATTTCGGAACAGGCATATCAGGCCGCCGTAATAGGCGGCTTCTTCACGAATGTCCGGCAGACTCGTTTGGCGGCTGGCGGCAACATAGGCTTCTTCCGCGCTGTCAAGATTCCCCATCCGCAGGAAGCAGCGCGCCCGGTCACGAAGCGAATTGAAGAACAGATTACCGAAGCGGTACTGGGAGAGCAACGTATCAAGAAGGTTCAGAGCCGTCGGGTATTCGCGGAGCTTGTCCATATAGATTGCAGCCTGAGCGTAAATGGCCTCTCCCTTTTCCGGGGCGCGAGGTGAGGCGGCCCTGATGGCCTCGTATTGCGCGATTGCCTCCTTGTACGCGCCGCTCTCTGCGAGCGCGTTGGCGTAGCTCATCATGAGCAATTGCGTAACCGGACCCGACGGGTATTTGCCTAGTGCATACTGCCCCATCTTAATCACCTGAGCGTATTGCTTTCGCTCCGCGCAGCGCCGCATGAAGTAGAGAAGTGGTGTGCCGTTGGACTGTTCCACGGAGTCCCTTCTGACAGAATAAGCAAACGCTTTGTCCAACTGACCCGCCTTGAGAGAGTAATCCTCCAGAAGCTGAAGCACTCGCCTGCTTTTCACAGCACTCGCTTCCCTCGTCAATCGCGCTTCGACCGCTCCCGATGACTCGGCGAATCCGAGCAACGCGATCAGCCGCCGTTCCGCTTCCATCGAGGACGATGTTGTGTCCTGAGCCAACAGGACCAAATACTGATCGACCACTTGAGCGTACTTCTTCTGCCTTTCCAGAATCGTCCCCCGATCAAGAGCGAACATGAGCGAGTCACCGGCTTGCCGACGCAGAGAATCGATCAATCGAAGCGCCTCGTCGTCGAAGCCGCGGTTGATCTGACTGCGAATAACCAGAAGAAACCGCACCGTATCTTGCATGGGGATGCCGGCAATCGTTTCGCGATATGCGGCCTTCGACGAATCGGTCGCCCCGCGATCAGCAAGCAGTTCGGCTAATTCAATTTGAAATCCGAACTGACCCGGATACTGCGCAATCATGCGGCGGACAAGCGTTTCCGCTTTCAGATATTGCTTGAGTTGATAATAACAGGTCCGAAGCAACCCCACGACCAATTGGTTCTCCGGCTCCTGCTCATACACTATTTCCAGCGCCGCGGCGGCAGGTTCGTAGCTGCCGCTTTCCATCAGTTGGCGCGCCATCATCACCCGCTGCCGGTTCTCCGCCGAATTCCCGGCTGATTGAATTACATATGTCTGACCAAACGGTTGCTGTTGGGCCGTCTGGCCTGACGCAGCCGACGCCGAAAGGCACAGGCCACAAAGGAGAGCGCTAAAACAGCTGGTCTTGCGCATCACGGTTGCGGCGTACCGGACGGAGCCGGTGTGTTAGCCGGTGATTCAGTCTGTAGTAAAGCGCGGAAATACGCCTTAATCTGCTCTTCGTACTGCGGCGGATAATTGTCGCCAAGGAATTGACGCAGCCGATCCTCGAAATGCGTCCGGTCATTGAGGAGATCGCTGGTGAGCGACGGTGGTATGAACACCGGCTGTTGGGACGCCGTGGTCGCCTTGCGCTGGTCAGTGAAATCCTTGCGCTGGAGCGAACGAGAGGCCTCCAGCATTCGAGAGTATACTTTCAACTGCCGTGCTATCGTTTCTTCCCCGGCTGTCCCGGACGAGAGGTCCTCTTCCACGTCCTTCATCTCTTTGGCGATATCACTCAGTCGACCGAGCACCTGGCGCGAATCTCCAAACTCCTGTTCGAGCTGCTCAAGAGACTTACGGATTGTTCCTTGCTCTCCCGCCAGACGCTGTAGCACCTCACGACCGCTCTGCCCCGGCTTACTGCCCGGGTTTTTGCATTGCCCCTGCGTCTGCTGGTTCAACTGATTCTGCTTGTTACACAGCGATTCCAGTTGCTGCATCGGGTTGCTGCACTGACTCGCCTTCTGACACTGATTCTGTTTTTCCAACGATTCCAGAAGTCGCATGGAGGCGCGATTCAGTCCGGACATCGCCTGCCGTTGATTGTCGATCGCCGGTGCGCCGCGTCGCCCCCCGAAATCGTCAATTGCCGCCTGCATATTCTGCGTCGTGTTCTGCAGCAAAGCCCGAAGCTCGGCGGCAATGAACGGCGACTGTTTACCCAACTCTCCAATTGACGTGTTCAGCCCTTGACAGGCCGATGCCAGATCCTGCTGGCTGATCGCCATGTCCCTCATGACAATCGAATTCGGGTCCATGCCGGCTGCCTGTTTGAGCAAGTCTTCCTGATTCTTCGACAATTGATTGGCATCCTCGATAGCCCGTTTCATGGCCCGTTTGATAGCCTCGTTGTCGGCGCCCCGCATTGCCATCTGCTGCTTCTGCATCTCGCCGAGCATGGAGTTTAATTTGGCAGAAGCGGTCTTTCCCTCCTTCACGGCACTCTGTTGCTGCTGCTGTTTCAGCGATTGCGACATACTTTGCATATCTTGAGCGGCGTCGCTTTTCTGCACGGACTCGACAAATTTCTGTGCTTCCGGCACTTGCTCCATTTTGGCGTCTTTCATCATCTGCTCAAGGTCTTGGGCATCCTGCTGCAGCTTGTCCATAGCGTCATTGAGTTGCTCTTCCGGCTTGGCCAACGGGGGAAGCTGCTCTGATTTTGACGATTCCGCCGCCTTGTTGTTGGCCTCCTGACGCTGCACCATCTGCTCGGCCTGCCGCACCATAGCTTCCATCTTCTGCTCGACCTGCAACCGTTTCAAAAGCGCCAGCGTTCGTTCCAGGCGTTCCAGCAGCTCCTTCTGCGAAAGCTCGAAATTCTTCATGGCGTCCTGAAGCTGCTGCTTATCCATATTGCGGAGCGCCTCCATGAGCTTCTTTTGCGCCTCCCGCATTTCCGGAGTGGCAACCTCCTCAAACAGTTTCTGAATCTGCTGCATCTTCTCAAGCACTTCCCGACTCAGCAGGGCATTCTCCTTGAGGTTGTTGAGCGACGAATCCATCCGCTGCGCCAGCTTTTCCACCTGTTGCGATATTTCGCCACTCTTCTGCGCAATGGCCTCAAGCTCCTTTTGCTGCTGCCAGTCCGCCTTGTTCGCCTGTTGATTTTGAGCCTGAAGTTTGCGGGCGGCGCTCTTCATCCGCTGAACCAGGTCCTTGCCGGTCTGCAGCAACTGCTCGGTGCCGGAGATCCGTTCCTTCCCTTCATTCTCTGCTTGAGCGACTATTTCCTCCAGCGATGGTATGCGTGCGATATATTGTCGCGAGCGGCTGATCTTGGGGCCGGAGATTCGGTCATTATCGGCGACCTCGAAGTAGTACTGCACATAGTCACCGGGGAACATGTTCAGCTTGTCCATATCCCACCTGAACTCGACATCTCCTTCGGTCCTGATCTCGTCGGAGTATTTGATCACCGCGACATTTTCGTCCGATTTCCCGGCATGAGTTGTTGTCGTGTACTTCATCACCAGCGAAGAAAAGCCGTAATCGTCAGATATGTGAACCTTCAGCGGCAAGACCATTTCATCGGTAAGGTTTGCGTCGAACCCGGGATACAAAACATCGACTATCGGGTACTCATCCGGAACGGCCGTAATGTAGTACTCGATTGGGTCCGGATTGGTCTTCCCCAGATGATCCTGCAGCGCGAAATGATATGACTGCGTCTTCTGAACCACCAGAGAAGCCTCGCCCGTTTTGCCTCGAAGCGTCAGCGGCACGCGGCTGGAGTCATCATACACCATTTCCGCTTTCACAACCGGCAGGCTGGATTCGACCTTCAGCGTCGCCCGGCTTCCGACTACTGCCGAGAAGGAACCGTTGTTCTCAGACATTGTAGTCGGCGGAAGACCGGTATATGGCGGATAGAAAATCGACAACGTGATGTTACTCATTCGTGGCCGGTCGACTACAGTGATTTGGTAAGTCTCCGTCTTAAGCCTTCCTGCCTCGACATAGTATTCCAGAGACTTGTTGACCTGCCTCAATGTCATCGTTGCGGCGACCGAGTCTCCCGACGCACTGGTCATCCGGCGAGCTGTCTTCACGTCAACCGGCATTTGCTGCCAACTGCCGTCGGCCAGCCGATAATTGATGACTGCTTTATCCGGCAGGCGATACCCGACAACAGCCGCGCCGATAGTCAGGTCCTGGTACTTCGTCCACTCGCAACTGCCCGGTATCGGCGCCAATGCGTAGACGGCAGGCGGCGCAATCTCAGTGGTCGGATTGGAAAACACTTCATATGAGCGCGTGAAGAATCCTGGAATCAATACCAGTAGCAACAAGCCCACCAGCGCCGCCGCGCCAAACAGCCGACCGGTCCTAAGCACCGGGTGAAAACTGACAACCTCGTTCAGGTTGAGCAGTCCCGCTTCCCGAATCGCCTGTTGCTCGGTGACGGCAATCAGTTCGGACGAGTAACCGGGGTTGTCGACCAGACGCACGAACTGGATCGCTGCGATGAGACGTCCCTTAAGATCGGGATGTTTGGTTTCGAGCGACAGGGCTACCTGATCGACCGAGCCCTCAAACAGCCGCGCCAGCGCATAGCGGATAAACAGGAATGCGGCCAGCGCGCCCGTAAGAGTCAACAGACAAATCTTGAACCAAACCGCCAACACCACGACGTTGGCCAGAAAAGACAGGAGAATCCAAGCAAGAAGTAACGCCGATACAGTCGTCACTATGCCTGCGACGGCCAGTACGAGCCGTTGGCGAAGCAACACCCCTTTGAGTCTTGCGATGAGAACTGAACCGGATTCAATCTGTTTCATAGCTGCGCCCTTTAATCCATTATCGGCCAGTTGTCGGTCATCACTTACGCCTGTGCCCGGCGGCAGGTATCTATCTGCGAGTAACTAATTTAACAACGCATAGGTTAGAAGGTTCAGGCCCATCCGAAAAGCTTCATCCCGCTTTTCCTGCGGATCGTTGTGCACCTGCGGGTCCTCCCAGCCGTCACCGATATCCGATTCCACCAGAAAATACAGCACCACCCTGCCATTGACAACCAACGCATACCCGCGTGGCGGCTTATTGTCGTGCTCGTGAATTTTGGGCGGGCCGGCGGGGAAATCGTAGAAACTGTGATAGATCGGGTGATCGAACGGCACCTCGGTAACCTGACGGTCCGGAAACAGCTTGGCCATCTCATCGCGAAATGTCTTGTCCATGCCGTAGGAATCGTTCACAAATAGAAACCCGCCTCCTAGTAGGTATCGTTGTAGCCGCTCCTTCTCCTCCGGAGTGAATTTCATCACCCCATGTCCGGTGGCAAATAGAAACGGGTACTTGAACAGGTCCGGATCCATAATCGTGACTTGCTTTTCTATCGTGTCCACCGGGATATCTGTATTCCGCCTGACATAGCGAAGGAAATTCGGAATCGCCGAACCACCCCAGTACCAGTCGCCGCCGCCGGAATAGTGCAGCCGGGCCACTCGGATTGCCGACGGGTTCGGGTTTTGCTGGGTCGTCTGATAATTCGGTATTGCCTGAAGCCCCGGAAAATCCCGCGACACTTGCGCAAGGGCAGGGGCAGCCGCTGTAAGAGCAAGCAAAAGCGGCAATGGTACCGAGAAACGTCTCATACAATATAATATACGCCAAGTAGGAGCATTTGGACGAAAGAAAAAGGCGAAGCCTTGATGGACTCCGCCTTTACCCAAATCCTGCAAACGGCCTACTTGAACCGCCTCGGGTTGCGCGCCTCCCATTCCACGATTATCGGGCTGGCCACGAAAATCGAGCTATACGTGCCGACAATCACGCCCATTATAAGCGCCAGCGAGAAGTTGCGAAGCACTTCGCCGCCGAAAAGGAACAGTGTTAGCACTACCACCATCACGGTCATCGACGTGTTGATCGTCCGGGACAGCGTCTCGTTGATCGAACGGTTCACCGTAGGCACGAAATCCGCTTTGCTGCGGTACCGTTTTGTGTTCTCCCGAATTCGGTCATACACAACTACCGTATCCGTCAGCGAGTATCCGGCCAGCGTCAGAAGCGCCGACACGATCAACAGATCAAACTCCAGTCCCAGCAGGTAAAACACGCCCGCGACTGCGAGTACGTCGTGGAACGTCGCGATTGCCGCGGCCACGCCGGCGCGAAAATCGAACCGAAACCAGATGTAGACAAGAATACCGGCTATCGAAAGCAAAATCGCCAGCCAGGCACTCTTCTTAAGGGATTCGCCGACTGATGGTCCGATAGAATGCTCCGACACGGTCGTGAATTGATTCCCCGCGAAGTTCTTTTCTATGATGCCGTTGATCGCCTTGATCCGCAGGTCGCCCGTCGCCTCATTCTCCGGCCGCTTGGACTTGATGATGAATGCGTTCGGCATGCTGAAGTCGGTCAATTCAGTCACGGTGGCATCCGCGAATTCAGCGGTCAGGCCGCTGCGGAGCGCGTCGATGCTCACCGGTTGGGCGAAATGCCCCTTAATCATCACGCCGCCGGCAAAATCGATCCCCAAGGGGGCCTTGCCCAGCGTAATCATCACGAATGCGAATATTCCCAGCAGCACAAGTACGGTAGAGAGCATGAACGCGTACTTCCGCAAGCCGATGAAATCTATATTGGGAACGCCAATTAATGAAATCATGGTCAGCCTTTCAACTTAGACACTCAGGGTTTCGTACTGTTTGCGGAAATCGAATATCGCCTTGGTAATAATGTATGCCGTGTACAGCGATATCGTCACGCCCCAGAATAACGTGATCGCGAATCCCTTGATCGGGCCGGAGCCCAGAAGGAACAGCGCCACCGCAGTGATGAGGGTGGTAATGTGCGAGTCGAAAATCGTCACGAAGGCGCGATGATAACCGGCGTCGATGGCCGCTCGCACGGTCTTGCCGGTCCGGAGTTCTTCGCGAATTCGCTCGAAAATCAGGATGTTCGAATCCACCGAAATTCCCATCGTGAGAATGATACCGGCGATACCGGGCATCGTCAGAGTGGCTCCGAGACCCGCGAGAATCGCCATCAGGAAGAAGACGTTGAACAGCAGCCCGATATCGGCTATCAATCCGGACACTCGATAGTAGAACGCAATATACGCGAGCACTAAGAGCAGACCGATCATCGAGGAGTAGAACCCCTTCTTGATGGAATCGGAACCGAGGGTCGCCCCTACCACATTCCGCTCGATGATCTCCACCGGAGCCGGAAGGGCGCCCGCCTTGAGAACGATTTCCATGTTGCGGGCGTCGTCAAACGTCGCCGACCCGCCCATTTCGATCTGGCCTTCACCGCGAATTTTGGAGCGGATAATCGGCGAAGACTCCACCCGGTCATCCAGTACGATCGCCAGCGGCTTGTCGATGTTGGCGCCGGTCAGCTGGGCAAACCGCCCCGATGGTTCGCCGCTCAACTTAAAGCCCACGGCTAGTCCGCCGGCTCCACCCTGTGTATGCAGCCTGATCCCCTCAAGGAACTTGCCGAGAAACTCAACTTTCCGTTTTAGCAGATACAGCTCGTACTTCTCCGCGCCATCCCGAACGAGCGAGCGGGTCGACCAGGAAAACTGCAAATCCTGCGGAATGAGCGCCTTCACCTGCGGTAGGTTGAGCCACTGGTCGATCAGCGGCTGGTCCTTCTTATTCACATACCAGCCCGGAAACTGAGTATTATTGTTCGACGACAAGAAGAGCGAGAGCCGAGACGAAAACGGCTCGGTGTCGCTTCCGGTCCCGGCCTCATCATACTCAAACATTTTGGCGGAATCGGATTTGGTCTTGGACGTATCGTTCGTCTTACCCATCAGTTCCGCCATGACATCGTTACTCGCCTTGGAGGCAGTATCGGTAGCGTTTGATGCTGTCGGCGTCGTCGACACCGGCATCTCTCCTCTGGCCTTTCGATACGCCACGACGGCAGAATCGACTTTGGGCAGATACAGGTTGGCCGTTTCCATGTTTGCTACCATTTTGAACTGCAGGAGCGCCGTCTGGCCGATTAACTCCTGCGCCCGTTCCTTGTCGGTGTAACCGGGAAGATCGACAATAATCCGGTCGGTTCCCTCCTTCTGGATGACCGGCTCGGCCACACCCAAGCCATCAATTCGGTTCCGCACCACCTGGATTGCGCGGTCAACCGCGCCGTCACGTTGGGCCGGCTCCAGTTCCTCAAGCTTGACCCGGAGGACGACGTGAATTCCACCTTGAAGGTCCAGACCAAGGCGAATCGCTTTCTGCTGGAGGCGAAGCACCGAACCCGGCTCACGATCCTCCATGCCTTTCTTGTCGGCTTCGTTAAGCGTCCAGAGCTTGAAGGTGTTCCAGAACGCCAGGAGCGCCACGATGACCATCACGGCCGTCAGGCCAATGCGCCATTTCTGTGACATGAGAATTCCTTTCTTCTATTCGTTATCGATAACTAATGTCGAGCAAACATGAGCAGCCCCGCAGCGGGGCTTGACGTGAAGAGCAGATTACATGGTACCGGAAGGTTTGGCGCCAAGCAGCGTCAATTGTCGGGCCACCTTCGCAGATACACGCGGCAGAGAGATGGTTTGGTTGAACGAAAGATGACAGATGACGGGATTGAACAGAACGCTCGGGTCAAGGCTGAGTTCGCCGTGGCGCCGTGCACCGTCGTCGAACTTTAGCGGGGCAGGCGGAACCGCTACTATGACCGGGGCCGTTTGTTGTTTGCGACCCGTTCCCATTTTGCCGGTCGTTTCATCGGGATCCGGAGTCCCGGCAAGCAACTGCTTATGCTCGGAAGGAACTGTCGGTTCAACGAGAACCTTGCCCGGTACTCTCACGGTGACGGATGGGAAGGCAATCGCCGCCACCAATGACGCCGCAACCAGGGCAAACACGGTCAGGCGAAATGACACCACCAGGAGTTTCCAGAGACGTTTTTTCATATAGTCCAACGAATATACTTCATCAATCGGAAAGGTCAACCGGATTCCCAGCCCTTCCTTGACACCGCCCTTCTTTACCAATAGCTTAATCCCTTGACACGGCGCGCGTTACGCGACAATGTACGAACAATGAACAGTATCGATTCCGGGAGTTACACATGAAAGTAGCAAGATCAGCGATGCTTTGCTGGCTTCTAACCGCCATGACGATTACTGCAAGTCTGTCATTGGCCAAAGACAGCGGAACTGAAACCTACACCCTGCCCAACGGCATGCAGATAATTCTGAAAGAAAACCACAGCTCGCCGATGGTAGCCAGTGTCATTTTCATTCGGTCGGGCAGCAAGTATGAAACCACCTATGAGAACGGCATTACTCACCTGCTTGAGCACTTGCTCTTCGATGGTACCGGCAGCTTGACCCGAGAACAGCTTGACCATGCCATCACCGACCTTGGCGGACAGATCAACGCTTTCACGCGAAAGGAGTTGACCGCTTACTTCGTTCTCCTGCCGCGCCAGTACATTGACTATGGCATGGCAATTCAGGCTGACATGCTGTTCAACTCGGCCTTTCCGGATGCAGAATTGGCAAAAGAGCGCAACGTCGTCGTTGAGGAAATCAAGCGGGATGCTGACGCCCCCGGCGCTGCAGCCGAAGCGTTCTTTGAATCGCACGCCTATCGAGGGACCGACTACGACCGACCGGTGCTGGGATACAAAGCCTTCATTGAAAACATTCCGCGTACAGCCATTATTGACTACTGGAAACGATACTATACGCCATCGCGCATGACCGCACTCATTATCGGTGATTTCGAGCCTGCAAAGATGAAAGCGGCCATTGGTTCCATCTTTGGCAGTATTAAGAGTGAATCCGAAAATCCGGTCGATACAACGAAAGAGAACCGGCTGACCAAGCTTACCGGGCAACAGCGATATGACACAGTGACAACTACTCCTTCCACCTATATCAATTTCTCGTTTGCAGGTCCAAAGATATCGGACGCCGACTATCTTCCGCTTGATCTTCTGACCCAGTATCTCAATCTCGACGAGGTTTCTCCTTTGAAGAAAGCGCTCACCGGATCAGATCCGATGGCTGCCGAAGTCTCGGTGTCCCTCACCCCTTTCGATGAGTTCTCTCGAATCGAAGTGTCAATTATCTCCGACAAACCGGTTTTGCGCGACAGTATCGTCAACACGGTATTGAGGCAGGTGACCGGCTCAGCATCGCTGGAGGCTGATGCGACGGCTCTACAGGGAATCAAAACCTCAGTCCGCTGCCAGAATATCTACAATTCCGAGAGGTTACAATATTACGCTTTTATGATCGAATCACTCATGATGACCGGCGGATGGGATTTCATCCAAAGCTATCCTGACAAATTAGACGCGGTCACATGGTCTCAGTGCCAGCAGGCCGCATCGAGATGGCTGTCAAAGCCGGAATATGTCGTCACGGTCGTGCGCCCGATGACTGATTCGACTCAGGTCGCATACGTACCGAGCGGCCCTTCCGTCGACGAAGTCATCAGCTATTTTCAAACCGCCAAGATGCCGGTGTGGGATTCGACAAAATTACCATCGATCCATCTCCCTTCGCTCGACAAGACCGCACTCGAACTGGCGGACAGAGCGAATTACAAGCGCGAAGCATTGGCGAATGGCATGACCCTGATCGTCAAGTCCAGCCCCGACAGCCGCGTCTTCGCCATCAACGCCTTCGGCCTTAACCGTTCGGCGAATGAATCCGCCGACAAAGCCGGCATTACCGATTTCGTAAATCACTGTCTGGAAAAAGGGACTACCTCTCGCTCGGCCGCCGATTTGTCACGCGATTTGGCTTCTATCGGCGCCAATGTCACGCTCTATGATAACCCCTTCATCCCCTACGATGACAAATACACGACTCCGATGTTCTCGTTCTTCAAGTTCGAGACCATTGATCAATTCGCACCCAAGGGCCTGGAATTGTTTACCGACATGCTTACCAGACCATCGTTTGACTCTGTCGAGGTCGAGAAAGTTCGACAGGGGATGATCGGCACGCTGATGCGCGAAGCGAGCTCTCCCGGTCCGACCGCCCGCCGCACATTCTATAAAACCCTGTTTGGCGTCAAACCGTACGGCAAGCCAATTTCAGGGTCCGCGCAGACAATCGGAGCTATCACCATTGCCGATCTGAAAGCGCACCATGCCAAGTTCTACGCTCCGGGAAATCTCGTCGTAGCGATTGGTACAAGCAGACCGGTTGACACCGTGGTCGCCTGGGTAAAGTCCTTGCTCGGCAGTCTGCCAAAAGGAACTCAGTCACCGATCACCGCCGAAGCGCCTGACCCCGTGCTCGCAATAAGACAAGCGCATGTCGAACTGAACAAGGAACAGATGGCCATCATTCTTGGCTCGCCGCTGCCGGGCGCGGGTGACCCTGATGCCGTTTCGCTTGAATTGGCCGCCGCCATCCTCTCTGAACGGTTGGCGTCGAATCTGCGCGAAAGACAGGGACTGGCGTATTCGGTGGGGGCATCGATCTGGCTTGACAAGAATTTCGGATGGTACTTCTGCAGCATGGGAACCACGGCCGCAAAGTATCAGCAGTCGTTGGACGGCATAATTCTCGAAATCGACAAGCTTCGACTAGACGGTCCTACTGCCGGCGAGGTTGACAAGGCGCGCAATCAACTCTGGGGTCGGCTGATGAGCGCCAAATTGTCTCGAATCAACCAAGCCTATTATCTCGCTGTCGACGAGTATCTCGGTCGGCCGATCGGGTACGATCAGACCTATGTGCAACAACTTAAGAAGGCGGACGTTTTTTCGGTCAGGCAGGCGGCATCGAAGTATTTCCGGACCGACGCCTACGTTCTTGCCACCGCCGGCAAGAAACAGTAGTTGCTGGTAAGGCGGAATCCCGCATAGCGCGGGGCTCCGCTCTACCAATCGAATCAAGAGCCAAGGCTATCTGAGTGGGTTCGGATGTTTCCGGAACGGGGACGCCAGCGGCTCGTCGCCACAGGTCTTGGTGACGGTCCACCGCGTGGTCGCGTTCTCAAACACACACGTCACCTGATCGCCATCAAACGTCCGGCTGGCTGACCATCCGCCATTAAATGTCAAGCTATCATCGCCGCGAGTACAATCGACCGATAGGGTACCGGTCCAGGTCATAGAACCTGCGGTCGGGCACTTGGCGCTGTCGGCGACCGCCGCGATATTGACACTCAGGTTCTGCCACACCGACGCCATATTTAGCCCAATCTGGCAGGTCGTGAGGGTATCGCGCTGAGTCTTTGCTATCGTCAGACCCGCCACCGTGGTGCCGCCGGCATTGACCACCACCTCGCCGCGCGCCGCCAAGCTCCCCGGCTCTCCGGTTACTTGCAGGTACCGCGTAGCGTGTACGGAGTCGTCCGTCATCAGAGCGTGGCCGTCTAACTGAACGCCCGCCCTGATTTCCGTGACCAACGCCGGGTCAGGAATCATCTTGGGAGTGTCCAAATGCAGGAATTGAAGCGAGTCAATTCTTACCCAATCCGAGATATTCCCGATTGAATCCGGATGCCCGGTTACAAATGTAGTCTCCGTCACCGCCGCCACATGGTACCAATACATGCTGGCTTCATGGAATACCGGGTCACCCGCCGAGGCGGGCCGGTTTTCGCGAGGAGCCGTCGGTACCACAAACGAACCGATCAATTCGAGAGCGCCGTTCATAACCATACCATCGACATCATCAGCCAGGTCGAATGTCGAGGATATCGTTTGGAACTCGACGCTGCTGGTGTCGCCGACCGCCTTGGGCGTCGAATCAGCGGTTTTGCTGCTCCCGCAGCCGAGCATCCAGGCGAGAGTTGTGGCCATAGCTGCGAACAGAAGAAGAAATACCAACCGCCTCATGTTTACCTCCGATAGATTTCTTGTGTAAGGGCTACTTACCGTCATATATCGGCATTCTTCAGTCAGGTCTCAATAAGACTTCGGCTGGGGTTATACCGGCTATATACCGACGGGGACAACACCCGTAACATAGACGGAACTAATCCTTTTTCAACGTGTTTCACGGAACATACGATGCCTAGACACCACAACGAAAAGGAGTGCGTATGAACAGGCTCAAGTTCTCATTCATTGCTGCGACAGCCCTGGCGCTGGTCGGGATTTTGTCGCTCTGGTCTTGCTCCAGTAACAGCAATCCGATGAACTCAGGAGGCGGCGGCGGTGGTACCCCTCCACCCGCGAACGCGGTCAACATCTCAGGGTTTGCTTTCAGCCCGGCTTCCATATCGATCAAGGCAGGTGTGAAGCTGACCTGGACGAACAAGGACGGCACCACTCATACGGTCACCAGCGACAATGGTGCGTTCACGTCATCCGGCGACCTTGCTACCGGTGACACCTATGAATTCACGTTCATGACGGCCGGCACCTACCACTATCATTGCGCCATTCACCCGGCCATGAAGGGTACAGTCACAGTCACGCCGTAATGTGATCTTTGTCCGTAGCAGCCATGTCGGTGTGCCGATCGACCACACATCCAGGAGGTAAGATGCTGAAAAACCATATCGCAGGCATTGGCATCGCGCTCGTATTGGTAGCAACCGTTCCACTCGCTTCCTATGCGACGATTCACACGGTCAACATGTCCGGGTTCGCTTTCTCGCCGCTCAACACTACCGTGCACTACGGTGACACCGTGCGTTGGCACGATGTATCCGGGGTTCACACTGCAACATCGGATCTCTCGTCTCCAAAATCATGGAATACCGGTACCATGAACGCGGGCCAGGACAAAGACGTTGTATTCGTCCTCGCGGACGGACCCGGGCCGTTTCCTTATAACTGCATATTTCACGTTGGCCTGGGGATGGTCGATACCATTCGGG
>Ga0315276_10000116_pt1 | contig 63474 bp, 80 predicted proteins | sample YL17G05_0_MG_FD_204542 | JGI IMG/M metagenome (GOLD analysis project Ga0315276, IMG submission 204542) | Sediment microbial communities from Yellowstone Lake, YNP, Wyoming, USA - YL17G05_0 | ecosystem: Environmental > Aquatic > Freshwater > Lake > Sediment | place: USA: Wyoming | collected...
AGGCCCGGTAAAAACTTCCATCGTGGGGGCCTCGACCAAGGATACGGAAGCGGCAGCCGCCCGGGTTCAGGAGGACATGAACTACCAGATTCTGGAGAAGATGCCTGAGTATCGGCCAGAGCATGAGCGCATGTTGTTTAACCTTGGCCTGTCGGGTTCTGCCTTCAAGAAGGTATACAACGACCCCTCACTGCGTAGGCAAGTGGCTCTGTTCGTACCCGCAGAAGATGTGATTATTCCTTATGGCGCGTCGAGTTCGCAGACTGCAGAGCGGGTTACGCATGTCATGCGCAAGACCGAGAACGAGGTTCGCAAGCTGCAGGTAGCTGGGTTTTACCGGGATGTGGACCTTGGCGATCCAGTCCATATCACTACGGACGTTGAGAAGAAGAAAGCCGAAGAGCAGGGCTACAGTGTCACGGACGACGACCGGTTCCAGTTGCTTGAGATTCACGTAGACTGGGATATGCCCGGGTACGAGGATGAGGACGGCATTGCGCTACCATACGTGGTGACTATTGAGCGCGGCACTAGCAACGTGCTGGCTATCCGCAGGAATTGGGAAGAAGACGATGTAACCAAGCTGAAACGCCAGCACTTCGTACAGTACACCTACATCCCCGGCTTCGGCGCTTATGGCTTCGGCCTGATTAACCTGATCGGCGGCTACGCCCGTGCAGGCACTTCCCTGATTCGTCAGTTGATTGACGCAGGTTCGCTGGCTAACTTGCCGGGTGGCCTGAAGGCTCGTGGCTTGCGTATCAAGGGCGACGACACCCCCATCGCTCCGGGCGAGTTCCGTGACGTGGATGTGGCCTCTGGGACCGTGCGTGACAACATCATGCCCCTGCCCTACAAGGAGCCTAGCCAGACGCTGCTGGCCCTGCTGAACCAGATTACAGACGAAGCCCGCCGCTTGGGCGCTATCAGTGATATGAAGATCGCTGACATGTCGGGTAACGCCCCGGTAGGTACAACGCTGGCGCTGTTGGAGCGCACGCTGAAGACCATGAGCGCAGTTCAGGCCCGGGTTCATGCGTCCATGAAGCAAGAGTTCAAGCTGTTGGCTACGATCATTGGGGACAACGCTCCTGATGAGTATGAATACGACCCCGCTAAAGGAGATCGTAAAGCCAAGCGCGGCGACTACTCTATGGTGGAGGTTATCCCCGTCAGCGATCCTAACAGCACCACAATGGCGCAGCGGATCATGCAGTACCAAGCGGCTATTCAGTTGGCCCAAGGCGCTCCGCAGATTTACGACTTGCCTCAGTTGCACCGTCAGATGCTTGAAGTATTGGGTATCAAGAACGTTGAGAAGCTTGTGCCGGTTGACGATGACTTGAAGCCGCGGGACCCGATCAGTGAGAACATGGCGTTCCTTAATGGTAAGCCCGTCAAAGCATTCATCTACCAAGATCACGATGCTCATATCGCTGTCCACACAACGTTTATGAAAGACCCCATGATTGGGCAGACGATGGGCCAAAACCCAATGGCGCAGCAGATGATGGCGGCGACGATGGCGCATATCTCTGAGCACTTGGCCTTCGCATACCGCCGCAAGATCGAGGAGCAGATGGGCGTTACGATGCCCGCACCTGATTCAGAGTTGCCGGAAGACGTGGAAGTTCAACTGGCCCGCCTGACGGCCCAAGCCGCGACGCAACTACTGCAACTGAATATGGCACAGGCCCAACAGGCACAGGCCCAACAAGCGGCGCAAGACCCGATGATGCAACTCCAACAAGCCGAATTGCAACTCAAAGGCAAGGAAGTTGAGCTTAAGGGCCAGAAGATTCAGGGTGACCTGCAGATCAAGCAAGCGGAACTGCAACTCAAAGCGCAGGAAATGGCTAGCAAGCAGGGCGAGGACCCGGCGCTGGCCCAACAACGCCATGCGCAGACCATGCAGCAGACCCAACAAGCCCACGAGCAACAGCTTACACATGCACAACAGACTCAGCAGCAGAAGATGGCCGCAGCAGTGCAGGCCAACCAACTCAAGCAGCAGCTAGCGGCACAGAAACCTAGGACGCCAACATGACTGAACTAGAAGTTTTGGAGAAGAAATTTAAGGCCCATGTGGATTACATGGCGGACTCCCTTGCAAAGGGGAGTTGTAAAGACTTTGGGGAGTACCAAAGAATGTGCGGGGTTATCTACGGTCTTGGCCTCGCACTTACCGATCTACAAGACCTGCGTAAAAACTTGGAGCGATATGAAGCCGAATGAATTTCTAATAAGCCACACGGCAGACCCTAAAGGGCCGGTGTCTATATTGGCGGAAAACAATGAAGCCAAAGCCAAACAGATTCCTGACCCTGTTACATACCATATTCTGTGTATGCTGCCGGAGGCAAAGGAAGAGTATGAAGGCGGAATTCTGAAATCAGAGCAAGCGCGGCACCACGAAGAGTTACTGTCCCCGGTATTGTTTGTAGCAAAACTCGGCCCTGACGCCTTTAAAGATGAAAAACGCTTTCCCTCCGGACCCTCTTGCGCAGTGGGTGACTTTATTCTTGTACGCCCTAACACGGGCACTCGCATGAAGATTCACGGCACCGAGTGGCGTCTCGTCAATGATGACTCTGTAGAAGCAGTAGTTCAGGACCCCCGCGGTATTCAGCGCCCTTAAGGAATTATTATGACTATCGAAAAAACTGAATTTGAATTTCCCGACGAAGTTGAATCCGTCAAACCTCGAGTTGGCGGGCGTGTAGTAACTCCTGAGCCTGAGTCGGAGCCAGAAGTCGAGATTGTTGACGATACCCCCGAGAAGGACCGTAATCGTAAGCCTATGGCCGAAGCGCCGGTAGACCCTACCGACGAGGAGCTAGACAGTTATTCTGATAGCGCCAAGAAGCGCATCAAGCACTTTACCAAGGGCTACCACGAAGAGCGTCGGGCTAAAGAATCCGCCCTACGTGAGCGGGAAGAAGCGGTGCGTATTGCGCAGACTATTGCGGAAGAGAACCGACAACTCAAGGGCTCGTTGAACCAAGGCCAAACGGCACTGCTGGAGCAAGCCAAGAAAGTAGTCGCTAATGAGTTGGACGCCGCCAAGCGAGCCTACAAGACTGCATATGAGGCCGGGGATTCTGATGCACTTGTAGACGCGCAAGAAAGTATGACCGCGGCAAAATTAAAAGCTGAAAGAGTTAATAATTTCCGGCCTACCCCTGTACAAGCTGAAACTCCTGTGGTACAACCACAACAATTCGCTGCTAATCCTCCTGAAGATCGAAAAGCAGTAGAGTGGCAGCGAGAGAATAGTTGGTTTGGGTCTGATGATGAGATGACTAGCTTTGCGCTTGGTTTGCACAACAAACTAATCAAAGACGGTATTGATCCACAGTCCGATACCTATTATGATCGGGTTAATTCTCGTGTACGACAAGTGTTCCCAGACAAGTTCGAGTCAGAAGGAACCGCTGATGCTCCATCTCAGCGTACACAAAAAAAGAACGTAGTGGCACCCGCAACCCGAAGTACTGCTCCCCGAAAGGTCGTACTAACGCAAACGCAAGTGTCTATCGCCAAAAGGCTTGGAGTTCCCTTGGAACTGTATGCCCGTAAGGTTGCTGACGAAATGAGGAAATGATTATGGCTGAAACTATTAGACAACCACGCGATTTAGAAACCCGAGCGAAAATGGAGCGCCCCACAAAATGGATGCCGCCCCAGCTACTGCCTGACCCTAACCCGGAACCCGGCTTTGCATTTCGTTGGATTCGGATCAGTACGTTGAATAATTCCGATCCGCTTAACGTCTCTTCAAAACTTCGTGAAGGCTGGGAACCTGTAAAGGCTTCAGACCATCCGGAAATTCGACTTATGTCTGGGCAATCTTCTCGATTCCCTGATTCGGTTGAGATCGGTGGCTTGTTGCTGTGCAAAACACCCGTGGAGTTTGTGGAACAACGCGATGCGTATTACCGCCAACAAGCGGACGCTCAAATGAATTCCGTAGATAACACTTATATGCGTGAAAATGACCCACGGATGCCTATGTTCAAAGAACGTAAGTCCCAAGTCACTTTCGGTAAAGGTACTTAATTTAGGAGTCTAAGATGGCTTACCCCACCGTTGATGCCCCCTACGGGCTAAAGCCGGTCAATCTGATCGGCGGACAAGTGTTTGCGGGTTCTACCCGCAATTACCCAATTCAGTATGGCTACGCCACTGATATTGGTTATGGCGACTTTGTTGCATTAAATCGCGGCAATATCGTACGCCTACCGGTCACTGCCGCAGGCGCAAGTGGTCTGGTCGGTGTTTTCCTCGGCTGTTCGTACACGAACCCTCAGACCAAGCAGAAGTTCTTCTCGCAGAATTGGCCCGCAGGTACGTTGTCTGGTGACGCAGTAGCTATTGTTACTGACGATCCTGATACCGTGTTCAAAGGCGTTGTTTGTTCGGCTACTACCGTTGTTGGCTCCGCTAATACCGCACTGATCGGCCAAAACATTCAGATGATTAACAACGCTGTTAACCTGAGCAATGGCACCTCTACAAACGCTATCGCCGCTGTTGTTGGTGCAGGCGCTCCCGCTATCACAGGTACTTTCCCCCTGCGTGTTATGGACGTGGTTAGCGAGACTTCCACTTCCGTATCGGCAGTGGGATCATCTTCCGGCACGGCAATTACACTGACAGGCACAGGCCTTCCAAGCGCGATTCTGGCGGGCTCTGATGTAGCCTACATTACGGCTAATGGTCAGTTTGTGGAGACAGGTTCGTACGTGCAAGCCAATACGGCTGCAGGCGCTACCACTGTCAACATCAACTTGGCAATCGCCGTCCCTGGCAGCATCGTCGCAATCCCAGCAGGCTCAACCATTGTATTTACTCAGTACTCAGAGATTTTGGTGAAAATCAATCACTCTCAGCACCAGTATTACATTGGCGCAGCAGTCGCTTAATAAGGAGCTAAATCATGGCTATTTCACGCGCACAACTACTTAAAGAACTGCTCCCCGGTCTGAACGCATTGTTCGGTCTGGAATATGCGAAGTACGGCGAAGAGCACAAGGAAATCTATGAGGTTGAGTCCTCAGAGCGTTCCTTTGAAGAAGAGACCAAACTCTCTGGCTTCTCCGCCGCTCCAGTGAAGAACGAGGGTTCTGCCATTGCTTATGACAATGCGCAGGAAGCTTGGACCGCACGATACAACCACGAAACCATCGCAATGGGCTTCAGTATCACTGAAGAGGCAGTTGAGGACAATCTGTACGATAGTCTCTCAGCCCGCTATACCAAGGCTCTGGCCCGTGGCATGGCATACACAAAGCAAGTAAAGGCTGCAACGGTCTTGAACAATGCGTTTAGCTCCGCAGTCACCTACGGTGACGGCGTGTCTTTGTGTTCTACAGCGCACCCACTGGTCTCCGGTGGCACCAACAGCAACCGTCCGTCAGTCGCCGCCGACTTGAACGAAACCTCTTTGGAAAATGCCGTGATCCAGATCGCTGCATGGACTGATGAGCGTGGTTTGCTGATCGCTGCTAAGCCAAAGAAGCTGGTCGTCCCCCCTGCGTTGATGTTCGTTGCAACTCGTTTGCTCGAAACTGAGAAGCGCGTTGGTACTTCCGACAATGATGACAATGCCTTGAAGAACAATGGTTCTATCCCCGGTGGCTACACCGTGAACCACTTCTTGACAGACACAAACGGCTGGTTCCTGTTGACGGACGTGCCGAACGGTCTGAAACACTTTGTGCGCTCGCCATTGCAGAACTCCATGGATGGAGACTTCGATACGGGGAACGTACGCTACAAGGCGCGCGAGCGATATTCGTTCGGGGTCAGTGACCCTCTCGGGCTCTATGGCAGTCCCGGTTCGTCCTAAGCTGTAGGCCGCATCTAGCATAGCTAGGGCGCTATAAAAAAAGGGAGCTTCGGCTCCCTTTTCTTTTGTTCTTTAGAAAATAAACAAACCACGATAGGCTTTTGAGGTACACTTGGTTCGTCTAATAAAGGAACCACATGGAAATTAACAAACGCAACAGTCCATTATTTGCTGTTGGATTGGCAAAATGGGAAAAGTTTGTGGCTGCGTACGATGGGCCGTACGGCTTGTATGGCTCGGTTTACTCGGGCATGAATCACAAGGTATCTTTCCTTTGCCCTACTCATGGCACCATGCAGATGGATGCCAAAAACATGATGGCTGGTAGGAAATGCGTGAAGTGCATGTTTGAGGAGAGGGCGGGCAAACCAAGGATTACTCAGCGAAAGATGCTGGAAAGGTTTGCAGAGGCCCATGGGAATAGATACAACTACGCGCTTGCCATTTATAAGGCACATCAAGAGCCAGTATCAATTGTTTGCGAGAGGCACGGCAGGTTTGAACAAAAGCCTGAGTACCACTGGGGTGGGTCAGGTTGCCCAAGGTGCTTCCACGAAGACAAACGAGGCGCATCACAAAGGGATACGCTTGAAACATTTTCCGAAAAGCTGGCCTTAGAGTTTGGCTCTTTGCTGACTGTTTGCGATAGCCAATATGAAGGCACACACAAGCCGTTAAAGGTTCTTTGCACCAAGCACGATGTAACCCTAGAGACACGGCCAAACTACCTGTTAAACGGCTGGAATCCATGCCCGAGGTGCAACCACATGGCATCCAAGGGCGAAGACGAGGTTTACCGTTTTCTTTCCAACTTAACGGAAGCCAAGCAGCGCAACAGAAAAATTATTGCCCCAAAGGAGTTGGACATCTATTTGCCTGAGCGCAAATTAGCTGTGGAGTATTGCGGCATGTTTTGGCATAGCCACGGCTCACAAGAGGAGGAGAGAAAAGACAAGCGCAAGCACCAGCAAAAATATGAACTGTGCAAGTCATTGGGCATCCGCCTGATAACACTGTGGGAGGAGGAGTGGAAAGAGCACAACTACGCCATTCGCCGTCTTCTGCGTAATGCGGTTGGCAAGTCCAAAGGCACACTCATGGCAAGGAAGTGCGAACTGAAAAAAGTTTCAAACTCTCAGGCTAAGCCGTTCTACAAAAAATACCATCCGCAAGGCGGAGACGGCAGCGGAGAGCACTATGCGCTTTTCTGGAATGGCAAGATGGTTGCTTGCATGAGGTTTGTGTTTGGAGCCAACGACAGGGGTGGTGGCGCGGCAAACAGGACGTGGACGCTTGGCAGGTATGCCACAAGAATAAATGTTGCTGGCGCAGCTTCCCGCCTGTTTAAAGCCTTCTTGGATGAGTACAAGCCGGACGAGGTTAAGTCATTCTCAGACAACCGCTTTTTTGAAGGTGGAATGTATGAGCAGCTTGGATTCTTGATGGAGGAAGAGGTGGGGGCTGACTATCAAGTGTGGAGTCCAAAGCTTGGCATGAAACCAAAGACTCGTTACCAAAGAAGAAATCTTCAGAAGCGGCTAAACGACCATGGACTGAATGATGTCTACGACTCTGAAACAGACCCTAGAACAGAGGCTGAAATGACCTTCATGATGGGTTGCCGCAGAATTTACGATTGCGGGAAAAAAAGGTGGGTGTGGAAGTCGAATAAGTTGCTTGCCCCCACCCCCGCTTCCTGATATATTGCAGGTATTCCGGGGAATCCGGTACATCAAACAGTCCCGGCTGACTGACATGCAAGATTGATGTACTTCAAACGCATGTAAGGAAAACATCATGGCTTTCGCAACACACCTTGGCCCTTGGATGCTCGGCACCGTAAAAGAAACTACGGGCACTACTTCGGGCACCGTCCGTAATACGGGCCTGACTAATACCTTTCAAACCGTCAAATTGAATCTGGTAGGTGCTGTTTCTGGCACGCCTATTCGAATTGCGGCGCTCCCTGCTGGCGCACACATCATCAACGTTATTGTCGATACCTTGACTACACTGTCAGGCACGGTTACCGCCGCTACATTGACGGTTGGTACTGCAACTACCGCAGACCTGTTCTTCCCCGCTACCACGATCTTGGCCGCAGGACGCCAGAATGCTACCTTGACGGCTACGCAGTTGACTGCATACGCAGGCGTGGCCTCTGCAGCCTCTCCAAATGGTATTGGCGTGGGTCCTACAGACGTTATTGTGATCGCAACCCCAACGTTTACTACAGGCTCTCCTAGCACTGCAGGTATCATCCAAGTCACTATCGGCTATCTCGTAGCGAATGACAACGGTGCAACCGCCCCTGCTTCTGCGTAAGCAATCCGAGGGGCTTCGGCCCCTTCTTTTCAGCTTAAGGAGCCATTATGGGTAAGCAAACTAACTATAGTCCGACGTTTCCTATGTATCCGGGCGGGGCTACGGCTGTTACGCTTAGCGATACAGTAAACCTTGCAACTCCATCGGTAATTTACGTAGGCAGTGGCGGTAACGTAAAAGTTACTACCGCACAGGGTGATGACGTAACCTTCACAGGTATGTTGTCAGGTAGCATTATCCCAGTACAGGTTATTCGGGTATGGGCTACGGGCACTTCGGCTACCAGTCTGGTTCGGGTGTACTGATATGTCATTCGGGTTTGGCTTTGGGTTCCCCAGCGTGGGCGCTACCGGGACGGTGCCCACACTATCCTTGCCTTTTGCGGGGGCTACCACTCTTGACCCTCGTATCGCATTTACCCGGTCCTCTAGTGGTACCTATATAGATAGCAGCGGGATTATACAAACGGCTAGTACCGATGTACCCCGCCTAGATTACAGCCCCACTACCCTAGCGCCATTAGGCTTGCTGATTGAGGAACAGCGGACGAACTTGGCACTAAACTCAGGCGAGGTATTAAGTGGTGGGACTGGAGGTGTGGTCGTTGCTAATCAGATTACGGCACCTGACGGCAGCTTGGCTGATTTCTTTCAAGAGGACACAAGTAGTATTGAGCATTATGCGGGTGACAGAGTTGTGACCGTTACTGCTGGAACCACATATACATGGTCGTTTTATGCCAAGCTTGGGTTGACAGGGGAGGTCCGGCGTGTGTGCGTGAGAACTGGTAGTCAAGGCCCAGCGAGTGTTGTTTTCGATCTTGAAACAGGTAGCAGTACTGTAATTTCAAGTGTTGTTTCTTCCGGCATTAGTTCTGCTGGAAATGGCTGGTTTCGTTGCTGGATTGTGTACACAGCAACCGGCACAGGAGGGGCTGTGTTTCGTCAGCAATTAGCAAAAGGCACCAACACTGTTTACACAGGTGACGGCACCTCAGGCCTATTTTTCTGGGGAGCCCAACTTGAAGTAGGGGCGTCCCCAACGAGCTACATCCCCACCGTAGCCAGCCAAGTCACCCGCACTGCCGACATTGCCTTGATGACAGGGACTAACTTCAGTAGCTGGTACAACCAGACTGAGGGGACTTTTGTTGTGACCGCAAGGGATGTATCAAACCCCTTGGGTGTTATGGCAGCAACAGATGATGGCACATCAGCGAACCGCAATAGTATTTTTCTTGCGGGCGCTACAACAGCGGTTAGCTTTAGGACAACTGTTGCTTCGGTGGTAGTCTCAGATATTGCCGTGGGAACGATAGTCAGCGGTGCGGCGTTTACTATTGCTGCGGCCTACAAGATTAATGACTTCGCTGCAACCCTTAACGGCGCTGCGGTAGTAGTGGACAGTCTCGGGGGTGTACCGCTAGGCCAAACGACCCTAAGGATTGGGGCCGATGTAGCTAATACGGCGTTTATCGGGGGCCACCTACAACGTCTGACCTACTACAACACCCGTCTGACCAACGCTGAACTTCAAACAATTTCTAGCTAATTGTGGACTACACCCTTAAATTTGCGTCTGAAGCGGAAGCTACCTTGGTACTATATGCGGATGGCAAACCGGTATATCCAAACCTTGATACGCTAGGCACTATCTTCAAACCTACGGGCAAGACCGAAATTATCGAAGGGATTAAAATTCCAGTGATGGCGGCGACCCCCGGATGGCACGTTAATGTACGCTGTGACGAGAACCCAGCGCTTGATAAATACGTAGTTGTAGCAACTACTCCTTCTAGGATATGGGCGTAATTATGGCTAAAAATCCCTCTCTTGCCGTAGGCCGCGGCGAAAAGCTTCCCGTATCCAAAGGCGCTGGTTTAACCGCCAAAGGTAGGGCTAAGTACAATAAAGCTACCGGCTCTAACCTTAAGGCCCCTCAACCGCAGGGTGGGGCTCGGAAAGATTCCTTTTGCTCGAGAATGTCAGGTATGCCCGGGCCTATGAAAGATGAGAAGGGTAAGCCCACTCGCAAGGCCGCATCACTAGCTAGATGGAAATGTTGAACATGTCTGATTCACGTATTGGGGCCGACCGTAGAACTGAACTCGATATGGTTCGTGAAATTGCCACACACGCCTCTGATATTCGTCATATCCAAGAAGATATGGATACGATGTTGGAAGGCATGAAGAGTATGCAGAAGAGCCTCGCGGACATTAATGTCACACTGTCGGAAGCTAAAGGCGGATGGCGGGTACTGTTGATTATTGGGGGCGCTGCTGGTACAGTAGGTGCTGGGGCTATGCACCTCATCAACTGGTGGAATAAGTAGTGCCTTCTTCGACTATAAAGCAACATAATTTCATGGCGGCAATCGCCAAGAATCCTGCCTTTGCGAAGAAGGCCGGTGTTCCCCAGTCCGTAGGGGCTGATTTCATTAAGGCCGATACCGGTCGTAAATTTGCAAAAGGTGGTGAGACTATGGCTACAAAGAAAGCAATGCCCAAGGGCATGTTCGGTGATAAGGGCGCACTAGCAAAACACGCGGCTAAACCCGCGTCCAAAGCGCACGCTGGCCTCAAAGCTGGGGGCACGACCAAGATGGCTAAAGGCGGTGGAGTGGAGTCCAAGGGTAAAACCAAGTGCGCAATGGTTAAGATGGCTGGCGGAGGTACCTGCTAATGGAACGCCCCTCCAAACAAGAAGTCGATGATCTGCGTAAGCAGGCCCTTATGGATGCCGCATATGAGGCGTCAATGCGCAATACTCCTCCCGCGCCAATGCGGCCCGCCTCCGCGCCTAGGGCTAAAGCACAGTCTGATGCGGTTACCGAGATGCTTCAGGAAGTCCAAGACGCCAAGGCCCGCAAGAAAATTTCTGCTATGGGGTATGCTAAAGGCGGTTCTGTCAGTGCTTCCAAACGTGCTGATGGCTGCGCCACCAAGGGTAAGACCCGGGGCATTTTTATCTAGGAGGGTATATGGCCAAAAATCCAAATATTGACGACGCCACTCGCGCCCGAGCAATGCGATACGTCTCCGCAGGCGCTGCCGATGAAGCCGATGAAGCCGATAAAGCCGCTGGGGTACTGGCGGCAGAGTCTGAAGTTGAGCCGGGATATAGCCCACGGGCAACCCCCGCAGCTAAACCCGCAATAGTTACCAAAGAAGCCCTTGCTAAATCTGGTTTGAGCCTTCGGGACTATATGAACCGGCAGCAAGGATTAACTAGGCGTGGGAGTACCCCCGCACCCAAAGGCGGTAGCGGAGGGGGTAGGGGCCCCACTGCAGAAGAGCTTGATAGCTACACGGCTACAAAACGCCAAGCAGCTATGGATAAAGCTAAGGCAGCCGCAGCAACGCCAGCCGGAAAAGCGGCTCGCGCTAAACAGATTGAGGCTCAGGCCCTAGAAGCGTCACGTCCTGAAGAGATGTTGCTCGGCATAGCTAAAGCACCTGTAAGTGCCGCTAAAGGGCTGCGTGCCTTGCAAAATCTAAGTCCCAGCGAGGCACAAGCGCTACTCAAAAGCTCCGGTAATGTGTTTAGTAAGCCGGGGTCAAAGGCTAATGAGTATGTGCAAGCATTGCTTGAGAACGCTCAGGGCAAGCTTAACGCGCCCGCTAGGGAAGCCGTAAAACAATTGGCGGCCCCTACGCGCCGCTTGACAGGGCCTAAGACCGCTGAGGCTATTGGGTACCGTAAAGGCGGGGCGGTTAAAAAATACGCTAGCGGCGGGTCTGTCAGCGCCTCTAGTCGTGGCGATGGCTGCGCCACCAAGGGTAAGACCCGGGGTAAAATGCTGTGAGGCCTAGCCGCGGGATGGGAGCTATGCTCTCTTCCAAAATGCCTAAGGCAAAGCGAACGAAGCGCCGGGACGATACCGACTTCGAGACCTTTGCCGAAGGCGGCACTGTAGGGCTGTGGGATAACATCAATGCCAAGCGAAAGCGCGGGGCCAAGATGCGCAAGCCCGGGTCTCCCGGTGCTCCGACTGACAAAGCATTTAAAGATTCGGCCAAATAATGACTACCTCTGGAACCACTAACTTCAATCTGGACCTGACGGAACTGGTAGAAGAAGCGTACTCCCGTTGCGGGGCAGAGCTTAGGACCGGCTGGGATTTACGCACTGCCCGTATTTCGTTAAACCTGATGTTCGCAGACTGGTCGAATCGCGGCATAAATTTGTGGACTGTGGAGCAAGGGTCGATCCCTCTTGTAGCCGGTACCGCCACATACGATCTGCCGGATAACACTGTGGACTTGATGGAGCACGTTATCCGTACAGGTGCAGGGAGCGCCTCTACGCAGGCTGATCTGACGATTACGCGCATTAGTGTATCCACCTATGCCACACTGCCCAATAAACTGACTCAGGCGCGTCCTATTCAGGTTTACATTAACAGGCAAGCCCCTACACCCACGGTAACCGTGTGGCCTGTCCCCGATGCCGCGCAGACCTATACCTTCGTGTACTGGCGGCTTAAGCGTATTCAGGATGCTGGAAGTGGTAGTAATACGATGGCGGTGCCGTTCCGGTTCCTCCCCTGCATGGTAGCGGGGCTGGCGTATTATCTGTCCATGAAAGTCCCCGGGGCCATAGACCGTATGCAGGCCTTGAAAGAGCAGTACGATGCAGCTTGGCAATTGGCCGCAGATGAAGACCGGGACAAGGCGGCTGTCCGGTTTGTCCCACGCCAGATGTTTCTTGGCTAGCCATGCCGCTAAAAGACCCAGCCGCACGAAAAGCGTACGCAGCAGCATACGCAAAAGCTAACCCGGCGTATTTGCGGGTTAAGGCGTGGCGTGCAGAAAACCAAGAACGAGTAAGAGAACATCAAGCTGCATATGCAGCAACGCATCCAGAAGTTTTAGCCGCAAAAGCAAAGCGACACCGCGAACGTCATTTAGAAAAGAGGCGCGAAGAAGACCGCGCAATTTCTGCACGATACCGCGTTGCAAACAAAGAAAAAGTTTCCGCTGCAAAGAAAGCGTATGCACAAAGCAATAAACATAAAGTTAACGCCTCGGTAGCCCGGCGTGCGGCTGCTAAAGTACAACGCACTCCTATCTGGTTAACGCAAGAGGACCACTGGATGATTGGGCAAGCTTATGAGCTTGCGGCGTTGCGAACCGCAATGTTTGGTTTTTCTTGGCATGTAGATCACGTGCTTCCTTTACGCGGAAAATTAGTCTCTGGGTTACATACCCCATGCAATTTGCAAGTTATTCCCGGCTCTGAGAATTGCCGCAAGGGGAACCGAATGGAGCTTGTATAATGGCAAATAGGTTTGCTTCCGGTAAAAATTCTATAGCCGAATGCGACCGTTGTTCCCAACGGTTTAAGCTCACGCGGCTAAAGAAGCAAGTTGTCAAGCAGAAGCTGTACAACATTATGGTGTGTCCTGAATGTTGGGACCCAGATCATCCTCAGTTAATGCTTGGAACCTTCCCTGTAGAAGACCCGCAAGCTGTCAGAGAGCCCCGCCCTGATCGCAGCTATGTGACTTCCGGGATACTTGCAAATGGCTCCTACGGCGGAGGTAGCCGGGTATTTCAGTGGGGATGGAATCCTGTAGGGGGCGCAAGTAGCTTTGATGCGGTTCTAACGCCAAATAGCTTGGTGGCTACGGGGTCTGTCGGTACAGTTTCAATAGTGATTTCATAAGGAGCCACGATGAAAACATGGATTGCCGATCTGGAGTTGCGTCAGCGCCTGCTGATTGCCTTGATTGCCGTGGATCACTTGGTACTTGTGCTGATCACGCTGGGCAATTGCGCACGAGGCGAAACGATCTCGGCGAGTGCTTGGAGACAAGAGCAAGCTGGCAAGCTGCAAGGGCGCATTGCGCGGCCCGTGATCGACTGGCTATTTCACTTCATCGAAAAAAATCATTGCTCACAATCGTGGCTAGCTGAAAAGCACATGTACACCCCACCCCCACGCGGGCTCTAAATGCGCGGGGCTTGCGCCTAGCGGCGCTAGAAACTACCAAAGTTTAGATTGACAAATTCGTATAACTTGGCACACTGCCATAGTCACTAAAAGGAGCCTACGATGGCATTCACCAAGAAGATGATGGGCAAGGAAGTTGGCGCAGCCTCTGTATACGCAAAGCCTCATACGGGCTCGGTTGCAGGTGTGGACTTGACCAATAACGGCTACCCGCAGACCGGCATTAAAACCACGGGTATCAAGACTCGCGGTAATGGCGCAGCCACAAAGGGCGTGACCGCCCGAGGACCGATGGCGTAACATGGCTATGACCTATACGGAGTTGTGCGCGAATATCGCGGACATTACTCAAAACGAGTACACGGCTGCTGAATACAAGATGTTCACTGCTCAGACAGAACAGCGGATATTCAACTCTGTTCAGCTTCCGTCGCTCCGTAAAACTGCGGCTATTGCCTCCGTTATTGGGAATCAGTTCATCAACGTTCCCACAGATTTCCTGTCAGCGTTCTCCGTTGCGGTAGTAGACCCAACAACTTTGGAATATACGTACCTGCTCAATAAGGACGTCAACTTTATCCGGGAAGCGTATCCTACGGTAGCGGCTACGGGAACTCCGAAGCACTACGCTATCTATGGAAACCAGACGGGTACTGAACTCGCACTGCGATTCATACTAGGCCCAACTCCCGATAAGGTCTACTCTACAGAGCTAGCGTACTTCTACTACCCAGAGTCCATTGTTACTGCTGGCACCACATGGCTAGGCGAGAACTTCGATTCCGCCCTGCTAAACGGAGCCCTCGTAGAAGCCATTCGCTTTATGAAGGGTGAGCCGGATATGGTCAAGCTGTACCAAGACATGTACGTACAGTCGCTTACGCTGCTCAAAAACTTGGGTGATGGCAAGCTCCGTCAGGATGCTTACCGTAGCGGACAACCCCGAAACGCGGTAATTTGATATGGCTATAGCTCAAACCCTGTGCTCCAGCTTCAAACAGCAACTGTTTTTGGCTCAACACGACCTCAGTACGGATGTAATCAAGATCGCTCTGTACACGAGTGCCGCTTCTATCGGGCCGGATACTACGGTCTATTCGGTATCGGATGAGGTAGTTGGTATGGGATACACTGCGGGGGGTATCCCCCTTACTGGCGCTACCGTGTTGCTATCAGGCACAACGGCCTACGTAGACTTTGATAACGCGGTATGGCCCGCGGCTACCTTTACAGCCCGGGGAGCCCTTTTGTACAATAGCTCCAAGGCAAACAAAGCCGTAGCGGTACTAGATTTTGGGGCAGACAAAACGGGGGCTGCGCAAACATTCACGATCCAAATACCTGCAAATGTAGCGTCTAGTGCGTTACTTCGGATAGCTTAAAGGGTACCATGGCAAGTTTATACTCTACCAACCTTAAACTCGAGTTGATCGGGACTGGAGACCAGAGCGGTCTTTGGGGTGGCACAACCAATACTAACATCGGCACGGCCTTGGAACAGGCTATCGTAGGTAAAGCCTCGCTTGTAACAGGGGACTTCGCAGCCAACGTAGCTACGCTTACGCTACTGGACACCAACGCAAGCCAAACAGCCCGGGCCTTTGTACTGGATGTAACCGCTACGCTATCTGCTGCGGGTACGATCAATGTGCCGGCTATTCAGAAGCCGTACCTTGTGTTTAATAACACTGTAGGCGGGTTCGCCCTTACGGTTAAAGTTTCGGGTCTGACGGGCGTTGTGGTCCCCAATGGCAAGCGAATGCTGGTGTACAACAATGGCACAGATGTCATTGACGGTATCAATTACCTTAATGGGGTAGCTACCAATCTAGCAGGGGGCTCCGATGGGGTTATACCGTACCAATCGGCTCCGGGGGTTACTGGGTTCTCCGCCGCAGGAACTGCGGGGCAAGCCCTACTTTCTGGCGGTACTGGGGCTCCTACATGGGGTACTCTTTCGGTAGGTAGCGGGGGGACTGGCGCAACTACGCTAACAGGTATCGTAAAAGGTACGGGAACTACTGCATTTACTGCGGCTACTGCGGGTACAGATTACGTAGCGCCTTCGGGTGCGTTAGGGACCCCATCGTCAGGGACCTTAACCAACTGTACAAAGGATGGTACCAACGGAGTTGGGTACCTGAATATCCCGCAAAATAGCCAATCAGCAGCCTACACGCTGGTCCTTGCCGATCAAGGCAAACACATATTGCACCCCAGTGCAGACACCACAGCAAGGATTTTCACGATCCCGGCGAATGCCTCGGTGGCGTTTCCCATTGGTACGGCAGTAACGTTTGTAAACCAAAATGCGGCGGGCGTGATGACCATTGCGATCACCACGGACGTGATGCGCTTGGCAGGGGCGGGCACAACGGGCAGTCGGACGCTTGCGGCTAATGGGGTTGCTACGGCCATCAAGCTCACGGCGACGGAGTGGATTATTTCGGGCGGGAGTGGCTTGACATGAGTGCGATCCAGCAGGTTTTGGCTGCGGGTGGGGGAGCACTGTCTACAATTGTTTTAACCGCCGACGCTTCACCATACATATACGCATACCTATGGAGTGGCGCGGGCTTCGGTACTAAGTATGCAGACCCTGCCACTTTACCAACTGGGGTTGGGTATGGCGTTGCTTTTAACCCTTCCGGGACTGCGATAGCAGTAGTGCATGACGCACCAAACATCAGCGTCTACCCATGGAGTGGCGCGGGCTTCGGCACTAAATATGCTGACCCAGCAACCTTGCCCACTGGCGGTGGGCGCGGAGTGGCTTTCAATCCTGCCGGGACTGCGATAGCAGTGGCTCATCTCGTCTCCCCATTCGTCTCGACGTACCCATGGAGTGTCGCGGGCTTCGGCACTAAATATGCGAACCCAGCAACCTTGCCCACTGGCAATGCCCTAGGGGTGGCTTTCAATCCTACCGGGACTGCGATAGCAGTGGCTCACGCTACTTCTCCACACATCAGCGTCTACCCATGGAGTGGCGCGGGCTTCGGCACTAAATATGCGAACCCAGCAACCTTGCCTACGGGTAATGGACGCGGAGTAGCTTTCAATCCTGCCGGGACTGCGATAGCAGTGTCGCACGATACATCCCCATTCGTCTCGACGTACCCATGGAGTGGCGCGGGCTTCGGCACTAAATACGCTGACCCAGCAACCTTGCCTACGGGTACTTCAAATCGCGTTAGCTTTAACCCTGCTGGAACCGCAATAGCAGTGGCTCATGCAACAACCCCCTTTATATCTGTATATCCGTGGAGTGCCGGATTTGGCACTAAATACGCTGACCCAGCAACGTTGCCCACTGGCATTGCCAGTGGCGTTGCTTTCAATCCTACCGGGACTGCGATAGCAGTGGCTCACGCTACTTCTCCATACATCAGCGTCTACCCATGGAGTGGCGCGGGCTTCGGCACTAAATATGCGAACCCAGCAACCTTGCCCACTGGCAGAGGGAGTGACGTAGCATTCTCCCCCAACTAAATAAACACCATGACCCCAGAACAACTCACCCAAAACATCGCAGCCCGCACCGAAGAAGTTGCAGGCTACCAAACCAACATCGACAACTACACCCGCATGGTTGCAAAGATCAGCGCCAAGTGGTGTGAAAAAACGCAGCCATTGCGAGGGCTTGATACACAGCAAATGGTTTCTCTGTGCGCCGATGAGTCCGTATTGATGCAGGCGGCAGACCTTAACTTCCGCGACAAGCTACAAATGTCAATTCGCGCAGAGCGCATCGAGCAACGTAAAGCCATACTGGTGCTGGAAGTGCTTAAAGACCAACTGGAGACACAGCCATGAGCTACTGCCAACTGGATGAAGATGGGACGTACCTGCGCGAAGTCTATGGCGATGTGCAGGAATGGGACGAGAACAATTACTGCTCAGTGGATGCACTTGTCAAAGACGGCAAAGCAGATCAATTTCGCGTGGTGCCCTTGACCATAACTGAGCCGCCTAGCTATAACCCACTCACACAAACAGCAGTGCGCGACGGCTGCGAGCTTGTGGATGGGGCGTGGCAGTACAAATGGCGCATTGACGCCCTGAGCGCAGAGCAGATTGCAGCGGCCTACGCAGCCACCATCCCGCAAGTTGTCACCATGCGCCAAGCCCGCCTAGCCTTGCTGGGTGCTGGCAAATTGGCAAGCGTCACGGCAGCTATCAACACACTGCCAAGCCCGCAAAAAGAGGCTGCACAGATCGAGTGGGAATACAGCCAAACGGTTGAGCGCAATCGAGGCTTTGTACTGCTGTTGAGCGCTGCGCTTGGGCTGACTGATGCCCAACTGGATGCGCTTTTCGTCACCGCAGCGGGGCTGTAATGTTCTCTGCACTCCTGTCCTTTCTTGGGGGCTCTGTATTTCGCATGTTGTTTGGCGAGATAAGCTCGTGGATGAATAAGAAACAAGATCACCTGCATGAGATGGACCGGATGCGGCTGCAAGGCGAACTAGATAACTCCCAGTTTCTGCGTACCCAAGATGCGCTACGCCTTCATGCAGAGTTGGGGGTCAAGCTAGTGCATGTGCAGGCCGAAGCGGTAGTGGATCAAATAGAAGCTAACGGGTGGCTGGCTGCAGTCAAGGGGACTACGCAGACTATTGGTATCTGGTTCATTGACGCTTGGAACGGGGTCATTCGCCCCTTCGTAGCTACGTGGGCCGTTATTATGGTCACGCTGCACTTCGCGCAAACTGGATGGGTACTGGACGATAACGGCTGGAGCATATGCGGCGCGGCACTGGGAATCTATTTAGCGGATCGGTCCCTCTTCAAGCGTGGTAAATGAGTACGGAAGCCGTTACGATAGCGGCCTCGCTCTGTCGGCAGTTTGAAGGGCTGTATCTCAAGCCTTATATGTGCCCGGCCCTCGTGGCGACTGTGGGCTACGGAGCGACCCGATACGAGGATGGACGCCGCGTAACTCTAGCGGACGCCCCGATAACCAAGGCCCGGGCTGAAGAACTTTTGAGGTGGGAGTTAAATAAGGTCTGCTTACCTGCGGTAAGACGATCCTGCCCTGAGCTTACAGAGCCCCGCAAACTAGCGGCGATACTCGACTTCACATTCAACCTAGGTTCTGGAAACTTGCATAGCAGTACGCTTCGTAAGAAAATCAATCTCGAAGACTGGGCTGCTGCGCAGTTAGAATTGGCTAAATGGGTGCGCGGCGGGGGGCGCATACTCCCCGGCTTGGTAAAACGCCGTACTGCAGAAGCCGCACTATTAAGGTCTATATGCCCATAAAAAAAATTGGAATCCAGAGTGGAGTATCGAAGGAAAATACCCGCTATACCTCCGAAGGCAAATGGTACGACAGCGACAAGATTCGGTTTCGTAAAGGCACCCCCGAGAAGTTAGGTGGGTGGGCTCGGTATTCCGTCTATACCTTTCTAGGCATATGCCGCTCACTGTGGACATGGGTTACGCTTACTGGACTGACGCTGATAGGCGTGGGCACAAACCTGAAGTTTTACATCAACAAGGGCGGGCTATACTATGACGTAACGCCTATTCGGAAAGTTGTGCGTCCTATGCTGGGTGCTAGTAGTACGGGTAATCCTTTTACTGCTACTGCGGGGTCGGCTGTAGTTTCTGTGTACGACGCTAACCATGGGTGCGTGCAAGGAGACTTTGTAACCTTTAGCGGGGCTACCGGACTTGGCGGAAATATAACAGCGGCACTACTTAATCAGGAATACCAAGTAACCGTACTCAGCGCTAGTACATATACGATTAATGTAGCTGCTACTGCTAATGGAACGGATGCCTTAGGGTCTCCGGGGGGCGGTACAGCAGTTATTGCCGCGTATCAACTTCTTACAGGAGCCGCAGTACAGGGTCCTACTTCGGGCTGGGGTGTTGGTAGCTGGGGGGCCGGTAAATGGGGTTTTGGGGATGCTAGCCTAACGGCAACTAGCCCGCTAAAGTTTTGGACCCAGAATAACTTTGGGGAGAGTCTGGTGTTTGGCCCTGCGGGCGAGGCTATGTATTACTGGAATGCGAGCGCGGGACTGGGTACTTCGACCTTTACCGTGACTATCGGGGCAACCGCGGTACTGACTTTTACTACTGGCCCCCTGCTACTTAATGGTACCGCAGTCATGCTAGAGACCACTGGGGCACTGCCTACAGGTCTCCTTACCTATGTGGTGTACTACGTTATAAACTCCACAACCGTTAGCGGGGTCACTACGTGCAATCTATCCACCACGTACGGCGGCACTGCTATAACTACATCGGGAACCCAGTCGGGTACCCATATCCTTTCTAATAGGGGGATTGCGGTTACGTCTTTGGGTGGCGCTTCCAACGTTCCAATTGTTCAGAACGCGATCTTCATATCAGACACAAGCCGCTTTGTGTTTGCCCTAGGGGCTAACGAATTCGGGACTGCCACGCAAGACCCTATGGTGGTACGCTGGTCCGATCAAGAGTCTGTAACCCAGTGGACGCCATCTGCCACTAATCAGGCAGGTAGCATTCGGCTTTCTCACGGGTCCAAAATCGTAGCTTGCCTGCAAGCGCGGCAAGAGATTCTGATATGGACTGACTCCACCCTCTACGCATTCCAATATGTAGGGGCTCCGGTAGTTTGGCAGACGCAGCTTGTGGGCGATAACATTTCGCTTATGGGGCCTAACGCAGTAGCGCTGGCTTCAGGCGTGGTCTACTGGATGGGTATCGACAAGTTCTACATGTATGACGGTACGGTGCGAACCCTTGACTGCGACCTGCGAAAGTTTGTATACCAAGACATTAACCTGACCCAAAATTACCAAGTATTTGCCGGTACAAATGAGGGGTTTAACGAGGTCTGGTGGTTCTACTGCGCGGCAGATAGCACTGCGATCAGTAATTATGTTATCTACAATTACATCGAGAAGGTTTGGTACTACGGCACGATGGGGCGCACAGCCTGGCTCGACTCGGGGCTAATAAATTACCCTATTGCTGCTACCTACAGCCAGAATATCGTCAACCACGAGTTTGGGGTGGACGATGAAGAAACGGATGTAACGCGTCCAATCAATGCCTATATCTCATCCTCTGAGTTCGATATGGATGACGGGGATCACTTCATGTTTGTGTACCGTATGCTACCGGACCTCTCGTTTGCGGGGTCTACTGCAGGTACTACTGCGGAGGTAACCTTAGGGCTGTATGCCATGAAAAACTCTGGGTCGGGCACGGGGTCGCTTGTATCTCAGCCTGTTAACCAATTGACTGGGGCGGAATACACTGTAACTGAAGGGTTTACAGGGCAGATTTACACGCGCCTTCGCGGGCGGCAGATGATCTTGAAAGCCTCGTCCAACAAAATAGGTACCGCATGGCAGCTAGGTGCTATCCGTTTTGATGCCCGGCCTGATGGTCGCCGTTGACTTATGACCCTACTATTTAAGCCTAAATCCCCTGCGTTGCAGATACTGCCAGAAGAGTACTCCCAAGACTCTTTCAGAGCGCAGAATAACATGCTGCGTATCTACTTCAATCAGCTAGACGCAGCAATGTCGGAACTGCTAGGTGGCACTGGGGGTAGGTTTTTGCAACATCCGTATGGGGCGTTTCAATCTTTAGTTACCCAGACTGCCCCTGCTAACACCGCCAAAGCGCTTACTTTTGACACGCTGGATTACGCCAATGGCGTGGCGCTCGGGGACCATGTAGCTGTAATGACGGCTTCGCAAGCACTAACAACGCTTACAGTCACTGCAGTGTCGGGGGACGATATCTATCTTGGGATGACTCTAACGGGTACCGGAGTTGTAGCGGGCACCACAATTACTGCGTTTCTTACCGGCACTGGTGGTACCGGAACTTACAGGGTCAGCACGTCTGCTACGGTAGCTAGCACGACCATCACGGGAACCCTAACCTCCCGGCTTGTCGCAACCTATGGGGGTATCTACAACCTGCAGTTCAGCGTGCAAACCAAAAACATATCTTCGCAAGCCCACGATCTTGATATATGGCTTCGCCAAGACGGCCCCGGCCCCGGAGTAGATATCGCGGGTTCTCGGGGGTCTGTAACGATAGCGCCTCGGCACGGCTCCGTTGATGGGGGGAGTATCGTGGGATGGAACTATTTTGTGCGCTTAGAAGCGGGGGAGTTTGTAGAAATTTGGTGGGCGGTCGATAGCACAAATGTTACGATACCCGCCTACCCGGCAGCCACGGCTCCTGTGCGCCCCTCAACAGCCTCTGCGATAGTCACCCTATCGTATGTATCCGCAATAGTTTAAAGGTTCCGCATCATGCCTATGCCTGAAGATACCCCTACGGTGCCGCCGTTAACGGCGGGCAGTACTAAAGATCAAATTGCTGACGCCTATAGGCAGTACTTTTCCCAACTTGGAGGAGCTACAGATGCTAATCGTAGTGAAGCTAAAACCTACCTTCAAGGGCTTGGCATTGCTGATCCTGTAGCCTCTCAGGGGTATGAAACCTATTTATTGGGCCAGCGTTACGCGGACTATGTAGAGCAAAACCCTGACGTCAAGGCGTATTACCAGCAGCAAGGAAACTTTGACCCTATAGCTGCGGGCGCAAAACACTATTCCATGTACGGCTCTAATGAGAACCGTCTTGGTGGGGGCTTTCAAGACACAATTGATAGCTTAACCAAGCAGATTTTGGGTCAGGGGACCTCCTCAAAATGGGGTGGCGAGGCCTTCGGAAGCGCGGAATCCACCGCTAAAGATATGGCGCGGCTTTTGTCGCATGCAGGCCTTACAGACATTAAAGACTTTGGTGTTCGAGATAGAGTTATCCCGGAGCACGAGGTTCCTCAGGTGACGGGGGAAGGAGATGTCACCTCCAGCATTACGAGGCCCGCGCAAACAGTAAAGGAATACTACAACAAGGCAACTGGAGACCCCATATACGGACCCGACAATACCGGGGGGTACCATAAACTCGGCTACAAAGACAGTATTTGGGGCGGGACTTATGCGGGAGAGGGCTCTACTGAATATAACGTTCAATTTAAGCCTGATGGGACGCCCGTTTTTTATACGCAATACGGGGGCACTAGCAATGACCTAGCTAAACTCTTGCAAGTCCCTGTGCTCGGAACCCTACTTCAAGCAGGCGCTTCATATTTTGGCGGGCCTCTTGGGGCTGCTGCACTCAATATTGGTGCGGGTCGAGATATTGAAGATGTGTTGAAAGCCGCGGCGCTTTCATACGTTGGCGGGGAAATTGCTTCGGGCGTCTCGGGCGCTACTCCCGTAGTTGAGGCCCTCGGGAAAACCGGGGCGAATATTGCAGGCCGCGTGGCGGGCTCTATTGCGACTGGAGGCGGAGTAGAGGGGGCGCTCCAAGCACTTGTCACGGGCGGGATTTCGGCGGCAATGCCTGAGATTACTAACCTAATTCCGGGGTTTAAGGACCTCCCCGATTTTGCGAAAAAAGCGGCTACCTCAGTAATAGCGAATACCTTAGTAGGGAAGCCGTTAGACCAGTCCATAATAAACGCGGCGCTTACCGCGGGTACCGATGCTGTCCAAAACGTTCTGCGCGACGCCGCTCGAGACGCCCGTGCAAATACCTCTGCAACCCAGTTTGTGTTTAACCCTCGTGCAGACAGCGATCAAGCTACCAGAGACTTGGGTCTGACCCCTGCAGATACCTCTAGTTACGGCACGACTACAACCCCGTTTGTGTTTAACGCCGCGAAAGATAGCCAGCAGGCTAACGAGGACTTGGCCCCGTTTGTGTTTAACGCCGCGAAAGATAGCCAGCAGGCTAACGAGGACTTGGGGTTGACCGCTACAACAACGCCCACACCGACGCCAAAAACAACGCCCACACCGACACCGACACCGACGCCTAAAACAACGCCCAAAACAACGCCCAAAACAACGCCCACACCGACGCCTAAACCGACGCCTATGCCCCAAGTGCAGGCGCAGACCGCTGCAGCCTTAGGGTTCCCGCTACTCGCCAATATGTTCTATTACGGCAAAGAGTTTGGGTCCAAGAAGCAGAAATTGGGGGAGCGTGGCGACCTAGCCGATGAGGACTACCGGGAGCTAAGCGTTACCGCTGCAGGAGCGGAGCCGTGGCAGTTTGCTGAGCAGCTTGCAGATACCCCTAAACCCGACGAAAATAGTGCGGACGAACTGATACAGAAACTTACGGCAGGGGACTCATCTGCCACTACGCTCGATGAGCTAATGAATATTATTGGGAGAGCTTGATATGGGCGATAACGATGCGGCTAATGAATCGTTTTGGAATACGTTCTTTGGTGGGGGTGGGGGTGGGGGCGGAGGCGAACCCGATAACGATGCTCCTAATGAATCGTTTTGGAAGACTCTCATTGGTGGAGGTGTAACCGATAACGAGGCGGCTAATGAAGCGTATTGGAAGGAGTTCTTTGGCACGAGCGATGGCGGGACCGACGCCGACGCCAACGAGGCGGCTAATGAAGCGTATTGGAAGAAGTTCTATGCAACCGATGTAGAGAAGTACAAAACCCCTGAATGGTCCAAAATCCTTAAGGCCTTTGGGCTAACCCCAACTAGTGCCGCAGTGCTTGGCGGCGCGGGATTAGGCTCGCTTTTTGGCGGTTCTGGCGGTTCTGGCGGTTCGTCGGGGGATACCGGCTACAAAGGGGGGATTCCTTCTCTTGCTGCTAGTCGAACCATGCTGCCTATTCCGCATACAGTGACTACAGACGCAGGGGGCGAAGCGTATTTACGGGCGAACCCGGATGTGGCTGCCGCATACAAAGCTGACTCACAGGGATTAAGCCCTAAAGATTACGCAGCGACGCATTACGCTAAGTTTGGGCAGGGAGAAGGACGTACGTTGGCTACGGCACCTCGCAGGGCTGGGTCCGGTGGAGTTACATACTTCAGCCCCATGCAGTACAAGCCTGTGGCCTCTAATCCCGGGCTAACCCCCACTCCGTTTACCCCGCCTCCCATTATCCCCGCTGGCGGCACAACTCCGACCCCTGTAACTCCTGCGGTAACTCCTGCGGTAACTCCTGCGGTAACTCCTGCGGTAACTCCTGCGGTAACCCCAAACCAGTATGCCTTCTTAGGTGCGGAGCAGGTAGCGAGGGTTGTAGCTGAAGCCAACAGGCTGGCTGCTGCGCAGGGTATCTCCCCAGAGCGGGCGTTGTATAACTATGCACAACAGCAAGGTATCCCCAATGCGGGAGTTGACTCGATGATGGGGTTCGAACCGGGCGCTACCGATAAATGGCTAGGGGGGCAGCCTTCCTTACAAGCGAACGCTGCACAAGGTATAGCAAGTTTACCTATAACGCCAACGCCAACGCCAACGCCAACGCCAACGCCAACTCCAGCGAAAACCTACGCTTATTTGGGCGATCAGCAAAAAATGGCGGTGATTGCGGAGGCTGAACGATTGTCTGAAGCCCAAGGCATCACCCCCATGCAGGCAATTTACAACTACGCGCAAACCAACGGCATCTCCAATGCTGGTATTGACACCCTGCTGGGGTATACGCCGGGCTCGACTACTAAATGGCTGGCAGGGCAGAATATCCCTGCTCCGATAACGCCAACGCCAACGCCAACGCCAACGCCAACGCCAACGCCAACGCCAACGCCAACGCCAACGCCAACGCCAACGCCAACGCCAAACCCGTATGCCTTCTTAGGCAAAGATCAGGTAGCGACGGTTGTAGCTGAAGCCAACAAGCGAGCGGCTGCGCAGGGTATCTCCCCCGAAATGGCGTTGTACCGATACGCACAACAGCAGGGTATCCCCAATGCGGGAGTTGACTCGATGATGGGCTTCGCCCCGGGCGCAACTACTAGCTGGCTAGCTACGCAACCCGCCCCTCAAGGTCACTCGTACACGGGCGCTACCCCCGTAAAACTCGCACGAGGGGGTATTGCGTCTCTGGCTAAAGGCAGACTGCTTAATGGCTCCGGAGATGGCGTTTCGGACTCTATACCGGCCTCTATTGACGGGCACCAACCCGCGGCACTTGCCGATGGGGAGTACGTTATTCCGGCTCGGCTGGTTTCTGAATTAGGCAATGGGTCTACTAAAGCAGGCGCAAAAAGACTCGATATTATGATGCAGCGTATACAGCAGGCTAGAGGAAAAAGTATGGGTAAGAATAAAGTAGCCGTAGACTCTGCAGCTTATAAACACCTCCCCGCATAAGGACTCAACATGGCAACCGCACCTACTACACCCGGAAGCAGCTCTTCCACCCTTTCTACTTGGGCAGGGCCATATGTAACGGATATGTTAGGTCAGGCTCAAGCCATTGCGGCTACGCCTTACCAGACCTACCAAGGCCCCATGACGGCAGGAGAGTCGGGGCTGCAGTCCAAAGTATTTCAAGGGCTTGGCAATTTGACATTCCCCCAGAATATGGGGGGCACCTTTGCGCAACAGGGTGGGTCTTTCTTCCCCAAAGACGGGGCTGGCGGGGCGCAGCAGTACAACTTCTTAGGCAAAGATCAGGTAGCAAAGGTTACGGCTGAAGCTACAAGGCAGGCGGCTGCGCAGGGTATTTCCCCCGAAATGGCGTTATACCAATACGCAAAAACGAACAACATCTCCAACACGGGAGTGGATACGTTAATGGGCTTCGACCCGGGGTCTACCGATAAATGGGTAGGGGGGCAGCCTTCCCTACAATCGGGTCTTCCTCAGGGGGCCGGTACGGGCCAACCCTCAAGCGTAGCGCAGTCCTACATGAACCCGTATCTGCAGTCTGTGCTGCAGCCGCAGATGGAAGAGCTTCGTCGCCAATCTCAAATCACCCAAATGGGTAACGCTGCCAAGATGACGGGCGCTGGGGCTTTTGGAGGCGCTCGCCAAGGTATTATGGACGCCGAAACCCAGCGGAACCTCATGCAAGAGATGAATAAGACCGTGGGCCAAGGTTACGCAACTGCTTTTGATAAAGGCACCAACCAGTTCAACATCGAGCAGGGTCAAGGTATGGGGATTGCAAACCTGCTAGCCCAACAGGGTGCGGCGCAGCGCGGAATCGAGCAAGAAGGTGTAACTGCTGACTACAATGAATTCCTTACGCAGCGGGACTATCCTATGAAACAAACTCAGTATCTGAACTCAATGATTCAGGGGCTGCCAGTATCTACTACAACTAGCTCCGCAGCGCCCATGACTAAATTAGGAGACCTTAACGCCACAGTGGGCGGCCTAGGCTCCTTGTTCGAGAAGATTAAAAAACTCATCCCTACGGATTAACCCATGAACCAAATGCAATCTCAACCTATGCCTATGGGCCAGCCGCAAGGGGGTCCTCAGGGTTTTAGCGCCCCCGCTGCCGGGATCAACCTGTTCAAAGTGCAAGAGCAGTTGAAGGACATGCCGCAGCAGCAGATCATGGCGTATGCCAACGGGTCCAATCCGGACATGGTGCCTCCGTATATCGCCCTAGGCGAGATGGAACGTCGCACGCGCATGGTTAAGAATGCGCAGACCGGCCAGCCCCCACAAGGTACTGTCAAAGACAATCTGGAGAACCAGATTAAGCAGACTGCGGGTATCGCATCCCTCGGTAATATGCGTCAGCAGCAGATGGGGCAGGCCCAAGCACAGCAAGCTATGAGTACCCCCGGTGCCGTACCGGGCGGAGTGCCCCAACCCCAGCCCCAAGGGGAGCCCCCTGTAAGGATGGCCCAAGGCGGATTGGCTTCGGTGCCTATTAGCTCCCGCATGACCAGCTATAAAGATGGCGGTATCGTTGGGTACGCGGAGGGTGGGGATGTAGAGGACGAAGAGGATGAAGAGGACGATGAAGAAGAGAGTGGAGGGGCCCCTAGTCCTGTAATGCTTGCTAGCGCCCAACTTCCGGGGGCGGGTATGGGGAACCCAATGGGGGACTATGCGGCTGCTAGAGACGCAATTACCGCGCAGATAGGCAAAAGAGGTCCCGCACCTAAATCCCGCGAAGAAATAATAGCTGCGTTAACCAAATCAAATCCTGAACAAGCCGCCATGCTGCAGCGGAATGTTGAGGGTGAATACCTTAAACGTTTGGAAGAATTGCAAGGCAGACAAGGGGAAAACGATACCCAGGCTCGAGAAGACCTGCAATCTCGTAGGCGTATGGACTTGTGGCAGTCCCTTATTGCCGGTGGCGAAGGCTCTCGTGGTCGGGGTATTGGCGGACTCATGGCGGGTATGGGGCAGTCGCTTGGGCGCTCGTACGCAGAAAGGGCAGCAGAGGAAGCTGCACTGCGTGACTTACCCCTTAAACGCCAAGAGATTATGGCTAAGGCGCAGTATGAGATGCAAGGACTGCAACGCGCTCGCGCGGAGGGGGATATTAAAGCCGCCACCATGCACCAGCAAAATTTGGCTAAGCTAGAAAATGAAGCGAAGAAGGCTGAGTTGGGCGCATTGGGCCGGTCTGCCGGCGCAGCAGGTAATGTAGCCGGTCGATATGTGTCCGGGGAAGCAACTAAAGAAGCGGCTCGAACTTATGCCGCACAACGCCTTAAGTCTTCAGAAATTGCTGCGAAATCCAAAGAGGTGCGTGCGGGTTTACGTGGTAGTGGAAAAACTCCTCCAACGCCCATAGACATAGAGATGCTGCTAGCCGAATACAAGGAACTTGTAAAAGCAAATGCCGAATCTCCTAAGCTAAGCGAACCTGAGGGCTTACGTGCAGAGCGAGCCGCCCGCATTACAGAGATTAGGCAGCAGCTAGAAGCCTTTGGTACGACTGGAGTACGCCAAGCCAATAAAATACCCGCTACTCCCACTACCCCCGGCGCAGGCTTTAAAGTATTAGGTAGTCGCCCCGCACCCCAATAGGATTCACCCATGCACATCTATAGCGTACAAGGCCCCGATAATCGTATTTATGACATAGAAGGCCCAGAGGGCGCGTCAGATGAGCAAGTTATTGGGGCATTGCAAAGTCATCTAGCAGCTACGCCCACAACGGCCCCCGTCGAAGCAGCGCCAACCTCGCTATCTGACGTAGCCCTTACGGGATTACAAAGCTTAGTGGGGTCGGGCAAATCAATGCTGCAAGGCTTTGGTGCAGAGGTTGCTCCTGCCGAATCGTTAGACGAACTGCAGAAGTGGCTGGGGTCGAAGATGACCCCGGAGCGCCAAGCGGAGCTTAAACGCCAATCGGAAGCGACCAAAGCCGCGGCCAAGTCGGGCAGCATAGGGCAGGAGATAGCTACTGCGGGTAAGAATATTGCAGCGGCGCCGATACTCACGGCTACGCAAGGTATTGGTTCGTCCGCGCTTCCTGTTGTATTGGGTCTGGGGGCTACGGCTCTTGGGGCGTCCTTAGGTGCTCCGGTGGCGCTGGCTGCTGCAGTGGGTATTGGCGCTAAGTATGCGCTGGGTGCGCTGCAAGGTGCTGGTGAAGTTAAGGGTAACATCTACGAGGAAGTTCAAAAAGAACTCGTAGCTAAAGGCGTACCCAAAGAAGCTGCTAAACAGCAAGCTCTAGCGTCCCAAGAATACTTGGGCAAAAACTGGGGTGGTATTTTGGCTGCGGGGGGTATAGGTGCCGTTGCCGGAGGTACGGGCCTCGAGAAAAACCTAACGGGCTTGTTCGGCAAGAAGACTGCCGAAGAAATTGCCAAAGATACTGCGCGTAAGGCTGCTGCAGGTTATGGGACTCGCGTTGGGGCCGCTGCCCTTAAAGAAGCAGTACCGGAGGCCATCCAAAGCGGGCAAGCCCGGGGCGCTACCAACATCGCCTTGACTGAAGCGGGGGTACCTACACCCACAATGCAAGGTATTGCAGGAGAAGCAACTACCGGAGCCCTCTCGGGAGCTTTGGCTGCGGGGCCTGTTAGTGCTTATACCGAACGCGGAGGCCCTGCGGGTCCTGCAGCGCCGACTAAACCCACTGCGGGGCGTGCACCCACTGCCCCTAGATATTCTGCTGCGTCGGCCCCTGCTCCTGTGGCCCCTGAAGCGGCGGTACTACCTGAAGCGGCGGTACTACCTGAAGTGGTAGCCCCTGAAGCGGAAGTGGCTCCTGAAGCGGAAGTGGCTCCTGAAGCGGCGGTAATACCTGAAGCGGCGGTAATACCTGAAGCGGTTGCTACTTTTGCCTCCGTGCTAGATACTGATGCGGTTTACAACGGCTGGAGCAATGTTCGAGATGGGTCTGACCGGGCAATAATGCGCAAACAAATGGACTATGTGGCTAAAACCTATGGCCCAAACATCACTCCAGAAAACAAGGAATCCCTCAAACAAGACTTGTCAAAACAGTTCAAGTGGTTTCGTGCCGCCCCCCCCGCACAAAAAGATGCGGCTTTAGATACCCTGCTAACGCAAACTCCTGAAGCGGAAGTAGCCCCTGAAGCGGAAGTAGCCCCTGAAGCGGAAGTAGCCCCTGAAGCGGAAGTAGCCCCTGAAGCGGCGGTTGCTCCTGAAGTGGTAACTCCTGAAGCGGCGGTTGCTCCTGAAGCGGCGGTTGCTCCCCCAATTCCCGAGCCGATCCTGCGCCCTGCGCCTACGGTCTACACCCCCGAGACTGCCCCTGCGGTTCTAGGCCCGGATACGTTCAAGGCGTTAGGTATCGGCCCCACTGCAGTTATTCGTAAGGCTCCCATTGTGGGGTTGGATATCACTGATCCTGCTAGTGCTGCGCAGATCAAACGTGACTTGGAGATGTACCGGGAAGGTCGAAGCGAAGGAATTCAGGCTAAGATTGACCGCTATCTAGCCCGTCCTGAATTCAAAGCTGTACCTTCGGAGCCCGTCAATGTACAACCCCCTCTCCCTGCGTCACCTCCAACTGTCCAAGCCACTGAGCCCGGAGGAAGTCAGCCTAGCGTGGAAGTACCTGTTCAACCTGTCGAACCTGCCCGACCAGCATCCGTTCAGCCCGCCGCAGCCGCGGCCCCCGCGAAGCCTGCGGAAACTGTCGGACTCGGACTGGCACCTGCTGGACCTCCTACTAGCACAGGAACTGAGGCTAAAGGAACAACTCCCGCTGCACTGACTAAGGACACGGCTATTGCAGGATTACAAGCCCGGATCGACAACGCCGGTACGAAACCTGCGGCCCGCAAGGAAGCTGCCGATACGATTGCGCTGCTGAACGATCCTACGGAGAACGAGACCCAAGAAGATAAAGCCGGTAACTTACGGTTAGCAGCCAAAGTATTAGGGCGCACTGCAGTCGAAACTCCGACTAAAACTGCAGAACCTGCGACAAAACCAAAAGCTCCTGAAGGTGGAATGTTTGGCGCTTTGGTTAAACCCGGAACACCCGATATTGCTCAAGAGGAAGCTCCTACAAAAGCTCCCAAGAAAGCCCCTAAGCAGGCCCGGGCTGTTGACTTTACTACTGAGGAAGCCAAGGCAGAGGCTAAGGCCGAAGCTGCTGCGGTAAAAGCCGCACGTATTAGAGCCGATCAGGTTAAACGACAAGCGGCAGCACTAGCTAAGAAGTCAAAGAAACAGCAGGGGAAGATACTGTTCGGAGCGCCAAAAGCTCCTCCCGCTAAACCCCAAGCTGCGCAAGACGCGGCAGATACGCTGGCTGCAATGGGCCGCACGTTGCCTGCCGAAGATACCCGTAGCTTGCCGGAGCGCGTCAAAGACGCCGTGGCGGACTTTATGCCAAAGCGTAAGGGAACGGAAAGCTGGACTACTACGTTTGTCAATATGGCGTCGGACGCCCTTGACGCTAGTGAGCCGCTGATGCGGGCAGTTCGTGAGGAAGCCCGAGCTACCATGCCTGAAGGCGAAGCTACAGACCTGCTGATGCAGTTGAGCCAGTCTCAAGCATCCCATGCAAGCTCCTTGGCGGACTCCGCACTGCAGACAGGGGGACTTAAATACAACCCTGAAACGTACAAATTTCAAACTACAAAGTCTGAGGCCAATACAAACGCTATAAATGCTGAGTATGGCGCGATGATGCGGGAGTACGGGCTCACGTTGCCAGAAGCCCGGTACTACGCAAGCACTGCACTCGAGTCTAAGCGTATGGATGCCTTGTATAAGGTACGCGACAAAATGCTGGCGGATGCCGCTACGCTAACAGCTACGGGTAAGAAAGATGGAGCCAAGAAACTCCGGGATAAAGCAGAGGCGCTTGTGTTCCACATGGAGCCTGACCAAGTTAAAGAGGGCTTGAAGCTATTCCAGACAATGCCAGAGATTCAAAAGATTGATGACATTAAGCAGGAGATGCGTAGCTGGATTCGGGATCTCTTGCAGAAGACGGGGGTCTGGTCCGAGGAGCACGGGCAGTGGATGCTGGACAACGCGGAATGGGTCCCCTTCAACCGTGAGTTTACGGATAAAGAAACCATTGCGTCGGGCTTTAACAAGTACGTAAAAGGCTTACAGGTAAAAGCTAAAGAGCAGGCCTTCAAAGGTTCCATGCGGGAAGTGCATGACGTGGTGGACAACTTCAGTAATTGGGCTGCGTACAGTGTGCGTAGCGCAATCGCTAACCAGAAAGCGCAGGAGCTTGCACAAGCATCCCTAGAGTTCCTGCCTGATACGGAAGTCCGCCGTGTAGATACACCTGCAAAGGGTGCCTCAGATCGGACCATCTCGTATCTGGAGAACGGTACTACCAAGTATTTAGAGTTTGAGAGCGCGGCCAAAGCAGGGGTCTTCCGGGGCATGGAGTCTTTTGGGCGCTCCACCCTGCCGTTTATTGGCGGTATGTTGGACTGGACGAACAATGTGTTCCGGGCTTCCATCACAAACTTTCCCCTGTTCCCGCTGTACCAGCTTCCGATGGATGCCATTAGCGCGGTGTTTATATCCGGGCTGAAACCAAAGTACGCCTTCAAAATACCGCTAACTGCAGTCGCAGAAGCAGTACGTACTATGACGGGCGCAAGCCAAGCACGGGAGACGCTGAAAGAATACGGGGCGGTAGGCGTGAGCGACTACAACGCTATGCTTAATCGTACTAATGCGGAGGCTAATGCAGGGTTACAGAAGTTGTCTACATGGGCCAAGTATCAGAACCTCATGCAGAACATCAATATGGGGGCTGATAATGCCGTGCGTCAGGCGGTATACCTTGCTGCTAGGGATGCGGGGCTTACCGAAGCTGAAGCAGTTGAAAAAGCCTTTGAGATTATTAACTTCCGCACGCGGTTAGGTAGCGCAGGGCTAACGCAAGTAGCGCGGAACATTGTGTTCTTCAACTCCTTTTTAGCGGCATCTCGGGCGGCATTGAAAGTAGTTAGCGGAGAGGGTATCTCCCCTGCCGATAGAGCCCAAGCTAAAAAATCACTGCTTAGTAATATGGCATGGCTAGCGGGAATATCGTTCCTAATGGCTGCGGCTAACGTAGGCGATGAAGATTACGAAAAAATGTCCCGTGTTGAGCAAGCTTCCAAGCTGACACTTCCCGGTATGCACGGGTGGGGCATCCCCATGCGGCCCGATATCTTTACGCTGCCTAAGTTCTTTGCGGAAACATTGTTTCGCCAGTTTGCTAGCAAATATTCAGACGACCCCGCAAAACTTAAGGCGACCGTTAAGGACGTAGTTCTTAGCGCACTAATCTCTGGCCCCCTGCCGGCTCCGCAAGCCCTTAAAGTTGGGGTTGAACTTGCTACAAACTACAGTTTCTTTACCCAACGTCCTATTGTCGGACTGGGTTTGGAGAAACAAGAAAGCTACCTGCAGTCTTCTGCATCTACTAGTGAGGCTTCCAAGTTTATCGGGGAGACCTCTAAGCGGTTACTAGAGTCCGCAGGTATTGAGTCGCAAGGTATCTCCCCAATCAAGCTTGACTACTTCTTACGCGGAATGCTGGGTATGTACGGCGGGGCCGTAATGTTAATGTCCAATAGCCTTGTAGGTAACAAGCCTTCGGAGTCTTTGCCAGATACGTTAGCCTCAGTACCCGGTATGAGCCGGATCGCGGTTAAAGAGTTTGACTCGCAGATCAAAAACGACTTTTACGATCTGGCTAAACGAGTAGATACTGCGGTTACTACCCTGCGTAGACTGGAGAGCACCGGTAAAATTCCGGAAGCCCGTGCGTACCAAGAGAAGAACCTCAAACTCTTAAAATATCAAGCGTCCGTAAGCGACATACAAGATGAACTTGGTAAAATTAGAGCCGCGATATCTCAAATTAGCGCATTGCCGGATGATAAAAAAGGCGGGCGTGAGAAAGAAATCCGTAGGCTGCGGATAGTGGAGCGTCAGTTTCTTCAGCGATATGAATCGCTTATCAAAGAGATGCGGACCAAAGCCTTAGGCTAGTCGCCAGATACGCACACCGTAGTAGCCAAACTCTACGCGGTTGTGCGCTTTCAAGAGGATTCGGAAGTGGCGTTCCGCAGGCTTCAGCAACTTGCGGACTTCACTCGCGGTTGCGGTAGTCTTAAGGAATACTGAATACCCGGGAAGTAATCCCTCCCACGGTATGTAGTACGGTACTCCGTAGACATGGATGAACCGAACCGAGTCAGGGATTAGATAGGGCCGCGCCATTGTCTACTGCAAAAGTCGTATCGGTTAAGCCCACTGCTATACCGTCAATGCAATAGCAGCGAATACCCATAGCGTCGAAACTTCCGATAGCCCCCGCCCCGATCCGCTTTGTCATTGCAGCCCCGCCATTCTTGAGCACCTTGCGCTCCGCAAGCTCTTTGATAGCCTGCTGGAAGTCAACCTGCCGGGACACAAAATAGTCCTTAAGCGCCGCCGCAGGTATCCACAACTCACGAGTATCCGGCTCATACCGAATACGCAGTGGGCCGCGTGGGGATTGCGTAGGGGCGCTTAGGTTGCCCAAGGTACGAGCGCCGTTGATGACCAGTGCATTGTTCAGGTTCTCGTTAACGTAAGTAGTCAGCGTTTCCTGTGCAGCCAAGGTGTTGTCTGCTGCGGGTGCAATGATGTCGGCCCGGATGTCGGTAATAACGTGCAACGCATAGGTGTATACCCGAGAGATACTGATAGCACACAAGCCTAGCTTCACCGCAATGCTGAGCCCCGTAAAGGCGCAGGCCAACACGATAGAGTAGAACCGATCCGCTTGCGTAAGGCTCAAGTCATTGTCTATGCGGGACTGAATCTTCTTAAGCTGCGCAATAACCTTTTCCCGGTTCTGCATAACGTATTGGATGAATACAGGACCCGCAACCCCGTAGTTATCTGCCAACGCTCCAAAGATAAGGTCTGACTCCTGTTTGCTGATATCGGCAGGGCGGTTAACCCGAAGCTCAATAAGCCTACGCAGTTCGCCGTCAGAGGTATTCTTGAGGCGGGTCAACTTGTCGTACAGCGACGAGTTACTGGACATAATCACGAAGGTCATCCATGATGTGTTGTTTACGCGCAACTTGTTTGTCTGCGACTCCATACGATTCTTGCCCCGCCCCTGCGGGATATCGTAGATCAACTCGGACAGTTCCTCGTCCCCGTAGTTGGTAACCTCATCCATAGTCGCAGCCATGCTGTTCAGCGTACCAAGCCATTGCATCTTGGATACACCCGTGTCAGTCTTCTTCATCAACAATTCGCTGGGGTGCCCGAATATGGAATTGATGACCATCTGCGCGGTAGTCTTGCCGGTACCTGACTTATTGGACATCAAGTTAATGGCCGCACCTCGCACCTCCATACCGCCAATGAGCCGCAGGAGTGGAGCCCCAAACCCAAAGGCAAGGGAGAGTGCATGGGCTTCCATGCCCGGACGGTCGTAGAAGTTGGCAATCGTAGACCACTTAGCCAGCGTACCCTTTGCCATTAACTTGGGGGCCATTGCTTTAGTCGCGCTAGCTGCGGGGGCAAGACGTATCCCGTGCGCTGTGTACTCCAACTCACCAACAACGAAGCCACTGTCGTCCGGGGTCCATCCCATCTGGTTGCGGGTGCGGTCAGATGCAAACGACTTCTGCAAATTGCGAATCGACGCTGCGAGATAGGCCATGATGTTATCCAGTTCTTTGTTGATCGCTACTACCCCGTGCTTGAGTAGCAGGTCACGCATTTTTTCTTTGGTTAGTAAGTGGGCTACGGGGGCAATGAAACGGCGAATACCATCGTGCGGGGTATGCAGGTTCACACCTACAAGCTCCCCCTCGCCATCTCCTTGCTCTGAGGAGTCGTAAAACCGTGAGGATAGATATAGGTCGTACTTGTAGATTTCTACTTCTATCGGGTCGCCTGATTCCTTGTCTTTGCTCTTGAGGTAGACCCCACCATGTAAACCCCGAAAGTACGGGAATGGGTATGCTGGGATTTCGACTTGGACTTTTGTATCGGCCCCTATCTCTGCGTTGTCTGGGTTCAACTGCTGCTCAACGATGTACACATCATTGATGGCTTCTGCGGCTTCTACCTTGCGGCCCAAGGCAATAGGGCTTGTGATGCGTTGCGTACACCCTGCGCACCCTGCGCTGTAGTTAGAGCGGTACCACTCACAAGTCATAGGCCCCTGCGTGCCCTCGGCTTTCTGCAACGTGCCTTCCGCGGTGTACCCGGGGTGCCCGCGAGACAAGGTATGGATAGAAGTCTCAGCGTCTGTACAGCGCCATGCGATAGACAGTGCGGCCCTCCACAAAGGCTCTTCCAAGGTAGCGCTGTTCTGCACCGCGTTGGATATCTGAGCGCAGCCTGTGCCCCGCAAGCTGCGGCGTACGATCCGGGAGAATTCTGACGCAGGGTAATCGCCCCCTGCAAGAGCGCGGGTCATGGCATCGACGCCCTCACCCTTAGCAGCGGACCAATCAATCTCTTCCACTATCGGGGGCATCACGGCTTTGAGCGTAGCCAGATCGCTGACTACTCCCTCTACCATGAGCAAGACTGGCACTGCCGGGGTAACCTTGTGGTTAGCTGTATCCACCATGCGCAGAACCCGGGCAGGGTCCGCGGTCACGCTCAGGTCAATCGCCAGCTTGTGCTCTACACAAAGTTGTTTGAAAGCGCGGGCTAAGGGTTTCCACGTAGCCGTAGTAAGGACTTCATGGAACGGCCAGTAAACATGCAGTCCACGGCCTGAGTTAACTATATAGGGAGTAGGTAGCCCTGTGGTAGCAATGAACGCCCGAAGTGCGGCAGCGCCTTCAGCCTGATCTTCGTAGGGCTTACCCTCGCCACAGTCTATATCTACAAAAAGGCAGCGTAGCGCCTTCGCGTTTGCTGCCTTGCGGCCCTCTGCGGCATCGGTGTATGCAGCCAGAGCAAAGAATACGTTGGTGTCCTGTGCGTGTAGCACATTGCCCCGGTCAACGAGGTCTTGGATGGTTGGGTGGAAACTAGGGACTACGGTCCCGTTTTTAATGCTTAAAGCACAGTACAAGCCTTCAGGAGGCAATACAGCATGATAGAAGGAAATATTCACACATCCTCACGGTCGGGATAAATTGGGTAAAAGGTGGGGCAGCGGCCCGTGTTCCGCTTTGTCGAGAAGGGATCAGCTTCTCCTAGCCCCGGGACGGGATTATGCCTGTGCTTTAGGCGGACCCGTCATAAAACTATTTATTTTCTCAATGAGCTCTCCCCGGGGCCGAAAGGTTCCTGTGAACCATGAGTACACAGTCTGCCTAGTTACCCCTAGGGTACGCGCCACCGCGGCAACAGGAATCTCATGATGCAGGCAGTAGTCGGCAAGCTGAACCCCCAAGAGGGCGGGGTCCGCCGCTTGAATCGCTTTCACAAGCGAATACGAATAACCCCGGGCATCACTCATCGTCAGAGCCCCACTCGTCCAACATAGCGCTCACATCCTTGGCAGGAGCCGCAACTACTTCCGGCTTCTTGGAAACCTTCTTAGGGGCGGCAGGCTCTGCTGCGGGTGCTTCAGCGGGCTTGTTGAAAGCTGCGGGGAGTGCGGCCAGTGCCGGGGTCTCCTTGATAACCATCTTGCTCTCGATAGCCTGCGCCGCGTCATCTGAAGCTCCTTGGGCGCGTGCAACTGTGAGTTCTTCCCGCGTCAACGGACGGATAGCGCGAAACTTCAGGACCGGAACTGCTTCAGAGGTATCAAAACGGGCTTCCGTAACCACGCCCGACATAGGAACACCGTGGCCTGACAGGAACTTGGCATATGCCTGCAGGGGCATCTTGTCGCCTTCAGCGCGGCCAAACAAAGACTTGGCGGGGAGTTGCAAGCGATAGACGTTACCGCTCAAGTCACCCTCAAGGGCCACTGCAAAACGCTGGCTAAAGCGGCACGCACGAGATTCGCCTTGTCCAGAACCTGCGATGTTCTGTTTGCAGGTAGCGCAGGAAGAACCTTGCGGGGCCTTAACCGTGGCGTCTGGCATTTTGCCGTCAGCAGAGAAACAGGTAGGACTGGTACCTGCGCCTTCTTCATAAACACCTTCGTAGTACGTACGGGCCACAGCGGGGGCTGCGTTGACCACTACCAGATTCATGGCGCGGTCTTCGTTCTTGGCAACCTCTTCGCCGCCGACAATCATGCGCCACACACCGCCTTTGATGGAGATGGTCTTGCCTGTTGAGCCACCGGCAAGACGCTTGGTGAATTCATCGGGGTCAGCGCGAAGGTAGTCAGGAAGGGAAGCGCCGGATTTGAATAATGTGAGTTCAGACATGGTATGTAACTAATATTAGTTGAGTTGGATTGACACGGGTAACACAGGAATGCACGGGTAGATTTATTTGGTTGCTCTCCTTACGGTAACAGAATATTTGGCATCGACGTTGAGCCCTTCAGGCATCAAGCCGGGGTTATCTTGCAGGAACTGCTTCATGTTGGTCTGAGCGACACGACGCTCCAAGAGGTCTACGGCATCGTGCGCACGAATGAAGGCGTGCATAGCACTCCAGTCGCTAGTCCAGTAGCGGGTCTTCACCGTGCGGGTAAAGGAGCCGTGGGCAGTCTTGCCGCCATCTTGGCCGGTAGTCTTGCAGATGGTAAGAAGCTCAGCTTCTATAGCGTCCATCTGGGTCTCTAGGCCCGCTAAACGAGCCTCATGCTCCGCTACCATAGCGGCCTTGGCATCACGCATCTTGATATACACACGCACTAACTTATCGGCATCGTACTTAGTTTCGTCGGTCATTTTGTTTCCTTGTTGGGAGTCTTTATTATACATAGTCTAGTCTGAATGTCAAGCAATCTCTTGTTTGTATGTACTTTGGCCTGTGTCGTAAGCGTTCGCTCAATACCCCACCCTGCACGAAGGCGCTCAGATACGCAGGCCCCAGAAAGCCCAACTTCGCGCCCCCATGCAGATAGTGATTGGGTTCGCCCTTGAAACGTAATGTGCTTTTCATCCGCCCCAATAGGGGTCTCTATTGCTTGGGCGATATCCCACCCATGCTCAAGACGATGCTTAAGCCGTTTATAAGGGACCTTATGGACTGCTGCCAAGGACTGCAACGTAGTCTGAATACCGTTGTACGTAAACAAGCGGGTTGTACTTCGGTTGTTACTTTGCGTGCTTGGTTTTGCCCATCGACAATTGGACGCACAATACTGCCCGTCGTTGTCTATTCGATCTAGTGAGTGTTGCGGGCTTGGTTTTGGTCCCATATCTGCGTAGAACACTTCAAAATTGGTAACCCAAGAAGGGCAAATCTGAATCCCGCGCCCGCCGTACCTAGGATATTTAGGGTTGTTTGGGTTTAGACATCGCCCTTTCATACCCGCCCAAGTTGTGTATTCTGGGGTTCTACGTAGCCCGTGCGTTCGTGGCATCACCTACCTCCTGCTTGTATAAATCTACCAATAATTGATGCGAGTCAACCTTACCGTCTAACATAGCGTACACCCGACGCTCCACGGGGCTGCCCTGCAGCCGAACTACCGTTACTTTATTGACCTGCCCTGCCCTGTGCGCCCGGGCGTTACCCTGCAGGTACAACTCAGCAGACGGAACGGGACTCCACCACACAACGGTATCGGCTTTCGTTAACGTTAATCCATGTCCAGCAGCCGCAGGCTGAGCCAGTATAACGCGAGGCGCGGTTTCGGTTTGAAAACTTTTCACGACTACTGATCTCTGGTTTGCGGGTACCCCCCCGTGAATAACTCCTGTGGTTATCCCCGCCTTGGCAAGGGCTTGCTCCAGCATTTCTAGGGCATGGCGAAATGGTACGAACACAATGACCTTGTGGGTTGTTTGTTCAATCACATCCAGTAGCTCATTCACCCGGTTGCTCACATCAAACTCAATGACTTCCCTATCGGTGGCGTAAACACATCCGGCGCTAATTTGCAATAATTTATTTAACAGCCCCGCTGCATTGACCGCGGTAATCTCTGACCCCGCCGCTACAGCCACCATAGACTTGCGAACCTCCTCGTAGTACTTCATTTGCTGTACGGTTAGCGGTATGTCCCGAGTGGTGTACAGCAAGTCGGGAAGGTCTAAGCACTCAGCCTTGGTGAAGCGTATCGCGGGCTGCAGGACTTTGAACACGGTATCCTGTGCAGTAACTTTAGGAGCCCATTTGAAGTTGGTGATCTTGTACATAACCAAGTCGCGGAACGCCCCAAAGAACTTTGGCACCGCGCTAGGGTTGACTAGCTTAGCCAGCCCATAGGCATCCGTAGGCGACTGCGAAGCGGGGGTGCCGGTCATAAGCCAGAGCCGGGTCGTGGGCTTAAGCAGGCTGTGCAAAGCCTTCCAGCGGTCTGTAGTGGTGGTTTTTACCGCAGTAGCCTCGTCTACGATGACCAGATCAAAGCCCCCTGCGGCAAGCTCTTCGCGTACTACCTTCACCCCATCAAAGTTGATGATGACAAACTCGTAGTCTCCGCTAATCAGTTGCTGACGCTTGGCTTTACTACCCGTAGCAATTGCCACGGTTCTGTGCATAAGCGTGCGGAACAAGTCAGCCCTCCATGCGGTATCCATGATGGACACGGGACAGACGATAAGCACACGCTTGATCTCGCCTTGCAGCATGAGGTAGTCCGCAGCCCATGCCGCTGCGCTGGTCTTTCCCGTGCCTGCTTCCGAGAGCACAAGGCACCGTGGGTGGGTGGCAAGGAACGCTGCGGTAGTACGTTGATGGTCGAATGGGGTATACACCCCGGGCCACTTGTACCTGCCCGTTATGGGGTGCGGTACGTTTTTGATCTGCAGGTTACGCAGAAGCTTTGCCTCTATGTGCCCCCAGTTAACGAGGATTTTGGCTTGGTCGCCGTTGCGGGCGAGCACCTTGCTTTTCGGAATCAAGGCAGTGATCTGGTCTGCCTTGCGGGTCACAAACTGCAGTGCCCGGTTATCTATTATTTGCACGGGAGAATCCTTTCACGGACGAAAAAAGCACGGTAGGGTGAACTACCGTGCAAAAACCAACACTCAGGAGAGACGCCAAATGACAAGCGTCTCCGGGATACTACTCTACTTAGCGGCTTCCCGCTTGCTTGTTTGCGACTTCATCGTCCCGGTCTTGGTGCGGGAGAAGCTTCGGTTGTTCTTTGCGGGTACGGCTCTAAGGTTACTTAGGCTCGTAGTCCCACCCTTGGACATAGCCTTCTTATGGTCTACGTCTACGTTATCTGGCAGGGTGCCATGAGCCTTCTCGTAGATGCGACGAGCCCGATGCCGCTCTGCTTGCGCGGCAAGTTGCTTTGGCGTGCCCTGATAATTTTTATACTCGCTATTTATAATCACGCGGTTTCGCCATGATCGTTCTCCTTTTCTCCTTGCACATCGAACAAGGTACGCGGGTCATGGTGCGCAGCCACCTTACGACACCATTCAACAAATTCGTCAACTGGCAAATCTCCTCGCCACATGTTGACGGCCCTACAAACCATTTGTATATTGTCGCTGGTATACAGGCCCCCGGCAACTATACGGTCAACTGAGGCGTTTGTACGCGCCAAAACCCCATGTACTAACTCGCAAGTTAGTTCAACATTAGACAAAGCGCACCTGTAATTTTGAGCCTCCAACTTATCCAGTAGCATTTGCGCTGTCAAATGATCCCGTTTACGGCCTCCGTAGTACAGCAACCGAGAACAGTATCGTTTCCAATTACCGCTAATTTTTAGGTACTGATTTTCGGTTGAGGCGCTACCTGTTATGTACTTCCATTTCCCCTTGCATGGGACGGAACAAAACTTATGAACCCCACTCTTAGGGGTAAACGTTGCGCCGCAAACACCGCAGGTTTTAGGTTTCCATTTTGCATTAGTGTGATTCCATCCGGCCATAGCTATCTCCTTTGATAGCTATAGTATACTCTAAATAGTTAAACTACCACTATCGGTGATGCTCACAGGATTCCACTGGACAGAAGCCGCAGAGCCCAGAGGGGCGGGCATTCCATACCCCTGCTTCTAATGCAGCCTCAATCATACTTGCATGGCCTGCCCACTTGGAGAAAATTTCAGGTAGTTGAGCGCGTGTGTACTCTGCTTTGACTGCATCCTTGGCAACCACAAATAGAAGGACACCCTTAACGATGTTGATCTTTGGGTAGTGTGCCATGACCATAGCGGCCATAAGCTCTAACTGATCGGTATCAGCGTAGCGACTGGACTTGCCAGTCTTGTAATCTACGACTCGCGCAATGCCTTTGTCGTGGTTAAGTGCGAGATAGTCGGGCAACCCGCGGAACCATACATCCGGGGCAAAAAATTCGCATGGCGTGAAGTCTTTACGAATCCCGAGTTTGAGTTCGCATTTGATCTCTCCGGGGATTTTGGTGAGAGGTTCCACAAAAGGCAGGTAGTGTTGAAAAGCTTCTGGTAGTGGGGTGCCGTCTTTGACATAATTCTCAAATGCAGTATGCACGGCGGTCCCATAGAGGGTAGCTGTGGTGTCGCCTTGTTTGTATTGCTTCAGAATACGAACCACATGGTACTTGCGAGCGCAATTTTGAAAATCCTTGATCGCGCTGTAGGAAAATGCGAGTGCCATGAGTGTTCTTTATTCAGTTGATTGGGACTGTATTTTAACAGTCTCCATACGAAGCCCCCAGACCTGACTCGCACGCTAAGGGTAATCCCGGAGCCCACTTGGGACGCCATGACATGCACGCCTCGACGTACGCCTTAGCCTCTGCGGCTTCCTCCTGCTTGACTACCACGGCTATCGCGTCGTGAACGGTCAAAACTACCTTGTACCGCTTGGCGATACGCAGCATCTGCTCTGCCACAACGCAGCGGGCTACTGCCTGACAGAAATTCTCCACCACTTTCCCGCCGTATACGTACACAGGGAGTCCCTTGGACTGGTACGACCACTGCTGCTTCTCTTCGCCCTGTAGGGACTTCGTAATCACCCGCTTGAGGTCTGGGTACTGGATAAATAACCCGTTGGGGAGTGTGAGCCCTTTGCCGGGAGCAACCTTGACGATACCCGGTACGTCGATCTGCATAGCCTGCTCCAGTGCCAGCGCCTTGAGAGCGTTGCCTGCAGACTTCCACAGCATAGGGATACGGAAGTACGTTGCCCGGTAGGCGTCAATGATGCGCTTGGCTTCCTCTAGGGATACCTCTACCTTGGCCTGTTGCTTAAGAAATGCCTGCAGCTTAACGTGCCCTACTCCGTAGCCTGCACCGAGAATAACGACTTTACCTACCTGTCGCTGGCCCGGGGTAATCTCTACTACCGGCACGTTGTAGATACGGCTCGCCATGATCTTGTACACGTCCTCCTTGTTCTCGAACGCTTGGATCAGGTCATCCTGCCCTGCCAGCCACGCCAGCGTACGCGCTTCGATCTGGGAAGAGTCGCAGTCGATGACAACATACCCGAGAGGTGCAACGATAGCCTTCTTGATCTTCCCTGCATTAGCTCCGCGTGACGGCAGGTTCTGAAGGTTCACAAAGTCTTGGCCGCTCCATCTGCCGGAGTGCGCCCCGTAGTACCGCAAGGGTACAGGGAACTGGCCCCGATCCGCCATGCCAATAAAGCGCTCGGTGCGGGTCTCTTCCAACGTACTCTTGTTACCTAGCCTTGCGGCCACAAGCCCCTGAACTTCTACACTAGGGTGCTCTTCCAGCGCCTTGAACGCCTCATCGGTCTTGGCAAACGCATAGGCTTCCTTGCCTGTGGTCAAACTAATCTTAGTTGGCGGCTCCACACCGAACCTACGCAATACCTCCGCAAACTTGTCGTTGCTCATCAACAACTTCTTGATACCGTCCGTACCTTCGGTAAACACTTGGTGCGTGAAGTCGGGGTCCCCATCTGCCAGCATCATGTCCCGCACATTATCGAGCAGGTTGGCCTTGATCTCTTTAACTTCCGCCAGATGTGATTGCAGCACTGGCTTGTCGAGGCGCAGCACGGGGTCAATGAACATACGCAGTGTGAGGTCGATCAACTGCAACTCGATACGCGGGAACCCCATACCCATGTAGGTGTTGAACAAGGCGTAGGTTAGTTCCGTATCGTTGCAGCAATACTCTGCGTATCGCGCTAGTTCGATAGGGCTGAAGTCCACATACCGTTTGCCCAGCGCGTTGATAACCTCTGTACCCTTGACGCCAATACCATGCCGTTCTGCTTGCGACTTCAGGCTATGGGACTTGGCATGAGGGTACAACGCCCGGGACATACCCAGCGTATCCAGCCAGCCCTTAGGGTTAACTCCATAGCGCCACTTCAGTATGGCCCCATCAAATGCGGTGTTCTGCGCGATGATGAACTTGTCTGACCAATCTACGGACGCCAAGTACGGCGCTACCTCAGACTGTGGATACCATTGCGTCGGCCCATCCCCATGCTTAACGGATAGTCCGATAGTCTCAAACTTGTCACTGCGCACGTATTCTTCGGTGCTGATTTTAGATAAACTAAAATCTCTATCATAAAATGACTCTATATCTATCGTAACTAGCGCACTCATGCAAGCACCTTGAGAACCGCGCTTAACGCATCATAGTTGTCCTCGTTAATCACCATAGCAATACCGCCTGCCTCCTTGATAGCTTGTAGCTCCCGGTCTTGCAGTACCGTAGTCTTGCCCTTGCCTGCTTTGCATTCAATAGCGAGGAACTTTCCGCTAACGCAGCAGATAATATCGGGGACTCCCGAGCGCCCATACCCGCCCGTAGCCGGGGGGAAGTGATATACATCATGCGCATCAAGTATGCGCTTAACGGATGCCTTAACTTTGCCCTCAGGGGTTTGTGCCATTTGTTTCTTCCTTGTACTGTAGTTCTAATATTAGTTGGCAGTAGTGCAACGCCTTGCGGACATCGGCAGCACCGTTCTTGTTCTTGTGGCGTGTGATGTACTTGACCACGTTCCCTTGCAGGAAGTCCAACTCATTAGCGTGAATGAATTCGATAGGCTGAATCTTCATCTTCCGGTAATGTTCCCCGCCAATTTGAATATCTAATGCGCTCATTTCCAATCGTCCTTTTGTAGTTCGTTAACTAGCTTGGCTTCCCTAAGCGCAAGCCGTAATTTGGCGTTCCGCTCCACAACATCTATTAGTTGTTTGTGCAGGGTGTATGCCAGTTTGTTAATTTCTTCCCGAGTCCACGTTTCAAATGCGGGAGTGTTCTGATCGTGCATTTACCGTCTCCGTTACAAAGAAAGCGCTAATTGTGCCCGCCCGCATACATGCTATACAACGCTTTTTGCATTGCCTCCGGGTTAATCCTAGGGTTAGCTTCTTCCGCCGCGTCGAGCGCATCACAGATTACACGGGCTTGCGTTGGGTCATATGTACCCGCAGTAAGTAGTTGTACGCATACATCTCGACCCGTCTGCATGGTCCGAATAAGCTCTTCCAGCTTAGTACCCCGGTTTGTGGTTTCGATACATGCCGCTACGATCATAGGCTCCAGCGTAGCTCCGATAGCACCCAGACGTTCCTGATACTCATCCTCAGGAGTCATCATGTACAGTGAAATCTTGGAGGTAAGCAAAAGACTTCTCAACTTCTGCCGTGCGACTGCCCGCGCTATGGGGTTAGTCGCTGTGTCCTTGGTAACCACACGGATGTAGGTCATTTTTTTGTGTACTCAAAAGTTGGTAAAGGAAACCAATGGGTGAACCCGTCGCCCTTGTGATGAACGCGGGTGTAGGCCACGCCTTGCGCCTGCTCAATTAGCTGCATGCGCATCCCAATCGGGGTGTTCTCGTCAATCGGTATCCACTTCACATCCGGCGCAATGACTGCGGTTCGGTCGCTGTTTAGCTTGTGGGTCATGTTGTCTCCCTCGGTCGCCGCACTGACAACGGTATCGTTTCGTTCGCTGTGACAATCTCGATTGTGTTGTACCTGTAGCCACAAGCTGTGCAGAGGTGAACGCGGTACGTTGTTGCCGCAGACTTGCGTGACTCAATAATACGGGTGTCGTCTGTGCTGTTGCACTCGTCGTTCATGCACTGCATATCAGACCTCCCCACATCCCCGCTTGTTGATGTAACTCTGCGTAAGCCCGAGCCTTTGTCTGCACTGCCGCTGCTCTGGATGCTTTCGCTCCTTTGGCTGCTTTGGATAGAGCACGCTTGCCTCGGGGCTTGCTGGCTGCGTCGGGCGCATCGCCAAGGGCATAAATGGGTGTGTTGCGACCCGGACCGTTGCCAGTGAACAGTATCCACTCCATGATGTGGACTTCTCGCCGTTCGCGTAGGCTTTTAAGCTGTGAGCTAATTGACGATGGGCCAAGTCCAACGCGTGCGCCAAGTTGCGCTGTGGTCATTGGTCCGTGCCGTGTGAGTGCTTCCCTGATTGATTGCATGCTCATGGCTTGGCTCCTTGTGCTTCAACGATCTCATAATCAGCATCACACTCGTCGTCGTTCACACTCGTGATACGAATGTCAATGTTTGGCAAGCGCACCGCCCGCTGCACCGTGCGAATGTCACCGATAGCAAGCTCTGTGCCGCTGCACATTTCGTCATTCAGGAATTCGGAAATGCTGCTGTATAGCTTGTCAGCATCGTCGTGATTCCAAAACATGTCAGGCACAGGCACTGCTACTTGCTGCGCTGGGTGGGTGTAGAGCTTGGTACCCACAGGCTGCATCACATCAAGATAACCAATGGTCACACCGCGCACGCATTGCACTGTAGCCACAGCCTGCGCTTTCTCTGTTTCACGGGATGCTCGCCACGATTGCCATGCAAGCTCACAGTCACCCGATTCGCACCAGTTAGGGTTATCACCAAGAATGCCAACTGCCCATTTCTCAAACGCCTCTCGGCTTGTGTCTGTCATTTCAAACTCCTGATTGCAGCCGCAATAACGGCTCCAGTTTTTCCAAAAGGGATGGTTGCGTTCATGGCATCCAATAGCGCAGCCTCTCGGCCCGCCTGCCACGCTTGATGCTTAGAGGCCACCCAAGGCACGGTGTAATCCCCGAATCCATCGCGTTGTAATGCTTGCGCTAGTCCGACTTCGGAGGCAATGCAGTCGTCTATGTGTTGCTCAAATGGTGTCATTTTTGCCTTTCGTCAGCCGAACAAACTCGGCCATAAGTTCTTGGGCGATGGCTTGGATGCCGTACGCCTCTTGCTCTGTTGCTGGATTGGTTTCACCAATGCTCTTGCGGTACTCTTGCCATACATGCACGCTTTCATGCACTAGTAACCCAGCCACTTCAATAGGATCGCGTCCTTTCCAATCTCGCAGAGTCACAATGCACACAAGTTCTGACTTTTGATTTGTGCATATGTGTGTCGTAGCATGAGCGCTGGTTCCACGTACAAAATCAACGCGTTCCTTTATGCCGCAGTGAGATAGGGCGGTAATAAATTCTTTGTCGGATAAACATAGTGTCAGATACGGCCCCGCTGCTGCTATGCGTCTATCAAGCCACTTCATTTCAATGCTCCAATTACTTTAGCCATCACGGCTCCGGTTTTGCCAAAGGGTAGGGTTGCGTTCATGGCGTCCAGCAGGGCAGATTCTCGGCAGGCTTGGCCGTAGGCTTGCATCTGTTCTAGCGAATGGCTCCAGCAGCTTATGCTGGTGTCATCGTCGAAGCAGTGCGTGTCTGGGGGCGGTAGTGTTGTCATTTCAAGCTCCTGATTTTGTCTGCGATCTGGTAGCCATCAAGTGCATATTTAAAACCGTTTTCAGCGGCCATTGCAGCTTCCTCAATCGCCTCGGCTCGGCATTGCTGGCCGTAGGCTATCGCCTCATGGTAGTGAAGGGCGTCAAACCCGCAGGCTTGCTCTAGTGCTTTGTTTCTTGGTAGGGTCGGCAGGCTCATCTCAAACCCCCGCTTTCTTTGCAATTTTTTCTGATTCATGTACCCACACGACCAGATCAATGATCAGCTTCCCGGCCATAGCTGTGACAGCAGGACTCTCACCCTTTGCCAGTGCCAGCATCTTTTTAGCTAGTGCTGCGGCTTTATCTTGGTCTGCTTTTGAGAGTGGGTAGGTCATAGTTGCCCTCCGTTCTGTGCCCATAGCGCGGCCTTGCTTGCCAGAAAGAAAGCCTCTGCGCAAGTCAGTCGGCTTGACCGGATATACAGGTCTCCGTCCTCGTCGTATCCGCAGATCAGCACATCTTGCAAGTGATGTGATTCTGTGTCCACAAGCGCAGACTCAATAGCTTGCTGTGCTGTCATTGTTGTAGTAGGAGGCAGTCGAATTAAGTTGCTCATACGACCCCCGCTTTCTCGTTGACGCGCCACATCCAATCCCAGTACGCTAGAGTTGGGTCGCGTGCTATGCCAAGGCAACCAGCCCCCCGGCAAAACCACATGGGGCAACGGTAGAGTGCCGACATTTCTTTTCTGATACGTGGTTTCATTGCACACCCGCCTGACGTAGTGCGTCGATTGCTTTTGATAGAGACTCCATTGCCTTTTGATCGCCATCTCCATACCGATCGCATGTAGCGTATACGTCTACAGCAGAATCAAGTGCCAGCTTTGCAGCCGCTGCGAGTGCGTCACGCTCTACAAATGAATCTGCCGTGTCTTGCAGTGCTTCTCCGAGACATTTAACGCAAGCTTTATGCCGTTCTACCCATGCATCACGCTCTTCTTTGATATCAGGGATGGCGTCCACTTCGTATTGCAGCCTGTCACGCTCTTTTGTGAGTTCATCAATCTTGAGTAGCTGCAACATCACGCCGCAGCGCAATTGCTCGATGTCAAGCTGCGCCAGATCGGCGCGGGCTTGGGTTAGTTCTTGTTCTGTCATTTAGTTATCTCCATTACTTGTTTATTTACAACTCGCCCCGCAGCATGGCTTCGGCGTCTTCCCGTGCCCGCTTGGCCTCGTACGCACGGCGCTCTTCTGGGGTGCCGTCTGCAACTTCCGCGAGAAATGCCGTAAGCCAGCAGCCCGCGACAACGCCAAGGATAAGCATCACCCAGCAGCCGGGGCTCATGTCGGGTATCCTTTGGACTTGTACTTGAGGAAGTCCAGTGACCCGGGGCGGGCTGGGATAATTTGGTCCCCATCACCCGTTTTATAGGTAGTCGCTCTATAGTTACTCTTTGGCGGGGTTGCTTCGTTAGGGCGTTTGGCCCGTGGAACGTATGCTTCTGTCTTGGCAGTCTTAGTCATTTCAAGGCTCCGGGGTATGAGGCATTGAGGAATGCTTCATGTTCATCTAATATTAGTTCAAGGTTAGGCGGGGTCCAGCCCTCGGGTTTCAGAATTTTGCCGTCCTCACGGCGAGTTACCTTGCCAGTAACCGGGTCTACCTTAGCGAAGTTAGAACGAACAACCTCTGCCCATCCCTCTTCCATAGGCCAGCCTAACGATAACCCTAGCCCGATCAGCACGACGATGGAGTCCAGCACGGCGTCAAAGGCTTCTACCGCATCACCCGCCTCAAATGCCGCGCCAAGTTCGTTTAGCTCTTCGTTTATAAGGTTGGTATACAAGTCGGCTTGGGCTGCGTTTTCTGTGGTGGTTGTCTGCCCGCAAGCCCGCATAAATGCCGCTTGGTCTTGGAACACAGACCCTTTATGTTGCTGCATATCCAGCCGTTCCGCCAGAGCACTAGCAAGTCCCTGCACGTTTTGGTTGTCCGCCTCGCGGATAAGTTCTTCGTTGGATAAGTTGTCGTAGATCATAGTTACTCCTTTGTGAAGTCGATAAAGTCAATGAGCGTGTAGTTTGCATCGGTACGGAACCAGACGATGCAAGTCGGCGGAGCTACCGGGGGGCGCTGTAACTGCCCCCCAATAGTAGCCACATTTATGATGGCTTTCAGCCAGTCGGGGCGGTTTTGTAGCTCTCCTTCTGAGGTCGTCTCTTTGCTTGCGTCGCCCCATGTGCGCAGGGTATATGAGCCTCCTCGCTCCTCATAACGGTTCGAGCAGTACCCGTCTTCAGGGGGTTGGTAAAAAATCTTCATCTGGTATAGGGCGTCTAGGCGTTTAACCCGCGGCCAGTCAGCAAGCGTCTGCGTCTGCATCTTCCACCCCCCAGTCGAAGGCGTCCAAGATAGCGTCCACTTTGCGTTTAGTCTCAATGCGAGTGCTGTCCTCGGTACGTAGTTCTTTAGGAGTAACACCTGTCATGGCATCCAGTAGTTTGATACGTGCCCGCTCCAGATCAGGGTCAGCCGTGACGTTCAGGGCGTCCAGCAACTCGCACAATTCCTCTGCATTGGACACGAGGGTGTCGTGGAACTTACGCTTGGTACCATCCTCCTCAATGACGAGGCGATCACTGAGATTGGTCAATACCTTATGCAATCGGGTCCATGAGTCCTGAGTAGACTGCGCAAGCAATGCCTTGGATTTAGCCTCGTACTGCGCAATGAGTTGCTGTTGTACCTCGCTCTCGATGCCCACCCGGAAGTCACCTGCAATAGGCAGGGGGCTGAACGAAGTCTCGATGGCAAACTTACGGGCGATCTGACTACCGGGCAGGTACTCGTCACGGTCGAACAACGTACCCAGTTGAAACGCAGCCGCCGCTACGAGGGTGTCGTACTTGACTACGAACTTGTCCACGAGGAACTCGAACTCCGCCTTGCACTTGCCCATAGCCCCTTGGTACTCCAGCAGCAGCTTGGTAGGCAGCAGGCGCTGGCCGTTATCTGCCCACGGCTTAGTCAGGCGGTAATGTTCGGCACGTATGCGGGCTTGGTACTTGGTGATGTCATCCAGCTCCTTGCAGTCAGCAAACAGCGACTTGTACACAGACGCGGCACGCTTAGAGCCTGAACCCTTGGCCGTGGTAACTTCCGCTTGTGTCTTGCGGTCTTGCTTGCGACCCGAGTAAACTTTGATGTTCAGGTCTACTAACATAGCAGCCCGTGCAATTCCGGCGATTGTTGTGATGCTCATTTGATTTCCTTAGGTTGGTAACTAATATTAGTTGTGGTTGCTTACAGATGGCTTACTGAATACGATAGCTGCGGGTAGCAGCAGAATGGCGGGGTGATGACCGCTAGCGGCCACTAGCCGAACGGCATCGGAAGGCATATCCAGAAACACCCCGCAGTCATCCCATGCTATGAGCGCCGCTATAGCGCTCCGTGCAGGGGTCCATGCAGCGCTCCGTGCAGGGGTCCATGCAGCGTCCCGTGCAGCGCCCCGTGCAGCGCCCCATGCAGCGCCCCGTGCAGCGTCCAGTGCAGCGCCCCATGCAGCGCCCCATGCAGCGTCCCATGCAGCGTCCCGTGCAGCGTCCCATGCAGCGGTCCATGCCTTTGGCGTGGCTGCCAGTGAGGCCAGCACCCTGTCGATGTGCGCGGCGTTAGGTAAGTGTGCCCATGCGGTAGTCATTTTTTTGCAGCGTCCGCTAGTTGCTTGGTGACGAACACCAAGGCCTCATACGATGTGTCTGTCATTACTCCGGGCCTGAGTACGTCTTGCAGCTTGGTAGGGGCCAGCACATCCATGTAGTTAGTGCCGTTGGTACCTAGTCCTGTGCCCATGTACTTGTTCTCTAACACCTCACCTGTCTCAATAATTTCTGCGAGGGCTGCAAACTGCGGGATACTTAACACTACGTTAGTCCCGTTAAGGTTAATAAGTAGTTTCATAATCTTCCTCTGTTTCAAATGTGATGTCGTTGGCTTCGCAATACTCGATGTATGATTCTTCGCTAGTCAGGTATTCTTCTTCGTCGCGCAGCATCGTGTGCAACTCGTTACCTAAGTCGTTGCAGTACTTTTGCATGGCGGCCTCCAAGTCGGCCTCTGCTTCTTGACTCTCGATAAGCTCCTCCCATGTAGCTTGGTCCAGCCCGGAGAACATACCGGAAGGTGCCGTTTGATTAACGTAGGAGTCATACGACACACGCATATTGGAGTTTCGGGTAAGCGACACCGTAGCCCTACCCCCGTCATCCATAACCCCGAGATACAGCGCCGGGTACTTCTCTGCCAGCCCTGAGGTCTCCATGAATACCGCAACGTTCACCCAGCCTCCAAACCCTGCCGATCCGGGGATACTGAACGAAGTGTCCACTACTTCTACCCCTTTCGGGGCGCAGTCCTCTTTGAACATGTCCACCGTATAGTCCCACCACTCGTAATGCAGGGCATGGGCGCACCACTTGTAATACTCTTTGTCGAACCGCTTGGGGTCCGCGATCTTTAGCTCTGCTGCGTTCATGTCAATCTCCTAAGTGAATAGTCGTGCCGTATGGCGAACTAATATTAGTTGTCAGCGCCCACAGCGTAGGCCATGAGCTATTGCCGAAGCTACCTACGTAACCGTCACTGAACTGGACAATGGCGTCAGGGGATATCTGTTTGTCCCGCAAGTAATCAAACAGAACGGAACCGTCTGTACCGCCACCCCCACGGGGCTTGAGATTCTGTACCTCGAACAGCCCGTCCTCGAACACCTGCTCCCCACGTACTTCGGTATCCCAGTAGATGAGACGACACTTGCTAGGCTTAACGTCCTCGATGATGACCTTGATCTCGGACACGAACCTTGCCATATCTGCGCCGCCGAAGCACGAGCCAGAGGTGTCGAACCCCACCACGAGTTCTCTAAGGGTATTACTCATCATGCTAGGCATATACACATCGTCGCCTATGTACCTGCGGTTGGGCTTGCGCCATGTGGACTCGTCGCGCCCCGCACAGGTCTCGGTTATGAAGTCACGCAGCACCTTGCGCCAGTCAACCACGGGCGTCAGCAAGTCACCGAATACCCCGGACTGTCCCTTGCTACCCTTGCCTTGCATCTTGCTGCGCATGATCTCGCCCTGACGCATAGCCCGGTCAATCTCTTTGGCCTGCGCCTCCTGCTCGGCTTCGCTGGGGGCGTTGCCCGCTTCCCAATCATGCTCGTCCATACCGCTACCCTCGTCCTTGGGTGGGGGGTCTTGCTTGAGCTTGTCGAAGATCATCGACACGGACATACCGCGGTACTGCGGGTCAGGCTGTACACCTACCTTGAGCATGGTGATGAACCCCTCGCCAGCATCCAAGTCAACCAGTGACAAGTTATTGAAGTGGTCAGCCGCAATATTCGCAAGCTGACGGTCGATAGCCCACAGACTTTTCCATACATGCAGGTGCCTATAGGCCTTATGCAACGCCTCGTGCAACACGAGGAACCGAAGCTCTGAGTCCTTGAGCCCGTCAACGAACGCGGGGTTGTACAGCACGTTCCAGCCGTCCGTACAGGCAGTGGGTATGTCCTCGGTCACGGTCACTTTGCCGCAGGCCAGCAGGCCGGAGAATACGCAGAACTTCTTGTGTTGCATTATTGCAACGTGGGCTTTCTTGATACGATCTGAACTGTTCATGGTGTTTCCTTAGGTTGTATGTACCTAATATTAGGTAGCGGGACTAAAAACAATAGCTGCGGGTAGCAGCAGAACGGCGGGGTGATGACCGCTAGCGGCCACTAGCCGAACGGCATCGGAAGGCATATCCAGAAACACCCCGCAGTCATCCCATGCTATGAGCGCCGCTGTAGCGTCCCATGCAGCGCCCCATGCAGCGCCCCATGCAGCGCCCCGTGCAGCGTCCCATGCAGCGCCCCGTGCAGCGTCCCGTGCAGCGTCCCCTGCAGCGCTCCGTGCAGGGGTCCATGCGGCGGTCCATGCAGCGCCCCGTGCAGCGGTCCATAACTCCGGGGTAGCCGTTAGTGATGCCAGCACCCTGTCGATGTGCGTAGCGTTAGGTAAGTGTGCCCATGCGGTAGTCATGATGATTTCCTTAGGTTGTATGTAACTAATATTAGATGGGTTGGCCGGGCGTTGCGTTTTTAATCATAGTAGCTCCTTTGGTACCTCAACCTCGTCACCGAGTTTGCTGGCAACGAAACAGCGCAGACCAGCAACCAACTCACTGCGGTCACACTGCATCCACTTCTTGGCGTCGTCGCCCTCACCGTACCCGTCAGTCCAGTACGCAATCCACAGCCCTGAGTGGTCGATGGTTCGGCTAATTCGGGCCTCGGACAAGATAGGCCCGCCTTGTGACCAGTCGGTTGTCGGCGTGAATCGCTGGCCTCCGATAGTAGGGTATTTAGGCACGTAGGTATGCCCATTCTTTACTTGAATTACCACAAGCTCTGCACTGTGCGCCACCAGCCAGTCAAGCTGGGTGTTTGTGGCTTCTGATACTTTGATTTTCATTTCTTACTCCGTAGCAGCATGGTCTGTAACTTGTAGGAATCCCTTGACGGGATGTTGGTTTGGGCTCGGGGGATGTAGGCTTTGCTTATACGTTCAACGGACCAGTCCTTGTGCAGGGTGACTACGACTTGGCCGTTTGAGGTGCGTTCTGTAATTAGCATGATGATTCCTATCTAATATTAGTCAGAAAAATCTCCCTAAGCTAGAGGCCATGACCGTGAAAGTACGGTTTGAGCATGCCATGCCCACCTTAGCCTTGTTGCTTGCCAGTGTGGTAGCGAACAGACACTTGGCCTCGAACGACTCGAACCGATTGACGTACGTAATGATCGCGCTCAATGTATCCTCCTTGGCACGAGCGGCCAGACTGAAGGCCATCAAAAAATAACTGCCCGCACCATCAGGGAGCCGTGCCTTGTCGGGGTCAGCCACGATGCTAGCGAAGCTGGTCATACCATCGGCCAGATGCACAAGGGCCTCAAGGTCACGCGCCGCAGACTCACCCAATGTGCCGATCAGAGCGGGCAGCAGGGCAGCGCCCAGCAAATTACGCTGCTTGACAAGGTTGCTTGCTTTCTCCATAGACCTAGGGGAACAGAATGCCTTGGTGTTGCCCGTCAACGGGCTGAAGATGTACGGGTTTTTCTCTGCCTTGTCGATCAGGTCGTACCGCTCGAACACCTGAGGGAAGTCACGGGCAAAGGCCATAACCTCCGGCGCTACGTCATTGTTAGCCGCCCAGCCAAGCCACTCGTCAACCGTAGGGTTAGCCACATCCAACACAGTCATGCGGTTATGAGCATGTGCCGGGATAGCATCGCCCACACCGTCAGTCGCAAGGTTAGTCGTACCGAATACGATGCTGCCCACTGGCAGATGGACATCGCCAAGCCTATGCTCAAGGATAACGGGCAGCAGCATGTTAATAATAGGCCGCGCACCCTTACCCAACTCATCGAGCATCAGCAGCACCGGGCGCTCTTGGCCCTTGCCGATACCGAACCTCGCATTCGGGGCGTAGTTGGTAACCATATGGTCACGGTCAATGACAGGCATACCGAGGTCACCGAGGTCAAGGTTAGCTACGTCGATGTAGCACGGGAGATAGTCAGGCAACTCCTTAGCTAGCATACCGAGAAGGGCTGACTTGCCTACACCCGGGGCTCCTTGTAACAAAAAAGTGTTCGTGGTTCCACAAGTGCGAATGAGAGTGGCGGCTTGATTGAGATTTACTTGCATGATGGTTTCCTTGAGGTAACTAATATTAGATGGAGGTGACAGTGGTTGCAGTAAGCTCATACATACGGAACTTGCAGGCTTTCATAATGGCAGCCCAGCATGACTTGATGTCGCCGCGCTCCACACAGAACCGTGTCTGCGTCTTGTAGTCATACTGCATCTCAAACTTGAAATACTCGATGATCTCGGACCACTGGTGGGCGTTGTAGTCAGTCTCCAAGATATGCTGGAGGCGGCGGTGGTCCGGCAAGTGGGGTATCCCACTGTCCGGGGCCTTGCATGTGGCATACAGCAAGGGGAACATAGCCTTGAACCCTGACGCCTTGATATCGTCAGCGAACCGCTTGGACTCTTGCTTGTCGATACCGTACCGCTCGAACGTCTTCAGCGGGGTAGTCAGCGTACCGTCAGCGTCAAACTTCATACCGTCGTAATACCTTACGACCTGCCCATCCTTGAGCGTTATGCACAACTGAGACTTACTAAATACTCGTCTGCTGTAGATGTGATGACCCGCCAGTGGTGTGAACCGCAGTGCTACCCCCACCGCTTCCATAGTTGTCGGGCTGTCGTGCCAACCCGCCGTGTCCAGCATGAACGTCCCATCTTCATAGGCCTGCAGAATATTTGTCCTGTACATGATGACTGCCATGCAGTCGAACCGCTTAACTACGCGGTGAGTACAGCGACCCCTGCGGCTACCATCCAGCGGAGCGTCACCCTTGTAGGCACCCTTGGTGTAAACATGCTTGTTCATGTGCATCGACAATTTTGTAAACGTATTCATAAGATTCCATTAAGTTAGATAGAGTAACTAATCTTAGTTACCCAGTGGGAGCATCCACTACATAAGGCACAGTCTGTGTGTGCCCTACATGCTAGGCGCTCTAGCACGAACCGCAGTGTGCGGCCCGTCAGAATTCTTTTGGCTTGGTACGATAGGGGTCGTCGGCGTGACTTATCCCAGCTATGCTGGTTCCACGTCCCTAGGGCTCATGCAGGTTTTCCCTGAGAGGAGCCCGCCCATTTAAGTACCTATCGTTTGCATTGCACTGTGCTGTTACCACACATATGCAGGGGCTATACCCTACGCTTACTCGCCAAGGGAGACTCGCACTAGGCGAATCTTTAGGCTTCCGGATTGAACCGGCAGCGGCTTGCTTGTCCTTCCAACTAATATTAGTTGGGTAGACTTACGTCAGATTGTTAATGATGTGGCCCGTGGTGAATATGGTGCCTAACAACTCGAGGCGATCCTCAAGTCGATAAGTCGATTGTATCATACATTACATTACATGTCAAGCTTTCGGGGGGTAGTTGGAGGTTAAAAAAGCCCCATTTCTGGGGCTCTGGGGGATCATAGTTGTGGCATTTATGTGGGGGCTTTATCCCGCAGGCGTGTGACTGTGAGAACACCTGTGCCGCGCTCGTTTGCAGTGGCAAACCGTTTGCCCATACGCGCCCCATACACATGCACCGCAGTCTGTGCCCGCTTAGCCAACACCGCAGGAATGCGCACCACATCGCCTATCTCCATATCCTTGAAAGGCCATTTCATGCGCGTAGCAAGACTCCGGGTATCAGGGCGCATACGCTCCAGCCGCTCCAACATTGCGGCCCCTCCCGGCACGATCTGCATGAACGGGGCATTCAGCACCGAATTAGCTAGCTTAGCGGTGGCATCCTCTATATTGTTGGATACCCGCTCCTCCAGCAGTCGGCTGCGTATCGCAGCCGTAGTATCGGCCCGCACCCTATCCCCCAACCTCTGCGCGTCGCTGGCCTTAGCCACCATAAACCCAAGGGCGGAAGCCTTGTCCATAACCAACATCAACGCAGGTTTAGACCCCGCCAGCAGCACCAGACTCTCCATGTGAGCCCCAAGAGCCGCCGTAACTAATATTAGTTGCTCCCGCTTGTCCAGATCATCAAAAGCGGCAGGGGTAGGCAACGCAGGGGGTAGGGGCAGTTCCATATCAGCAGCGCCATGCAGGAGCCCATCCAAGATGTCCTCTGCCCGGTAGAATTCGGGGGCCTCAGGCGTGCCAATAACGAATAGCGCGGTTGCCCGGTCATGGCAGACACGCAAGCTAGTAAAGTGCATTTCTGCAGAGGGGGAGAACTGGACAGCCTGCGTTTGAGGCTGCAAAGCAAGGTCAGTGTACGAGTAAGACATATTTAAGAGTCCATTAAGTTGAGGGAGCGCAAAGTGTACCACGGAAAAGTTAGGCCGGGTTCGTGTTTGATACGATTTATTTTGAGTTGAGTCGTGTCGTTTTTTGGGGGTTATGGTATAGAATTGTACCCTCCTGTAATGTATAGGTTACGGGAATCTATAGGTAAATTCATCACAACGACGCGGGGTCGTATTACTCGGAAACCTGTTTAAAATCAACCATTTAGGAGCGCGGGGGATGATGTAAGGTATAGTATGTACGGGGTGCGACGATGTGATGCAACTGGCAAAAAGAGAGCTCCTGAGCGACCCTCAGAAATTCCAAGGAAAGATAGAAATAACTAGTTTTTTGAGAACTCACGCACTCGGAACTCGTGCAATTTCTATGGTTTTTTTTTGGCGTTACAAACGAAACGCAGTCATAATACAATTCTATAAAGTTATTATTATTAGGGGTTTCTTGGTTTTTGTAACGCCTTTTCCTGCCGTTTTGCCCTGTTCGTAGTGCTTGTATGCCGGAATACCGCTGTTTCGTAATGTAGAAACACAAATACCACCTGTTACCGTTACGCCTTATATCTATAATATACTTTAGGGCCGAAAGTGACGACGCATTGGACATCTTTCATTACACGTCCGTATCTAAAACTTCATTACATCCCAACTAATATTAGTTGTAGTGTCGATATGGGCTTGTAAGGCGCTCCCGCCCCGCCCCTGCTTTTCCGGGCATACTTGTACCCCGCCCGCCCCCTCACTCACTCACTCGCTCACTCACCTTGCCTACTATGATCAAGCCCCACCTACGGTGGGGAGCGTGCCCGCCAACGGGCAGGGACGCCCGCAAAACGCGGGCGTAAAAAAACCGCCTTGCGGCGGTTCGTCGGGTAGAACTAAGATTAGTTCAAACTTTAAAGTCTGGGTCAATCACGCATGCCGCGTCAATCAAGATGGATTTGATCTCCAACTGGTTCAACAGTGCCGCCTGCTCAATCGCTTTGCGAATGGTATCCAGCAATGATTTGTTATTTGTACGTTCAACCGTGCCCGCTTTGGTTTTCTTGGCTGGGGATTCGCTTGTCCCTTCCGCTGCTAACTTTGCGAGTCGTGCTTCTTCAGCCTTGAAACCCTTGCCCCATGGAAGGAAAGCCATTCCGCCCTTCAGCGGGTGTAAGTGCGCCGATGCATACCATTGGGCATCCCAGTAATATGCACGCTTCGCCCCGCCAGAATATGATGTGATGGTGTTTTTAAATACCGGGCCCAACACGGCAATGGCATCTAGCATCACTTGACATTCTAGTATTTCCTTGCCGATAGCATCGACACCTTCCTGAGTCCGAGGAACCCCGGCGATAGTGCATGCATCTAAGTACTGTAGAAACGTAGCCTCGATCAATTCTCCGCTCTTAATTGCCGCGGCTTCCTGCGCCTTCATAGCTTTAATTACGGTAGAACCAAATGTGTTGAATGAAACTGTATTCATGTGAAACTCCTATGTGGGATGTGTGTCCGAGGCAGACACTTAAACAACCGACACCTATAATGTAACCCAACTCGTAGACATTGTCAAGTTGTGGGGTAGGTCACGCGTGAACTAATATTAGGTGGAACCGCGACCCCACCGTACCCCGGGGACCCTTTTGAGGGTTTGGAGTCCCCCGCACAAATACACTGAGCGCAACACTCGCGGCTACTTCACCACCCCACAACTAGACACTGCTCCACGTGACTAGACATAGGTAAATATTTTTCCGAAGCTGGAATTCCAGTATCGGCTCACAGAAAGACCCCCCACCCTAAATAAAAAGCACCTGCCAAAATTTTGTGTAATAATTTCACATCGCCTCACGGCTGCGGACAACTTATGCAATTTCCAGTCATTGACACGGACATCCCCTATGCGGAATACCCGCCGACCTTCGAGGACCTGCAGGCTCGGATAGCCGCTGCTTTCAATAGCCTTGCGGAGATTGCCGATGATGTGCAGGTAACGGACTCTGATATCTCTGCGGCTCACGCCGTATTCACGGGTACCAAGGCCGCGACGGAAACGATGCTCTCCTCCCCGGGGACCATTGTGCATATTAAGGCGCTGCTGGACGAGTACGATAAGGTCGTCATTCAATCCGCTGCCCAACTGCGAACCTACGTAACAAACAAGCTGATTGTGGATTCGGCTAACCCCGACCCACGGATTAGGCTCAAGTGCTACGAACTGTTGGGCAAAATCTCGGATGTCGGGCTGTTTACGGACAAGACTGAGATCACCATGCGGCACCGGCCTACGGAAGAATTGGAGCAGCTACTGCGTGAGCGTCTGATGAAGACTATCGACGCGGATATGTTTGCGATCACTCCCCCTGCGGACCCGTTTGAATGACCGACCGTACGGATATCCAGCGCCTGCTGGACAACCTCCCAAAGATGTCGCATATAGACATGGCGAACACACTGGCCTTGCTGGATGAGTTGGAAGAGCGTAAGCGTACGATGCTGGCGCAGAGTGAGTTCCTTGCGTTCATTGCGGCAGTTGACCCTGCCTATAAGTTTGGTACGCACCTGAAGCGATTGGGTGCGCTTCTGACGCAAGTTGAGTTGGGTGAGAAGGATCGAGTAGCCGTGTCGATGGCCCCCCGGTTTGGTAAGAGCCAGATGATCTCCATTTACTACCCTGCGTGGTACTTGGGTAAACACCCCGATCACAAGATGATCGTAGCCTCCCATACGGTTGACCTAGCTGTGGATATGGCGCGTAAGGTTCGTAACCTGATGCAAACCCCAGACTACAAACGGATATTTCCGGGCGTAGCTATCGCAGCCGATGCAAAAGCTGCAGGCAAGTGGAATACGACTAAAGGTGGAGAGGTTTACGCCACAGGCGTAGGTGGAGCATTGGCAGGCCGGGGGGCCGACCTGTGTCTGACGCCAGCAACCCTCGTAGAGACGTTAGAGCGCGGGTTTGTACCCTGCGGTACGGTGCAGGTTGGGGAGAGCTTACGTAGCTGGCATGGCTGGGCTAAAGTACTGAAGCGCATAACCCCCGAGCACTCCGCCACGGTTACCGTAGCAGGCAGGCTAGAGGTATCCGCAGAGCATCCGATCTGGACTTGCAACCGTGGGTGGGTACCTGCAATAGACGTGTTACCGACGGATATCTTGTGGACGACTTCATTTTGTGATAAGATACGTACTTATCTACAAGGAGTTACAAATGTCCTCACCGCGAAAACATGGAATGTGCAACACCCGGGTCTACAACATATGGGCGATGATGTTGCAGCGCTGCACAAACCCCAAAACAGCCAACTACATAAATTATGGGGGTGCGGGCATAACAGTGTCGGTGCCGTGGCGCGACTTTTCTGTGTTCTACGCGGACATGGGGCTTCCACCTACACCGAAGCATACGCTGGATCGCATAGACAATTCCTTGGGGTACAGCCGGGACAACTGCAGGTGGGCGGACGTAGAGACCCAGCAGAACAATCGAACCAACGGGGTGCATATAACGGCGTTTGGGGAGACGCTATCCGCTCCACAGTGGGCGCGGCGAACTGGACTAACCGTAGATATGATACGACATCGTATCTTCAGCATGGGGATGTGCCCCGAGCAAGCCCTACAGGCTCCACGAATGAGCCACAACACCCAACGTATTTCCCGGTCCAACTTGGATGGCTCCGACGTGCGGGAGTACACCTCCTTAGCCGATGCGGCTCGCTCAGTGTCGCTAGAAAACTACGAAACCGTGAAGAAGGCTATTTGGTACGCCTTAAAGCGGGGCTCCAAGTCATCGCAGGGTTTTTGCTGGGCGTACGCCTCGCCGGCGCAACCCGAATAGATCGTCACGAAGCCCGTCCCTTTGTCAACTTTATGGTAGACGGGGACAATACCTTTGTAGCTGATACGATTTTGACACATAATTGTATCATCGACGATCCGATTTCGGAGCAAGATATTAAGAGTGGGAATACCACGAGCCTAGACGGTGTTTACGATTGGTTCCGCAATGGTTTGCGTACACGGCTTATGCCGGGCGGGGCCATAGTGATCCTGCACACACGCTGGCACCAGCGGGACCTGATTGGGCGCTTATTGAAGGATACTGCGCTGAACGAAGACGGCGACAAGTACGATATGTTCGAGTTTCCGGCCATTTTGGAGACTCCAAACCCGCTGGCAGACCCAAACAACGAGGAATTTGACCCCGATGCCCCGGCAATACTGCAGAAATCGCTGTGGCCAGAGCAATGGAGCTTGGAATCTCTCCTGCGGACCAAGGCGTCGATGCCGTCATGGCAGTGGAACGCCCAATACCAGCAGAATCCGACCGCGCAAGAAGCTGCGATCATCAAACGAGACCATATTAAGTGGTGGCCCCATGAGAAACCTCCTGCTGTGGACTACATTGTGCAGTCATTTGATACTGCGCTCACCACAAAAACCCGTTCTGACTACTCTGTGTGCCAAACATGGGGTGTATGGAAGAATGAAGAAGATATAGACAACGTAATCTTGCTAAATTGTGTAGTAGGTAAGTGGGAATTCCCTGAATTGAAGCAAATGGCCCTGCAGCAGGCCAAAGATTGGGAGCCCGATAGCATAATTGTCGAGGCTAAGGCCAGCGGTCAGCCCCTGATTGACGAAATGCGGCGCTCTGGCTTGTTTGTGCAGGACTACAGCCCCGGTAAAGGCCAAGATAAGATAGCAAGACTGAATTCTGTCAGTGATATGTTTATGAGTGGGCAGGTGTGGTTCCCGGAAACGGGATGGGCTACCAGCGTGGTAGAGGAGTTGTTGGCGTTTCCTAGCGGGGAGCATGATGACCAAGTGGATACCTTGACGCTGGCGCTTATTCGGATTCGCAAGGGCGGGCTCTTGCGGCTAACGTCCGACCACGGGGATAATTCAGACTTCCAAGCGGCGCGTAAAGCCTCTTACTACTAACGAAAGATATTTATGGCAACCTCAAGTATGTCCCCTTCCCTGAACCCTGCACCTATGGGGCTTGGGGCCATTATGGATACTCTCGAAAGTACAGAGCCTGATCTGGAGATCGAGATTGAGAACCCGGACCGCGTGACGCTGGCCGATGGTAGCGTAGAGATTACGCTGATTCCAGAGCCCACCAAGGGCGAAGACTTTGGGGATAACCTCGCTGAGTTCATGGACGAGGGGGAGTTGACTGCCCTTGCAGGTGACCTGCTGGCGCTGGTGGATGCCGATATCAACTCCCGTAAGGACTGGGTTGACGCTTATGTGAAAGGCCTTGAGGTCTTGGGCATGAAGTACGACGAGCGTACAGAGCCTTGGAGTGGGGCATGTGGTGTTTATTCCACAGTGCTGACAGAAGCGGCTATCCGGTTCCAAGCGGAGATGGTTACAGAGACGTTCCCTGCCGCAGGCCCGGTAAAAACTTCCATCGTGGGGGCCTCGACCAAGGATACGGAAGCGGCAGCCGCCCGGGTTCAGGAGGACATGAACTACCAGATTCTGGAGAAGATGCCTGAGTATCGGCCAGAGCATGAG